>Ga0209573_1000859_pt1 | contig 53986 bp, 61 predicted proteins | sample TNRBio252014_DNA_FD_185870 | JGI IMG/M metagenome (GOLD analysis project Ga0209573, IMG submission 185870) | Wastewater treatment Type I Accumulibacter community from EBPR Bioreactor in Madison, WI, USA - TNR Reactor_6/25/2014_ DNA (SPAdes)... | ecosystem: Engineered > Bioreactor > EBPR >...
GGGACGCGGCAGGTCGGGGTTGGCCAGCAGATGCCGCGCGGCGGTCATCACGATGGCGACGCCGGCCTTGTCATCGGCGCCCAGCAATGTCGTCCCCGAGGCTGTGATCACATCATGCCCGACCTTCTGCGCCAGATAGGGGAACTCGTCGGGGCTCAGCGTCAAACCCGGCGCATCGGGATAGCTGATCGCGCCGCCGTTATAGCCCTTGATGACCCGGGGCTTTACCCCGGTCGCGTTGAACTGCGGCGCGGTATCAACATGGGCCAGAAACCCCAGCGCCGGGCCCGGCACCGTGCCGGGGATCGTCGCCAGCACCGCGCCATACTCGGTCAGCCGGACATCCTGCGCGCCCATCGCCTCCAGTTCGGCCACCAGCAACCGCCCCATGTCGAGCTGGATGGCGGTGGACGGCGACGAAGGGCTGTCGGCATCCGACTGGCTGTCGATGGCACAATAGCGCACAAGGCGCTCGGTCAACTCAGGGGCAAAATCACGCATCGGGGTCTCCTTTTGCCGCGATCAGGCGTCACGCCCCGGCCAAAGTCAACGCCCCCGACGCGCCCTCAGCCCCAGGCCACCGGCATCACCAGCGGGCCCCGGAACGCCCAGCCGCCGAACCGCGCCTCGCCGTCCAGACGCAGGCCCGGCAAGCGCTGCAGAATCATCGGCAGCGCCACATCGGCGATCAGCGACCGCGCGGCCCAGGCCCCGGCGCAGAAATGCGGCCCGGCGCCAAAGCTGATGGCGGCCGAGGCATCCTGCGTCAGGTCGAACACATCGGGCCGGGCAAAGACCGCCTCATCGCGGTTGCCTGAGCCGAACATCAGGAACACCCGGTCCTCGGAGTCCAAAACCACCCCCTGCACCTCATGCCGCTGCGCCACGCGGCGGGGCGACATGGCGACCGGGGCGATCCAGCGGCAATATTCCTCGAAGGCGCCCAGAAAGCTCGCCTGCCCTGTCTCGATCAGCGCCCGCTGCTCAGGATGCGTCAGCAGCGCCCAGACCAGCCCGGCGATCACGTCGCGCGGCTCGTTCTGCCCGCCCGAGATCGCCAGCTTGATATTGGCGCGGGTCTGCTCGGGCGTGAATCCGGCCGCCAGCATCACCGACAGTAGCGAGGCATCCGGCGCGCGCTGCACCTCGGGCACCCGCTCGTCGATCCAGCCGTCAATGGCGGCGGTGGCGGCGTTGCAGCGCGCCTCGATGGCCGGGTCGCCGCGATAGTTTGCGCAGCCGTCGATCATGTCCTGACTGACGCGGTCCATCTGCGCGGCGGTGATCTGCGTCAGCCCCGTGATCGCCTTCAACGCCTCGCCGGAAATCGGCATGGCGATGTCGCGCACCATATCGGCCCGCCCCTGCGGGCGCAGATCGTCAAGGATGCGCGCCGTTGCGGCCTCGAAGGCGGCGCGCCAATGGGTCTTGACCGTGCGCGGCGAAACCGTGGGAAAGATCGCCGCGCGCTCAACGCGATGCGCCTCGCCGTCCTTGCGCATCATGTTCTGACCCATGAGCCGGGTCATCAGCCCCTGCGGCTGATCGGACGAGAAAACCTCGACCTTCTTTTCATTCTCGAAAATGTCGTCGCGCCGGGTCAGCAGAGTCGCGCCCAGTTGCGGCACAAAACAGATCGGCGCCTCGGCCCGCATCCGTTTCAGCGTCGGATAGGGGTCTTGCCAGAAAGCGGCGGGATCAATGTCAAAGACGGGGGCGTTGGACATGGGCGCAGCAGATCACCGCAGGCGCCGCCCTGTCAACGGGGGCGTAGGGTGGGGTTGAACCCCACCCTACAAGGTCACTCAGGCCAGCGACGGGTCGATCGCCTTGCAGGCCTCGACAAGGCCCTTCACGGCGGCGACCGACTTGTCGAACATCACCTGCTCATAGGCGGTCAGCTTGATGTCGGCGATACGCTCGATGCCACCGGCACCGATGATCGTCGGCACGCCGACATACATGCCCTTGACGCCCAACTCGCCGTCGCACCACGCGGCGCAGGGCAGCAGGCGCTTCTGGTCCTTGAGATAGGCTTCGGCCATCTCGATCGCCGAGGTCGCCGGGGCATAGAAGGCCGAGCCGGTCTTCAGCAGGCCGACGATTTCCGCGCCGCCGTCACGGGTGCGCTGGACGATGGCGTCCAGCTTGTCCTGCGAGGTCCAGCCCATCGCCACCAGATCGGGCAGCGGGATGCCGCCCACGGTGGAATAGCGCACCGAGGGAACCATCGTGTCGCCATGGCCGCCCAGCACAAAGGCCGTCACGTCGCGCATCGAGACGCCGAATTCCACCGACAGGAAGTGCCGGAAACGCGCCGAATCCAGCACGCCGGCCATGCCGACGACCTTGTTGGTCGGCAGGCCCGAGAACTGCTGCAGCGCCCAGACCATCGCGTCCAGCGGGTTGGTGATGCAGATGACAAAGGCGTTCGGCGCGTGGGCCTTGAGGCCTTCGCCGACCGCTTTCATCACCTTCAGGTTGATGCCCAGCAGGTCGTCGCGCGACATGCCCGGCTTGCGCGGGACACCGGCGGTGACGATGCAGACATCGGCGCCCGCGATATCGGCATAGGAATTGGTGCCCTTGAACGACCCGTCAAAGCCCGCCGAGGGGCCCGATTCCGCGATGTCGAGCGCCTTGCCCTGCGGGGTGCCTTCGGCGATGTCGAACAGGATGACGTCACCGAGTTCCTTGATCGCGGCGAGATGGGCGAGCGTGCCGCCGATCTGGCCTGCACCGATGAGGGCGATTTTGGGTCTGGCCATGGGAGTGTCTCCGGACAGGTTGCGATTTCGCGACCTGACTAGACCCCTGCATCCCCTCGCGCAAGTCTCGCGGCACTGCGGCGAGACAGAATATGACGCTGTTATCGCTGCCAGCGACGCATTCTGTCCCTGACCCTCAGGTCGGGTTGCCGCGCGCCGGTTGCAGGCCGCCGGTGGCCTCGAACCCCTCGCCATTCGCCAGCAGGCACGAGCGCCCGTCCGGCAGGTTCAGAACCAGTGTCCAGGTGCCAGACTCGCTGGCAAACAACTCGACCGAGGCACCCTGCGCAGCCTCGCCGCTGGCCAGCCGGGTCTCGCCGCGCTGGTCGATGACGAATTCCAGCACCCGCTCGCGCGCGGCGCAGGGCAGGCTTTGCGCTGTGGCGGCGGCGGGCATGAACAGGGCGGCGGCAAGCAGCAGGTGGCGCATCGGAACCCTCCGGTTGGTGTGCCCGGCCATCCTGCGCCGCCATGGGTAAAGCGGGCTGAAGGCAGCGATCTCTCTGCGATGCAGAAAATTTACCCTTGCGCTTTGTGTCCGGTTCTGGTGGCTTGCGCGCAACAAAATTGCAGCGAGGTCATCATGGACAGCCGCCCCTTCCGCTCGGTCCTCTATATTCCCGGCTCGAAAGACCGCGCGATGGACAAGGCGCGCAGCCTGCCCGCCGATGCGATCATCTTCGACCTCGAGGACGCCGTCGCCATCGACGAAAAGGCCAATGCGCGCACCCTGCTGGCCCAAACGCTGTCCAGCGCCGATTTCGGCCCGCGCGCCAAATTGGTGCGGATCAACGGGTTCGACACCGACTGGGGCGCCGCCGATCTGGACGTGGTCGCGCAGGCCCGACCCGAGGCGATCCTGCTGCCAAAGGTCAACAGCGCCGCCGACATTCAGGCGCTGGCCGACCGGCTGGAGGCCCGGGCCGAAACCGCCGACACCGTGATCTGGGCGATGATGGAAACCGCCGAGGGCATCCAGAACGCCGCCGCGATTGCCAAGGCGCCGCGCATGGCGGGCTTTGTGATGGGCACCAATGATCTGGCCAAGGAACTGGGCTGCCGTCACCGGCCGGACCGTCTGGCGCTGCAATTCGCCCTGCAGAGCTGCCTGCTGGCCGCCCGCGCCGCCGGGATCGTCGCGGTGGACGGCGTCTATAACGCGTTCAAGGATGATGAAGGGCTGCGTGCCGAATGCGAACAGGGGCGCGATCTGGGCTTTGACGGCAAAACGCTGATCCACCCCGCGCAGCTGGACATCGCCAACGCCGCCTTTGCCCCCGATGCCGCCGCCATCGACCTCGCCCGCCGCCAGATCGCCGCCTTTGACGAGGCGACGGCAAAGGGGCTGGGCGTCGCCGTGGTGGATGGCAGGATCGTCGAAAACCTGCATATTGTCACGGCCCGGCAGGTGCTGATCCGTGCCGAGGCGATCGCGCAATTGCAGAAGGCTATGGGATAATGGGATACTTGCTACTGATACTGGGCCTGCTGGCCTGGTCGGGCAGCCATTTGTGGAAACGGCTGGCCCCGGCCAGCCGTCAGGCCTGGGGCGAAAAGGGCAAGGGGCTGGTCAGCGTCCTGTCACTGGGCGGCATCGTGCTGATGGTGCTGGGCTATCGCTGGGCCGAACCGATGCTGCTGTGGGAGGGGCCGAGGGCCCTCAACCATGTCAACAACCTGCTGATGCTGCTGGCGTTCTATCTCTATGCCGCCTCGGGCATGAAGACCGCGATCACCCGCAAGATCCGCCATCCGCAACTGACGGCGGTGAAAACCTGGGCGGTGGCGCATCTGCTGGTCAACGGCACGCTGGCCGATCTGATCCTGTTCGGCGGGCTGCTGGCCTGGGCGGTGGTCTCGGTGATCCTGATCAACCGGCAGAACCCGGTCTGGGAAAAGAACCCGCCGGCGCCCGTGGGCAAGGAAATCGGTGCCGTTGTCGGCGCGGTGGTGGTGGTTCTGGCGGTGGGCTGGCTGCATGGCTGGTTGGGGCCGCAGGTCTTTGGGTGATGCGATGAAACTCTATCGACTGTTGACCGAGGACGACACCTCGGCCTTTTGCCACAAGGTGACGCTGGCGCTGAACAAGGGCTGGGAGCTGCATGGCTCGCCGTCCTATGCCTTTGACACCGCGCGCGGCGTGATGCGTTGCGCGCAGGCGGTGGTCAAGGACGCGCCGGGCACCTATACGCCCGAGACCAAACTGGGCGAGCACTGAGCCAACCGCGGACCGGGGGGCCAGCCCCCCGGACCCCCCGGGATATTTGAAGAGCAAAGAGAGGGGCGCGTTTTCAGGGCGCGTCGGGCAGGCATGAAGACCAATCCGGGCCGGTTTTTCGAGGATTATCGCGTGGGTCAGATGATCCGCCACGCCGTGCCGCGCACGCTGTCGGGCGGTGAGCGGGCGCTGTATCACGCGCTGTATCCGGCCCGCGGAGCGCTGTATTCGTCGGACGCGTTCGCGCGAGCCTGTGGGCTGGCAGCCTCGCCGATGGAGGACCTGATCGTTTTCCATACGGTCTTTGGCAAGACGGTGCCCGATATCAGCCTGAACGCAGTTGCCAATCTGGGGTATGCCGAGGGGCGGTTCCTGCGGCCGGTCTGGCCGGGGGATACGCTGTCGTCGACCTCGGAGGTGATCGGACTGAAGGAGAATTCCAACGGCCAATCCGGCGTGGTGCATGTGCGCACGACCGGGGTGAACCAGCACGGCCTACCGGTGCTGAGCTATGTCCGTTGGGTGATGGTGCGCAAGCGTGACCCCGCCGCCGCCGCGCCCGCGCCGGTGGCGCCGGTGCTGGCCAAGGTGGTTCCGGCGAGCGACCTGGTGGTGCCCGAGGGACTGGATTTCACCGGCTATGACTTTGCCGCGGCGGGCGAGCCCTATCGGCTGGGCGATTATGCCATCGGCGAGATCATCGAGCATGTCGACGGCGTGACCATCGAGGAGGCCGAGCACATGCTGGCCACGCGCCTGTGGCAGAACACGGCCAAGGTGCATTTCGACGCGACCTTGCGCGCCGACGGCCAGCGGCTGATCTATGGCGGGCACATCATCAGTCTGGCGCGCGCGCTCAGCTTCAACGGGCTGGCGAATGCGCAGATGATCGTGGCGATCAACGGCGGCGCGCACGCCAACCCCTGTCATGCCGGGATGACGGTGCGGGCCTGGTCCGAGGTGCTGGAGAAGGCCGAGACCGCCGCACCGGGCGTGGGGGCGATCCGGCTGCGGCTGGTGGCGAGCAGTGGCGGCGGCACGCAACTGCGCGGCGAGGACGGAAAGTACCGCCCCGAGGTGTTGCTGGATCTGGATTATTGGGCCTTGATGCCGGTCTGAGGCGCGAGGCGGCGCCGATTCGGTCGGCAGGTTGGCGAAATGGTGCCCCAATGAACACAGTCCGGCCTAAAAATATCCACAGGCTGCTTGACACGGTTGTCACATCACACCCAGAGCCCTATTCTCCAAATCGTAACTTCCGCCGTGTTATGCGGTCGAGGCAGGCATCAACCGGTCGATCCAACGATTCGGAATAATGGAGTAGGCACCATGAAAACGGGGCTCTTTGCCTCCAGCGCCATCGCGCTGTTCCTCACCGCGGCCGCTGCTGGCGCCCAAACGCTGTCCTTCGGGGTCGGCGTGACGTCGGACTATATCTCGCGCGGCGCAAGTCAGACGAACAACAGGCCGGCGATCCAGCCTTGGGCCGAGTATGAAAACAGCGGCTTCTATGCCGGTGTCTGGGCTTCGAACGTTGACCTCGGCACTGACAGTGTCGAAATCGACCTGTACGGCGGCTATCGCTGGTCGGCGGGCGAGACCAACTTCGACATCGGCTATGCCCGCTACTTCTATGACGATTCGGGCGACTGCTGCGGCGAGGTTTACCTGCTGGTCGATCATACGATCGGCGAGGGTGCCTCGGCCTTTGCCGGCCTCTACATGGACATCGACGGCGGCCTGACCTTCACCGACGCGCATGTCGGATTGTCGGTCCCGCTGTTCAGCGGCCTGTCGGGCTCGGCTCGGCTGGGCGTGACCCCGGGCAACAACGTCTATGCCAATGCCGGCGTCAGCTATGACGTCAGCGACAGCCTCTCGGTTGACCTGCGCGCGTATCGCAGCACCTCGACCGGTCCGCAGTATGTCCTGTCGACCGCGTTCAGCTTCTGACCGACGGCGACCCTGATCTTGGAAAGGCGGGCCTTGGCCCGCCTTTTTCACATCCGGCGCCTGCGCCCCGACCCTGATATCGCCACCATGTGATCACGCTTTTTCTAGGCGTGATCACAATCATCGTTTTTTTCCATCCACCCTGCAAATCCTGCACATTTCGCATGAAACCCCGCGTGACTTGACGGATAATTCCGCTATTGATCCAGCCGAGCCAGCCGGTCAACCGACCGAGCGCGCCAAATGAAAAGGACCGATCATGGCAGACGTGAACCGTGGCAACCGGCCATTGTCCCCGCACCTTCAGGTGTATCGCCTTCCGCTCGTGGCCAATATCTCGATCCTGACGCGCATCACCGGCATCGCGATGATGGCCGGCGGCGTGCTGATCGTCTGGTGGTTCGTCGCCGGGGCCTATTCGCCTGAATATTTCGCCGTCGCTGACGGGCTCTTGTCCTCGTGGTTCGGCAAGGTGGTGCTGATCGGGTCGCTTTGGGCGCTCTGGTTCCATTTCGCCAACGGCATCCGGCATTTCTTCTGGGATTTCGGCAAGGGCTTTGAGCTGCCCACCGTCGCGCGCACCAACTGGTTGGTGATCGGCGCCTCGGTGGTGCTGACCGTCCTGACGCTGCTCTTGGTCTGAGGGAGGGCCACATGACCTATAAAACCGACCTCTCGCGCGTGCAGGGCCTTGGCCGCGCCGGTGAAGGCGTGCATCACTTCTGGACGCAGCGCCTCACTTCGGTCGCCCTTGTCCCGCTGACCGTGCTGTTCCTGATCCCCTTTGGCCGTGCCTTGGGCGGCGGGCATGAGGCGCTGGTGGCGACCTATGGCCAGTTCGGCCACGCACTGACCGCCATTCTGTTCATCGCCGTCGCCTGCTGGCACTTCGCCATCGGCATCCAGGTGGTGATCGAGGATTATGTCCACGGCGCCACCAAGGTTGCGCTGATCGTGCTGGCCAAGCTGTTCAGCGCCGTCTTGGGCGCCGCCGGCGTCCTGGCTGTTGCCACTCTCCTGTTCTGAGGAAATTCCGATGTCCGCCTATCCGATCGAACAGCATACCTTTGACGTCGTGGTTGTCGGCGCTGGCGGCGCCGGGCTGCGCGCGACGCTGGGCATGGCCGAGCAGGGGCTGAAAACCGCCTGCATCACCAAGGTCTTCCCGACTCGCAGCCACACTGTCGCCGCGCAGGGCGGCATCGCCGCCTCGCTTGGCAACATGGGGCCGGATTCCTGGCAGTGGCACATGTATGACACCGTCAAGGGCAGTGACTGGCTGGGCGATACCGACGCGATGGAATACCTCGCCCGGTCTGCCCCCGCTGCCGTTTATGAACTGGAACACTACGGCGTGCCGTTTTCGCGCACCGAAGAGGGCAAGATCTATCAGCGCCCCTTTGGCGGCCACACCACCGAATACGGCGAGGGTCCGCCCGTCCAGCGCACCTGCGCGGCCGCCGACCGCACCGGGCACGCCATGCTGCACACGCTCTATGGCCGCTCGCTGAAGGAAAAGGCGCAGTTCTATATCGAATACTTCGCCACCGACCTCTTGATGACCGATGACGGCGAATGCACCGGCGTTCTGGCGTGGAAGCTGGATGACGGCACCCTGCACCAGTTCAACGCCAAGATCGTTGTGCTGGCGACTGGCGGCTACGGTCGCGCCTATTTCAGCGCGACCTCGGCCCATACCTGCACCGGCGACGGCAACGGCATGGTGGCCCGCGCCGGGTTGCCGCTGCAGGACATGGAATTCGTGCAGTTCCATCCGACCGGCATTTATGGCGCCGGTTGCCTGATTACCGAGGGTGCGCGCGGCGAGGGTGGTTACCTGACCAACTCGGAAGGCGAGCGCTTCATGGAGCGCTATGCGCCGACCTACAAGGACCTCGCCTCGCGCGATGTCGTCAGCCGCTGCATGACGCTGGAAATCCGCGAGGGGCGCGGGGTGGGGCCGAACAAGGACCACATCCACCTGCACCTCAACCACCTGCCGCCCGAAACCCTGCACCTGCGCCTGCCCGGCATCAGCGAATCGGCCCGCATCTTTGCCGGCGTGGACCTGACCAAGGAACCGATCCCGGTGCTGCCGACCGTGCACTACAACATGGGCGGCATTCCGACGAACTATTGGGGCGAGGTGCTGAACGCCGATTCGGCCAATCCCGACCGTCTGGCGCCCGGCCTGATGGCCGTGGGCGAGGCCGCCTGCGCCTCGGTGCATGGGGCGAACCGGCTGGGTTCGAACTCGCTGATCGACCTCGTGGTGTTCGGCCGCGCCGCCGCCATCCGCGCCGGGCAGATCGTCAATCCCGCCGCCGCCAATCGCGACTCGCCCAAATCCGCCGTCGAGGCCGCGGTCGAGCGGTTTGACCGGCTGCGCAACGCCTCGGGCGGGGTGCCGACGGCCGATCTGCGGCTGGAGATGCAGAAAACCATGCAATCCGACGCCGCCGTGTTCCGCACTGACAAGACCCTGGCCGAAGGCGTGCAGAAGATGGGCGCGGTCGCGGCCAAGATGGGCGATCTGAAGGTCACCGACCGCTCGCTGGTCTGGAACAGCGACCTGATGGAAACGCTGGAGCTGGAAAACCTGATGCCCTGCGCGCTGGCGACGATCAACGCCGCCGAGGCCCGCAAGGAATCGCGCGGCGCCCATGCGCACGAGGATTATCCAAACCGCGATGACGCCAACTGGCGCAAGCATTCGCTGGCCTGGGTTCAGGGGTCTGCGGTCCGCCTCGATTATCGCCCCGTCGTCACCGAACCGCTGACCCGGTTCGAGGATGGCGGCATCGACCCGAAAAAGATCGCGCCCAAAGCGCGCGTGTATTGAGGAGCGCAGGCAAATGGTTGAACTCACGCTCCCCAAGAACTCGAAAATCCGCACCGGCAAGACCTGGCCGAAGCCGGCGGGCGCCAAGACCCTGCGCACCTTCCGCATCTATCGCTGGTCGCCCGATGACGGCGAAAACCCGCGCGTCGACACCTATTTTGTCGATATGGACAGCTGCGGACCGATGATTCTGGACGCTCTCATCAAGATCAAGAACGAGATCGATCCGACGCTGACCTTCCGGCGCTCGTGCCGCGAGGGGATTTGCGGCTCTTGCGCGATGAACATCGACGGGCGCAACACGCTGGCCTGCATTTTCGGCATGGATGAGGTCAAGGGCGACGTCAAAATCTATCCGCTGCCGCATATGCCGGTGGTCAAGGATCTGATCCCGGACCTCACGCATTTCTATGCGCAGCACGCCTCGATCATGCCTTGGCTGGAAACCACATCGAACACCCCGGCCAAGGAATGGCGCCAGTCGATCGACGACCGGGCCAAGCTCGACGGGCTTTATGAGTGCGTGATGTGCGCCTGCTGTTCGACCTCCTGCCCCAGCTATTGGTGGAATGGCGACCGCTATCTGGGTCCGGCCGCCCTGCTGCACGCCTATCGCTGGATCATCGATTCGCGCGACGAGGCCACCGGCGAGCGTCTTGATGAGTTGCACGACCCCTTCAAGCTGTATCGCTGCCACACGATCATGAACTGCGCCAGCACCTGCCCCAAGGGGTTGAACCCCGCCAAGGCGATTGCCGAGATCAAGAAAATGATGGTCGAGCGGGTGATGTGATCCGGTCAGGGGCAGGGTCCACTGCTCCTGACCGGCTGAACCGCCGTCTGACTGCGCATACTGCCCGGGATCGCTCACCGATCCCGGGCATGTTTGTTTTGTGCCGCCTGGGGTCAGCCGTCGCCTTTCCCGCTATCGGTTGAGAAACCCCGCCAATGAGGCCTGACCCATCTGCAACAGGCCAAGGGCATTCGCCTGACTGCTCGACGCCTGAATCTGGCTGATCTGCCCGACCAGAAAAAACCGGCGGGTCAAAGCCTCGAGCGCCTCTGGCTCGGCGAACTGCGCCACGCTGTCCGACCCGGTCAGCCGCGCCGTGCGTTCCTTCAGCACCTCAACCTGGCGATCGACATCAATCGTGCCGAATGATCGGGGCAGGTTGAACGCCTGCTCGAACATCGCCCGCAGACTGGGTGTGCCCAGAACCGTATACCAGCGAGTCGCCTCGCTCGCGTCCTTGGCGGCAAGCTCCGGCAGATCACGTTGCGCCGCCAGCGCCTGGCGCATCTGGTCATTCTGTGCGCCAACGGCGACCTCAAAGGATCGGTCGCGGTATTTCTCCAGCATCGTGTTGGCAAATCCGACAAACTTGTTGCGTGGAACGGCGCGGTCACCAAAGCCGAAGGCCTCGGCCAGTTGGAAATACCGCTTGTCGGTCAAACGGTTGACGAAGCTGCCAGTGTCATAGATCGAGCTTTCCAGCGCCTTTTGCACGAAGGCCCGGTTGGGCAGGTCATCCTCCAGCCCAAAGGCCGTCAGGGTGATCCGCAGCAACCTGCGGTCGGCCACCAACTCTTCGGCGGTGTTGACTGCGGCGATCCGGTCGCGGAAATACCCCTCGTCCCGTTGCGCGGTGGCGGTGCCTGCATGGGCGCTTTGCTGTGACTCCAGCGTCCGCTGCAGGAACCGCCAGCCAACATAACCCTCCAGTGGCAAGACCGGTTGAAAACTCATTGCAGTGTCGCCGCCATCAGGCGCTCTTCTCGGGGCAACAGGGCGCGCAGATGCCGCATCGCCGGGTAGAAATCGCGCTCGACCACCGCTTTTGACGCGCGTTCCAGCTGTTGGCGGCTGTCCGGATCGGTCAGCACCTGACTGAGTTGCTCGATCCCGCGCAGCAATTGGTGCCGCGCCTCATCAGGATCGGCGTCACCCGACAACACCAGTTGCGCGATATAGGCCACACGGCGGACCGGTGTGCGCACCTCCTCGGGGTGGATCGCGTCGCGCAATCGCAGGATATGCGCGTTGGGCGTGACGATCGACAACCGGCTGCGCCGCTCGCCGTTTTCGACTACGGCGCCGTTGATCAGCACGCGCTCATGCGGAGCAAGCTTGAGGATGAGGCCGCTCATGGCCGCACCCGATGGCCGCGAAGCCCGCGCATGACAGCGGTGTTGATCTCGGTCAGGACATCGGCATTCGCGGCGCCGGCCAGGACTTGAGAGCTGTGCTTGTCGGTGAATTCTGCCAGATAGAACAGGCGGGCGCGCAGTTCCTGCGGGAAGCCATTGTCAGGATGCGCCAGATCCGAGGCAAAGGTGATCCACATGCGCCGGTTCTCGTGCAGAGCCGCGACGAGGTCGGGCGCAAGGCGGCCACGAGCATGGGGCAGATGGGCCTGAATGCGGCCGGTGATGCGGGCAAGCAGTTCATATTCGACATCTCGCGGGGTCTTGAGGGACCTGGCCGAGTGTCCATAGCTCGATTGCGCGTGTGCAGCGGCGCTCATCGTTGGGCCTCATGGTGCGACGTCATGGGAAGGGTGAGGCGGCCGGGGCCCAAAGGCCCCGGCCAGTCACTGTCCTCAGCGGAACAGTGCCAGGATGTTCTGCGGCGCCTGGTTGGCGATCGACAGCGCCTGGATGCCCAGTTGCTGCTGCACCTGCAGCGCCTGCAGACGGGCCGAAGTTTCCTCCATATCGGCGTCGACCAGCGAACCGATGCCCGATTTGAGCGAATCCATCAGGTTGCCGACGTATTCCTTCTGGATCTCGATCCGGCCCTGCACCGAACCGAAGTCGGCCGCCGCCCGGACCGCGGTCTGCGTCAGCCCTTCGATTGCCGACAGAGCGGCAGCCGCGCCGTTCTCGGTCGAAACGTCGATGCTGCTGAGGATCGCCAGGCCACCGCCCGCCGTGCCACCGGTGTTCAAGGTCGAGGTGGTGGTGATCGACGCGGCCGTGTTGTTGGTGATGGTGATCGCGCCGGCCGAGAAGGACGCCGTGATGGCCACACCGGCCGCTTCGGCCTCGAAGTTCAGGCGTTCGGTCAGGCCGCGGGCGATGTCGGTCACGGTGTCACCGTCGCGGGCGACATACCGTACCGCGTTGCTGATGCCGGTCAGACCGCCGATGGTATAGCCGTCACCCGCCAGAACGCGGTTGCCTGCGCGGGCGGCAGTGGTGGTATCGCCAACGACGGTCATCGTCGCCGACGCCGCCGCAGCAATCGCACCGGCGCCGGTAAAGGCCGTCGCCGCCAGATCGGTGCCCGCGCCTGCCGTCGAGGCCTGGGTGCCGAGGTCGGCCTTGCTGGCCGCAATCGTCGAGGCCGAAACCGCCCCGCCGCTGGACCGGTCGAGCGACGACAGGATGTTGACGGTGCCCGACCCCATGATCCCGGCGCCGGCGCCCGTGTTGCCGACGACCTGCGCCACGGTTGCGCCGCCCTCACTGTTCGAGAGCAGGCTGAGACCGTTGAACTGCGCGGCGCCGACGATCGACGAGATCTGGTCGCGCAGCGCGGTGATGTCGGTCTGCAGCTTGTCGCGGTCCATGTTGTCTTCTTGCGACGCGACGATCTTCTGCTTCATCTCGCCCAGCAGGTCGGTGATCTGTTCCGAGGCCGACCGCGCGACCGCGATGGTGGACGAGCCCAGCGACAGGCTGTCGGAAATCGCCTTGAAGCCCTTGACGTCCGATTCCATCGTTTTCGAGATCGCCCAGATCGCCGAATTGTCCTTGGCCGACGAGACGGACTTGCCGGTCGAGATTTCGTTCTGGGTCTTGGCCATGTTGGTGTTGATCGAGCGCAGGGTCTGCAGCGCCACCATGGCGGAGTTGTTGGTCATGATCGAGGACATGGTAATTCCTTGTTTTTAGGCGCTTTCACGCCGTGAGAAAGCCGTTTGATACGGCGACCAAGCCCTTTCTGGACATGCATCTTCCGGGTTTTCCGGCGGATGCGCCACCTCGCTGGTGCCCCCTCAAGGTCGCGGCGATTCGCTAAGATGGGCTTAATCGGCGCGCCCTTCGATAGGGTGATTTCCGTCAAATTCTCCTCGAACAGGAATCATCCGGATAGGAAAAAGGCGGCCCGCTGCCGGACCGCCTGACGCCGTCACGCCCGGCGCTGCACTGTGCCCTGGGGTGGGTCGAGCATCGCGCGTGCGCCGTCGCGGCCATAGGTCCTGCCGCGCAGCCCCTCGCGCAGGGTGCCGATCAGCGCGCGCGCCTCGCGCATGCCGGCGATCAGGGCCTCGAACAGGCGGGCGTTTTGCATCGCGGCCTCGCGCAGCCGGGCGATCAGGGGAGAGTCGGCGGTTTCCGCCGCCTCGATTCGCGCCAGCAGGGCGGATTTGCGGGGCATCAGGCGCTCCAGCCGGGCCAGATCGGCCCGTTGCAGCGCCTGATGTTCCTGCTCCAGCAGTGTCAGCAGGCGGCGGGTGTCGGATTTGCTCATGCCCCAGCCCCCTGACGGGCGATCAGCGCCCTTTCGATCGAATCCGCCAGCCCCAGCCCGCCGCGCGCCACCATGGCACGCGCCTGAGCATCGGCGAGGAACGACGTGAACTGCTCTTCGCCCTCGCCGCCGCCAAAGGACTCGGACGGTTTGAACACGCCCGCGGTCTTGAGCATCTCGGCGAGAAAGGCCGTTTCAAGCGCCTCGGCGCTGCGGCGCAGGGGGGTGATCGGCGGGGGCGGTGACGGGGTGAGGGCAAAGGTCTGGGTCATGGCGACTCCTGCTGGTTGAGCCGCCACTGTGCCGAGTCGCGGTAAAGAAGCGGTAACCAACGCCTGCTAATTCTGGAGTCGTCGTCACCCCGGAGGCCAGCCATGCTGCCCGCATTGTTCATCGAGACGCCCCTCGCCCAGCCGCAGATCGCGGACCCCCGCACGCCACCCGCCGCGCCGGGCGAGAGTTTTCATACCGTTCTCATGGGCTTGCGTCTGTCGCATGGCGTGACGGTTCCGGTGGCGCCAAAGGGCCAGCAGCCAACGGCCAAGGGCGAAACCGCGCCGGTTCCGGATGAGATCCCCATGGAATCGACCGCGGCGGTGGCCGCGCAGGGTGATTCGCATCCTGCTGAACCCCTTGAAACCGGCGCCAATGACCCGCCCCTCTTGCCGGGGATGGAGGATGAGGGCGCCGACGTCTGGCTAGGCGGCCCGGATCAGGGCCTCGTCATTCTGGCGAGCCTGCCGCCCGTCACCACGGCCGAATCGGCCCGCGTGATACCGCCTGATGCCGCAACTGACCCGCAAGCGCCGCTGCCGGTTGCCGGTCAGTCCGCGCCGGTTGACGCCACCAGTGCGCCTGTGTTGGCCGCGCCGCCGACCGTGGCAAAAGTCGATCCGCGCAAGGGTCCGGTGCCATCGCTTCAGCAATCCCTCGTCGAGGCGCGCTGGCTGGGCAGTCCGGTCAGCCGCGGCGCAACCGAAGCGCCCCAATGGCCGATTCGGTCCGACGCCCCCCCTGTTGCCCCCCCGGCCATGCCCGAAACCGACGCGGTTCCGCTGCCGATCGCCGCGCAAACGCCGCTGGACACGCGCGCGCCGGGGCTGATGGCGGCGATGGTCGCGTCCCCCGTGGCCCTACCCGTCACCGCTGCTGCCGCGCCCGTCGCGCGCAGCGTTGCATCCGATGGTGTCGCGCCCGTCCGCGCCGCGCCCCAGGGCCCGGCCGCGCCTGCGCACCTGCCGGTCGCCCCGGCTGCCGTCGCCAGCCCGGAACCGGGCGCCGCCCCGCCCAACCGCGACGTCGCCCTTGCCGTGTCGGTTCGCCCGGCGACTCCGGCCGCGTTTGCCCCGTTGCCGACCCCGGCTCAACCCGCCCCTGCGCTGCCGATCCGAGAGGCCGCGTCTCAGCCCGCCCCGGCGCCGATGCTTCCAGCCATGGCGGCCAACACCTCTGCCGCGCGGCCCGAATCGCCGAAGGCCGCCGCCGCCGTTGTGCAACCGACAGTCACACCGCAGCCCCCAACCCCGGCCCCCAACGCGCCCGCTCCGCGCGCGGCGGCACTGCCTTGGACACCCGCTCCGCGCGAGAGGGAGACGCCCACGGCCATAGCACCGCGCGAGGCCATGACGCCACTCACGCCCGCCCCGCAAGGACCGCTTCGCGAAGCCACCGTCAGCCCCAGCGTCCATCCCTTCGTGCGCAGCGCGCCCGAATTGCCCGGACGTGACGCCCCGATACCCGCCCGCATCGCACCCAGCGCCCCGCAGTCAGTGCAGCCCCTCGCGCCGGCGATTGCACCGGTCGGGCAACCCATCGCGGCGCCGCGGCAACCCTCGCCCCCTCAGATCGCAACTGCCCTTCCGGCGCCCAGCTTTGCCCCCCGCGGTCAGCCTGACAGGGTGATGCAGCCGACGCCTGTGGCATGGGTCGAGGCGCCCGCCACGCCGCTGCGGGCCAAGGCGTTGTCCGGCCCTCTCGAACCCCTGCCACCGGCCCAATCCCGCCCGGCTGTCGAGACGCCGACCGCCAGCCCACCCCCGGCACCGGTTGCGCGCGCCGTGCCAGCCGCCACTGCCGAACCCCGAACCCGCGACATCGCTGCAGACCTGCCCCGCCCCCTCGCCCCGACCGACGAGCACGCCCCCATCGCCTCGGCCCCGGCCGAACCGCTGGCGCCCGACGATGTCCCCCGCGACGTTGCGCGGTTCGACCCGCCGCGCGCCGCGCCCGCCCATGTGGAACCCTTGCGCGCCGACCCCATGCGCCATGAAACGGCGCAGCAGATCGCCCGGCAGATCGCCGAGCGCCTGCCGCCCGCCAATTCCCCCGGTTTCGACCTCGCCCTCGACCCGCAGGAACTGGGCCATGTGCGCCTGAAACTGGTCACTGTGGACGGCAGCAGCCTGCTGACCATCCACGCCGAACGCCCCGAAACGCTCGACCTCATGCGCCGCCACATCGGCACCCTCGAACAGGACCTGCGCGCCCAGGGGCATGAGTCGCTGACCCTGCGTTTCAGCGGCGGCAGCAACGCGGGCACCGGACAGTGGAGCGCGGGGCAGGACCAGCAGGGCCAGCCCCCCCGCGCGCCCGCGTCCGACTCGCCCCCCGGCGCTGCCCTTCACGGCAGTGACACCCCCGGCACGCCGGCACCCCGCAGCGCCGCTCTCGGCGCGCTCGATCACCTCGATCTGCGACTTTGACAGGAGAATACCTTGGAAATTCAATCGATCCCCGGAACGTCCGCCCCAGCCGGCCAGACCATGGCCACGCAATCGGACTATCAGACCTTTCTCAACATGCTGACCGTCCAGATGCAGAACCAGGACCCGCTCAATCCGACCGAGGCGTCGGATTTCGCGGTGCAGTTGGCAACCTTTTCGAATGTCGAGCAGCAGACCTATACCAACCAGCTCCTCAGCGCGATGCTCAGCCGCACGGGGCTGGCCGATCTGGGGTCATGGGTGGGGATGGAGGCGCGGATCTATGGCGGCGCCTGGTATGACGGTGCGCCGATCTCGCTGGCGCCGGACCCCGCGCTGGGCGCGGAGTCGGTGACGCTCGTGGTGCGCAACGCGGCTGGTGCCATTGTTGACAGCCGCAGCCTCGATCCGACGGTGCAAAACTATTCCTGGGACGGGCTGAACAGCAATGGCGAGCCCCTGCCCGACGGCACCTATACCTTCGAGCTGGAGTCGATGCTGGATGGCGAGACCCTCGATACCCAGCCCGTCGCCGCCTATCTGCCGATTGTCGAGGCGCGGTATGACGGTGGCGCGACTCTCGTGGTGCTTCCCGGTGGGCTTTATGTCGACAGCAGCAACGTCACCGGCTTGCGTCGCCCGCTGGCCTGAGCCTCGCGGCGATATCAGGCCAACAACAACACGGTCATCAGCGCCGCCCAGGCGACGGCCGCCCCGGCCAGGAACCAGCCCAGGCTTGCCAGGCGCCGCGGCGCCGGGGGCTGGGGGCTGGGCTCGCGGCTGCGGCGGAGCGCCGCTTCGACCGCGCCCGGCAGATGCGGGCCAAAGCGCGCCATGACCTTGGCCGCGCGGGCCAGATCCCGCAACAGCGCGGCCGGGCCCAAGGTGGCGCGGATGTAATCCTCGACCACCGGCTGCGCGACGGTCCAGATGTTGATCGAGGGGTTGAGCGAACGTGCCACCCCCTCGACCACCACCATCGTGCGCTGCAACAGAATCAGCTCGGTGCGGGTCTGCATGCCGAACCGTTCGGTCACCTCGAACAGATAGCTCAACAGCCGCGCCATCGAGATGCGACTGGCATCCATGCCGAAGATCGGCTCGCCGACCGACCGCAGCGCGCGGGCGAATTCATCGATGTCACGGTCGGCGGGGACATATCCGGCCTCGAAATGCACCTCGGCGACGCGGCGATAATCCTTGCGGATAAAGCCGAACAGGATCTCGGCATAGACCCGGCGGGTGTATTCGTCGATCTGCCCCATGATGCCGAAATCATAGGCAATCAGATCGCCGTTTGCCGCCACCTTCAGGTTGCCCTGATGCATGTCGGCGTGGAAATAGCCGTCGCGCAGCGCGTGTTTGAGGAACAGCCGCAGCACCCGCTCGCCCAGTTCGGTGCGATCGACCCCCAGCGCGTCGATGGCGTCGTTGTCGCCCAGCGGCGCGCCCTCGGCCCAGCCCAGCGTCATCACCTGCCGCCCGGACAGATGCCAGATCGGCCGCGGCACCCGAAAACCGGCGTCCCCTGCAGTATTGGCGGCGAATTCGGCGGCGGCGGCGGTCTCCAGCCGCAGATCCAACTCGCCCAGAACCACGCCCTCGAAATGCGCGATCACATCGGTTGGCCGCAGCCGCCGTGTCGATGGCAGCGCCCATTCGATCAGTCCGGCGGCCAGATAGAACGCGTCGAGGTCGCGGCGAAAGGCCCGCTCGATGCCCGGCCGCAGCACCTTGACCGCGACGTCCTCGCCGGTGTCGGCGATGCGCGCCCGGTGAACCTGCGCGATCGAGGCCGCGGCGACGGGTTCGGAAAACTCGGAAAACAGCGCCTCCAGCGGCTGTTCCAGCTCGGCCTCGACCATCGCGAGGGCCTGCGCACGCGGGAAGGGCGGCAACTGATCCTGCAAATATCTCAACTGGTTGGCCAGCTCGAGACCGACAATGTCCGGCCGCGTCGACAGGATCTGCCCGAACTTGATATAGGCCGGGCCCAGCGCCGTCAGCGCCCGCGTCACCGGCGGCAGCGCCGGGTCGCCGCGCAGCCCCAGCAGGGCAAAGGGCCAGCCCATCACCCGCGCCAGCAGGCGCAACCGCGGCGGCGCCTTCATCGCCTCGAGCACGACACGCATCGCGCCGGTGCGCTCGAAGGTGGCGCCGGTGCGGATCAGCCGCCAGAGGTTGTGCGGGCCCTTCACGTCAGATCTTCCAGCCCGAATGCAACGCCGCGATGCCCATCGTCAGGTTGCGGTATTTCACCTGCGCGAACCCTGCCTGCCGGATCAGCGCGGCGAAACTGTCCTGATCGGGGAATTTGCGGATCGATTCCACCAGATATTGATAGGACTCACGATCCCCCGCCACCAGTTGCCCCATGCGCGGGATGACGTTGAAGGAATAGAGGTCATAGGCCTTTTGCAGCATCGCATTGGGAATCTGGCTGAACTCCAGCACCATCAGCCGCCCGCCTGGCCGCAGGACACGGTGCGCCTCGGCCAGCGCGGCAGGGATGCGCACGACGTTGCGGATGCCAAAGCTGATCGTATAGACGTCAAAACTGTTATCCGCGAAGGGCAGCGCCATCGCGTCGCCGACGATCCAGTCCAGCCTTTCGGCCAGGCGTTCGGCCTCGGCGCGCTTGCGGCCCTCGTCCAGCATCGGCGCCGTCATGTCGAGGACCGTCGCCCGCGCGCCCTCGCCCGCGCGGCCCAGAAACCGGAACGCCACATCGCCGGTGCCACCCGCGACGTCCAGCAGGTGCTGCCCGGCGCGCGGTGCCAGCCAGTCCATCATCGCATCCTTCCAGACGCGGTGGATGCCCATGCTCATCAGGTCGTTCATCACGTCGTATTTCGACGCGACGGACGAGAACACGCCGTGCACCATCCCGGCCTTCTGGTCCTCGTCGACGGTCTGAAAGCCGAAATGCGTGGTGCGATTGTCCGGGCTCATGGTGCCCCCCTGATCTTGCGGATGGCCCTTCCTTAGCCGAGGATGGCCCCCGTCACAATGCGACGAGCGCGCCATCATGCCCGAACTTCCCGAGGTCGAAACCGTGCGCAGGGGCCTGACCCCCGCGATGGAGGGTCAGCGCATCGCGCGGGCCGAGGTGCGGCGCGCCGACCTGCGCTGGCCCTTCCCGCCGAACATGGCCGAGCGGTTGACCGGCGCCACGGTCGAACGGTTGCGGCGGCGGTCGAAATACATCCTCGCCGACCTCGATACCGGCGAGACGCTGCTGATCCATCTGGGCATGTCCGGCCGCATGACCATCAGCGGGCTGGCCGCGCCCTTTGTGCCGGGGCAGTTCCACCATGACCACCCGATGCCGCAAAAGCACGACCATGTGGTGTTCGAGATGGACAGCGGCGCGCGGATCACCTTCAACGACCCGCGCCGCTTTGGCGCGATGGACCTGATGACAACCGCCAGCGCCGACAGCCACCCACTGCTGGCGACGCTGGGGCCGGAACCCTTGGGCAATGATTTCAGCGCCGATCATCTGGCGGGGCGGCTGGCGGGGCGCAAGGGGCCGATCAAGGCCCTGCTGCTCGACCAGACAAATGTCGCGGGGCTTGGCAACATCTATGTCAGCGAGGCGCTGCACCGGGCGCATGTCCACCCGGAGGCCACAGGCGCCAGCCTGAACCGCCCGCAGATCGAGGCCCTCAGCCTGCAGATCGTCGCCGTGCTGTCCGAGGCCATCACGGCGGGCGGCTCGTCCTTGCGCGATTACCGGCAGGCGGACGGCGAACTGGGCTATTTCCAGCACCGTTTTCGCGTCTATGACCGCGACGGTGCCAGCTGTCCCGCCGACGGGTGCGGCGGTACCATCCGTCGCATCGTGCAATCGGGCCGTTCGACCTACTACTGCCCGGCCTGTCAGAGATAACTTGAACCCCGGTGGCATCCTGCTAGATACGGGCCCGTGAACGACCGCAGGGAAACCCATGGCGTACGAGACCATCCTCGTCGAAATCGCGCATTATGTTGCGCTGATCCGGCTGAACCGCCCCGAGGCGCTGAACGCGCTGAATTCGAAACTGCTGGGTGAACTGGCAGACGCACTGAAAGCCGCAGACCGCAACGACAAGGTCCGCTGCATCGTGCTCACCGGCTCGGAAAAGGCCTTTGCCGCGGGCGCCGACATCAGCGAGATGTCGAAGAAGTCCTTTGTCGACATGTTCGAGGAAGACTTCTTCACCCCGGAAACCGAGGCCCTGCTGGCCGTGCGCAAGCCGGTCATCGCCGCGGTGGCGGGCTATGCGCTGGGTGGCGGCTGCGAGTTGGCGATGATGTGCGACTTCATCATCGCCGCCGAAAACGCCAAATTCGGCCAGCCCGAGATCAACCTCGGCGTCGTCGCCGGCATCGGTGGCACCCAGCGGCTGACCCGGTTTGTCGGCAAGTCCAAGGCGATGGACATGCACCTGACCGGCCGCTTCATGGATGCCGAAGAGGCCGAACGCTCGGGCCTCGTCAGCCGCGTGGTGCCGACCAAGAAGCTGATCGAAGAGGCAATGGGCGCGGCGCAAAAGATCGCGTCCAAGTCGGGCATCGCCGTCAAGGTGGTCAAGGAGGCGGTCAACCGCAGCTATGAGACCACGCTGCGCGAGGGTCTGCTGTTCGAACGCCGGGTGTTCCACGCGCTGTTTTCGACCGAGGACCAGAAGGAAGGCATGAACGCCTTCCTCGAAAAGCGCGAGGCGCAGTTCCGCGACCGCTGAGCCTGCGATTCGGCCCTTTCCTTTTGCGCCGTGCTGGCCTATACGCCGCCCCACATGCGCGTGGGCCCGCTTAGGCAAGAATCGACCTGATCCTTTCCGGATCGGTGGGTCTGTGTGCAACGATATTGAAACAGACCCTGAAAGAGACCCGCCATGGCCAACAATCCGCAATCCAAAAAGCGCGCCCGCCAATCCGAGGCCCGCTTTGACGTCAACAAAGCCCGCCGCTCGCGCATCCGCACCTTCCTGCGCAAGGTCGAAGAGGCCATCGCCTCGGGCAACCTCGCTGATGCCAAGGCCGCCCTCGCCGCGGCCGAACCCGAACTGGCGCGTGGCGTCAGCAAGGGCGTGCTGCACAAGAACACCGTCGCCCGCAAGGTCTCGCGCCTGTCGCACCGGGTGAAGGGGCTGAACGCCTGAGGCGTAACACCCTGTTAATAAAGAAAAAGCGCACCTCAGGGTGCGCTTTTTGCGTTTCCGGCCCACCCCCGCTGTGGCGCAAAACCCACGCCCGACCGATTCCTTTTCGCGCCTTGGCCTGTCAAGCGAGTTGTTCGGTTGCCGCTGCCACGGATCGCGGTTTAGCGTTGTCCCTGCGAGCCAAGCTGCCCTGGGGGGGTCGTTTGTTCCAACACCGCGATTCGCTGCACCGGGAGATTTCCCGCGTGGGCCTCTTCGTTGTGCCGCCTTGTGCGCCTTTGGTGCGCGGGCGCTGATCCCCCTGTGCGGTTACGCGGCAGCGCTCGCAGCACAACAGCGAGCCGGATCAACCGGCCGTGAGACAAAGGAAAGATCCGGGCCTCTGGGCGCGGACATGGGTCGGGACAGAATGACAAACGCGGTGTGGGGCGATGTACGCAGCAGACTCAGGACAATTGTTGGCGAGAGCAATTTCATCACCTGGATCGCGCCCCTCGATCTGATGGGCGTCGAATCGGGCGTCGCGCGGGTTCATGCGCCGACGAATTTCATCGCCAACTGGGTCACGCGCAACTTTGCCGACCAGATCCTCGGCGCGCTGAACGGCAGCGGTGCCAATGCCCACCGGATCGAGGTGGCGGTGACCCCGCGCACCCCGGCCAGCGGCGCCGACCGCGTGCGTCAGGCCCTGACCGCCCCGGCCGAGCCCGCGCCTGCCCCCCGCCCGGTCGCCGCGCCGCGCAATGACGACGATCTGCCCGGTGCCACGCTGGATGCGCGCTTTACCTTTGACAATTTCGTCGTCGGCAAGCCGAACGCTCTGGCCCATGCCGCCGCCCGCCGGGTCGCCGAAGGCGGCATCGCCACCTTCAACCCGCTGTTCCTCTATGGCGGGGTCGGTCTGGGCAAGACGCATCTGATGCACGCCATCGCCTGGGAATTGCAGAGCCGCAATCCTGAGGCCCGCGTGCTCTATCTCAGCGCCGAGCAGTTCATGTATCGCTTCGTGCAGGCCCTGCGCGAAAAGCAGATCATGGATTTCAAGAGCCTGTTCCGCTCGGTCGATATCTTGATGGTCGATGACGTGCAGTTCATCGCCGGCAAGGAATCGACGCAGGAGGAATTCTTCCACACCTTCAACGCGCTGATCGACCAGAACAAGCAGATCGTGATTTCCGCCGACCGCGCGCCGGGCGAAATCAAGGATCTGGAAGACCGCATCAAGAGCCGCCTGTCCTCGGGCCTCGTCGTCGATCTGCATCCCACCGATTACGAACTGCGCCTCGGCATCCTGCAGCAAAAGGTCGAACTGAACCGCGCGCATTACGGCGATGTCACCATCGCGGCGGATGTGCTCGAATTCCTCGCCCACCGGATCACCACCAATGTCCGCGTGCTCGAAGGCGCGCTGACCCGGCTGTTCGCGCTGGCCTCGCTGCTGGGCCGTGAGGTCACGCTGGATCTGGCGCAGGATTGCCTCGCCGATATCCTGCGCTCCTCCGAACGCAAGGTCACGGTCGAGGAAATCCAGCGCAAGGTCGCCGACCATTTCAACATCCGCCTCAGCGACATGATCGGGCCCAAGCGCCTGCGCACCATCGCCCGGCCGCGGCAGATCGCGATGTATTTGGCCAAGCACCTGACCACCCGCAGCCTGCCGGAAATCGGGCGGCGCTTTGGCGGGCGCGACCACACCACGATCCTGCACGGCGTGCGCAAGGTCGAGGAACTGCGCGCCTCGGACAACCAACTGGCCGAGGACGTCGACCTGCTGCGTCGGCTTCTGGAAAGCTGACCTTGACGTGGCCGCCAAAGGGCCGCAAACAAAGGCAAACGAAGGGGCCGGGCTGGCAGACGTCAGCACCGGCCTGATCTGTCGGAGGGTGAGGCGATGAAACTGTCGATCGAACGCGCAACCTTGCTCAAGGCCGTTTCGCAGGCGCAATCGGTCGTGGAACGCCGCAATACCATCCCGATCCTCGCCAATGTGCTGATCGAGGCCGAGGGCGCCAGCGTCAGCTTCCGCGCCACCGATCTGGACATCGAGGTCGTCGACCGCGCCCCCGCCATGGTCGAGCGGGCCGGGGCGACCACGGTTTCGGCGGTCATGCTGCATGAAATCGTGCGCAAGCTGCCGGATGGCGCGCTGGTGTCGCTGACCGACGACCAGCGCACCGGCCGCCTGACGGTCGAGGCCGGGCGCTCCACCTTTGCGCTGGCGACCCTCCCGCGCGAGGATTTCCCGGTCATGGCCTCGTCGGAATACCAGACCAACTTCAGCGCCAAGGCCGGCGACCTGCGCCGCCTGTTCGAAAAGACCAAATTCGCGATTTCCACCGAGGAAACCCGCTATTACCTCAACGGCGTCTACATGCATGTCGCCGACTCGCCCGAGGGGCGGATGCTGCGCTGCGTCGCCACCGATGGCCACCGTCTGGCCCGCGTCGATGCCCCGCTGCCCGAAGGCGCCGCCGGGATGCCCGGCGTGATCGTGCCGCGCAAGACGGTGAACGAACTGCGCAAATTGCTGGAGGACGACGCGGCCGACATCGCGATTTCCGTCAGCGAGACCAAGGTGCGCTTTGCCACCGCCGAGATGGCGCTGACCTCCAAGGTGATCGACGGCACCTTCCCCGATTATTCGCGCGTCATCCCGCTGAACAACACCAAGCGCATGGAGGTTGACGCCTCGGATTTCGCCAAGGCCGTTGACCGCGTCGCCACGGTGTCCTCGGAACGCGCCCGCGCGGTCAAGATGACGCTCGAGGAAGACCGCCTGACGCTGACCGTCAACTCGCCCGAATCCGGCATGGCGCAGGAGGAACTGGTGGTGGCTTACGGCGACGAGCGGCTGGAAATCGGCTTCAACGCCAAATATCTCCTGGAAATCGCCAGCCAGATCGACCGCGAGAATGCCGTCTTGATGTTCAACGCCTCGGGCGACCCGGCACTGGTGCGCGAAGGCTCGGACACCAGCGCCGTCTATGTCGTCATGCCGATGCGGGTCTGACGCCCCCTGCCCCATTCATCTTGCGGGACATACTCTCCGGGGGTGAAATCGCGCCGCGATGAGGGGGGCAGACGGCCCCCCTTGCTTTCAGGTCCGCCATGACGCTCCACCTCACCCTCTTGCGCCTGATGCAGTTCCGCTCGCATGTGCTGCTTGACGCGGGTTTTGACGGGCGGCCGGTGGTGCTGACCGGCGACAATGGCGCGGGCAAGACCAACCTGCTCGAAGCGATCTCGCTGCTCTCGCCCGGCCGTGGCCTGCGCCGCGCCGCGCCTGAGGAGTTGATCGGCCAGCCCGCAGGTCTGGGTTGGCGGATCGAGGCCCGGCTGACCCGTCACGCCACCCCGCACGAGGTTCTGACCGAGGCCCGCCCCGGCGCGCTGCGTTCGGTGCGCATCGACGGCAAGGCGACGGCGCAATCGGCGCTGGGGCGGCTGGTGCCGATGCTCTGGCTGACCCCGGCGATGGACAGGCTCTGGATCGAGGGGGCCGAGGGACGGCGGCGCTTTCTGGACCGGCTGGTGCTGGGCTTTTCGCCCGACCACGCCGAGGCCGCGCTGACCTATGACAAGGCAATGCGCGAGCGCAACCGCCTGCTGCGCGAGGGGGTCAGCGACGCGGGTTGGTATGGCGTGCTGGAGTCGCGCATGGCCGAGTCGGGCGCGATGCTGACCGCCAACCGCCGCGCCGCGCTGACCCGTCTGGCTCGCGCCGCCGACCCCTCCAGCCCCTTTCCGCAGGCCGATCTGCGCCTCGCCGACGACAGCCCCGACGATCTGGCCACCGCGCTGGCCGAGGGGCGGCGCCGCGACATGGCTGCCGGGCGCAGCTTGACCGGCCCGCACCGCGCCGATCTGACCGCGCTCTGGGCCGCGCGCGGCATTCCCGCCGCGCAATGTTCGACCGGCGAGCAAAAGGCGCTGTTGCTGGCGGTGGTCCTCGCCCATGCCAGCGCACTGCGCGAGGATTCCGGCCTCGCGCCGATCCTCTTGCTGGATGAGGTCGCCGCCCATCTCGATGCCGCCCGGCGCGAGGCGCTCTATGACGCGCTCTGCGCCCTCGGCGCGCAGGCCTTCCTCACGGGGACCGAGGCCAGCCTCTTTGCCCCGCTGGGCCGCCGCGCGCAGGCCTTTCATCTGGCCGGATCGGCCCTGACCCCGACGGAGCTGCCATGACCCCGCAACGCATCACCCTTGTCACGCTGGGCGTCGCGGACCTCGACCGCTCCAAGGCGTTCTATGCCCGCCTCGGCTGGCAGCCTGACGATGTCACACCGGGCGCGGCCTTTTATGATCTGGGCGGGATGCGGATGGGCCTCTTCGGGCTGGCACCGCTGGCGCAGGATCAGGGCCGTCCCGGCGCCGCGCTGGGCACCGGGGCGGTGACGCTGGCGCAAAACTTCCCCTCGCCTGCCGAGGTGGACGCCGCCTATGCCGCCGCGCTGGCTGCAGGCGCTACCCCGCTCAAGGCCCCCGAATCCGTGTTCTGGGGCGGATATTCCGGCTATTACGCCGACCCGGATGGCCATGTCTGGGAACTGGCGCACAACCCGTTCTGGCCACTGACCGACGAAGGACGCCTTGCATGACCCTCTCCTTGCATCAACTGCTGCTCTATGCCGGGGGCATGGCGATCCTCTGGGTGATCCCCGGCCCGGTCTGGGTGGCGCTGACCGCGCGGGCGCTGTCGGGCGGCATGGCGGGGGCATGGCCGCTGGCCGTGGGCGTGGCGCTGGGCGATCTGATCTGGCCGCTGGCGGCGATCTTTGGCCTGTCGTGGATCCTGTCGGTGTACGGCGGGTTTCTGGCGGCCCTGCGCTGGGTGGCCGCCGGGGTCTTCATCACCATGGGGGTGATGCTGCTGCGCAAACCCGCCACCACCCTCAGCGCCGACAGCCGCCTGACACGGCCCGGCCTGTGGGCCGGGTTCGCGGTGGGCGTGGCGGCGGTGGTCGGCAACCCAAAGGCGATCCTGTTCTACATGGGCGTGCTGCCGGGGTTCTTTGACCTCAGCCGCGTCACCGGCTGGGACATCGCGGCGATCATCGCCGTTTCGGGCGCGGTGCCGCTGCTGGGCAACCTCGGCCTCGCGCTGTTCCTCGACCGGGCGCGACGGCTGTTGTCCAGCCCGCGGGCGCTGGCGCGGCTGAACCATGTCTCGGGCGGCTTGCTGATCCTCGTCGGGTTGGTGATCCCCTTTACCTGAGCTGGCTTGACGACAGGCCGATCCCCCCGCAAGCTGGCGCACCGGAACCGGGAGGGCAAACCCCATGCGCGGACTGCTGTTGTGCGGACTTCTGGCCCTGTCGCCCCTGTCGGCGCCGGCGCAAACCCTGTCCATCGACCATGCGGGCCTCTGGCGGGGCGAGGGCGTGCAGCCCGACGGCCAGAGCTGGGAGATCGTCGTCACCCTGCGCGCCGATGGGGCGATCGTCGATTACCCCGGCATCCCCTGCTCGGCCTACTGGCGCTTTTCCGAGGTCACCGACCAGACCCTGCGCGCCACCGAACACCTCGCCGCCGGGTTCGGTCTGTGCGACGACGGCCTGCCGCTGACGGTCACGCTCGACGCCAAAGGCACGATGAACGTGACCTGGACCTACCTCGACGCGACCTTTGCGGCCAGCGCGCGGCTGACGCGGCAATAGCCCGCCAACCCCCAAATCTTGTGCCCGGCGCGTGACAATCCCGCAGCGATCCGCTATGGATCGTGCAGGAAATGAACGGATCAACTGCATGACAGCTCAAGCTGCCCCGCGCGACGAATACGGCGCGGATTCCATCAAGGTTCTCAAAGGCCTGGACGCGGTGCGCAAGCGCCCCGGGATGTATATCGGCGACACCGACGATGGCTCGGGCCTGCATCACATGGTCTATGAAGTCGTCGACAACGGCATCGACGAGGCGCTGGGCGGTCACGCCACCCGCGTCAGCGTGAAAATCCATGCCGACAGCAGCGTTTCGGTGCGCGACAACGGCCGCGGGATTCCGGTGGACATCCACACCGAAGAGGGGGTTTCGGCGGCCGAGGTCATCATGACCCAGTTGCACGCGGGCGGCAAATTCGACCAGAATTCCTATAAGGTCTCGGGCGGGTTGCACGGCGTCGGCGTCTCTGTGGTCAACGCGCTCAGCGACTGGCTGGAACTGCGCATCTGGCGTCAAGGCAAGGAATGGCGCGCCCGGTTCGAGAACGGCGATACGGCGGTCTCCCTCTATGCCGTCGGCGATGCGCCGCCCGGCGAAAAGGGCACCGAGGTGCGTTTCATGGCCTCGGCCAAGACCAACCGCCCGGACGGCACCTTTTCGAACCTCGATTACGTCTTCAAGACGCTGGAAAACCGCCTGCGCGAACTGGCGTTCCTCAATTCCGGCGTGCAGATCGTCATCGAAGACGAACGCCCCGCCGAACCGCTGAAATCCGAGTTCTGCTATGAGGGCGGCGTGCGCGAATTCGTGCGCTATCTCGACCGCTCGAAAACCCCGGTGCTGCCGACGCCGATCTGGATTTCCGGCGACAAGGACGGCATCGGCATCGAAGTGGCGATGTGGTGGAACGACAGCTACCACGAAACCGTTCTGCCCTTTACCAACAACATCCCGCAGCGCGACGGCGGCACCCATCTGGCGGGCTTTCGCGGCGCGCTGACCCGGACGATCACCAAATACGCGCAGGAAAGCGGCATCGCCAAGAAGGAGAAGATCACCTTCACCGGCGACGACGCGCGCGAGGGGCTGACCTGCGTGCTGTCGGTCAAGGTGCCCGATCCGAAATTCTCCAGCCAGACCAAGGACAAGCTGGTCTCATCCGAGGTGCGCCCGGCGGTCGAGAATCTGGTCAACGAAAAGCTGTCCGAGTGGTTCGAGGAAAACCCCGGCCCCGCACGGCAGATCGTCGGCAAGATCGTCGAGGCCGCGCTGGCCCGTGAAGCCGCCCGCAAGGCGCGCGACCTGACCCGGCGCAAGACCGCGCTCGACGTCGCCAGCCTGCCCGGCAAACTGGCCGATTGTCAGGAACGCGACCCGGCAAAGTCCGAACTCTTCCTTGTCGAGGGCGACTCGGCCGGTGGCTCGGCCAAACAGGGGCGTTCACGCCACAATCAGGCGGTGCTGCCGCTGCGCGGGAAAATCCTCAACGTCGAACGCGCCCGCTTTGACCGCATGCTCGGCAGCCAAGAGATCGGTACCCTCATCACCGCGCTGGGCACCGGCATCGGCCGCGATGAATTCGACCTGTCGAAACTGCGCTACCACAAGGTCGTCATCATGACCGACGCCGACGTGGACGGCGCGCATATCCGCACGCTTTTGCTGACCTTCTTCTTCCGTCAGATGCCGCAACTGATCGAGGGCGGGCACCTCTATATCGCCGAACCGCCGCTCTACAAGGTCGCGCGCGGCAAGTCCGAGGTCTATCTGAAGGACCGCGCCGCGCTCGAGGATTACCTGATCGCGCAGGGCGTCGAGGGGGCCTTGCTGCGGTTGCAGAACGGGCAGGAAATCGCCGGCGCCGATCTGGCCCGCGTGGTGCTCGAAGCCCGGCATACCCGGCGCGTGCTGGAATCCTTCCCCACGCATTACCCGCAGCACATCCTCGAACAATCCACCATCGCCGGGGCGCTGGTCCCCGGTGTGCTCGACACCAACGCGCAGGCCGTCGCCGATACTGTCGCCACGCGGCTGGACCTGATCGCGCCGGAATACGAAAAGGGCTGGCAGGGCCGCCCGACGCAGGACCACGGGCTGCGGCTGTCGCGGATGCTGCGCGGGGTCGAAGAGGTCCGCGTGCTGGACGGCGCCGCGCTGCGCTCGGGCGAGGCCCAGCGCCTTGGCCGCATGACCGGCGCGCTGCAAGAGGTCTACCGCCACACCGCCCGCCTCGTGCGCCGCGACCGCACCGCGCTGATCCACGGCCCGATGGACCTGCTGCGCGCTATCCTGGGCGAGGGCGAAAAGGGCCTCAGCCTGCAGCGCTACAAGGGTCTGGGCGAGATGAACCCGGAACAACTGTGGGAAACCACGCTTGATCCAGAGGCCCGCACCCTGCTGCAGGTCCGCGTCGATGACGTGGTCGAGGCCGACGACATCTTTTCAAAGCTGATGGGCGACGTCGTCGAACCCCGCCGCGAGTTCATCCAGAAGAACGCGCTGAACGTCGAAAACCTCGACGCCTGAGGCCGGGGTGCGTGTCCGCACGCACCCTACAGGCCACCCCGCCCGTGTGGCGCCATGAAGTCCAGCATCGGGCCGACAGGCACGATCCGGTGCGGGTTAATCGTGTCGTGCGAATAGTGATAATGCCGGGTGATGTGGTCCATGTGGACGGTCCCCGCCACGCCCGGCATCTGGAACACCTCACGGGTGAAGCCCCACAGCGCCGGGTAATCGACGATCCGCCGCCGGTTGCATTTGAAATGGCCGTGATACACCGCATCGAACCGCACCAGCGTGGTGAACAGGCGGATGTCCCCCTCGGTCAGCCGCGCGCCCATCAGCCAGCGCTGGCGTGACAGCCGCTCCTCCAGCCAATCCAGCGTGTCGAACAGCGGACCGACCGCCGCGTCATAGGCCGCCTGCGTGGTGGCAAAGCCGGACAGATAGACCCCATTGTTCAGCGTCTCGTAAATCCGCGCGTTCACCGGCTCCAGACCCGCGCGCAGGTCTTCGGGCCACAGGTCAGGCCCCTGACCAAAGGCCGCCAGCATGCGGATGATCTCGCTGCTTTCGTTCGAAACGATCATGCCGCGCTGCGTGTCCCACAGCACCGGCACCGTGACCCGGCAACTGGCCTGCGGATCGGCGCGCGTATAGATCTGGTGCAGAGCCTGCGCCCCGAACAGCGCATCGCCGGTGGCGCCGGGGAAATCCGTGCGAAACTCCCAGCCCTGCCCCAGCATGTCGGGATGCACGACCGAGACGCCGATCTGCCCCTCCAACCCCATCAGCGCCCGCACGATCATCACCCGATGCGCCCAAGGGCAGGCATGCGAGACATAGAGGTGGTAACGCCCGCTGTCGGGTGTGAACCCCCCGCTGCCCGAGGGGCCGGGCGCCCCGTCCGGAGTGATCCAGTTGCGCCACTGCGCCTGCGTGCGGCGAAAAACCCCGCCGGTGCTGGCCGTGTCATACCACTCATCGGACCAGCGGCCCTCGATCAGATGTCCCATGCGTGTCTCCTTGCTGACCGATTAGGTGGTCTCGCTGCCGCCAAGGTCAACCGCCTCACCGGGCGCAGGGCCTGTGCGCTGACAAACACAGCGCCGCAATTGTCGCACCGCCACCCTTGGATTTACTTGTTTTTACCAAATTCCCCCGCATCATCAGACGCAGGGAATGGGAGGCATTGATGTTTGAGTCGCTACCCGACGATATCCGCCGCGGGATCGAGGCCGCGCAGAAACGCGCGATGCGCAAGGGCTCGCGCCTCAGCGTGCAGGCGGGTGACAAGGTTCTGCCCATCCTGCGGCTGTGGGACACCGGGTTCAGCGTCGATGCCGAACGCGCGCCCCGGCTGCGCGGTCTGGTCGATATCTTCGACGGCCCGCGCCATGTCAGTCAGGCGCTGATCGTCGCCGCCAGCGAGGACGGCGGCGAAATGACCTATGAGTTCAAGCGCGATACGCCGATCACCAGCACGCCGATCCGCGACTATGTCGAGGATCGCGCGGCACCGGGCGGGTATCTGCCCCGCCCGGCCTGACCCCGCTTATTGCAGATCGCCAAACGCCGCCTGCAGCCGCGCCACGGCCTCGACAATGCGGGCGCGCGGGGTGGCGATGTTGAACCGCAGATACGTTTCACCCCCCGTGCCAAAGCTGTGGCCATAGTTCGCCGCGATCCGCGCGTCCTTTTCGACCCGGCGGGTGACCTCGTCCGCGCTCATCCCGGTGCCTGCGAAATCCACCCATTCCAGATAGGTCGATTGCAGCGGCGTCACCCGCGCCCCCGGAATCGCCGCGACCCCGGCCTCGAACACCCGCCGGTTGCCATCGAGATAGGCGTTCAGCGCATCGACCCAGGCCGCGCCTTCGGGCGAATAGGCCGCCGTCACCATGACAAGGCCAAAGGAATTGCCGCTGATGCCGCCCCCCTCCATGACGGCGGCGAATCGCGCGCGCAGCGCCGGATCGGCGATGATGACGTTGCCGGTATGGGCGCCGGCGATGTTGAAGGTCTTGGTCGCCGCCGTCAGCATCACCAGCCGGTCGGCGATATCCGGCGCGGCCTTGGCCATCACCGTATGCACATGGCCGGGCATCACCAGATCATGGTGGATCTCATCGGACACCAGCACCAGATCATGCGCCTTGGCAAAATCGGCCACGCCGCGCAACTCGTCCGGCGTCCAGACCTGCCCGCCCGGATTGTGCGGCGAACACAGGATCGCCATCCGCGTCCCCTCGGGCAGGGTCGCCGGGAACTCCATCGTCATGCGGCCGCCCACCTCGACCAGCGGCACCTCGACGACATGGCGCCCGGCGGCACGGATCACCCGGGCAAAGGCGTGATAGACCGGGGTGAACAGCACAACCCCCTCGCCCGGCTGCGAAAACGCCTGCACACACAGCGCCGTGCCATTCACCAGCCCATGCGTGGTAAAGACATGCGCCGGGTCCACCACCCAGCCATGCCGGTTCGCCATCCACCAGCAGATCGAGTCGAGATACGCGCGGTCATCGCCGAAATAGCCATAGATCCCATGCGCCAGCATCCCCTCCAGCGCGCGCTGCACCACCTGCGGCGGGCGGAAGTCCATATCGGCAACCCACATGGAAATGCCGTCGTCCGGGCTGACGCCGAACAGCGCCTGCATCTTGTCCCATTTCGCCGAATGCGTGCCGCGGCGGTCGATGATCTCGTCGAAATTCATGCTGTCAGACCTGTGTGAGCTGTCGGTTCCTTCCGGTCCGCCCACGCTAGTGCACTTGCCCCCCGGTTCCAAGTCGCTGGTCTTGCACGGCGCCCGATCCTCGCCTAAATCATCGCCATGAGCCTGCGTTCCATCCTGATCCACCCCGATCCGCGCCTGAAAAAGGTCTGCGACCCGGTCACCTCGGTCACCTCGGACCTTGGGGCCCTGGCCGAGGACATGCTGCAAACCATGTATGACGCGCCGGGCATCGGCCTTGCCGCGCCGCAGATCGGCGTGATGGCGCGGCTTTTCGTGATGGATTGCGTCAAGGACGAGGGCACCGCCGCCCGCCCGATGGTGCTGCTGAACCCTGAGATCACCTGGACCTCCGAGGACACCAGCACCTATGAGGAAGGCTGCCTGTCGATCCCCGAGCAATACGCCGATGTCACCCGCCCCGCGCGGGTGCGCATGGCGTGGCTGGGCCTCGACGGCAAGCGGCATGAGGACGAGTTCTCGGGCCTCTGGGCGACCTGCGCGCAGCACGAGCTGGACCATCTGAACGGCAAGCTCTTCATCGATTATCTGGGCCCGATCAAGCGGCAGATGATTACCCGCAAGATGGAAAAGCTCAAACGCGAACGCGCGCGCGGCTGAGATGCACCCAAGGCTGCACATCGCGGTGGCGGGTGCGGGCATTGGCGGGCTGGCGGCCGGCATCGCGCTGACGCTGGCCGGGCACCGTGTGCAGGTTTTCGACCGCTTTGCGGCGCCGCGGCCCGTGGGGTCGGGGCTGGTGGTGCAGCCCGTGGGGCAAAGGGTGCTCGACTGGCTGGGCTGTGGTGCGCAGGCGCGGGCGCTGGGCACGCCGATCCGGGTGCTCAGCGGGGTCGAATCGCAAAGTGGCGCGCGCACACTGGACGTGCGCTATGACGCCGCCGGGGCCGGGCTGCACGGGCTGGGCCTGCACCGCGCCAGCCTGTTTGGCCTGCTGCTGACCCGGTTGCAGGCGCTGGGCGTGCCCGTGCAACCGGGGTGCGAGGTCATCCGCGCGTTGGCCGGGCGGCTGGATCTGGCGGATGGCCGCAGTCTTGGCCCCTTTGACCTGATCGTCGATGCGCTGGGCGCGCATTCGCCGCTGTCGCCGCTGGCCTCGCGCCCGCTGCCTTACGGCGCGCTCTGGACGACGCTGGACTGGCCCCTGACCGATCTGCCGGACGACCGCCTCAGCCAGCGCTATGTCGCGGCGCGGCGGATGGTGGGGGTGCTGCCGATCGGGCGGCTGCCCGGTGACCCCACGCCAAAGGCCGCCTTCTTCTGGTCGCTGCGCACCGATGCGCTGGACGACTGGCGCGCGGAGGGGCTGGCCTCGTGGCAGGCCGAATGCCTCGCCCTCTGGCCCGCGCTGGCGCCGTTCCTCAGCCAGATCACCGATCCAGACCAACTGGTCATGGCGCGTTATTCGCACGGCACCCTGCGCCGCCCCTATTCGGACCGCCTGATCCACATCGGCGATTCGGCGCATCGGGCCAGCCCGCAACTGGGTCAGGGCGCCAACATGGCACTGCTCGACGCGGCTGCGCTGGCGCGGGCGCTCGACATGGCGCCGCTGGACGAGGGGCTGGCGCTGTTCGCCCGGCTCCGGCGCGGGCATCTGGCGGTCTATCAGGCGCTCAGCCGGTTCCTGACGCCGCAGTATCAGTCCGACAGCCGCGCGCTGGCCTGGGTCCGCGACCGGATCATCGCGCCGCTCGGGCGCATCCCGCCCTTTCCCCGCGCGCTGGGCACCATCGCCTCGGGGCTGCTGGTGCCCGCGATTGGCGGCGACCCCGCCCCGCCGCATTGGGCGATGGACGACACGCCCGCGCTTTGATACCCAAACCCCATGCCCATCCTGCCGATCACCCGCTTTCCTGACCCGATGCTGCGCCGCCCCTGCACCCCGGTGGGGCCGGTGGATTCTGTGCTGCGCCAGCTCGCCGCCGACATGCTGGAGACGATGTATGCCGCCCCCGGTCGTGGCCTCGCCGCGCCGCAGGTCGCGGTGCCGCTGCGGCTTTTCGTCATGGATTGCACCTGGAAAGAGGGCACGCCCTCGCCCCGGATCTGCCTGAACCCGCAGATTCTGGCGGCGTCGGATACTCTGGCGACCAACACCGAGGGCTGCCTGTCGATCCCCGGCGTGCCCGCTGTCGTCGCCCGCCCCGACTGGGTGCTGCTGCGCTGGAGCGACCTTGACGGCACCTTGCATGAGGCGCGTCTGAGCGGCTTCGAAGCCGTCTGCGCCCAGCATGAACTCGACCATCTCAACGGCCGCCTCTGCATCGACCTGATGGCGGAATCCGACCGCGTCGCCGCCTCGCCCCTGCTGGCGGCGCTGACATGATCCGCCGCTGCATCCCCTGGCCCGACACCCGCCTGCGCAGCATTGCCGCGCCGGTGGACATCATCACGCCTGAAATCCACGCCCTCTGGGCCGACATGATCGACACGATGGAGGCCATGCCCGGCGTCGGCCTCGCCGCGCCGCAGATCGGCGTGTCGCTGCGTCTGGCGGTGGTCGATGCCTCGGACAGCCGCGGTCAGCCCCTGCGCATGGCGAACCCGGAAATCCTGCACGCCTCGGTGCACCTGCGCAGCCATGACGAGGGCAGCCCCAACCTGCCCGGCGTCTGGGCCAGCATCGAACGGCCCCGCGCGGTGACGGTGCGGTTTCTCAACGATCAGGGCGCGCTGGACGAGCGCGATCTGGTCGGCCTCTGGGCGACCTCGGTGCAGCACCAGATCGACCATCTGAACGGCAAGATGTATTTCGACCACCTGAGCAAGGTCAAACGCGACATGCTGATCCGCAAGGCGCGCAAGCAGGGGTAATCAGCGCCGCGCCAGCCAGCCGCCCAGACCCAGCCCGGCGGCCAGACCCAGCGGGACATAGACAAAGATCCGCCGGTCCTCGGCGCTCATCTGCCACGGCAGGCGCAGATGACACTCGCCACTGGTGACAAAGGCGCAGCCCATGCCCTGCACCCAGACATAGGCCAGCACCGCCAGCCCCAGAACCAGCGCCGCCGCGCCAAACAACAGCCAGGATAGCAGCCTCATGGTTGCACTCGCCCTTTGCGCCCGGTTAGGTGAACCCAGCATGGCACGAAGGACCGACAGATGCGCGTGATATTCATGGGAACGCCCGAATTTTCGGTGCCGGTGCTGGACGCGCTGCAGGGCGCGCATGAGGTGGTCTGCGTCTATTGCCAGCCGCCCCGCCCCGCCGGTCGCGGCCAGCAGGACCGCCCCTCGCCGGTGCAGGCGCGGGCGGTGCACCTGGGCCTGCCGGTGCGCCACCCGCTCAGCCTGCGCGACCCGGCCCAGCATCAGGCCTTTGCCGACCTGCGGGCGGATGTGGCGGTGGTGGTGGCCTATGGCCTGATCCTGCCGCAGCCCGTGCTGGACGCGCCGCGCCACGGCTGCCTGAATATCCATGCCTCGCTGCTGCCCCGCTGGCGCGGCGCAGCGCCGATCCACCGGGCAGTGATGGCAGGCGACGCCCAGACCGGGGTCTGCATCATGCAGATGGAGGCCGGGCTCGACACCGGGCCGGTGCTGCTGCGCGAGGCCACCCCGATCGGCCCGCAGGACACCACCGGCGCCCTGCATGACCGGCTCAGCACGATGGGCGCCCGGCTGATCCTGTCGGCGCTCGACCGGCTGGACAGCCTGACGCCCGCGCCGCAAACCGCCGAGGGCGTCACCTATGCCGCCAAGATCGACAAGGCCGAAGCCCGGATCGACTGGACCGCCCCGGCCGAGACCATCGCCCGGCAGGTGCGCGGCCTCTCGCCCTTTCCCGGTGCGTGGTGCGAAAGCCCGACAGGCCGGTTGAAACTGCTCAACGCCGTGGCGACCGCAGGCGAAGGCGCGCCCGGACAGGTGCTGGACGGCCTGACGGTGGCCTGCGGCAGCGGCGCCCTGCGCATCCTGCGCGCCCAGCGCGAAGGCAAACGCCCTGCCGAGGCTGACGACCTGCAACGCGGCCTCGACTGGCCACAGGGCACGCGGCTGAGGTAACAGAAAGGGGGGCTTTCCGCCCCCCTCGGCCTGACGGCCTCACCCCCCGAGGATAGTTGAGGCACAAAGATGGGGGCAAATCCGTCGCCGTTTTCATTTTGCCGCGACGTCTCAGCTGAGGAACACCGCCGACGCGCGGGGGCCTAGCCCTGTTCCTTCAGCAGGCGGCGCTTCTGGCGGTCCCAGTCGCGCTTGGCCTCGGTTTCGCGCTTGTCGGACAGTTTCTTGCCCTTGGCCACGCCGATCTTCAGCTTCACCCGGCCCTTGTCGTTGAAATACATCACGATCGGCACCAGCGTCATGCCCTGCTTGCCCACCGCCGCCCAGAGCTTGGACAGTTCCTTGCGGCTGACCAGCAGCTTGCGCTTGCGGCGTTCCTCATGGCCCCAGGTTTTCGCCTGCGCATAGGGCGCGATGGCGCTGTTGATGAGCCAAAGCTCGCCCTCTTCGACCGAGGCATAACTTTCGGCGATATTCGCGCCGCCCAGCCGCAGCGACTTGACCTCGGAGCCCAGCAGCATCACCCCGCATTCGAGATCGCTCTCGATGAAGTAATCGAACCGCGCCCGGCGATTCTCGGCGATCACTTTGCTGTTGGGGTCATGTTTTTTCTGGTTCATCCATGCGAGATATTGGTTTGACCGGGGGCTGTCCAGTGCCCCCACCCGGAGGATGCCCGTGAAACCCCTGTTGATCCTGTGCACCGTGTTCGCGTTTGGAGCCTGCCAGATGGACGCCGAGACCCCGCCAGCCGCCAACACCACCCCGCCCAGCTTTCCCACGCCGCCGAACCTGCCGCCGGGCCTGTCGGCGCCGACGCAGGGCGATGCCTGCGGGGCGGGCCGGTTGCAGCATCTGGTGGGCGGCGCGCTGCCCGATCCGTTTCCGGCGACCGGGCCGATGCGGGTCTATGCGCAGGGCGACGCGGTGACGCTGGACTACAGCGCCACCCGCGTGAACGTGATGCTCGACACGGCGCGCGAACGCATCCTCGCCATCACCTGCGGCTGAGCCGAACGGTACCGGGCCGGGCACCCAGTGGGGCCCGGCCCGTCACGTTACCTGACACGGGATCACGGCGAATGGGGGTTCGCCCCCGCGTTCAGGCGTCACCGTTACGATATGCTGCACAATCGCGGCGGTTCCGGGCCGAATTCGGGTGGCAAGCGGGCAACGCCGGGGTGATTTCGCGGCTTTATGCCGATTGGGCCGAAAGGCTTGATTTTCGCGCGGCGCGGGGCCACGATTCGGCCATGACGATCCAGAATTTCATCCCCGGCCCTGCAGCAACCGAGACTGTCGCCTTTGACCGGTTCGAGCTGGGCGAGATTCTGGCGGTCTATGGCCGCTTTGTCGCAGCCGGGCTCTGGCGTGATTACGGCATCTCGATGCTGCGCGACCGTGCGGTGTTCAGCATCTTTCGCCGCGCCGCCGAGATCCCGCTGTATCGGGTCGAAAAGACCCCCTCGATGCGCGACCGGCAGGGGCTTTATGCGCTGTTCGGCGCCGACGGCCAGCTTGTCAAACGGGGTCATACGCTGCGCTCGGTCCTTGCCCCGCTCGAACGCAAACTGCTGCACGCGCTGGACTGAACCGCCGCCGCAGGCTAGGCCTCTGCCATGACCGACGCCCCCTATGCCCCGCCGCTGAACCCGTTGCGCGTGATCCATCAGGACGCGCATCTGCTGGTGGTGGACAAACCCGCGGGGCTGCTCAGCGTGCCAGGGCGCGGCGAGGCGCTGGCCGATTGCCTGATCGAGCGCCTGCGGCCGGACCATCCCTCGATCCGGCTGGTGCATCGGCTGGACAGGGATACCTCGGGCGTGGTGGTCTTTGCGCTCAGCCCCGAGGTGCAGGCCGATCTGAACCTGCAATTCGAGGAACGCCGCACGCAAAAGCGCTATGTCGCGCGGGTCGCCGGGCATCCGGCCGAGGCGCGCGGCCGGATCGATCTGCCGTTGATCGTCGATTGGCCGAATCGCCCCCGGCAAATGGTCTGCCATGACACCGGCCGCCCGGCGCGCACCGATTGGCGGCTGCTGGCGCTGGAAGGCGACGATGCCCGCGTCGCGCTGACCCCGCACACCGGGCGCACGCACCAGTTGCGGGTGCACATGCAGGCGCTGGGGCATCCGATTCTGGGTGATTCGCTCTATGCGACGGGTGCGGCGCTGGATCACCCCCGGCTGATGCTGCACGCCGAGGACTTGCGCCTGCGCCATCCGGCCACCGGGGCGGCGATCAGCTTTCGCGCGCCGGTGCCGTTTTAGGCCGCCTTGGTATCCGGGCGTTCGGTCAGGATGGCGAACAGCTTGGACGGGTCCTCGTTCTGGCGCAGCTTGGCGCAGATCCCCGAATCGCGCAGCGTGCGCGACACCAGCGCGAGGGCCTTCAGATGCTCGACCCCGGCATCCCGCGGGGCAAACAGCGCAAAGACCAGATCCACCGGCGCCCGATCGACCGAGCCATAGTCCAGCGGGCGGTCCAGACGGATGAACACGCCGCGCACCCGCTCGATCCCGTCGATGCGCGCATGCGGCAGCGCCACGCCATGACCGACACCCGTCGGCCCCAGCGATTCGCGTTCCTGCAGCGCGTCGATGGCGATCGACTCATCGATCGCATGCGCGCTGGCGGCGATTTCCGACAAGTCCTGGAACAGGCGCTTCTTGCTTTTTACGGCGTTGCAAACCCGGATCGAACCGGGTGTCAACAGATCGGCCAGTTCCATGCAGGTCTCCTGCCCTTCGTCTCTTGGTGGCCCCGGCGGCGCGGTGCCGCCGGGGTCCAAACCCCTATTGCGGGTCGATCCAGCCGATATTGCCGTCGTCGCGCCGATAGACCACGTTCAGCCCACCGTGACGCTCGTTGCGGAACACCAGCACCTTGGAATGCCCCAATTCCATCTGCATCACCGCCTCACCGGCCGAGATCGACGGAATGCGCGTCTCCATCTCGGCGATGATCATCGGCTGCAGGGTATCAGGCTCTTCGCTGTCAGACCCTTCGTCAGAGGCGAGGATATACGACGAGGCCCCGCCGAATTCAACAGGCGACACCCGGTCGCGATGGTGATCCTTCAGACGCCGCTTATAGCGGCGCAACTGCTTGTCCATGCGCTCGCAACAGGTGTCGAACGCGGCATAGACCTCGGCAGCCTGGCCCTTGGCCTGCGCGGTCAGGCCGGTGGACAGGTGCACCGTCGCCTCGCAGGAAAAAAGATGACCTTCACGGGAAAACACGATGGCCGCATCGGTGGGGCGTTGGGAATACTTGTCCATCACCACGCCGAGCTCGGTCTTGACATGCGTTTGCAGCGCGTCGCCGACATCGATCTGTTTTCCGCTGATCTGGTACCGCATAAGCCTCTCCTTCGGGTTGGCGGACAACCCCCGCCCGACATGGACCGGGGCGTCTCCGCCCGTTCGGCCTGTCGTTGCGTCTCATTCCCCGCCGCGTGCTGCCTGTCTGGCCGCGGCCCATCTGCGCCGCGTCGAGGACGGGGGAATGCGCAGGCCTTGTCTGTATTTGGCGACAGTTCGACGGGCGATGTCAACGCCCTGCTCGCGCAACTTTGTCGCAACTTCGTCATCTGACAGCGGCTGGCCGTCGGGTTCGTCGCGGATCATCTCGCGAATGCGCAGCTGCACCGCCCGTGCCGACACCGGCCCCGCCGCGCCGGGCAGGCCGACCGAAAAGAACACCGACAAGGGCCAGAGCCGCCCGCCCGCATCCAGCGCCTTGCCCGCCAGGGCGCGGCTGATGGTCGAGGGGTGCAGGCCCAGCGCCGCCGCCAGATCACCCTGCGACGCAGGCACCAGCGCGGCGGGTCCGTGGTCGAAAAAACCGCTCTGGGCTGTGGCCAGCCACTCCCCGATTCGCGCGAGGGTGGATTGACGGTGCTCGACCGCCGCCAGAACCGCCCGAGCGCGGGCCAGAAGGTCGGCGCCGAACCCCTCGGCCTCGGCGCGGCGCTGCAGGGCGGCGTCCAGCACCAGCCGCGGGCGACTGCGCGCATCGGGGATCAGCGCGATGCGGCCATCGGGGTGACGCTGCAGGCACAGGTCCGCGCGCAGGGCCTGCACCGGCGCGCGATCCGGCAAGACCGGGCGCGGCGTCAGCCCGCGCAGCAACGCCGCCCGCGCCCGCAGCCCCGCCGGATCAAGGCCCAGCGCCGCCCCCGCCGCCGCCCAGTCCTGCCGGGCAAAGGCGCCCAGTTGCGCCAGCGTCGCCACCGCCTCTGGCAGGCTCAGCCCGCGGTCCATCAGTTGCAGCCGCAGGCATTCCGCAGCAGTGCGCGCACCAATCCCCACCGGATCGCAGGACTGCAGCGCGGCCAGCGCCGCCTCGGCCAGATCCGCTGGCAGCCCCTCCAGCGCGCCGGAGTTCAGCAACCCCTCGTCGTCCAGCTCGCCCACCAGCGCCGCCGCCAGCCGCGCCACTTCGCGGGGCAAGGCCATCAGGGCGATCTGCCCGCGCAGATCCTCGTCCAGCGAGGGGGCGCCCGCCACCAGCAGATCCTCCGCCAGCCGCGCAAACCCCTCCGGCTCACGCGGGGTATGGCGCAGAAACGGGTTGGCCGTGGCCTCATGCGCCAGCACCTCGTCGAGGTCGGCCGGCCCCATGCGCAGCATCGACAGCCGCAGCCGCACCTCAGGCGTCAGCGCCAGCCGCTGCTCGGCGCGCAGTTCCAGCCGTGGCGACAGGCTCATCGCCCCACCTCAGCGAAAAGAGTCACCCAGATAGACGCGGCGCACATCGGCATTCGCCACCACCTCGTCGGCCGAACCGCTCATCAACACGGTTCCGTCATGCAGGATATAGGCGCGGTCAACGATCTCAAGCGTCTCGCGCACGTTGTGGTCGGTGATGAGCACGCCGATGCCACGCGCCGTCAGATCGCCCACCAGCCCGCGAATATCGCCCACCGCAATCGGATCAACCCCGGCAAAGGGCTCGTCCAGCAGCACGAAGGCCGGGTTCGACGCCAGACAGCGCGCGATCTCGCACCGCCGCCGCTCGCCGCCGGACAGCGCCATCGCGGGCGACTTGCGCAGCCGCTCGATGTGGAACTCGGCCAGCAATTCCTCCAGCCTTGCGGCGCGGGTGGCGCGGTCGGGCTCGGTGATCTCCAGAATCGCCTTGATGTTGTCCTCGACCGTCAGCCCGCGAAAGATCGACATCTCCTGCGGCAGATAGCCGATCCCCATCCGCGCGCGGCGATACATCGGCCAGCCGGTGACATCGACGCCGTCAATCGCCACCCGCCCGCCATCCGCCGGAACCAGCCCGGCGATGCAGTAGAAACACGTCGTCTTGCCCGAGCCATTGGGGCCCAGCAGCGCCACAACCTCGCCCCGGTGCAGGGTCAGGTCGATGCCGCGCAGCACCTGTCGGCGTTTGTAGGACTTGCGCAGGCCGGTGATCTCCAGACCGGCGCCGGAACGGGCGGTGTTGGGCAAGGGATCATTCCATCCGGATGATGGTGCGCACGCGGCCGACCATCCGGCCGGACCCGGTGCGCAGATCAGCGACAAATCGTTCACCCGACAGCATGTTCGGCCCCTGCACCAGCACCACGTCGCCGGTCATCTCCAGCGTCTGATCCACCAAGGAATAGATCGCCTCGCGCGCCTCGATCGCCTCGGTCGCGGTGACCATCAGAACATTGCCCGAGGCCAGAACGCGGCTGATGCGCTGCGACCCCGAGGTGGCAGAGGTAACATATTCCAGCCGCAGCGCCGCAGCGGAAATCCGCATCTCGCCCTGCACCGCCAACACGTTGCCGGTGAATTCCGTGGCGCCCGTGGTCTGGTCGACGACCAGACTGTCGGCGGTCACCTCCAAAGGCGAGCCATCCAACCGCAGCGAGTCGCCAAAGCGGATGGCGACATCCTGCGCGACGGCAGGCGTGGCCAGCAACCCCGCCATCAGGATCAGGCATTGGGCGAAACGCAGCATGGGGTGATCCTCACTCGACTGGAAGATAGTTCAACCGCACACCACCGGCAAAAACAAGCCGATAACCGGTGCCCGGTGCCGATTCCGCCCGCAGCTCCATCCGGCCCGCGGTGATCTCGCCCGCCGGGGCCTGCCCCGAAACCGCCATCGGCGCGTGCATCAGCGTCGAATCCAGCAACCCGGTCAGCCGCTGTGTCGTCAGCCGATAGCCGGGCGTGGCGACGATCTCCAGCCCGCCCGACATCTCGAACCGGCCAAGGCCGCGGTCGATGACACCCCGCGCCGAACGCGCCTCGAAATCCTCGCCATCCGCCCCTTGCAGCGACAGTTCGAGGCCGGTCACCGTCAGCCGCATCGCCCCCGTCGGGTCCGAGCGCGCGGTTTCCGCCCGGATGCCCAGCGCCGCGCCGTCCTCGGTCACCCCGGCATACCGCGCGCCCGACAGCCGCGGATCACGCGCCCGCTCCTCGACATCGATCTCGGCGGTGGCGATGGCCTGCGTCGGGTCAATCGTGCGCGCCAGCAGGAACACCAGCGACAGCAGCACCAGCGCGGTCAGCGGCATCACCACCTTCAGCACCCCGACCAGCCGCGAGGGTCCGCCGCGCTGTCTGCTCTGCTCTGCCATCGCCATGCCGCCGGACCCCCGTCAATGCGCGAAAATATCGTCCTCGGGCCAGCCCGCCAGATCCAGCATCGCCCGCGTCGGCAGGAAATCGAAACACGCCTGCGCCACGCCTGCGCGCCCCTCGCGCGCCAGCATGCGCTCCAGCTCGGCCTTCAGCCGGTGCAGATACAGCACATCCGACGCGGCATAGTCGCGCTGCGCCGCGGTGATCTCGGGCGCACCCCAGTCGCTGGTCTGCTGCAGCTTCGAGATATCGACACCCAGCAGATCGGCCAGCAGATATTTCAGCCCGTGGCGGTCGGTAAAGGTCCGCACCAGTTTCGAGGCGATCTTGGTGCACCAGACCGGCGCCGCCAGCACGCCGAACCGGTGCTGCATGACCGCAATGTCAAACCGGCCGAAATGGAACAGTTTCAGCACCTTGGGGTCAGCCAGCAGCCGCTTCAGGTTGGGCGCGTCCGTCTGATCCTGCGTGATCTGCACCAGATGCGCATTCCCGTCACCGCCCGACAGTTGCACCAGACACAGCCGGTCGCGATGCGGGTTCAACCCCATCGTCTCGCAGTCGATGGCCACCACCGGGCCCAGGTCCAGCCCGTCGGGCAAATCGTTGCGATACAGCGTGATGGCCATGATTGTCCTCGTGCAATGCGCGCAAAGGTCTAGCGCGGTGCGGGGTCGATGGGTAGGGGCCAGCACGATTTCGTGCGAAAAACCCTCAGGCCGCGGGCGGGATCAGGCCGATCACCACCAGCTCTGCCCTGCCCTCGACCACGGCCACACCGGGGCCGAGGACCAGCGTGTCCTGCCGCCCGGCGCGCAGACCGCCGCAGTCCAGCGCCCCCTCGCGCAGCACCAGCAGCGTCTGCGGGCCGGTCAGATCCAGCGCCAACCGCCCCTCCAGCGTGACCGCCCGCACCTCGGCCCGCATCCGCCCGCGCCGCAGCATCAGGTTGAGGTCGCGCACCGGCCCTGCCGTCAGCCGCCCCGTCACCACCGCCTCGCCGGGAAAATCGGCGCGGTCCCCGGCCTGCATCGGCTGCGGCGCGATACCGTCCAGCACCAGCCCGCCGCCCTGCATCAGGATCAGCACCCGGTCCACCCCCGGCAGCGGCGAAAACGGCCCGTCTTGCGTGATATCGGCCATCGACAGCCGCCAGTCAAAGGCCTCGAACCCCGCGCCCGGCGGCTGCACCGCCACCTCACGCGTCACCCCGCCGCCGTTCTTCCACGGCATCGCCACCAGATCGGCGGCCCGGATCACATCCATGCCATCCCCCTCTGGATTGTCGCCCCGGCATCGTTAGGCTGCACCGGCGCAACCCTGAGGTTCCCATGCTCCGCCCCTCTGCCTTTACCGCCCCCGGCCGCTTCTGGCGCGGCAACCTGCACACGCATTCCACCAACTCGGACGGCGAGCTGTCGCCGGGCGAGGTCTGCCGCCGCTACCGCGCGCAGGGCTATGATTTTCTCGCGCTCACCGATCACTTCATTGGCCTTTATGACTATCCGCTCACCGATACCCTGCCATACCGCACCAAGGGTTTCACCACCCTTCTGGGCGCCGAACTGCACGCGGGCGCCCAGCACAATGGCGAGTTGTGGCATATCCTCGCCGTCGGCCTGCCCGCCGATTTCGCCCGCCCGAACGCGCCGCATTTCCGCCCGGTGCCCGATCAGGAAACCGGCGCCCAGATCGCGCGACGGGCGGTGCAGGCCGGGGCCTTTGTCGCCATCGCGCATCCGCAATGGTCGGGCCTGACGTTGGAGGACATGCATGAGATCGACGCGGCCCACGCGGTCGAGGTCTATAACCACGGCTGCGCGATGGGCTGCGACCGGCCCGACGGCTTTGCGCTGGCCGATCAGTTGCTGACCGAGGGCCGGCCCGTGACCCTGATCGCCACCGACGACGCGCATTTTTCCGAGCCCGATCATTTCGGCGGCTGGGTGATGGTCAAGGCGACGCAGAACACACCCGAGGCCCTGCTGACGGCGCTGAAATCGGGGGATTTCTATTCCAGTCAGGGGCCGGACCTGCACGACATCCGGGTCGAGGGGCGCAAGGTGATCGTCGAAAGCTCGGCCGTCGCCTCGGTCGTGGCGATGGGCCGCGGCAGCGGTGCCAAGGGCGTGCACGGCGCCTCGATGACACGAACCGAGGTCTCGCTCGACCGGCTGGGCGACAGCCCGTGGCTGCGGATCGCCGTGATCGACGCGGCAGGCAAACGGGCGTGGTCGAATCCAATCTGGCGCTAAAGGCCCGCGCCGTCGTGGGGCGCGGGTCAACTGGCCGTGACCGCGCGCCAACCGGCAAGGTCGCGCCCAGGCTCGTCGCGAAATGTCGCGCCGGTGGGCTGGACGGTTAGCAACCGATCCACCCGAAAGCTGCGATAGTCGCGCCGCCTCTCGCACCAAGTGGCGAGGGTCCAGACCCGGCCCCAGAACTCCAGCACCAGCGGTCGGACCCGGCGCTCGGACTGCACGGCGTCCGCGTCGCGATAGGTGATCTGCAGTGTTTCGCGCATCCGGATGGCGTGGCGCAACGCGGGCAGGTGCCGCGCGGCGGCCATCGCCTCGGCGCCGGGAAACACCCAAGTCTCGCCGCCATGATCGAGGCCCAGACGCGCGGGCACCACCGCAGACATCTTGCCGCGCAAGGACGCCGCCGCCCCCGCCAACGACGGGTCGGCCCCTTCGGTCACCAGTTGCAGGCCCAGACTCAGCGCCTGCACCTCGTCCGGTGTCAGGGTCAGCGGCGGCAGGCTGATCGGCTCGTAAAGGCTATACCCGACCCCGCGCTCGCCCTCGACCGGCAGGCCCGAGGCCACCAGCGTCGCCATGTCCCGCCAGATCGTGCGGACCGAAACCTCCAGCGTTTCGGCCATGGCGCGGGCGGTGTGCAACCGCCCGTCGCGCAGGATCTGGATAAGGTCAAACAGGCGGTCGGTGCGGCGCATGGCGGCAGGGTGCGGGGTCGGCAGCCTGTCGTCAATCCATCTGCCACAGGACGGACTCGTGACGCATCTCGACGCTGGAGGCTTCGATCAGCGCCATGAAGGGGCCAAACGCGGGGTCCGCCATCATCCTCTCGGCCGCAGTCCTCGCAGCCCTCATCGACGACCAGAGCACATGATCCGTCCATGTGCCATCGTCGGCGCGGGTCAGGGTGCGGCGCTGAAATCCGGGCTGGGCGCGCAGCGGGTGGGAGGTGGCCTGTGCGGCGTCCAGAAAGGCCGCGTCGGTGGTGCCGGGGGTCAGGCGAAAGCGGACGATTTCCAGAACCGGCAGGGCGGGATCAGGGGTGCGCATTTGACTCTCCATCTTGTGCGATGGAGGCTGTCTGGCACGGTCCAACTGACAACACCCTGTCAGCAAGGATGCCGCGGTTCCCGGCCTTGCGCCCGTAGGGTGGGGTTCAACCCCACCCTACCCGGTCAGTTCCCCAGTATCCCCGGCAGCCTCAGCCCGTGGTCCTTGGCGCACTGAACCGCGCTCTCATAGCCCGCATCCGCGTGGCGCCAGACGCCACTGGCCGGGTCGTTCCACAGCACGCGCTCCAGCCGTTTCGCCGCTTCGGGCGTGCCGTCGGCCAGGATCACCACCCCGGCGTGCTGGCTGAATCCCATACCCACCCCGCCGCCGTGGTGCAGGCTGACCCAGGTCGCGCCGCTGGCGGTGTTGACCAGCGCGTTCAGCAACGGCCAGTCGGACACGGCGTCCGAGCCATCCTTCATCGCCTCGGTCTCGCGGTTCGGGCTGGCCACCGAGCCGGAATCCAGATGATCCCGCCCGATGACGATCGGCGCCTTCAACTCACCCGAGGCCACCATCTCGTTGAACATCAGCCCCGCGCGGTGCCGATCCCCCAGCCCGATCCAGCAGATGCGCGCGGGCAGGCCCTGAAAGGCGATCCGCTCGCCCGCCATGTCCAGCCAGCGGTGCAGATGCGCGTTCTCCGGGAACAGCCGTTTCATCGCGGCGTCGGTCTTGCGGATATCCTCAGGATCGCCCGACAGCGCCACCCAGCGGAACGGGCCGATGCCCTTGCAAAACAGCGGGCGGATATAGGCGGGCACGAAGCCGGGAAAGGCAAAGGCGTTCTCCAGCCCTTCATCCAGCGCCACCTGCCGGATGTTGTTGCCATAATCCAGCGTCGGCACGCCGGCGTTCCAAAAGCCGACCATCGCCTCGACATGCGCGCGCATCGACGCGCGGGCGGCCTGTTCCACCGCCTTGGGGTCGGTTTCCTGCCTAGCGCGCCAGTCCGCCACGCTCCACCCCGCCGGGCAATAGCCGTGCAGCGGGTCATGGGCGCTGGTCTGGTCGGTGACGATATCGGGGCGCGGGCCGCCGGCCTTCATGCGCCGCAGCAGTTCGGGGAACACCTCGGCCGCGTTGCCCAGCAGGCCGACGGATTTCGCCTCACCCTTGGCGGTCCACTCGGCGATCATCGCCAGTGCTTCGTCGAGGCTGCGGGCCTTGGCATCAACATACCGCGTGCGCAGGCGGAAATCGATGCGGGTTTCATCGACCTCGACCGCCAGACAGCAGGCCCCGGCCATCACCGCCGCCAAGGGCTGCGCGCCGCCCATGCCGCCCAGACCGCCGGTGAGGATCCACTTGCCGGTCAGGTTCCCGCCGTAATGCTGGCGCCCCGCCTCGGCAAAGGTCTCGTACGTCCCCTGCACAATGCCTTGAGTTCCAATGTAAATCCAGCTTCCTGCGGTCATCTGGCCGTACATCATCAAGCCCTTCTTATCGAGGGCGTTGAAATGGTCCCAGGTCGCCCAATGCGGCACGAGGTTGGAATTGGCGATCAGCACGCGCGGCGCGTCCACATGGGTGCGCACGATGGCGATCGGCTTGCCCGATTGCACCACCAGCGTCTCGTCCTCCTCCAGATCCTTCAGCCCCGCGACGATGCGGTCAAAATCCTCCCACGTCCGCGCCGCCCGCCCGATGCCGCCATAGACCACCAGCTCATGCGGGTTTTCCGCCACATCGGGGTGCAGGTTGTTCATCAACATCCGCATCGCCGCCTCACCGCCCCAGGTTTTCGCGGTCTTTTCCGGGCCAGTGGGGGGATAGATGTCGCGCAGGTTGTGGCGGGGGTTGGTCATCTTGGCGCTCCGTTGGCGAGGTCGGACAGGATCGCGCGCAGCGTGGCGCGCAAGGGTTCGGGGGCGGCATAGGTCCAGGGCGGCGATTCCGCCGGCAGATAGGCGCGCTGCGCCAGTTCCATCTGGATCGCGTGGATGCCCTGATCGGGGCGGCCGTAATGACGCGTCGTCCAGCCACCCTTGAACCGGCCGTTCAGCACGGTCGACTGCCCCGAGGCGCGGCAATGACGCTCGGCCACCTCCTGCACCCAAGGGGCGCAGGTGGTGCCGTTCAAGGTGCCGATGTTGAACACCGGCAACTGGCCGTCGAACAGGAACGGGATATGCGAGCGGATCGAGTGGCAATCATAAAGCACCGCGAACCCATGCCGCGCCTGCACCCGCGCGATCTGCCCGGCCAGCGCGGCGTGATAGGGCGCGTGGAACCGCGCAACCCTCTCGGCGATCTCATCGGCGCCGGGCGTCTGGGTCCAGATGTCCCGCCCGTCGAAATCGGTCAGCGGCACGGTGCCGGTGGTGTTCTGGCCGGGATACAGGCTGGCGCCATCCGGCGGGCGGTTGGCGTCGATCACATAGCGGTGGAAGGTGGCGCGCACACTGGTCGCACCGTGCAAGAGCCCGTCATAGAGGCGCTCGATATGCCAGTCCGTATCGGCCAGCGCCTGCCCCAAGGGGTTCAGCCGCGCCCAGATGGCGGGCGGCACGTCGGTCCCGGTATGCGGCAGGCCCAGAATGACCGGGCTGTCGCCTTCGATCACCTGAACCGGGCTCATGCCGACACCTCGGGCAGGTCCACGCCCGCCGCGCGGCACAGCGCGCCCTCGGCGACCAGCGCGGCAGCGGCACTCAGGTCGGGCGCCATGTAACGGTCCTCGCCCAGCGCCGCCACATCCACCCGCAACCGCGCCAGCACCCGCTGCAACGGGGCCGAGGTCAGCAGCGGCGCACGATGCTCCACCCCCATCGCCGCGCACATCGCCTCGACCCCCAGAATGACCTGCAGGTTCGCCACCATCCGCCCCAGCCGCCGCGCGCCATGGGCGGCCATGCTGACATGATCCTCCTGATTGGCGCTGGTGGGGGTGCTGTCGGTGACACAGGGATTGGCCAGATGCTTGTTTTCACTCATCAAGGCCGCCGTCGTCACCTCGGCGATCATCAGACCGCTGTTCAGCCCCGGATTGGGCGTCAGGAACGGCGGCAGATCAAAGCTCAGCGTCGGATCGACCATCAAGGCCACCCGCCGCTGCGCAATCGCGCCGATCTCGGCCAGCGCCAGCGCGATCATGTCGGCGGCAAAGCCAACCGGCTCGGCGTGGAAATTGCCGCCGGACACGATGCCATCCTCCAGCACCAAGGGGTTGTCGGTCGCCGCGTTCGCCTCGATTTCCAAGGTCCGCGCCGCCATGCGCAGCACGTCCATCGCGGCACCCGTCACCTGCGGCTGACAGCGGATGCAATAGGGGTCCTGCACGCGGGTGTCGCCCTCGCGGTGGCTTTCGCGGATCACCGACCCCTCCAGCAACGCGCGCATCGCCGCTGCCGCCTCGATCTGCCCGGCATGACCGCGCAGCGCGTGGATCTGCGGATGCAGCGGCGCGGTTGACCCCATGATGGCGTCAGTGCTCAGCGCCGAAATCACCAGGGCCGAGCGCGCCGCACCCCAGGCGCCGAACAGCCCGGCCAGCGCCAGCGCGGTGGAAAACTGCGTGCCGTTGATGAGGGCCAGCCCCTCCTTGGCGCCCAGCACCACCGGCTCCAGCCCGGCCAGCGCCAGCGCCTGCGCCCCCGGCAGCACCTGTCCCGCGAACTCGGCCTGCCCGTGGCCAATCATCACCGCCGTCATATGCGCCAGCGGCGCCAGATCGCCCGAGGCCCCGACCGACCCCTGCGAGGGGATCACCGGCGTCACGCCCTTGGCCAGCATCCCCTCGATCAGCGCGACAATCTGCCACCGCACGCCCGAGGCCCCGCGCCCCAGCGAGATCAGTTTCAGCACCATCATCAGCCGGGTTTCCGCCACGCCCAACGCCTCGCCCACGCCGCAGCAATGCGACAGGATCAGGTTGCGCTGCAGGGTCGCGGTGTCGCCCGGCGCGATCTTGATGCTGGCCAGTTTGCCAAAGCCGGTGTTGACGCCATACACCGCCTCGCTGCCCGCCGCCGCCGCGGCCACCCGCGCCGCCGCCGCCTCGATCCCGGCGCGTGCCGAAGGCGCCAGCACCGCCGCCCCACCCCCGCGCCACAGGGTTTCCAGTTGCGCCAGCGTCACGGCGCCGGGTGTCAGGATTTCAGGCGTCAAGACGGCCTCCAAAGATGCGGGCATGCAGGGGCGTCGCCCCGATGCGATAGCTCAGTTCAGCGGGATGCCCGGCGTCCCAGACCGCCAGATCGGCGCGCAGACCGGGGGCGATGCACCCGCAATCGCTCAGCCCCAGCGCCGTCGCGGCATGGCGGGTCACCCCGGCCAAGGCCTCGTCCGGCGTCAGGCGGAACAGCGTGCAGGCCATGTTCATCGCCAAGGGCAGCGAGGTCATCGGCGCGGTGCCGGGGTTGCAATCGGTCGCCACCGCCATCGCCACCCCATGCTGGCGCAGCAGGGCGATCGGCGGCAGCACGGTCTCGCGCAGCGTGTAAAACGCGCCGGGCAGAATCACCGCAACCGTTCCCGCCGCCGCCATCGCCTGCGCGCCCGCCGCATCCAGATGCTCCAGATGATCCGCCGACAGCGCGCCAAACCGGGCAGCCCGCGCAGCGCCGTGCAGGTTCGACAGTTGCTCGGCGTGCAGCTTGACCGGCAAGTCCAGCGCCCGCGCGGCGGTGAACAGCCGTTCAACCTGTGCCCGGGAAAAGGCGATCCCCTCGCAGAACGCATCCACGGCATCGGCCAGACCCAACGCCGCGTCCAGACCCGGCAGCACCACCTCATCCATGTAATCATCGCTGCGCCCGGCATACTCCGGCGGCACGGCATGGGCGGCCAGATAGCTGGTGCGCACCCGGATTGGCCGAACCTCGGCAATCCGCCGCGCCACCCGCAACATGCGCAACTCGGTGTCAATATCCAGCCCATAGCCGGACTTGATCTCGACCGTCGTCACCCCCTGCGCGATCATCGCATCGACGCGCGGCAGTGATTGCGCCAGCAACTCCGCCTCGCTCGCCGCCCGCGTCGCCCGCACGGTCGAGACAATCCCGCCGCCCGCCCGCGCCACCTCTTCGTAACTGGCGCCTTCCAGCCGCATCTGGAATTCCCGCGCGCGGTCGCCTGCGAACACCAGATGCGTGTGACAATCGATCAGGCCGGGGGTGACCAGACGCCCGCCCAGATCGACCCGCTCGCCCCCCTTTGGCAGATCGGCGGTCGCGCCGACCCAGACGATCCGCTCGCCCTCGATCACCACGGCGCCGCCGGGGATCACCGCGCCCCCCATCGTCGCCAACGTCGCGTTGCAAAGGATCATCAGACCGGCCTTGTGTCATCTGCGCTTGGTGTTATTATGTCTGCACATAATGATCTGTCAAGGGAGTCACCATGCAGAGGATCTGGGCCGAGCAGGCGCTGTTGGCGACGGGTTGGGCGCGCGACGTGCTGGTGATCCTCGACGCCGGGCGGATCGTCAGCGCGACGCCGGGCCAGCCCGCGCAGGGCCAAAGGGTCGGCGCCCTGATGCCCGCCCCGGCCAATAGCCACAGCCATGCCTTTCAACGCGCGATGGCGGGCCTGACCGAGCGGCGCGGCGACAGCCCAACCGACAGTTTCTGGACATGGCGGCGGCTGATGTATGCCTTCCTCGACCGCATCACGCCGGATCAGGTGCAGGCCATCGCCGCCTATGTCCAGATGGAGATGCTGCAGGCCGGGTTCGGCGCCTCGGTCGAGTTCCACTATCTGCACCACCAGCCCGGCGGCGTGCCCTATGCCGATCTGGCCGAGATGTCCTCGCGCATCATGGCGGCGGCGCAGATGTCCGGCATCGGACTGACCCTGCTGCCGGTGGCCTATCAGTTCGGCGGGCTGGACGGGCGCGCGCTGGGGCCAGGGCAGGCGCGCTTTGGCAATGACCCTGACCGCTTTGCCCTTCTGGTGGACAGCGCCGCTCAGGCGATGCGCGCCCTGCCCGCCGATGCCGTTCTGGGCGTCGCGCCGCATTCGCTGCGCGCCGTCGCGCCCGGTGATCTGGCCGGGCTGGCCGCCCTGCGCCCCGGCGCGCCGATCCATCTGCATCTGGCCGAAACCCTCGCCGAGGTCAGCGAAGTGCAGGCCCATCTGGGCGCCCGCCCGGTCGAGTGGTCGCTGGCCAACCTGCCGCTGACCGACCGCTGGTGCCTGATCCATCTGACGCAGATGACCCCGTCGGAAACCGAAACCCTCGCCCGCACCGGCGCCATCGCCGGCCTCTGCCCGCTGACCGAGGCCAGCCTTGGCGACGGCATCTTTGACGGCACGCGCTGGATGGGCGCGGGCGGGGCGATTGCGCTGGGCTCGGACAGCAACATCCGCATTTCGCTGGCCGAGGAACTGCGCCAGCTCGACACCTCGCAACGCCTGCGCGACCATTCCCGCGCGGTGCTGGCGACGGCCGAACAGTCGACCGGGCGCAGGCTGTGGCAGGCGGCAGCCGAGGGCGGCGCCAAGGCGGCGGGCCGCGACTGCGGGCGCATCGCCCCCGGCGCGCTGGCCGATCTGGTGGCGCTGGACCTGACCCACCCGGATCTGGACGGGCTGGCCGGTGATACGATCCTCGACAGCTTTGCCTTTGCCGGCGACAGCGCCATGGTGGCCGAGGTCTGGTCCGCCGGTCGCCATCTGGTGCAAGGCGGCCGCCACATCGCGCGTGACGCCATCACCGCAGCCTACCGCGCCGCCGTCAAACCGCTGCGCGACGGGCTCTAATACCGCGTCGTCATCCGGTGGCCGCGCTGATGCACCAGCCGCACCAGCGTCACCGGCTGATCCTGCCACCGCGTCGAGCGCTCGATCTGCAGCAGCGGCTCACCCGGCGCGCAGTTCAACTGCGCGGCCAGCGTGGCATCGGCCGAGGTGGCGGAAATGCTGATCTCGGCCTCGGAAAACGGCACCTGCGCCACCAGCCACTCATTCGGCCCCTGCAAGGTGAAATCCGCCTCGCCCGCCTGCGGCAGCAGCGTCAGGTTGATCCAGCGGTCCTCGACCTGCCAAGGCGCGCCATCGGCGAAATGCAGGCAGACCAGATGCCGCACCGGCCCGGCCTTGACCAG
>Ga0209573_1000860_pt1 | contig 53928 bp, 42 predicted proteins | sample TNRBio252014_DNA_FD_185870 | JGI IMG/M metagenome (GOLD analysis project Ga0209573, IMG submission 185870) | Wastewater treatment Type I Accumulibacter community from EBPR Bioreactor in Madison, WI, USA - TNR Reactor_6/25/2014_ DNA (SPAdes)... | ecosystem: Engineered > Bioreactor > EBPR >...
GGCGCTCGTGGTCCCGGCGGCGTCGGCTGTTGCCATCGCCACCCTCGGCCTCGTTGCGCTCCTCTTCTTCGGCCGCGACCGTAGCCGGAGGGATCTTCTCCTCTACGCCCTTCTCGCCGCGGGCCTCGCGACCTATCTCGCCGCGGGTCTCCCGTTGTGGGAGACGGGGCACCCACGGCTTCGGGGAGCCCTGGCCCTCCTTCTCCCGGCCCTGGCCTACCTCCTCCTCCTGCGGTTCCTCGAGCTTCCGCACACCGCGGTCCGCCTCGCGCTTCTCGCGCTGCCCGCCACGGGTCTCGTCTTTTTGATCGTGGCACCGGCGGGGCGTGTGGCGGCATGGTTCGGCGCCGGGTCCCTCGTCCTCTTCGGGGGAGCGGCCCTCGTGGACCTGGCGAGGCTCCACCGGCCCGACGGCGCGCTTCTCTTCGCGGCGACGTCCGCGCTCCTTCTCGCGGCGCTCTTCGACGCCGCCGCGTCGAGCGGCGTTCTCCTCCCCGGCCTGGCGCCGCCGCCGCTCGTCGGCCCCGCGTTCCTCCTCTTCACGGCGCTCCTGCTCGTGGCGGTCGCGGACCAGGGGCGGCTGATCCTCGAGAGGGCGACGACCGACGCCCTGACCGGTCTCCCGAACCGCGTGACCTTCCTGGACCGGGCGCAGAGGGAGCTGGCGCGCGCCGAGCGGAGCGGCAGCTCGCTCGCCCTCGCGATGCTCGACATCGACCACTTCAAGCGCTTCAACGACCGCTACGGCCACCAGGCCGGGGACCGGGTCCTGTCGATGTCCGGCCGGGCGGTGGCGGGCGCGGTCCGCGGTATCGACATCGCGGGACGGTACGGGGGAGAGGAGCTCGTCCTCGTCCTCGTCGACGTGGACGGAGACGCGGCTGTGGCGGCGGTGGAGCGGGTCCGGGCGGCCATCGCCGAAGTCCGTCTCCCGCACGTCCAGGAGAACGTGACGGCGTCGGCGGGCGTTGCGCTGCACCACGGGGCCTTCGACAGCGCCGGCGTCTCCTCGCTCATCCGGAGGGCGGACGAGGCGCTCTACGCGAGCAAGGCGGCGGGACGGGACCGGACGACGGTCGAATCCCGGGGTCCGGAGCGGCCGACGTCGCCCGCCGAGGTCCGCTACCGCTGAAACCCCGTCCGGGCGGTCTCCCGATCGCCGCTGATAAGATGCGGTTTCGATGTCTCCCGACACCGGAATTCGCGACGCGGCGACAGGGCTCTACGTCCGCGAGTACTTCGACGACGTCATCGCGCGAGACCTGGAACGATCGCGCCGGCACGAGATCCCGCTGTCCGTCGTCTCGGTCGTCATCCGGGACTTCGACCGGCTCGCGGCGGCGGGCGAGGAAGCCACGGTCTCGGTTCTCGTGGAGATCGCGCGGGAGCTGGGCCGGAACGTCCGCGAGACCGACCACCTCTTCCGCTGGGAGGACGACGAGTTCCTCCTCCTCCTGTTCGGCGCCGACGCCGGCGCCTGCGCGCAGAAGGTGCAGCAGCTCGACCAGCTCTTCCGAACGTGGCGCGAGGGGGGCGGGCCGATACCGGCCGCGGTCAGGATCCGGGTCGGAGGGGCCACCCACGAGAGCGACATCGTCTTCGCGTCGGTGCTTCAGGCCTCTCGCGCCATGGCGCGGCCCGGGGTCGCACCGACGGCCGCCGCGCGGTCCTAGAGTAGAAAATCAAGACCTGACCCCAAGCGTCGGACGAGGCGGAGGGGGAGGCCGATGACGTTGGAGGGGGTCCCCGAGATCCGTTCGACGAAGAGGCCTCCGAGGCCCTGGAGGGCGTAGGCGCCCGCCTTGTCGGAGGGCTCGCCGGAGGCGACGTAGGCGTCGATCTCCTCGTCGGTCATCGCGGCGAAGACGACCTCGGTCGTCTCGCGCCCGGAGACGAGCACCCCGTCCCGCGCGAGCGCGACGCCGGTGACGACGTCGTGCGCGCGGCCGCGGAGCGCGCGGAGCATCCGCCGGGCATCCTCGTCGTCCCGGGGCTTTCCGAGGGCGGCGCCGTCGAGGACGACGATCGTGTCTGCGGCGAGGACGACCGCCCCCGGCGGAGCGGCGGGCGCAACGGCCGAGGCCTTGGCGCGGGCGAGCCGCTCGGCGGCGTCGTGCGGGTCCTCGCCCGGGAGGAGCGACTCGTCCACGTCGGCCGGGCGAACCTCGGGCTCGAGCCCGAGGGCGCGGAGGAGGTCGAGGCGGCGGGGGGAGGAGGAGGCGAGGAGGAGCTGCGGCCGTGTCACGGCGGCGGAGTCTACGGGTAGTAGCCGCTTATGGTCCGCGCGTCGAGGTTCGTCGGGGTCATCTTCACCTCCACTTTCCGCCACGCCGATCCCTTTCTCACCGGGGGCGTGTAGGTGAGGAAGTACTGGCTCCGGAGCTCTTCGTCGATCTCCTTGTAGACGCCGGCGAGCCCCTTGGCCGAGTCGACGTAGTAGACGGCGCCGCCCGTCTCGCGGGCCATCCGGTTGATCTTGGTCCTCACGTCGAACTGCGTTCCGCCGATCTTCAGCCCGATGAAGTAGATCGCCACGCCGGTCTTGCGCGCGTAGTCGAGGGACGCCTCGAACGTGAACTTCGAGGCCCTGTCGGCTCCGTCGGTCAGGATGACGTAGGCTTTGCGCCCCTTCGTCCCCTGGTACTGGTAGAGGCCGTAGACGACCGCGTCCCAGAGGGAGGTCGAACCCTGGGCGCGGAGGCCGGCGAGCGCCTGCGCGAGCCGGTCGCGGTCCGTCGTGAAGCGCGAGACGAGCTGCGGCTCGTTGTCGAACGTGACGAGGAAGGTGCGGTCCCGGGGCGTCATGATGCTCGCGAGGAAGTCGTTCGCGGCCTTCTGGGCCTCGGGGAGGGTCTCCTCCATCGAGCCCGACGTGTCGACACCGATCCCGAGGGAGAGGGGGAGGTTCGTGACGACCTCGAAGCCGTCGATCACCTGCTCGACGCCGTCCTCGAAAACGCGGAAATTCGTCTTCGCGAGCCCCGTGACGGGACGGCCCTTGTCGAACACCGAGGTGTAGAGCTCGACGGCCTGGACGTCGACCTCGGAGAGGTACTTCGGCGCGTTGATGTAGCGCACGTCCTCGCTGACGTCCCCGTCCTCGAGCGTGGCCACGACGCGGAGGAACCCGATCTCCTCCTGGCGGGGCACGTCGACCATCTGCTGGAACGGAGGCTGGTAGAGGATCGCGGCGCGGGTCTCGTTGACGTAGATCTCGAGCTTCTGGAGCTTCTTCGTCTCCGGGACGGCGAGGTCGGCGACGACGCGGACCGGACCGAAGACGTTGATCCCCTTCTCCGGCGCGGTGATCCTGACCCGGAACGCCTCGCGCCCCTCGTTGAGGACGAGCTCGTCCTCGGAGAGCATCCGGCCGTCTTTGGAGAAGCCGGCGACCTTGACCGTCCGCTTCCGTGGGAGGTCGCCGAGGTCGAGGTCGGCCTCGAACGGGGGCCGGCGGTCGGTGATGACCTTCCGGCCGTCGAGGAAGAACTCGGCGAAGGCGATGTCGTCGGAGCTGGCGCGCGTCTCGAACCTCACGACCCCCGTTGCGAACTCGCGCGCGATCGGCAGGAGAGTGAGGGCGCCCCGCTCGTTGGGGGACGCGACGAGACGGGCGAGGGCGGCCTTGGCCGCCTCCCGCGCCGCCTTCTCCTCGGGGGAGAGGCTCTGGTCGGGCGACTCGGGAACGACGATCTTCTCGTCGATGAGGGCGGCGCCGTTGCGGTTCGAGTCGGCGATCTTCACCTTCAGGCGGTACTCGCCCGGGTAGAGGTAGCGTTCGATGTTGAGCGGGAGGAACGCGCCCTTCACCGTCGAGGCGGGGAAGTCGAAGCGGTAGCGGAAGTTGTCGACGAGCTTCCCTCCCTTCACGATCTCGCCGATGACGTCGAGGTCGTAGAAGGTCTCCTCGCCGAGAGCCTTCGTGCCGAGGGTCTCGCGCTCGAGGAGGACGGAGATCTCCATCCGGATCTTGCTCGCGACCATCTCTGGAAAGCGCAGGACGCGCTGGACCGGGAGCCTGGTCGCCGCCGGGTCGACGTCGGTCGTCATCAGGAGGATCTTGTCGACCCCCTCCACGTCCGGCTTCGGGCCGGTCTTGAGCTCGTCGATCATCTTCTGGGCGGTCATCGTCCCGAAGACGCCCGCCGCAGTCGCCATCGCGCCGTTGATCTCCCTCCACTCGGAGCAGCGCGTGACGTCGACCGTGCGGCCGGGGCCGATCCCCGAGAGGCCGGCGATGCCACCGACGAGGAGGGCCTGGGGACCCTCGAGCGGCGTCCAGAGCCGGAAGTCGCCCGTCCCGAAAGGCTGGTAGAAGAGGAGCGAGATCTTGCTCATCCGGAGCGTTTCGAGACGCTCGTAGTACCAGATCTCGATCGGGTTGTAGATGTCCTGGCAGTCGATCCGGCGGAAGCCGTCGGGGGGGCCGTTGATGAGGAAGATCCTCCCCTGGTCGGTGTTGACGTGCCGGAAGCGCTCCTTGACGATCTGGAGCCTCATCTCGTAGATGTCCTTGAAGGCGACCCTCTGCCCGTCGGAGTCGACGGAGCGCCGCTTCCAGAAGTCCTCGACGAACTTGTCCCGCTGATAGTCCGAGCCCAGGCGCAGGAACGTCGCCTCCTCGACGTCGGTCAGGATCGGCTCGACGTCGGACAGGAACTGGCGGTAGCGATCGGGCAGCGCCTCGATGGCCTGCTTGCGCTCTTTTCCCGAGAACTTCTTCGCCGAGAGGACGAGCGGCGCAGGCGCCCCGGCGGGGGCCGAGGCGGTGGGGCCTGAAAGGGGGACGGCCAGGGCGGCGCGCTCGCGGAGGCCGCCGGCCGTGTCTCCCTGGCGGGAGGAGATCGCCCGGTAGGCGGCCTGGACGAGGCCGGTGTCGGCGCAGCCGAAGGCGCTCTCGGCGAGGGCGTCGAGCGGTTTGTCGGCCTGCGACTTCGGCGCGAGGAGAACCGATTCGCCGTCTATGACGGTCCAGTAACGGGAGATGCCGGTCCCGGGCTCGGGGAAGAAGAGCATCCGGGTGTTCGCGCCGAGGAGGCGGTGCGCCAGGTAGGTCCAGACCTCGATGCGCGCGAAGAGGTTCGGGCAGGAGACGATCCGGCGGGCGTCGGGACCTCCGCCGGAAGCGACCCACACCGAAGCGCGGTCGTCGTCGAGCCGGCCGAAGAGGGTCAGCGCCTCGGCGCGCAGCGCCTGGGTCGGGTCGGGGGCCTCCGCGGTGACGTCGACGCCCCTGGAGGGATCGGGAGGAACGGCCGGCGGCGCCTGGGCCGGCGCTCCGGCAGCGAAGAGCGCCGAAGCGGCCATGGCGAGCCATCGAGCCTGGATCCGGGCCATTTCCGTCCTCCTTGGCACCCCCTCCCGGACCTGGCAAGAAGGGGACCGTGTCCGAAGTGTACGGCCCGCAACGCTCCGGGTTCGTGAGGAGGGACACTGGCGCCGGCGGGGGCCTCTCTAGAATCCCCGCGAATGCCTGTTCGACCGCCGGTCTACGTCGACCACCATGCAACGTCCCCCCTGCGCCCGGAGGCGCTCGATGCGATGCTTCCGTGGCTCGCCTCCCTGGCCGCGAATCCGTCCTCGATCCACGGCCCGGGGCGGGCGGCGAGGGAGGCGGTCGAAGTGGCGCGCGAGGCGGTTGCGGCGGCCCTCGGCGCCCTTCCTGACGAGATCGTCTTCACCTCGGGCGGGACGGAATCGAACGCTCTCGCCGTGAGGGGCGGGGCCCTCGCATTCCGCGAGCAGGCGGCGGAGAGGAGCCTCGTCGCCTTCTCCGCGGCCGAGCACGCCGCGGTGCGCGAGGCGGGCCTCTCCCTGGCCGCGGATGGGTTCGATCCGGTCGAGCTGCCGGTCGACGGCCTGGGGCTGCCCGACGCGGCTCGGCTCGCCTCGGTGCTCGAGACGAAAACGGCGCTCGTCTCGCTCATCCTGGCCAGCAACGAAACGGGTGTCGTGAACTTGCGCCTGCCAGACGCGGCCCGGGCGGCGCGCGAGGCCGGGATCCTCGTCCACACCGATGCCGTCCAGGCGGTGGGGAAGATTCCCGTCCTGCCCGGGGCGCTCGGGGTGGATCTCCTCTCCTTCACGGCGCACAAGTTCGGCGGACCGAAGGGGGCCGGGGCCCTCTGGGTGCGAAAGGGCGTTCGCCTCCGGCCGCTGATGAGGGGCGGCGGGCAGGAACGGGGCCGCCGGGGCGGGACGGAAAACGTGCCGGCCATCGTCGGGCTGGCGGCGGCCCTGACGGCGGCGGTCGCCGGGATGGAGGCCGAGGCGCGGCGAGTCGGTGCCTTGAGGGATACCTTCGAAGAAGGGCTCCTCGCCCACGTTCCCGGCGCCCGGATCAACGGGATCGGGGCGGGGCCGGGAACGCGCCTCCCCACGGCCAGCTCGGTCACCTTCCACGGGGCGGACGGCGAGGCGCTCCTCGCCGCGCTCGACCTCGAGGGAGTCGCGGCCTCTTCCGGGTCGGCGTGCGCCTCGGGAACCCCCTCGGCCAGCCGCGTTCTTCTGGCCTGCGGAATGCCGGTGGCCGAGGTCCGCTCGACGCTCCGGTTCTCCTTCGGGTGGACCAGCTCGGAGCGCGACGTCCCGGCTCTCCTCGGGCTCCTGCCGGGGCTCGTCGCCCGCGCTCGCGCCGCCTGAGGTCTCGCGCGGCGCACGATCCGGCGCCAGGCCGCCCTCGCGTGGCTTGATCCCCGGGACCGGGGAGTGTCTAATCGGGCAGGTTCCGGATCGGGTACGACCGCGGGGGAGATGCGTTGATCATCCAGTGCTCTGCCTGCAAGACGCGCTATCACTACGACGAGGCCCGCTTCGCGGGGGCCCCGGCGAAGAAAATCCGTTGCACCAAGTGCGCGACGGTCTTCGAGATCCGCAATCCGGCGCTGACGGCGCCTCCCCCCGCAGGATTCCAGCCCGAGGAGACGAGCTCCATCGGCAATCCGATGCCCGGCTCCGACGAGTTCAACTTCGACACGACGATCATGGGCTCTCACCGGAGGAAGCCGGCCGCGCCGCCGCCGGCCGGGCCCGGTGCGCCTCCCCCGCCTCCGCAGGTCCCGCAGCCCCGGACCGGCACGGCCGAGATCGAGAAGCCTGCGGTGGCCGCGACCGCCGCAGCGGTCTCGGGTCGACGGCTCAGGCTTCCCGACTGGGAGAAGCTCTCGCTCGCCTGCATCGCCGGGCCGGAAGCCGGCCGGATCTTCGAGATCGACCGGGCGCGGATGGTCATCGGCAGGGCCGGGGTCGACATCCTCCTGAACGACCCGGAGTGCTCGCGACAGCACGCCGCGATCGAGGTCTCCGACGACAAGGTCTTTCTCGTCGACCTCGGGTCGACGAACGGGACCTACGTCTCCGACAAGCGGATCTCCCAGCTCGAGCTCGAGAACCGCTCGGAGTTCGACGTCGGCTCCACGACGCTGATGCTCATCCGGACCCGGAAAGAGTAGCGCCTACACCTTCCCGAGCGCCCCGATCACCGCCTCGAGCGTGGCGGGAAGACTCCGCGGCGGGTTCGCGAGGCGAGCCCCGCTCCCGTGGTAGCGGACGGCGGACCCCGAGAACTTGATCGCGTGGGCCGTCGCGACGACGACCACCGTCTCGTCCCTTCCGATCGCCCCTTCGCGCCGGAGCTTCCCGGCGGCCGCCAGGGCGACGGCGGAGTTGGGGCAGATCGAGAGGCCGTACCGGTTCGCGAGGGCGGCCGCTTCGAGGAGCTCGGCTTCCGTGACGCGGGCGACGAGGCCGTTCGACAGCTCGATCTCGCGTCGCGCCCTGGGGTGCGAGACGGGAGCGCCGATCCGGATTGCCGAGGCGTCGGTCTCGCCGGCCGTCCGCGTGACGCGCTCCGCGAAGCCGGTGAGCCAGGAGCGGTAGAAGGGATCGGCCGCCTCGGCCTGCGCTCCCGCGATGCGGGGCCGCTTTCCGATGACGCCGAGGTCGAGCCACTCCCGGATTCCCTTGCCGATGGCCGAGACGTTTCCGGCATTCCCGACGGGGACGACGAACCAGTCGGGGACCTCCCAGCCGAGGTCGTGGATCGCCTCCTGCCCGATCGTCTTCTGCCCCTCGATCCTCACCGGGTTCTTCGAGTTGAGGAGGTAGACCGGCCGCGTCCGCGCGAGGTCGGCGACGATCCGCATGCAGCCGTCGAAGTCCGTCGCGAGGCCGAGCGTGAGGGCGCCGTGGTGGAGCGCCTGAGAGAGCTGCTCTCCGGTGATCTTCGCCTCGGGGAGGAGGACGACGGCCCGCATGCCGGGAACCTCTGCGGCATACGAGGCGAGCGCGGCCGACGTGTCTCCCGTCGAGGCGCAGACGACGTCGGTTCGCCCGAGGTGGTGCGCCCACGAGACGCCGACGGTCATCCCGCGATCCTTGAATGACAGGGTCGGGTTCTCCCCCTCGTGCTTGACGAAGAGGCGCGTCAGGCCGAGCTCCTTCCCGAGCTCGACGCAGCGGTAGAGGTTCGTCGATCCTTCGGGCTTGCTGACGATCTCCGCCGGGGCGAGCGCCGGGAAGACGTGCTCGCGGTAGCGCCAGACGCCGCTTCGCTCGTACGCGGGGGTCTCGGCGTTCGGCAGCGCGCCTCGCCTCCGGTCGAAGAGGTCGCGCCACTCGCCTCCCGGAAGGCCGAACGAGGCGAGGTCGTGGAGGACCTCGAGGAGTCCGCCGCAGGCGGGGCACTCGGTGAGGACCTCGTCGATGGCGTGCGAGGCCCCGCAGCCGAGGCAGGAGAAGCGCGATGGAGGTGTCTGCATCCGCGGAGGTCCTAGGCTTCCCTCGCCCCCCGCGGCGAGACGGCGTGGATGCTCGCGTCGGCCTCGACGCCGAGGGCCCGGAAGGCTCTCTCGGCCGCCTTCGCGATCTTCGCGGGGGCCGGCCCCTCCTCGGAGAGGGCGAGGATCGTCGGGCCGGCGCCGGAGAGAGCCCAGCCGAGGGCGCCCGCCTTCTTCATCGCGACGGTCACCTCGTCCCAGCCCGGGACCAGGGCGCGACGGCGCGGCTCGGCGATCCGGTCGCTCCCCATCCACCTCCCGGCGGCCGCCAGGTCGGCGCGATGGAGGGCGTCGACCAGGGCGGCCAGGGCGGCCGCCTGGCGCGTCGCGTCGGAGAGGGGGATCTCGCGCGGGAGAACACGGCGGGCGTCCTTGGTTTCCAGCTCGGCATCGGGGTGGACGAGGACCAGCCGGAGGCCGGGAGGGACGGGGAGCGAGATCGGCGGGACGAAGTCGGCGGGATCGGACGACGGAACGAGGACGAGGCCTCCGAGAATCGACGCAAACCCGTTGTCGCCGTGCCAGGAGCCGTCGGCGGCGTGCTCGCCGCGGAGGACCGCCTCGAGGAGGACCCTCTTCCGCGTCTCGCCGAGGAGAATGGCCGCGGCCTTGGCTCCCGCGGCCGCGGAAGCCGCCGAGGAGCCGAGTCCGCTCGCCAGGGGAAGCCCCTTCTCGAGAGAGATCTCGATGCCCGTCCGAGGGGTGGCACGGCCGGCGGCTATCGCCGCCTCCAGGACGTGGTTGGCGGCGACGGATGCGGTGTTCCTCTCGGAATCGAGGGGGAGCCGCCCGTGGTCGCCCGTGATTTCCACGATCCTCACGCCGGGCTTCTTCGAGCGCCAGGCGGTCACGGTGTCGCCCGGTCCGTCGAGGGCGGCGCCGAGGACGTCGAACCCCGGGCCGAGGTTCGCGACGCTCGACGGGGCGAAGGCGCGGACGCGCGCGCTCACGGTGCCACCGCCGCGTGGAGCGCCTTCACGGCGGCCGCGCGGTCCTTCTCGTCTACGGCGAAGGAGATGTTGCACTCCGAGGAACCCTGTGCGATCGCTTCCACGTTTACTCCTGCGCGCGCAATGGCGGTGAAGACCGTTGCCGCGATGCCGACGGTGCCGCGCATCCCGTCTCCGACGGCGGCGACGACGGCGATCGGCGACTTCGCCGCCACGCCGTCGATCGCGCCGACGAGCTTCTCGTAACGAAATTCCTGCCCGAGGGCCGCGGCGGTCCGAACGCGGTCGGCTTCGGGGAGGACGATGGCGATGTTCTGCTCGGAGGAGGCCTGCGAGAACATGACGACGGAGACGCCGAGCCGCGCCGTCGTGCCGAAGACGCGCGCCGCGATCCCCGGGATCCCGGTCATTCCCTTGCCGTCGAGGGAGAGGAGGCAGAGGCCGGAGACGGCGGTCACGGCGCGGATGCCAGGCCGGGGGTCCCCCTTCTCGGAGATCGTCGTCCCGGGGCCTTCCGGCGCGAAGGAGTTCCGGATGACGAGCGGGATCTTCGCCGCGATGGCCGGGAGGACGGCGGGAAAGTGGAGGACCTTCGCGCCGAAATAGGTCATCTCCGCCGCCTCGCGGTAGGAGAGGCGGGTCAGGAGCCGCGCCTCGGGAACGACGCGCGGGTCGGCCGTCAGGACGCCGTCGACGTCGGTCCAGATGACGACCTCCTTCGCCCCGAGCGCGGCGCCGAGGAGCGCGGCCGTCGTGTCGGAGCCGGAGCGCCCGAGCGTCGTCGTCTCGCCGGACGGGGCGCGCCCGATGAAACCCGTGACGACCGGAACGATCCCTTTCGCGAGGAGGGCGCCGAGTGTACGCCGCGCCCGCGGGTCGGTTCTCTTCCGGTCGCACGTCGCCGTGCCGTGCTTCTCGTCGGTGACGAGGAACGTCCGCGCGTCGACGGCGCGCGCCGGGACCCCTGCGGCGGTGAGGGCTGCGGCGACGAGCGGGGCCGAGAGACGCTCGCCGAAGGAGGCGACGAGGTCGGTGACGCGCGGGGTCCGCTCGCGCAGGAGCGAGATGCCGGAGAGGGCGGTGTCGAGCTCGGCGAGCGCGGCGCCGTCGAACGCCGCGGTCACCCCGGTTGCGGCGGCGATACCGGCGGCGGCCGCCTCGTGGCGCGCGCGCACCTCGGCCACGTTCTTCCTGGCCCGGCCGAGGTGGCCCCGTTCGGCTTCGTGCGAGGCGGCCAGGAGGAGGTCGGTGACCCCTCCCATCGCCGAGGCGACGGCGACGAGACGGCGGCGGCGTGAGGCCGAGGCGAGGATCCGGGCCGCGCGAACGATCCGCTCGGCGTCGCCGAGCGACGTGCCTCCGAACTTGTGGATGACGAGAGGTCTCTCACTCATTTTCGGCGAGAAGCCCTTTCTCCAGCTCGTCGAGCGCCGGCCGGAGCGCTTTCCAGCGTCCCGAGCGGACGTCGCCGAGGACGTTGCTGACCCGGGCCTGCCTCACGCCGAACGCGGCGCCGACCTCGCTTCCCGACAGGCCCGTGAGGCGCCGGGACAGCCAGATGGCCGCGACCTTGGCCTCGTGAGCGCCCGGATGCGCGAGCCGCGCTTCCGGCACGCCGAAGCGAGAGGCGACCGCCGTCCGTACCCTCGCGAGGTCGACGGCGCCACGCACCGGCTTCTCTCCGGGTGCCGGCCCTGCAAGAATGCGCAGTCGGACCCGTCGGGCGAACTCCGGGCTACCGACGACGACCCCGGAGACGGCGCGCTCGCGGAGCGGGCGGATGCCCCGCGTATCCGACACGAGACGGCGGAAACGCTCCCGGGCCCGTGGCCGGGCAGGAGAAAGGCGGCGGAGGGTCGCTTCCACCGTGAGCCAGGCGGGGCGCTCGGCCAGGCCGGCCGTCGTCGGGGCGCTCGACCAGCGCCAGTCGAGGGCGGCCCGCGCGAGCCGGGCCCTCACGGGTGCGAGCGCGACGCTGCGGGCGGCTTCGAGGAACGAGCTCTCGGGGTCGATGAGGAGGGACCGGAACCGTCCGTCGAAGAGGGGCCCGGCCCGCCCGTGGCGGCGGTTGAAGGCCTGCGCGTAGCGCCCGCCGAGTGCCCTCATCCCGTCGGAGAGGTTGGGGGACGGCGTCTCGAGGAGGAGCTCGAGGGAGCTTCCGAGGAGGCCGTAGGCATGAACGAGCCACCCTCGCTCCGCCGCGGTCCGCCCCAGCTCCACGAGGAAGCGCTCGCGGTCCGCGTCGTCGCGGAAGAGGGGGCTCCGCTCGATCGCCCTGAGCGAGACGTGGTGCAGCGCTCCCGGGAGGTCGATGCGGGGAGGTCGGGACATGCGCCGCGATTGTAGTGGCCCGCTACCGCGGCCCCCGCTCCTTCCATCTTTCGACGAGGGCCTGCGGGTCGTCGGTCCCCACGGCGTCGACGCCGGCGGCCGCGAGGCGGTCCTGATCGCGGGGGGCATTGGCGGTCCAGGCGAAGACCTTCACGCCCGCCGCGTGGAGAGCCTCGACGGAGGCCGCGGTGAGGCGGCCGTGGCGAGCGCCGACCCACGGGGCCTGCTCCCGCTGCGCCAGCGCGACGAGATCCACGTCCTCGTCGAGGAGGGGCATCGTGCGGAGCGCGGGCTCGAGCGACCGGACGGCGCGCAGGAGAGCATGGTTGAAGGAGAGTACGAGCGTCCTGCCCGCGAATCCCCGATCCTTCAGGAGGTCGACGACGAGGCGGGCGAAATGCTCCCTGTCGGGCGAAAGGGCCGGGGTGCCCTCTTCGTGCTTGAGCTCGAGAAAGAGCGTGGCCTGCCGCGCGGCATCGGGAGCGGGGGCGGCGAGGAGATCGAGGACCTCGGCCAGCGACGCGATCTGGGTTCCGCGGACGGCGCGCTGAGCGGGGAAGGTGGGGTCCCTGACGGCCCCGCAGTCGAAACGGCGGAGGGTCTCGAAGGAGAGCCCTCGGATCGCGAGGCCCGCGGAGGCGCGGCGGCCGTCGACGGTCCGGCATCGGGCGGGCGGGAGCGTCGCGTCGTGGGAGAGGACGAGGACGTCGTCCGCGCTGACGCGCACGTCGACCTCGACGCCGTCGGCTCCGGCCGAGAGGGCATGCCTCACCGCCGGCAGCGTGTTCTCCGGGAAGCGGGCGCGTGCGCCGCGGTGCCCGACGACGAGAGGGCGGGGCGCAGGGGGAAGGGCCGGCGCCGGAGCTCCGGAGAGGAGAACGAGGAGCGGAAGCGGCATCCCGTCCATTCTGAACGAGCGCCTCCCGCTGGCGGTAGGATCCCGGGGCCGGGGGGCGATCCATGCCGGAGAAGCGCGCGATCGAGGTGCGGTGCGAGCCGCCGGTCGGCTGGAAGGAAGAGCCGCCGCGCAGGGCGGCGGAGCGGGACGCCCTGGCCGAACGGCTGGTCGCGGGGGGACGGCTCGCCCTCGCGCGGCTCATTCGGCTGTCGCCGCTTCGGGGCACGACGGAGGGGGGGACCGCTCGCATCGTCGTCCCCCAGCCCGGCGGAACGGACTTGGTCGTCGTCCTTCGACAGCCTTCGGGAGCGCTTTCCATACACCGTCCGGCCTCCCGGCCGGCGCGACGCGGGGCCGGTCTCGTCCTGGAGCTGCCGCTCGCCGCCCCGCGCCTGGCGCGAGGGGCGGGAAGCGGAGCGCGCGCGGCGGTCGTCATGGTCCTGCGCGCGGCCGAGCGCATCGACGCGAGCGCCGCCGCTGCGCTCGGCCGTGCGTTCGAAGTGGCCGCGTTCCGCCACGCCGGGCTGGCCGAGAGGCTCGTTCACGTCACGCCCGAGGGGCTCGGCGAGGGTCGGCTCCCGGCCGCCTCGCCCTCACTTCTCGCACCTCCGCCGGAACGGAACCTCCTTCTTCTCCACGGAACGTTCTCCCACACCGCCGCCGGCTTCAGCGACCTCGCCAGAGGCGGGTTCTTCGAGGCGCTCGCCCCCCTCTACGGCGGTCGGGTCTTCGGCTTCGACCACTTCAGCGTGAGCCGGTCGCCAGAGGAGAACGCGCGGATGCTCGCGGAGGCGCTGCCGGGGGAGCGGCCGTTTCTCTTCGATGCCGTCGCCCACTCGCGCGGCGGCCTCGTCCTCAGGACGCTGCTCGAAAGGCCCGGCGAGGCGGGGCCCAGAGCGAGCCGCTTCGCCTGCGGACGCGCCGTCCTCGCCGCCGTCCCGAACCTCGGAACGCCGCTCGCCTCCGCCGAACGCTGGGACCTCGCGCTCTCGGGCTGGCTGAACCTCTTCGACCTCCTCCCACCCGCTCCCGCCCCTCTCCTCGGGGAGTTCGTCGTGGAGGCCCTCCTCTGGTTCGCGCGGCGTGTCACGACCTCGCTCGCCGGCCTCTCGGCGATGGACGGCCGCAGCGCCACGGTCGCCGCGTTCGAGCAGAGCGCTCTGCCCGAGGCGTATGCGGCCCTGGCGGCGAGCCACCGCGCGAGCGGGCCGCTCGCGCTGCGCCTCCTCGAGTCGGGCGTCGACCGCTTCTTCGGCGAGCCGCACGACCTCGTCGTCCCGACGGAGGGGTGCTTCCTCCTCGACCGCAGGAGCGATGCGAGGATCCCCGACGAACGGGTCGCGCTCTTCGGGGAGGGAGGGCGCCTCGGCCGGTCGCTCCGCCGTCCGGCCCACCACCTCGACCTCTTCGCCCGCGAGGAGGCCGTGGCGTTCCTCGTCGCCTCGCTCGCGGGCGAGACGTTCGGGCGCGCCGGGCGCGAGGCCCGGCGGGGCGTCCCGAAAGTGGCGCGCCCCGGAGCCGCTCTCCGCGCGGGCGAACCCGGGAAGACGTCGCCCCGGGCTCGACGGACCAAGGCTCCCAGGCTGGGCGAGACGCGGCGGGAGGCGCTGGAGCTGACCCTCCTGCCGGGGGACCGGGGCGGGGTGACGGCCCTCCTCCTCGCTCGCTACGGGACGGCCCGCGTGGTGGCCGAGGTGCCGCGCAAGGGCGCGGCGTGGCGGGAGATCATCAGGGGGCACGAGAGGCTCCGGTCGGTGTTCGACGGCGACGGCCGGCCTCTGCCTTCAACGGCCGCGCTCGAGCGGTGGGGCGCGGTGCTCTTCGAGACGCTCCTGCCCGGGGAGGCCCGGCGGCTCTGGGACGCCGCGCGCGGCGCGGCGGGAGGCTCGGCCACCGACGTCGTCTTCACGTCGCTCCTCGACTGGGTGGCCGACAAGCCGTGGGAGCTGGCGTACGACCCGCACCGCCGCGCGTGGCTGGCCGCGACCGAGGCGAACTTCACGCGGAACGTCGTCACGGCGATTCCGTGCGAGTCGGCGCCGCCGCGGCGCCGGCCGCTCGCCATCCTCGTCGCCGCCGCGCAGCCGTCGGGCCTGTCGGCCCTTTCCTGGGAGGCGGAGGCCGAAGCGGTGGGCGCCGGCCTGGCGCCCCTCGTCGACCGGGGACTCGCGCGGGTGAGGGTCGAGAGGGCGGTGACGGTCGAAGCGCTTCACCGGCTCGTCGCCGACGGGCCGTGCGACGTGCTGCACTTCATCGGCCACGGGACCTGGGACGCCGAGCGGCGGACGGGTTCGCTCCTGCTGGAATCGGCCTCGGGCGGCGCCGCGCCCGTCGAAGCGCCCGTCCTCAGGGCTCTCCTCTCCGGGCGCGGGCTCTCGCTCGTCGTTCTCAACGCCTGCCTGAGCGCGCGGGGAAGCCGTGGCGACCTCGCGCGAGGGGTCGCGCCGGCGCTCGTCGCCGCTGGAATCCCGGCCGTCGTGGCGAACCAGTTCAGCGTCCTCGACGCGGCGGCGCTCGTCTTCGCGCGCGAGCTCTATCGTTCCCTGGCCCTCGGGCGGCCCCTCGGCGAGGCCACTCGCGAGGCCCGCCTCGCCGTGAGGTGCGACGCCGCGTGCGGCCCCGTCGACTGGGCCGTTCCGGTCGTCTACGCGCGGGACCCGGGCGCCGTCCTCTGACGGGCCGGACCGGTTCGCGCGCCGGTGGCAAGATGGGCGCGGAGGGTTCGCCATGACGATCCAGGTCCGGCCGCTCCTGGAGAAGGAGCTCGGCGATGCCGACGGGATCTACCGCCGCGCCTTCGGGACGTACCTTCACCTCCCAGATCCGGCCGCCTTCGACGGCGACGCCCAGGTCCTGAGGTGCCGCTGGACCGCCGACCCCGAGGCGGCCGTCGCCCTCCTCGAGGACGGCGTTCTCGCCGGATCGAATTTCGTCACGTCTTGGGGCAGCCTCGGCCTCTTCGGCCCGCTCACAGTCGATCCTCCGCGGCAGGGGCGGGGGCTCGCTCATTCTCTCGTCGAGGCGGCCCTCCGGCTCCTCGAAGGGCCGCAGGTCGCGTTCCGGGGCCTCTTCACGTTCGGCGAGAGCCCCGTGCATGTCGGCCTCTACCAGCGCTTCGGATACTGGCCGGCGGGGCTGGCGGCGGTGATGTCGAAACGGGTCCGGACGGGAGCGAAGGCGCCCGAGGGAACCGAGTTCCTCCTCCGTCTCTCCCCCGACGGCCAGGCCGAGGCGCTCTCGGCCTGCCGCGAGCTGACGGACTCGGTCTTCAGCGGCCTCGACGTGACGGGAGAGATCCTCTCGGTCGGTGAGCAGGGAACGGGGGACACGGTCCTCGTCCGCGAGGGCTCGCACGTTTCCGGCCTGGCCGTCTGTCACTCGGGGGCCGGGAGCGAAGCGGGCTCTGGGCGGGCGGCCGTGAAGTTCGCGGCCGTACCCTCGGGCGCGGGCGGTGCGGAAAGGCTCTGGAGGCTCCTCGATGCGGTGGAGGCCTGGGCCGGTTCCGTGGGGGCGTCGGTCGTCGCCGCCGGAACCGGCTCCGGCCGGGTGGGCGCGTGGGAGACCCTGCGGGCCGCGGGATACCGCCCCTTCCTCCAGGGCGTTGCGATGCACCGCGACCGGCACCCGGGCTACGACCGCGAGGACGTCTTCGTCCTCGACGACTGGCGGTAGCGGACCGCCTGCCGAAGCCGGCTTGGCGGGGGCCGCTATGCCCCGAGCGAGCCCTTCAGCGCGGCGAGCTCGGCCTCGACGGCACCGAGCCGTTCCTCGAGCGCCAGGAGACGCCGCTCGATCGCCGAGGGGCCAGTCGGTGACGCGAGCCGTGGAGCGAAGGGCTCTTCCGCGGGCGTCCCGCCCGCGAGGTGCGTCCAGCGCGTCTCCTTCTGCCCGGGCCTGCGAGGCAGCTCGACGACGAGTGGCTCGGGGTGTGCGGACATCGTCCGGAGGAGCTCCTCGGCCGCCTCGACCGAGGCGAAGTCGTGCATCCGCTCGGAGCGGGCCCTGAGCTCGGCCGCCGTCTGCGGTCCCCTCAGGAGGAGGAGCGCCACGAGCGCCTTCCCGGGCGTGCCCAGCTGCCACTTCGCATCGAGGTTGTGCTCCCACTTGTCGGAGCGACCCCCCGTCACCTTCCAGGCGAGGACGAGCTCGCGGAGACGGTCGAGTCCCCCCGTCACTTCAGCGGCGCTCAGGTCGGTCACCGGCTCGCGCGAGGTCCGCTGGTTGCAGGCGGCGACGAGTCCCTGCAGAGTCATCGGATAGACGTCGGGGGTGAGGAGCTCCTTCTCGAGGAGCGCTCCGGCGACGCGGATCTCCACGGGGTCCAGGGGGCGGGGGAGCTTCAAAGGCAGGCCTTTCGTGCGGCGACCGCGGAGACGAAGAAGCTGGAGTAGCTTCGGGCGATCGCCTCGGCGTCGGGCAGGAACGTCACGTCCGTGAAGCCCGCGCGGGCAAGCGATGCGCGCCACGCGGCGGGCGTCAGGAAGCCGTGGGTCGGCCGGGCGACGGGGTCGAGCTTCACCTGCGTGAAGCTCTCGAGGATGTCGAACACCAGCTCGACGTAGATCGGCTGGGCGTTGCCGAGCGGCCGCACGCACTCGGAGACGACGAGCCAGCCGCCCGGCGCAAGGGCGGTGCGCGCCTCGGCGAGGACGGCGTCCAGATCGGGGGCGACGTGGAAGCAGTTGACCGAGTAGACGGCGTCGAATGCGCCGGGCGCGGCCCCCTGCGCCTCCCACGGCCTCGTCATGTCGAGCTTCGCCGCATCGATCGTGACGCCGGGAGCGGCGGCGGCGCGGGCGGCCCTCTCGCCGCGGCGGAAGAACGTCGGCACGACCTCCGTGAAGAGATACCGCGAAACGCGGGGCCCGAGCTTCGCCAGGGCCGCCTCCGCCGCGCTCCCGGCCCCGCCGCCGATCTCCAGGACCCGCCCGCCCGAGTCCGGGAGAAGGCGCGCCAGCGCGACGGCGCCCAGGTGGTTGTTGACCGAGTAGAGGAGGTTCCGGTTCGAGAAGTAGCGGAACCAGAGAGGGAGCCGGTCGGGCCGGAAGAGGATCTCCTCGCCCGTCTTCTCGCCCGAGAGGAAGAGCCCCGCTTCGTCGACGAGGATCCGGACCGCCTCGCCCGCGACCGCGGCGTCGGGCTCGGCCGCGGCCAGCTCGGCCTCGAGGGCCTCGAGGTCGCCCGGCCCGGCGCCAGAGGGGCCGTACGCCCGCTCGGAGGCGACGAGATGCCCCGCCGCGGCGAGCTTGGCGTGGACGAACGCTACGAGCGGCAGGCTCCTCGGAGCCCAGCCGCGTGTCGCGACGAGGCCGGCGGGGTCGGTTCCGGGGACGACCGGCCAGGCTCCGGCCCTCCTCAGGATCTCGGCGGAGGCGGCGTCGACGAGCTCGTCGAAGATCTCGCTGACGCGCAGGAATGGCCAGGTGAAGAGCGCGCGCACCTCGGGGTCCGGAATGCGCACGGCGAGCGCGGGGAACTGCGCCTCGGTCGTCCTCGGCATGAAACCGGATGATACGGATTCGTAGAATCAGCGGAATGAAGATCTTCCTCGTTCGCCACGGTGAGAGCGAAGGGAACCTCGGCGGGACCCTCCAGGGCTGCCGGCTCGACACGCCGCTGACCCGGCGCGGCCGCCGGCAGGCCGAGGCCCTCGCCGTCCGCCTGGCCGAGGCCGAGTTCGACGACGTCGTCGCGAGCCCGATGGCCCGCGCCCGCGAGACGGCCGAGATCTGCGCCGCGCCGCACGGCCTCGGGGTGAGACTCGACCTCGAGCTCGTCGAGTTCGACTGGGGCGTCTGGACGGGCCTGCCGCTGGACGACGAGATGGACCGCAGCGTCGCCGAGCTGCGCGCGAAATGGCGTTCGGGCGACGTCGACGCCGGCCCGCCCCGGGGCGAGTCGCCCCTGACGGCGGGCGCCCGCGCGGCGCGCGTCCTCGAGCGGCTGAAAGCCGCGGGTCCCGCGGCGCCGCTCGTCGTCGCCCACGGCCGGTTCAACCGGATCCTGATGGCGACTCTTCTCGGGCGGGACCTCGCGCGCATGGACGAGGTCCGCCAGAGGAACGGCTCGATCTCGGTCTTCGAGTGGGACGGCGACGGGGCGGCGACGCCGCTCCTCCTCGACGACGTCTCCCACCTCGGCGGGGACGTTTCGACGCCGGCGGGCAGGGTCGACTGGGCAAGGGCCTGACCGGGGCCCCGATCGAGGGGAGGCGCCGCAGGCGCCGCGGGAAGGCTCGTGGCGAGCCTCCCCGATCCGTTCAGGCCGAGAGGCGCGGGTTGAGCGCGATCGCCTTGTTGAGCGCCTCGATCGACGCCTCGAACTTCTTGAGCCCCTCGTACGTCGTCTTCATCGCGTACCAGGCCTCGGCGTAGTCGTGCTTGAGGGCGATGGCCCTCTTCAGGTGGCCGAGAGCCTCGTCGAAGGCGAGGTTGCGGTTCGCGGCCAGGCCGAGGCCGTAGTGCGCCTCCGCCCGGGAGGCGTCGCAGCCGAGGGCCGTCCGGAAGGACTCGGCGGCCTCGGGGAGCTTTCCTTCCTCGAGGAGGGCGAAGCCGTGCGCGATATGGACATCCGCGCTGCCCGGGTCGATCTCGAGCGCCTTCTCGAACGTCTTCTGCGCGTCGCGGAACCTCTTCATCTTCCCGTAGGCGACGATCGCGCAGGCAGGCAGGAGCGGGTCTTTCGGGAACTTCCTGGAGGCGCCCTGGGCGACCTCGGTGGCCCGCTGGAAGTCACCCGCCTCGAGGAGGGCGCGGGCCGTCAGGAGGTGGAGGCTGCCGTCTTCCTTGTGCTGCTCCAGGGCGACGAGCAGCGGTTTGACGGCGGCGGAGAAGTCCCTGGCGTCGAAGAGGGCGAGCCCGAGCTTGCGGTGGACCGGCGAGGTCTCGGGGGCCGTCTTGGCGGCGATCTTGTAATTTTCGAGGGCAGTCTTCACTTTCCCGTTGATGCGGGCCAGGTCGCCGAGGTTCTCGAAGAGGAGGGGATCGGTCGACGTCCGCGCCGCCTTGCGCAGGCGGAGCCTCGCCCTCTCGGCGTCGCCACGGGAATAGTCGACGAGCGCGAGCGTGTGGAGGAGCGTGGCGTCCTCGACGCCTCCCTGCTCGGCCCACGATTCGACGTCCTTCAGGAGCTTGCGGGCCTCTTCTGTGAGCGTTTTCGGATGGTCGCCGGCCAGCTCCTCGAGACGCTGGGGGAAGCCGTCCGCCACGAGGCGCTGGCGGAGCGCCTCGAAACCTTCGCGCGCCTTGCGGCCGAAGAAGAAGCGCTGCGACGTCTGGTCCTGCTTCGCCTTGCTCGCGAGGGAGTCCCGCTCCGCGCTCGTGGCCTTCAGCTGGTCCTCGGCGGCGACGAGACGCATCTCGAGGTCGGCGGACTTCTCCCGGAGCGCGTCCCGCTCCGTCGTCACCGCCTCGAGCTCCCGGCCGAGCCGCGCTTTCTCCTCCTCGAGGAAGCTGGTCGCCTCCCTGAGGCGCGTCCCCTCTTCCGCCGAGGAGGCTTTGAGGGCGGACAGGGAGCGGAAGAGGACGACGGCGGCGATCACGGCAACGGCCGCAACGGCGAGGGCAACGAGCAGTCCTGTCGACAAGGGGGCTCCTCCGCGCGAAAGGAACGGCGCAGCGAGGGATTTTACCTCCGGCCGGGTCGGGGCAGAAACGAGAGGTCAGCGGTCGGGTTCATGGCCTCGACGCCGGTCCACCGGGAGGCGTGGACGGCAATCGACCGGGGCGGGCAGCGGGAGACGTGCGGAGGCTCCGGGAGGCCGCCGTTAGAATGTCGCGTGCCGCGCAATCGGATGAAGTCCAGCCACCTCGTTCTGGTAGCCCTCGGAGCCCTCCTCCTGGCCGCCGTCGTCCCGATATCGGCGCAGGAGGTCAAGGGGCGCGTCGTCGTCCTCGGGTTCGACGGGGCCGACCACCGCCTCGTCTCGCAGTTCATCGCGGAAGGGAAGCTCCCGAACCTCCAGAAGCTCGCGACACAGGGGAGCTTCTCTCCCCTGCGTCCCACGATCCCGGCCCAGACCCCCGTCTCGTGGTCCACGTTCTCCACGGGGCTCTCCCCGGGCCGGACGCAGATCTTCGACTTCCTGAAGCGCGACCCGAAGACGTATCGTCCGGAGTTCGCCATCGCCACCGAGGGGAAGAAGAGCTTCCTCCTCGGCCGATGGAACCGGGCCGGCTCCGCGGCGGGCGGCGCGCTGCTGGCGTTCCTCGTCGTCTTCGCGATCGGCCGGCTCACCGTGAAGAGGACCCTCCCCGCCGCCGTCGTGGCTCTCGTCCTCGCCGCACCCGCCGCCTTCTTCTCCTGGCGCTTCGGAGGCCTCCTCCCCGAATCGCTCCAGACCGTCCGGAGCAACCGGCAGGGGACGCCGTTCTGGGAGGTGGCCGGGTCGAGAGGGATCAAGTCGGTCGTCCTCCACGTCCCGGTCACCTTTCCGGCCGAGGACTACGCCGAGGGGCGACTCCTGTCGGGGCTGGGCGTCCCCGACGTGCGGGGGCGGATCGGCACGCCGAGCTACTACACGTCGGACCCGTTCTTCGCGCCGAAGAACAAGAACGAGTTCTCCGTCGAGCTCGTCCGCCTCGAGTCCAATGTCGGGACGGTCCAGACCGAGGTCTTCGGCCCCTACAACAAGCTCTTCGGCGATCCGCCGGTGATCAGGACCCCGATGACCCTCACGGTCCTCCCCGACGGCGGGCGCCTGAGGATCGAGCCGAAGGGGAGCGAGCCCGTGACGCTGAAGCCGGGGGAGTGGTCCCCCTGGGTCACCTTCACGTTCGAGTTCAATGCCCTGGTGAAGCTCTCCGGCATCGGGCGTTTCCACCTCGCGGCCATCGCGCCGGAGATCCAGCTCTACCTCTCGCCCATCAACTTCAACCCGGTGAAGCTGCCGCCGGGGATCAAGATCACCGCTCCCGACGGTCTCGCGAAGGACCTCGCGAAGCGGTTTGGTCTCTACAAGACGATGGGCTGGTCGATCGACACCTGGTCGATGAGCGAGGAGACGATCGACGAGCCGACGTTCCTCGACGACGTGACGCACACCGTCCAGCAGTACCGGAAGATGATGGACGGCCTCCTCGCCGAGAAGGACGTGAGGCTCTTCGTCCAGGTCTACGAGTTCACCGATCGCGTCGGCCACGTCATGTGGCGTTTTCTCGACCCGACGCACCCGGCGTACGACGCCGGGAAGGCGGCGAAGTTCGCCCCCTCGGTCGAGCGGAACTACATCCAGATGGACCAGATCGTGGGCGACGCCCTGAAGGAGCTCGGGCCCGACGACCTCCTCCTCGTCTGCTCGGACCACGGCTTCACCAGCTGGCGGCGGTCGATCAACTACAACACGTGGCTCGTCCAGCACGGTTTCATGGTGCTGAAGGGGGGCGACGAGAAGCAGGCCGACCTCGAGCAGCTCTTCGGCCAGGGAGAGTTCTGGCCGAACGTCGACTGGTCCCGGACGAAGGCCTATTCGATGGGTCTCGGCGAGATCTACGTCAACGTGAGGGGCCGCGAGGGGCAGGGGATCGTCGAGCCGGGGGCCGAGTACGACGCTCTGCGCCAGGAGATCCGGACGAAGCTGACGTCGCTCGTCGACGAAGCGACAGGGCGCAGCCCCATCGCAAGGGTCTACACGCGCGAGGAGGCGTACGGCTCCTTCGACCCGGACCTGATCCCCGACCTCTTCGTCGGCAACAGCGAGGGCTACCGGGTCTCCTGGCAGGCGAGCCTCGGCGTCGTGACGCCCGAGCTCTACGAGGAGAACCGCCAGGTCTGGTCGGGGGACCACTGCTCGGTCGACCCGGACGTCGTCCCCGGCATCCTCTTTTCGAGCCGACCGCTCCGGAAGGAGCCCCGGCCGAACATGGCCGACGTGCCGGCCACGATCTACAAGGCGCTCGGCCTCACGCCGCCCGAGAAGCTGGACGGAGTGCCGCTCTTCTGATCGTTCGAGCCGTCCTCCTGCTCGCCTTTCTCGCCGCCCCGCCGGCCGGGGCAGAGGAGGGGACGGTGACGCCGCTTCCCGCCCGCGAGATGGCGGACGCCCAGCGGCGGCGCGAGCTGGCAGTCCTGCGCCGCCGCCTCGCGGGCCTGAAGGCGAGGTACGAAACCACCCGCCAGCGGGCCGTGGATACCCGCGAGCAGCTGGAGGCGGCGGAGGCGAACCTGGAGCTCCGGACGACCGAGAGACGGGTCCTCGAGATCCGGGCTTACGAGGCCCAGCGCGACGCTGCGCGGGCGCAGGCCGACCGGGACGCCGCCCTGCGCCACAGCGGGGAGCTGCGGGGGGACCTCGCCCGCCGGCTCTCCGCCCTGTACCGGATGGGGCGGCTGGGGTACCTGCAGACCCTCGCCTCGGCCGACACGGAGGAGTCGTTCCTGCGGGGACTCCAGCTCCTGTCGTTCCTCGCGGCCCGGGACGCGCGCCTCCTGCGCAGCTACGAAGGCTCCCTCGCCGAGCTCGCCGTGAAGGAGAAGAGCCTCGCGGCGCTCCGGGCTTCGATCGCCGTGGTGGCGGCCGAGACCCGCGAGGCCGAACGGGCGCTCCAGAGGGCCAGGGCCGAGAAGGCGGCCCTGCTGGCGAGACTGGAGCGTTCCGCCGAGGAGCAGCGGACGAACGTGGCGGCCCTCGAGGACAAGACCTCGCGGCTCGCAGCGCTCCTCGAGCTCCTCGAGACGAGGGGCCGGTCCCTTCCGGCCGGTGCGGTGTCGATCCGGAGGTACAAGGGAGCCCTCGACTGGCCTGCAAGCGGTAAGGTCGCCGTTCCGTTCGGCCGCATCGCGAATCCCCGATTTCCCAGAACGTTCCTGCGCTCGAGCGGCTGGACGATCGACGTCCCGACCGGGACCTCGGTGAGGGCCGTCTTCGCCGGGGACGCCGTCTACGCACAGTGGCTCAAGGGATACGGGAACCTCGTCGTCCTGGACCACGGGGATGGCGTCTTCACCCTGTACGGCCACCTGATGACCGGGACCGTTCCCCGGGGGACGCGCGTGGCCCTCGGGGAGGTCGTCGGACGCGTGGCCGATCCGCCCGAGGAGGAGGCAGCCGGGCTCTTCTTCGAGATCCGCGAGAGCAGGACCTCCGTCGATCCGCGCGGGTGGCTCCGGTAGGCCCGGGAAACCGTCCTCTCGCGATCCCGTATCATCGGCTGGTGACGAAGTCCCGGATCGCCCCGTTTCTCGCCTCCCTCGCCCTCCTCGGAACGCTCTTCTTCGTCCTCCCCGGCCTCGGGGCGGACGAGAAGAAGGAAAAGGGGGGAAAGGACGGACTCTACCGGCCGCTCGGCCTGTTCACCGAGGTCCTCTCCCTCGTGAGGGGGAACTACGTCGAGAAGGTGGAGGTCAAGCCGCTCCTGGCGGGGGCCTTCTCGGGGATGACCGAGGCGATGGACCCCTTCTCCGAATACGTCCCGCCGGAAAAGCTGGCCGCGTTCGAGGCGGCGCGGGCGGCGCGTGAGAAAGCCGACCACGTGGAGTCGGGTCTCGTCCTGGCCCGGCGGGCCGGCTACCCGGTCGTCGTGACGGCCGTTCCCGGGAGCCCGGCCGCTGCAGCCGGCGTCGAGACGGACGACCTCGTGGAGAAGGTCGGGACCGTCTCCGCCCGAAGCCTCGCCCTCTGGGAGGTCGAGGCGGCGCTCTCGGGAAAGCCGGGCGGCCGGGCCAGCATCCTCGTCGTGCGCGAGGCCAAGCCGCGGCGGCGAACCCTCGAGATCGTCCGGGCGTCGTGGACGCCGTCCCTCCCGGCGGCCGAGAGGATCTCCGGGGAGCTCGTCGTCAAGGTGCCCGCCTTCGGCCCGGGATCGGCAGACGCCCTCGCAGGGATACTCGCCCCCCTCGACCGCTCGAAGGCCCTCGTCCTCGACCTTCGCGGGAACGCGTTCGGATCCTGGGACGAGGCGGCGCGCGCCGCGGGGCTCTTCGGTCCGCCCGGGCTGATCGGCGAGCTGAAGGGACGCAAGATCGCATCGAAGAGCTGGCGTGCGGAGGCCGGACAGCGGATGCACCAGGGCAGCCTCGTTCTCCTCGTCGACAGCGGCACCGGCGGTCCGGCCGAGCTCTTCGCCGCGGCGCTCCGCGAGGGCGCAGCGAAGGAGCTGGGGGTCGACGTCGCGGCCGCGGTGAAGCGCGAGGAGAAGAAGGCGGAGCGGGACCTCGAGGACCAGGCGCCCCCCACTCCGGTCCCTTCGTTCGACCGCAAGAAGCTCCGGGTCCGCGTCGTCGGCGAGCCCACGTTCGGCATGGGCCTCACGCAGGAGGTCGTTCGCCTCGCGAGCGGCGGCGCGCTGAAGATCACGGTCGGGAAGGTCCGGACCGCCGCGGGGCGCTCGCTCTCCCCGCGCGGGCTGGAGCCCGACGACCGCGTCTTCCACGTCCAGCCCGAGGAGGGAGCGGAGGGCAAGCCCCCCGATCCGTTCCTGGAGAAGGCGCTCAAGGTCGTCGCCGAGCTCCCCGCCTCGCCCGCCGCCGCCTCGTGACCGCTGCGAGGGCGCGCCGGCGCGGCGGTTGCGGCCGGACGGTCGGCCTGCTCGCCGGCCTCGCCGTCCTCTTCGCGCTCGCCCTTGGTGCGCTCTGGTATCTCCGTTCGCGCACGCCCGCGCCCGCGGTCGCGTCCGCTGTCGCGGACGCCCCTCCGGCCACCGCCGTGCCGTCGCCGACCGTCGCGGCCCCTCCGGCGGCGACGCCACGGCCCTCATCGGTGCCGTCCGACTTCGAGCCGGCCCGGGGGTCGGGCCAGGGCGCGATCGCCGTCGTCATCGACGACGTCGGAAACGCCGACGGTTCGCTCGAGCGGCTCGCGCGGCTGGACGGGCCGCTTGCCATCGCGGTCCTGCCCGGCGCGCCGAGGGCGCGAGAGGCCGCGGCGCTCGCGAAGCGCAAGGGTTGGGACCTCCTCGTCCACCTCCCGATGGAGGGTGCGAGGGGTCCTGCCGAGCCCGAGACGATCTCGTCCGGCGACGAGGATGCGGAGATCGCGAGGCGCGTCGCGGCCGCGATCGACCGCGTGCCCGGGGCCTCCGGCCTGAACAACCACCAGGGGTCCCTCGCCACGGCCGATCGCCGCGTCGTCCGCGCGGTCCTCTCCGTCGTCCGCGAGCGCGGACTCTTCTTCCTCGACTCGAGGACGTCCGCCGCAAGCGTCGCCGCCGAGGAGGCGCGCGCGCTGGGCCTGGCGACGATCCCGCGGGACGTCTTCCTCGACGACGCCCGGGCCGAAGCGGCGGCCGAGGGGGGCGCCCCCGAGGCCCTCGCGGCCGCCTGGTCGCGCTCGCTCGCTCTCGCCGCCTCGAAGGGGCACGCCGTCGTCATCGGGCACCCGAGCGCCTCGACGGTCGACTTCCTCGCGGCGAGCCTCCCGGGGCTCGAAGGGCGCGGGGTCCTCCGGGTGAAGGTCTCCGAGCTCGTCGACTGACGGCGCGCGACGGGGTGCGCCGCCCGCAGCGGTGGCGGGCTATCATCGGCCTGCTCCGCCGCACGGAAGAGACGATGGGGGTTTTCGCGATGGACCTTTTCACCGACGTGGACGTGACCGCTGGACAGGCAGAGGCGATGGGACGGGCGATGCTCGCCGTGGCGCGAGCCGACGGCGCGGCCGACCCGCGCGAGGTGGCGCTCATCGAGGAGCTCGCTCCCGTCGACGCGACCGCCTCCGACCCGACTTCGGCGGAGCTCGCCGCCTCCTTTCCCGACGCGGCCGGCCGGGACCTCGTCCTGAAGTCGGCGCTGCTCGTCGCCCTCGTCGACGGCGACTACAGCGAAGCGGAGAGGGCCGTCGTGGCGTCCTACGCCGAAGCCTTCGGCGTCACCCCGGACCGCCTCGAGGAGCTCGCGAGCTCGGTCAAGGCCTACCTCATGGCTCCGCTTCTCTCCCTCTCCAACACGAGCGCCGTCGTGGAGGTCTCCCGCAAGCTCAAGGTCTGAGTTTGGGGTCAGGTCTTGATTTTCTAATATAGACACGCAGCCCGGCGCCGGTTTCCGGTCGGCGGGCCGCTACTGGCTCGCGCCGGGAACGCGTTTGCGAGGTTCCCCGCGCGTAGACTCGCCGTACATGCGCGCCCGCACGCTTCTCCCCGTGCTCCTCCTCTGTACGCTCCTCGCCCCGTCGCCCGTTACCGCGGCCACCGCGCCCTCACCGTCGGAGTTCCTGAAGCTCCCGGTCGGCGCGGACCGGACGCTCGCCGACTGGGGCCAGATCGTGTCGTACTTCCGTGCCCTCGACGCCGCGTCGGACCGCGTGGAGGTGACGGCGATCGGGAGATCGACGCTCGGGGAGGAGATGATCCTCGCGGCGATCTCAGCCCCCGAGAATCTCGCGAACAAGACCAGAATCCGCGAGATCGCCCGGCGCCTCGCCGACCCGCGGGGACTCTCCGAGGCCGACGCAGCCGCGCTGGTGAAGGACGGGAAGGTCGTCCTCCTCGTCACGTGCGCCATACACGCGAGCGAGATCGCCTCGACGCAGATGGCGATGGAGTGGGCTCACACCCTCGCCACGGCCGAAGACGCGGAGACGAAGCGGCGCCTCTCGGAGGTCGTACTGCTCCTCGTGCCATCCCTGAACCCCGACGGGCAGCGGATGGAGACCGACTGGTACCGCAGGAACCTCGGGACACGGTGGGAGGGGAGCCGGATGCCGTGGCTGTACCACCCCTACACGGGACACGACAACAACCGCGACTTCACGCAGCTCACGCAGGTCGAGACGAAGGCGATCAGCCGCGTCCTCTACCACGACTGGTTTCCCCAGGTGTTCCTCGACGAGCACCAGATGGGAGCGAACGGTCCGCGGATGTTCGTGCCCCCCTACGCCGAGCCGCTCGACCCCGACATCCACCCCCTCGTCATCCGCGAGGTGAACGTGATCGGGTCGCTCATGTCGATGCGGCTGGAGCAGGCGGGCAAGAGCGGGGTCATCTCGGGCTGGGCCTTCGATGCCTCGTGGCCGGGCGGCTCGAAGAACACGGCCTGGTGGAAGAACGTGACCGGGATCCTGACCGAGGTCGCGTCGGTCCGCGTGGCGACGCCGGTCGACGTTCCCGCCACGGAGCTGCGGGGCGGGGGAAAGGGCCTCGTCAGCTACGGGACGCAGGTGAACTTCCCGAACCCCTGGCGCGGCGGGGCGTGGCGCCTGCGCGACATCATGGACTACGAGCGCATCGCCTCCGACGCCCTCCTCGAGTACTGCGCGACGCACCGCCAGGACGTCCTCTCGAACATGCTCGCCCGCGCGCGGGACTCGATCGCCGCGGCGGCCCCCGGCGAGGCGTACCGGATCCCGATGGGGCAGCGCGACCCCGCCACGGCTCGCGCACTCGCCGCGCTCCTCGTCGAGCACGGAGTCGAGGTGAGGGGGGATGCCGCGGGCGACGCCTGGGTCCCGCTCGCGCAGCCGTACGGCCGCTTCGTGCGGGAGATGCTCGAGCCGCAGCGATTTCCCGAAGTGAAGCTCGTCCCGGGAAAGGACATCGTCGCTCCTTACGACGTCACCGCCTGGAGCCTGCCGCTCTCCATGGGGGTCACGGTCGAGAAGGCAGCGCTCCCCGAGTCTCCCCGCCCCTGGGGCGCCGTCGGGCCTGTTCCGTCGCCGCCGGGCGGCACGGTGGCGTTCGCACTCGGGCCCTCTAGCCCGGAGCGGTGGAAAGTCGTAGCCGAGGCGCGGAAGGGGGGCGCGGTGTCGTTCCTCCCGGCGTCCGAGGGATCGCTCCCGGCCGGCACCGTCGTTCTCGACGCCGGGGCGGCGAAGGCGTCGGCCCGCGTCGCCGCGGATCTCGGCCTCGACCTCGCTCCACTCGCGGCGATGCCGAAGGGTGCGACGAAGCTCCGTGCCCCGCGGGTCGGACTCTACAAGCCGTGGCTCGCGTCCATGGACGAAGGCTGGACTCGATTCCTCCTCGAACGCTACGGCTTCGCGCCGGTGACGCTCGACAACGCCGCCATCCGCGCCGCGAAGCTCGTGGCGAAGTTCGACGTGATCGTCCTTCCCGACGCCGAGAAGGAGGTCCTCGCGACCGGGAAGCCGAAGCGGGAAGAGGGCGAGATGAAGTACTTCCCGGAGCCTCCCCCCGAGTACTCGGGCGGCCTCGGGAAGGAGGGCGCCGCCGCCCTCCGCGAGTTCGTCGAGGGAGGCGGGACGATCGTCGCCCTCTCTTCCTCGTCGGAGTACCTCATCGACGAGCTTCAGCTGCCCGTGCGCAATGCCCTCTCGCGGGTCAAGCCGGACGAGTTCCTCTGCCCCGGGAGCCTCGTGAGGATCGAGGTCGACCCCACGCACCCGGTCACGTTCGGCCTGCCGGCGACGACGCCGGCGTTCCTCAACGAGCCCCTCGCCTTCCAGACCGCGATGCCCGGCGCCGAGATGACGCGCCGGGTCCTGGCGTCGTACCCCTCCGAGGCGAGCGACGTCCTCGTCTCCGGCTGGATCCGGGGAGAGGAGAAGCTCGTGCGCAACGCCGCGGCGGTCGCCCTGACGGTCGGGAAAGGCAAGCTCGTCCTCCTCGGATTCAGGGCCCAGCACCGCGCGCAGACGAACGCGACGTTCCCGTTCCTCTTCAACGCGCTCGCCTGGTCGGTCATGTAGCCGGAGAGCGTGCCCGCCCAGAATAGAAAATCAAGACCTGACCCCGTGCTCAGAACCGGAGGGAGAGGCAGCTGAGGCCTCCGTCGAGCTTCCGGAACTCCGACATGTCGAGGGGGACGGCGGGGAGGCCGAGGGCACGGACAGCCGCCTCGAAGCGGGGAAATCCGGCGGCGACGAGGACGCGACCGTTCACGAGGACGGCGTTGGCGGCGTACTCCTCGCCGGGAGGAACCGGGAGCGGCGTCCATCCGTCGAACTCGGGGCGGCGCGCGAGGGCGTCGGTCAGGGCGAGGGTCCGTCCCCCGAGCCAGGCGATCCCGCTCTTGAGGTGCAGGAGGCCGGTCTCCTCGCGTATGTCGACGTGTGTCGTGCCGAGGCCGCGGGAGAGTAGGTGCGCGGCGAGCTGTCGGGCCCCTTCCTCGTTCGTCCTCTCGGAGACGCCGATGAACACGTGCTCCCCCGCCTCGCAGACGTCCCCGCCATCGACGGTGCCGGGGGCCGTGATGGCCGCGGGGACAGCAAAGAACGCCTCGATCGCCCGGCGTATCGCTTCGACCTCGCCGGCGCGGCTCGGTGCCCCCGGCCGGCAGAGAACGGCCAGACCCCGGGCGAGGACGGCCGTGTCTTCGACGAACGTCGAGTCGGGGAAACCCTCCTCCGGCGGCAGGGGTGTGATCGCGAGGCCGCACGCTTCGAGGGCGGCGACGTACGCCGCGTGCTGGGCGAGGGCGAGGGCGAGGTCGGGGGGACCGAGGCCCGCCGTCGTCAACCCATCGGCGAAGGTCGCGGCGGGGGGACGGACGATCGCGCGGGTGAAGCTCACGGCGCCTCGTCCCTCTTGACGTCGTCCCAGGTCCGGTCGAGCTCGTCGAGCGACGTCCCGGCGACGTCCCGCCCGGAGGCCTTCACGCGGCGGGCGACCTCCTCGAACCGCCTCACGAACTTCGCATTCGTGGCCTGGAGGGCGGCCTCCGGGTCGACGCCGTGACGGCGCGCGACGTTGACGACGGTGAAGAGGATGTCGCCGATCTCGTGCGCCACCGACTCCTTCGTCGCCCCCTCTGCCAGGAGCTCGGCCTTGAACTCGGCCACCTCTTCGTCCAGCTTGGCGAGGACGTCTTCGTCGCGCTGCCAGTCGAATCCGAGGTCGGCGGCGCGGGAGGTGACCCGCACCGCTTTGAGGAGGGCGGGGAGTGCGCGCGGGACTCCAGCGAAGGGGGACGGTTCCTTCTCGCCCGCGGCCTGGCCGGCCCGCTCCTTCTCCTTCAGCTTCTCCCACTGGACGCGGACGGCTTCGGCGTCCTTCACGGCGGCTTCGCCGAAGACGTGCGGGTGCCGCGAGACCATCTTTGCGTGGACCCGCCCGGCCAGGGAGGCGAGGTCGAAGGCGCCCCGCTCGCGGCCGAGCTCTGCGAGGAAGACGATCTCGAAGAGAAGGTCGCCCAGCTCCCCCTCGAGCTCGTCGAGGTCCTCCCGCGCCAGGGCGTCGAGCGCTTCGTAGCACTCCTCCAGCAGGTACCCGGAGAGGTCGGCGAAGGTCTGCTTGCGGTCCCAGGGGCATTCCGCCCTCAGGCGCCCCATGAGGCGGACGAGCTCGGAGGCCGCTTCGCCGGCGGCCTCGGGGCGCGGGGATCTCGTCTCGGACGGCACGCGACCTCCTTCTGCGGGCGGCGGCGGAGGGTTCCCTTTAGAATGAAGCGCCCGAACGAGGCCTTATGTCAGAAGCTTCAAAGACGATCAAGGTCGTCGACCGCAGGATGTTCACCGCCGAGGGGGACCTGCGGGACGACGTGATGGAAGAGCTCGCGAAGGCGCCCCCGCCGCTGGAGACACCTCCGGAGGGAGCCGCGCCGGCTCCGCCGCCCGCGGAGGTGGTCCCGAGCAGCCCGGCGTTCCTGCGCCTGCTCGACATGCTCGCGCAGACGGCGTCCCTGTACCTGCAGGGGATCCCGGACCCGGCCACCGGGCGCCGCTCGGTGGACCTGGCCGCCTCTCGGGAGATCATCGACTCGCTGGTGGCCCTGCGCGAGAAGACGCGGGGCCGGCTCTCCTTCGAGGAGACCGACGCGCTCGAAGGCCTCCTGGGGGAGCTCCAGCTGGTCTTCACGCGACTCGCCGCGCAGGCCAAGGGGGCGCCGGGGATGCCCCCCCCGCCACGGCCGAGGGGCTGACCCTGCGAAAGCCGATGCACCGCGCGCCGGGGCTCGGCCTTTCCAGCCGCGCGCTGCGCCGCGGGGCGCTCGCGCTGCTTCTCCTGCTTCTCGTCCTGGCGGCGCCCTCGCGGGCCCAGGTCCTCCAGGCTCCGGGGGAAGCCACCGAGACGACCTTCCGGCGCGAGGTGCGGGGGCAGTGGTTCGCGTGGCTCGCCGCCCACGAGGAAGGCGATCCGCTCCTCGCCGCCCAGAAGGTCGAGGAGATCGTCCGTCACGCCCACAAGATCGGCCTGAAACGCCTCACCGACCTCTCCCTCGCGGCCACGCTGATGGCGCGCAGGGAGATGGCCCAGGGGAGCCTGGAGAAGGCCCGCTGGGCGCTCGACTCGGCGATCCGCCTCGACCCCGACCTGCCCGAGGCGCGCTGGTCCCGCGTCGCGCTGGCGCTGAAGACAGACAAGCTCGGTGCGCCGCGCGAGCTCCTGGGCGCCGTGAGGGCCGTCTCGGTCGATCTCGAGGGCCGGCGCGTCCTGTTCGTCCGCTCGGCGCTCCTCGTCGTCCTGACCCTGGCCGCCGTGGGCGCCGCTTTCGTGATCCTGCTCGTGGCGAGCGAGACCCGAAGGCTGTTCCACGACCTGACGGAGCTGACGGGGCGCTGGATCACGCGGCCGGCCGATGTGGTCCTCGCGGCCGCGGTCCTGGTCCTGCCCCTCTTCCTCACCCTGGATGTCGGGTGGCTCCTCCTCTGGCTCTTCGTCCTCACGTTCGGGTACGCGGAGCGATACGTGAGGTGGGCGGCCCTCGCCGGGCTCGTCCCGCTCATGCTCGTAGCGCCGGCGCTGGACCGGGCTGCCGTGAGGCTGGCCGTCTCGGCTTCCCCGGTCCTGCGCGGGGCCGAGGCGCTCGAGGAGAAGCGATACGACCAGAGGGTCCTCGACGATCTCGAGGCGGTCAAGAACCTGTTCCCCGAGGATGCCGACCTGCGGTTCCTCCTGGGCTGCCTCTACCAGCAGCTCGGCCAGAACGACCGCGCCGTGGCCGAGTACACCGTCGCCGCGCAGGTTTCGACGGTGGAGGTGCGAGCGCTGATCAACCGGGGAGACATCCGCTTCGTGGACGGTGACTTCGGAGCCGCCCAGGAGGACTTCCAGGAGGCTCTCCGGCGCGACCCGCGGGACGTGAGGGCTCGCTACAACCTCTCCCTGGTCTACGGCGAGACCTTCCGGACCGTGGAGGCACAGGAAAAGCTCGCCGAATCCCGTGCGCTCGACAACGCCCTCGTCACCCGGTTCCTCGACAGTCCGACGCTCGTGAAGGTCGTCTCCGTGGGCTACACGCCCCGGGAGGCGCTGGAGAAGGTCCTGGCCCTGCAGGGTGACTCCCGCAGCCGCCGCGTCCTCGGGCACTTCCACGTCGGGAGCGATACGCGCACCTGGGCCGTCCCCTTCGCCGTCGCCATTCCCTTCGTCGTTGCCGCAGCCTTCGGGCTCGACGCCTTCCGGAGGAGGAGGCGCGGCTACGCCCTCGCATGCGACAAGTGCGGGCGGACGTTCTGCCGCCTCTGCAAGCCGCCCGGCGAAAGCGCGCTCCTCTGCTCGCAGTGCATCCACGTCTACCTCCGGAAGGACGGCGTCTCGATCGAGACGAAGCTGCAGAAGGTCGAGGAGGTCCGGCGCCGGCAGGGGTTCGAGGGGCGCCTGCGGGGGGCGCTGAACCTGGTCCTGCCCGGCGGCGAGTTCGTCTTCCAGGGGCGTGCCGGAAGGGCGGCGGCGATCCTTCTCCCCTTCTTCCTCGGGCTCTTTGCGGCGGTCCTTCGCCAGGACCTCGCTCTCTCTCCACGACCCGGGGGCGGGCCGCTCTTCCTCGGGACCGTTCTGTGGGCAACGCTGGCGCTCGCGGCCTGGCTGGTGGGCCAGCTCACGGCGAGAAGGGGGTGACGGCGTGGCGCTCGAAGGAACCCTCCACGACTTCGCCCTCCCCGACATCCTCCAGCTCATCTCCCTGCAGAAGAAGACGGGACTCCTGACGCTTCGCGGCCCTGAAGACACAGTGCTCCTCGGGTTCGACTCCGGGGCGCTCGTATCTGCGGAGTCGCAGGCCCGCCGGCTCGACACGCGCCTCGGAACCCTTCTCGTCAAGACGAGGAGCCTCGCGCCCGAATCCCTCACGAAGGCGCTCGAGATCCAGGGCCAGACGCTCCAGCGCCTCGGCTTCATCCTCCTCAAGAACGGCTTCTGCGACGCGGACCAGCTACGGGCCGGGCTCGACGCCCAGGTGAGGAAGATCGCCTACGGCCTCTTCCGGTGGACCGACGGCGAGTACGTCTTCGACCAGCAGGACCGGATCGACTACGACCACGAGTACTTCCGGCCGATCCAGGTGGAGAGCCTCCTCATGGAGGGGGCGAGGATGGTCGACGAATGGCCGATCATCCAGAAGGTCGTCCGCTCGCCCGAGCTCGTCTACCAGCGCGTGGCGGTCGGACAGAGGGTGGAGCCGGCCGAAGGTGCCGACGACCTGGAGGAGATCGGAGACGCGACGCTCTCGAAAGTGCGCGAGCGGCGCGACGAATCGATCCGGATCTCGAAGGCCGAGTGGTCGGTGTACGAGCTCGTGGACGGGCGAAGGACGATCAGCGACATCGTCGACCGGACGTTCCTTTCCGACTTCGAGGGCGCCAAGGCGTTCTACGACCTCCTGAGCCGGGGGCTCATCGAGGAATCCCGGCGGACCGGCGTCGTGGACGAGACCGGGAGCATTTCGATCGAGATCCCCTCGGTGCGTCCGCGCCTGCCCGTGGGGGCGATCGTCCTCGGCCTGATCCTCCTCGCGGCGCTCCTGGCGAGCCTGCGCCTGCAGTCGCGCAATCCCATGAACACCTTCACGCTGCCGCGGCAGCGCGTGGCGGCGGTGGAGGGGTTCCAGAAGGCCGTCTCCCTGACCCGTCTCCGGCGACTGTCCGAGGCAATCGATGCCTACTACCTCACGCAGGGACGTTTCCCCGAATCTCCCGCGGCGATCGCGTCATCGGGTCTGCTGCTTCCGAGAGACCTCCACGACCCCTGGGGGCGGCCCTACCGGTACATCCTTCAGAACGACACCGGGAAGTACTACCTCGCCGGGTTCGATGCGGAGGGGAAGACCGACACAGACCTCTTTTTCGCCCACGCAGCACAGGGCACGGGGTCGACAGGGGAGATCCACACGAGCGGGAAGAAGGAAATCATTATCCTGAAGTGATTTGCGAAAAGTCTTCGCTCCCGATGAAGATTTCTGTAATCGGTGACTTGACAATATCTCGCTAATATCCTAGATTCCTCCCTGGGCCCGGTCAGGGCCCGGAGGGAATCAGGATGAGCAAGATCATCGGCATCGACCTCGGGACGACGAACAGCGTCGTGGCTGTCCTGGAGGGAGGCTCGGCGGAGGTCATCGCCAACTCCGAGGGTGGGCGGACGACCCCGTCCGTCGTGGCCGTCACGAAGTCGGGAGAGCGGCTCGTCGGGCAGGTCGCCAAGCGGCAGGGCGTCACGAACCCGGAGAACACCGTCTACTCGATCAAGCGGTTCATGGGACGCCGCTTCGACGAGGTCAACGAAGAGATGAAGATGGTCCCCTACAAGGTCGTCCGGTCGGCCAACGGGGACGCCCGCGTGATGCAGGGGGGCAAGGAGATGTCGCCCCCGGAGATCTCCGCCCAGATCCTGACGAAGCTGAAGGAGGCCGCGGAGGCCCACCTGGGCGAGAAGGTGGACCGGGCGGTCATCACCGTCCCCGCCTACTTCAACGACGCCCAGCGCCAGGCGACCAAGGACGCCGGCCAGATCGCCGGCCTGAAGGTCGAGCGGCTCGTGAACGAGCCGACGGCCGCGGCCCTCGCCTACGGGCTCGACAAGAAGCACAACGAGACGATCGCCGTCTACGACTTCGGCGGCGGCACCTTCGACATCTCGATCCTGGAAGTGGGTGAGGGCGTCGTCGAGGTCAAGTCGACGAACGGCGACACGCACCTCGGCGGCGACAACATCGACCAGCGGATCGTCGACTGGCTCCTCGCCGAGTTCCGGAAGGACCAGGGGATCGACCTCGGCAAGGACCCGATGGCGACGCAGCGCCTGAAGGAGGCCGCCGAGAAGGCCAAGATCGAGCTCTCGACGACGATCGAGTCGGAGATCAACCTGCCGTTCATCACGGCCGACGCCTCCGGACCGAAGCACCTGAGCCTGAAGCTCACGCGAGCCAAGCTCGAGCAGATGGTCGACGACCTGATCCAGCGCTCCGTCGGCCCGTGCCGGCAGGCCCTGAAGGATGCGGGCCTCGACGCGACGAAGATCGACGAGGTCGTCCTCGTCGGCGGCCAGACGCGGATGCCGAAGATCCAGCAGGTCGTGAAGGACTTCTTCGGCAAGGAGCCGCACAAGGGCGTCAACCCCGACGAGGTCGTCGCGCTCGGCGCGGCGCTCCAGGGCGGAGTCCTCGCGGGCGACGTGAAGGACCTCCTCCTCCTCGACGTGACGCCGCTCTCGCTCGGCGTGGAGACGCTCGGCGGCGTCATGACGAAGCTCATCGAGCGGAACACGACGATTCCCGTGAAGAAGAGCGAGGTCTTCTCGACGGCGGCCGACGGCCAGACCTCGGTGGAGATCAAGGTCCTCCAGGGCGAGCGCGAGATGGCGGGCGACAACAAGCTCCTCGGTCTCTTCTCCCTGGTCGGGATCCCGCCTGCTCCGCGCGGCATGCCGCAGATCGAGGTGACGTTCGACATCGACGCGAACGGCATCCTCCACGTCACGGCGAAGGACCGCGGCACGGGCAAGGAGCAGAAGATCACGATCACCTCCTCCTCGGGTCTCGCCAAGGACGAGGTCGAGAAGGCGGTCAAGGAAGCCCAGTCGCACGGCGCGGAGGACAAGAAGCGGCGCGAGGCCGTCGAGGCGAAGAACCAGCTCGACTCGATCGTCTACGCCACCGAGAAGCTCCTCGCCGAGAACGCCGACAAGGTCCCCGCGGAGGACAAGACCGCCATCGAGGCGGCCGTGGCCGACGCGAAGAAGGTCCTCGAGACGAAGGCCGACGACGCCGACGCCCTGCGCAAGGCGGCGCAGGAGGTCCAGAAGGCGAGCTACAAGGTGGCCGAGGCGCTCTACAAGAACGCCCCGGTCCCGGAGTCGGGAACGGATCCGGCCGGAACGGCGTCCCAGGGTGGCGCGAGACCGGCGGACGACGTGATCGACGCCGAGGTCGTCGACGAGAAGAAGTGACGTCGTGACGGGGACGCGCGACGGATCCGGCCGCGGGAAGGCGCGGCGCGACGACTTCGTCCTCATCGGCGTCGTCGCCGACCGCTTCGGCGTCCACCCGCAGACGCTTCGCCTCTACGAGCGGGAGGGCCTCATCTGCCCTCCCCGCTCGTCGGGGAACACGCGGCTCTACGACCGCGAGACCGTCGAGCGCCTCGAGATCATCCTGACCCTGACGCGGGACCTCGGCGTGAACCTGGCCGGCGTGGAGGTCATCCTCGACCTCCGCGCCCGGCTTTCCCGCATGGAAGGCGAGGTCGAGCGCCTGATGGATGCATTCCGCTCCGTGGCGGCCGAGCACGCCTCCCGGGCGGCGGGGCGGCCCACCCCGCCGCAGAACGCCCTGGCCCTGCGCCCCGGGGCGCCGCTCGCCCGCCGCCCCGTCTAGGGACCGGGCCTGCACGCCGGCCGCCTGCCGGGATACGATCCACCCCAAGTGAATCGCAGGCGGACCGACGACGATTCGGGTCTTCTCCGGAGGTATCTCGAGGAGATCTCGAAATATCAGCCTGTTCCGGCGGAGCGCGAGAAAGAGCTCGCCCGGGTCATCCAGGATCGATTCGCGTCCGAGGACAAGCGGAAAGAGGCGCTCGACGAGCTCGTGCGGGCGAACCTGCGCTTCGTCGTCTACCACGCCAAGGGGTTCCACTCCCCCGACGTCCCGTTCATCGACCTGATCAACGAGGGCAACATCGGCCTGATCCAGGCCGCCAGGAGGTTCGACGCGGACCGCGGGGTCAAGTTCATCACCTACGCCGTCTGGTGGGTGCGACAGGCCATCTCCCACGCGCTCGCCGAGCAGGCGGGGACGATCCGCATCCCTCACAAGCAGGCGGCCCACCAGCTCAAGGCGGTCCGCGCGCGCACCGAGCTCCAGCGCGAGCTCGGCCGCGACCCGACCCACGAGGAGATCGCCGAACGCACCGGCCTCGAGCCGGCCGCAGTGGAGACCCTCCTCGCGGTCTCTCGCACGGCCGAGTCTCTCTCCCAGGGGGTCGGGAGCGACGAACAGGAGCGGACGCTCGAGGACGTCCTCGAGCAGACGATGGTCGCGGCGGCCGACGACGACATGCTGCGCCGCGCGACGGTCGATCAGGCCCGGGAGATCCTGGGCGACCTGAAGCCGAAGGAGCGGGCCGTCCTCTGCCGCCGTTTCGGGATCCCGGAGGACGGGAGCGACGGGGAGCGGGAGCCGATGACCCTGCAGGAGATCGGTGCCGAGCTGAGCCTCTCCCGCGAGAGAGTCCGCCAGATCGAGGCCCAGGCGCTCCAGAGGCTCCGGCGCGGCACCAAGGCGCGCCGCCTCATGGCCGTCTTCCGCTGACGCCGCGCGCGGAGGCCCCTACAATCGGCCGCGTGAGCGAGTCCGTCGAGACCGGGACGTGCCCCCTCTGCCAGGGCTTCGGAAGGCTCGAACGCCCGAACGGCACCACCGTTCCCTGCGAGTGCCGGGCCGGCGAGATGGCCGAGGCGCGCCGGAATGCCGCACGGATCCCCGAGCGCTACCGGAACTGCCGGCTCAAGAACTTCGGGGACCTCCAGAACGACTCGCTGAAGAAAGCCAAGGCGATCGCGAAACGTTTCGTCGACCACTGGCCGGCCGTCGACGCCGGCCTCCTCGTCTCGGGTCCCGTAGGTGTCGGGAAGACGCACCTCGCCGTGGCCATCCTGAACGAGCTCGTCGACGCGAAAGGGGCGACCGCCCTCTTCTGCGACTTTTCAGACCTGCTCGATCGGATCCAGGCGAGCTTCGGGAAGGGGAGCGACGAGAACCAGGACGACATCGTCGCCCCGTACCGCGACGCGAACCTGCTCGTCCTCGACGAGCTCGGCGCGCGACGCCCGTCCGACTGGGTGCGGGAGATCCTCTACGGACTCCTGAACACGCGCTACAACCGGGGCCGGATCACGATCCTGACCACGAACTTCGGCGACGAGCCGGACGGGCGGGGCGGAGAGACGCTCGAGATGCGCGTCGGTCCGCCGGTGAGGAGCCGCCTCTACGAGATGTGCCAGCTCGTCGTCATAGAGGCCGAGGACTTCCGCAAGAAGCACCGTGCGAAGGCGTTCGGGTGAGCGCGTGAGGCGCGGCGCCGCGGCCGCCTTCCTGGCGGCCGTGCTCCTCCCCGCCTGCGTGCCGAGGCCGGTGCCGGTCACGGGCCACCCTCCCGTGGAGATGCCCGTCCCGTCACCTACGGCCACGCCGGCGCCGACGGTTCCTGCCCCGGCTCCCGCTTTCCGCGAGGTCCCCGAGCCGCGGCTCGACATCGGCGTCGCCGTGGACCGCGCGGAGTACGTGCTGCCCGCGGGCGAATGGCTCGTTCGTTCGGGAGGCGAGGCGAGACGGCACCTCGGCTCGCTCGCGATTCGGCCCACCGGGGGCGCCGCCCCGGCCGTCGCGCCCGCCTTCCAGATCCAGGCGGGCTCGTTCGCCCGGCGGGACCTCGCCGAGGCCGAGGCCGTGCGCCTCGGAGCCCTCCTCGCGCTCCCGGCCTCTGCGGCCGAGACGGGCGGGCGATGGGGTGTCCGACTCGGCGAGCCGGGCGGCCGGGCGGCCCTGCAGCCGCTTCTGTCGCGCGTCCGGCGCGACGCCGTGCCCGATGCCTTTCTCGTCGGTCTCCCGGTTCCGGGCGCGCCGGCCCGGACCCTCCTCGTCGAGGGCCCGGCCGGGGTGCAGGAGGTCCCTTCGCCCCTGGAGCTGCAGGCGGCGGACGGCGCGCTCCTCCCGGTGAACGACGCCCGCTATCGCGGCAACGTGCTCCTCGTCGCGACGCCGCGGGGAACGCTCCACGTCGTCAACCGGGTCGGCCTCGAGGAGTACCTCCTCGGCGTCGTCCCGCTCGAGATGGGGCCGCGCGTCTACGACGAGATCGAGGCCCTGAAGGCGCAGGCCGTCGCGGCGAGGACCTACGCCGTCAAGAGGCGCGGAGACTTCTCGGCCGAGGGCTACGACCTCTGCGCGACGGCCCGCTGCCAGGTCTACGGCGGCGCCTCCGCCGAGCAGCCGCTCTCGAGCCAGGCGGTGAGAGCCACCGCCGGTCAGGTCCTCCTCTACGCCGGGGCTCCCGCCGACACCCTCTTCACCTCCACGTGTGGAGGGCGGACCGAAGACGCCAGGAACGTCTTCCCCTCGTATTCGCAGGCCGCGTTCCCCTACCTCCGTTCGGTCTCCTGCGCGGGGGAGGAGAAGCTCCCGATCGCGACGACGGCGCGCGCGCCGGAGCATGCCGCCGCACTCGGCGCGCTCGCGCTCAGGGGTCGTGTACTGCTCCACGCGGCCGGACGCCACGGGACCTCGTGGGCCGACCTGAAGGCCGCCCGCGCGCTCCTGACGGCGCGCCTCGGGCTGCCCGCTGGAGCCCCGCCGCGGACCCTCGCGGCCGACGTGGTTTTCGCGAACCTCGCGGGGCTCCTCGGGGACGAGGCGCTCCTGACCGAGGAGTCCGAGCGCGCGTCCGCGCCCCCGGCATGGAGCGACGAGGCGCGTCGCGTCCACGCGGCGCTCGTCCGCTTCCAGATCGGCGGCCCGACACCGCTCCCGACGACCCGTCCCTTCACCGCCGAGGAGGCCGCGGGGCTCTGGGCCTCTCTTCTCATGCGTGCGGGCGGTCTCGAGGAGCTGGAGGGGCGGCTCGTCGCGGTGCCCGCCGGAAAGCTCGTCGTGAAGACCTCGAAGGGGCGCGAGGAGGAGACCCTCCCGGCCGACCCGCTCCTCTTCCGGGGAGGCGGCGAGGCGTGGACGCAGAGCGACGCGATCGAGCCCTCGCCCGGAGACCGCGTTCGGCTCGTCGTGAGGGAGGGGACGGTGATCGCCGTCGCGGCCATCGTCCCGGCGGCGGAGGGACTCTACGAACGGGAGTCGTCGTGGATCCACTGGGTGCGGCGCTTCACCGGGGCCGAGCTGATGGGAAAGCTCCTCGAGCGCGACGCCTCGAGGAAGGGGAGTGTCGTGAGGCGGCTCGACGTTCTCGCGCGAGGAGCCTCCGGCCGTGCGGCGAAGGTCAGGGTCACGACCGACCGCGAGGCGTTCGACCTCTCGGGCCTCGAGGTGCGGTTCGCCCTCGGCATCCCCGAGACGCTCTTCACGCTCGTCACCGGAAAGGACGAAACGGGAGCGCCCGTCCACACGTTCTTCGGGCGCGGCTGGGGGCACGGTGTCGGCCTCTGCCAGACGGGGACGTTCGGCATGGCCCTCGCGGGAAAGACGCACGCCGAGATCCTCGCGGCCTACTACCCCGGGACCCTCCTCGGGTCCTGGCCCGCGCCCGCCCCGGCGCCGGAGCAGGTGCCGGAGACCATTCCGTCGGCGTTCTCCGTTCCCCCCGTTCCTGCTGGCGCACCGCGCTAACGCGGCGTTCGGAGTCCCGCGGATAGAATCGCCCCTCGCGGGCGACTTGCCCCAGGAGTCCCGACATGACGACGCTTCTCGAGAGCCCCGCGGCCGTCGGCGCCGCCTCCTCCGCCCCGTTCGGCTTCCAGCTCTCCGACGACCAGGTCGCCGTCCGGAAGATGGTCCGCGAGTTCGCCGAGTCGGAGATCGCGCCGCACGTCATGGAGTGGGACGAGTCCCAGGTCTTCCCACGTGAGGTCATCGCGCGCCTCGGGGACCTCGGGATGCTCGGAGTCATCATCCCGGAGGCGTACGGTGGGGCGGGTCTCTCGTACATCGACTACATCGGCGTCATCGAAGAGCTCTCGCGTGTCGACGGCTCGGTCGGCATCTCGATCGCGGCTCACAACAGCCTCTGCACGAACCACATCTTCATGTTCGGCACGGAGGAGCAGAAGCGAAGGTGGGTCACGCCGCTCGCCCAGGGAAAGGGGATCGGCGCATGGGGGCTGACGGAGTCCGAGGCCGGGAGCGACTCGAAGGGGACGAAGACGACGGCCGTTCTCGACGGGAACCAGTGGGTCCTGAACGGCTCGAAGAACTTCATCACCCACGGCTCCGTCGGCGACACCGCGGTCCTGCTCGCCGTCACCGACAAGGCCGCCGGCACGCACGGCATCTCCGCGTTCGTCGTCGACCTCCACCAGCCCGGCATCCGTGCCGGGAAGAAGGAGAACAAGCTGGGGCTTCGGGCCTCCGACACGGCGACGCTCGTCATGGAGGATTGCCGGATCCCGAAGGAGAACCTCCTCGGTGTTCTCGGCACGGGCTTCAGCCAGGCGATGCAGGTCCTCGACGGCGGGCGGATCTCCATCGCCGCCCTCGCCCTCGGGATGGCGCAGGGCGCCTACGACTGCGCCCTCGACTACTCCCGCCAGCGCGTCCAGTTCGGCAAGCCGATCTCCGAGTTCCAGTCGATCCAGAACTACCTTGCCGACATGGCGACCGAGATCGACGCCGCCCGCCTCCTCACCTGGCGCGCCGGCTGGATGAAGGACCGCGGGATGAAGGTGACGAAGGAGTCGGCCATGTGCAAGCTCTACGCGGCCGAGGTCTCGGTGCGGGTCGCGAACCTGGCCGTCCAGATCCACGGCGGCTACGGCTTCACGAAGGACTTCAAGGCCGAGAAGTTCTACCGTGACGTCAAGCTCTGCACGATCGGCGAGGGGACCTCGGAGATCCAGCGAATGGTCATCGCCCGGCAGCTCCTGAAGGGATGACGCTCCACGTCCCGCTCGAGACCCGGGTCCTTTCGAACGGACTCACGGTCGTCGTCTCCGAGAACCCCGCCGCCCCCGTCTTCGGGCTCTGCGTCCTCTACCGCATCGGCTCGCGCCTGGAGCCGCGGGGCCGCTCCGGCTTCGCGCACCTCTTCGAGCACCTGATGTTCGAGGGGACCCCGAACGCGGGCAAGGGGGTCTTCGACCGCGTCTGCGAGAGCTCCGGCGGGAGCAACAACGGCCAGACCCGCCCCGACGTGACGATCTACGTCGTCGATGCTCCCTCCTCGGCCCTCGAGAGGATCCTGTTTCTCGAGGCCGACCGGATGACCGCGCTCGCCTTCGGGCAGGAGTCGCTCGACAACCAGCGCGACGTCGTGAAGGAGGAGATCCGGGTCAACGTCCAGAACGACCCGTACGGCCTCTTCGAGTACGGTGAGCTGCCGCTGGCCCTCTTCGACAAGTGGGAGAACGCCCACGACGGCTACGGCGACTTCCACGACCTCGACGCCGCGACGCTCGCGGACGTCGAGAGCTTCTTCGGCGCCTTCTACCGCCCGAACAACGCGGTCCTCGCGGTGGCGGGAGACGTGGCGGCGGACGACGTCTTCGAGAAGGCCGAGCGGCTCTTCGGCGGGATTCCCGCAGCAAACCTGCCGCCCCGGCCCGATCTCACCGAACCGGAGCGCACGTCGCCGGTCCACCTCGTGAAGGAGGCGCCGCTCGCCCGGACCCCCGCCGTCGCCATGGCGTGGCGGATGCCGGAGCGGACCCACCCCGACGCGATTCCGCTCCTCCTCCTCGGCGAGCTCCTCCACAACGGGCGCGCCTCGCGCCTCTACGCCGGCCTGGTCGAGGGACGCCAGATCGCCACCGACCTCTCGGGCGGCTTCAACCCGTTCCAGGGAGGCACCTGGTACGACGGGACCACGCTGTTCCTCTCGCGCCTCGGCTATCGGCGCGACGTCTCCGAGACCACGGTCCTGGCCGCTTTCGACGAAGAGGTCGCGCGGATCGCGCGCGACGGCGTCGGCGAGGGCGAGCTCGCACGCGTGAAGACGAAGGTCCTCACCGACTGGTACGCGGGCCTCGAGCCCCGGCTCGGCCTCGCCGTCGAGCTTGCGCAGGCGGTGGCCTTCTCGGGGGCGCCGGAGGCGCTGCTCGACCTCCCGGCCCAGATCGACTCCGTGTCGAACGAGGAGCTCCGCCGTGCGGCCGCCTGGCTCGACCCGCGGACGCGAGCGGCAATCGTGAAGGTCCCGCCGAGGGAAGACAAGGTGGCGAAGTGAGCTCCTTGGAGAACCTCCCGCCCCTCGGGCCGCCGCGGCCCGTGCCGGCACCGCGCGTCGAAACGAAGATGCTCCCGAACGGCCTGACCGTCCGGGTCATCCCGTACTCCGGCGTTCCGCTCGCCTCGGTCCGCCTCGTCTCGCGTGGCGGGCTGTCGGTCGACCCCGCCCCGTCGCCCGGCCTCGCGCGCCTCCTGGCCGCCAGTCTCCGCGAGGGGACGACGACGCGCACGAGTGCCGTCCTGGCGGAGCTCGCGCAGGAAGCGGGAGGCGACCTCTCGGCCGGAGCCGGGCCCGACTCCCTGTCGATCGGGGCGTCCGGCCTCGCGGCGAGGGTCCCCCTCCTCCTCGATCTCGTCGCCGACCTGGCGATGCGCCCGGCCTTTCCCTCGGACGGGGTCGCGCGGGTGAAAGATCTCGTACACGAGGATCTCGAGACGAGCGAGTCGGAGCCTTCCTACCTCGCGGTCCGCACCTTCGCGCGCGCTCTCTACGGAAGCCATCCCTACGGCACGATCTCGCCGACAACGGCGTCGATCGACGCCGTCACGCCGGAGCTCCTCGCGGTCGAGGCCGGGCGGCGCCTTCGTCCCGAGCGATCGCTCCTGCTCGTGGCGGGCGACGTCGACCCCGCGGCCGTCCACTCCGAGGCCGCGCGCCTCTTCGACGGGTGGAGCGGCGCTGGCGCCGCGCCCGCCGCCGTTCCGGCCCCGGTTGCGCCTTCGGGGCCGCGCCGGATCCTCGTCCTCGACCGGCCCGGCTCCGTCCAGGCGAACCTCCTCGTCGGCAACCTCGGCTTCCCGCGGACCGACCCCGACGCCTACCCGCTCGAGCTCGCCATGACGGTCTACGGCGGCTCGTTCACGTCGCGCCTCGTCCAGAATCTGCGCGAGGAGAAGGGCTACACCTACTCGCCCGGCGCGGGAGCGAGCTGGCTCGCCGGTTGCGGCACGGTCCGCTCCTACGCGGCGGTGCGCACCGAGGTGACCGGGGCCGCCCTGAACGAGATCCTCTACGAGATGGAGCGGATGGCGACGACCGACGCCACCGACGAGGAGATGGAGCGCGCCTTCCGGCGCGACGCCGGCTCCCTCGCGATCTCCCTCCAGACCGCCGCGGGCGTGGCCGACGAAGTCGCTCGCCTCTGGGTCCTCGGCCTCCCGCCGGAAGAGATCGGCCGCGAGGTGGACGAGCTCGCCAGCGTCACGAAGGCCGACGTCCGCCGCGCCTCGCGGCGCGTCTTCGGCACGGGAGCCGCCCGCGTCGTCGCCGTCGGCGACGCCGCGGCGATCCGGGAGGAGCTGGGAACGTTCGGGGAGATCGAGGAGGTCCCGGCTGGAGGGTGAAGCGCGCCGCCGTCAGATCCAGCGGCGCCGCCTGAAGAAGTAGAGCATTCCGGCGGTAATGGCGAGCCAGGCTCCCCAGAGGGCGGGGTAGAACCAGCGGAGCTTCAGCTCCGGCAGGTACTCGAAGTTCATCCCGTAGACGCCCGCCAGGAAGGTGAGGGGCATCCAGATCGCCGAGAAGATCGTGAGAACCTTCACGATCTCGTTCAGCCGGTTCGAGGAGACGGAGAGCTGGGCCTCGAGGGCGCCGCTTGCGAGATCCGTCAGGACCATCGTCGTCTCTTCCATGCGCGCCACGTGGTCGTAGACGTCGCGGAAGTAATGCGACGTGCGCTCCTCGATGAAGGGCAGGTCGCGCCGGGCGAGGCGGCCCAGCATCTCGCGCTGCGGGGCGACGAGGCGCCGGATCGTCAGGAGGTGGCGCTTGAGCATCAGCAGCTCCTGCAGGACCTCGCTCGCCGGCTCGCCGGAGAAGACCGACTCTTCCAACGCCTCGAGTCGCTCCTCGAAGCGGTCGAGAATGGGGAGAATCTCGTCCATCATCCGGTCGACGAGGGCGTGGAGGACCCGGTCCATCTGACTTTCCATCGGGAGGTCCTTCTCGAGGACGAGCCTGCTGACCTCGCGGCAGACCGCGACGGGACGCCGGTGGACGGTGACGAGGAAGCCCGGGCCGAGGTAGACGGCGAGCTTGTAGCTGTCGAGCTCGAGCCCCTCCTCCGTCGGGCGCAGGCCGCGAAAGAGGAGGAAGAGGTACCCCCCGAACTCCTCCACCTTCGGCGGCTGGACCGGGGTCAGGGCGTCTTCCACGGTGAGGTGGTGGAAACCGCAGACGTCGGCCAGGTCGCGGGCCTCCTCGTCGGTCGGGTTCTCGACGTCGACCCAGATGGAGCGCCCGGCGAGGCCGGGCCAGGCGGAGGCGAGGCTCGCGTTCTCGAGGAGGCAGAGCCCCCTCTCGTCCTCGTAGAGGTGGACGGTCATCATCGGAGGGAAGTGTAGCCGCGCGGCGCACGCCGCGGCCGTCCGGATTCGGGGTGAGAATGCGGCCGGGGCGCGGACCGGCGCGACGCGGCGCCCCGGATGCTCCAGAATCCGGCGGAGGCGCGACGTTTGAAGACGGGAACGAGGATCCTCCTGACGGGCGGCGGGACCGCCGGGCACGTGAACCCCGCGCTCGCCATCGGGGCGGCCCTCGCGGAGCCGGGAAGCGAGACGCTGTTCGTCGGCGTGAAGGGGCGGGCCGAGGAGCAGGTGGTTCCCCGCGAGGGAATCCCGATCCGGTTCGTGCGGGCCTCGGGCTTCCCCGGCGCTCGTCCCTCGCCCGCCTTCGCCCGGTTTCTCGTCGACCTCGCCTTCGGGACGGCGCAGGCGGCCGCGATCCTCCTCCGCTTCCGCCCCGACGTCCTCGTCGGAACCGGAGGTTTCGCTTCGGCCCCCGTGATATTCGCCGCGACCTTCCTGAAGAAGCTCCGGATGTCGAAGGCCCGGGTCTTCGTCCACGAGCAGAACGCGGTGCCGGGGAAGCTGAACCGGCTCGTCGGCCGCTACGCAGAGAAGGTCTTCGTCACGTTTCCCGAGACGCTCTCCCTCTTCCCGGGCAACGGCGCCCTCACGGGCTACCCGGTCCGCAAGAGGATCGGGCACGTGGCGCCGGAAGAGGCCCGGGCGCGCCTCGACTTCCCCGTGCCCGAGGGGCGGACGGTCGTCTTCGTTTTTGGTGGCTCCCAGGGCTCGCGCTCCCTCAACCGAGGCCTCGTCGACGCCCTCGGCGACCTGATGCCGCACGCCGGCCGGCTGTTCATCGTCCACGGCACCGGCCTCTTCAAGGGGGGCGGCTACGACGCCCAGGCCGACACCGCGGCGCGCCTCGCCGCGCGTTACACCGAGGAGGAGCGGGCGAGGATCGCCGCGTTCTACACGTCGCGGAGCTACTTCCACGACATCGCCTCGGTCTACGCCCTGGCCGGCCTCGTCGTCATCCGCGGCGGCTCGGGAAGCCTCAACGAGGTGGCGCGAATGGGGATCCCCGCCCTCGTCGTCCCGAAGGCGAACCTGCCGGGCGACCACCAGGTCGCCAACGCCCGGGCCCTCGAGCGGGCCGGCGGGGCGGAGGTCCTCTACGAAGAGACGGTCCTCTCGGACGGGCACCTCGTCGAGGTCCTCGACGGCGCGCGCCTGGCGCGGCGCATCCTCGCCCTCGCGGAAGACCCGGAGCGGCTCGCCGACATGTCGAAGAAGGGCCGCGACGTCCTCGGGATCGACGCCGCGGCCGAGATCGCCCACCACGTCCGCCTCGGTCACGCGCGCACCGGCATCGATCCGACGCTCGTCCCTGCGCCCTCGGTCGTCTCGAACGCCGCGCTCCTCTCCCGCCTCGAGAAGGCGGCGGTGGCGGCGGGGCGGAGCTACCGCGTCGAGGACGTCGTCGAGCCCAGGGACCTCACCTGGTTCCGGAGCCGGGCGGCCTCGCTCCTCGTGAACGACGAGTGGGAGGCGCGCAACCTCGGCGTGAAGCTCCTCGGCCTCCTCGACGCGAAGGAGAAGGTCCCCCTCCTCCTCGCGCTCCTGGCCGACCGGACGCCGGCTCCTCTTCTGCAGCGGATACTCGGTGGTGACTTCGCCCAGGTCGGCTTCGTCCGGCGGAACGTCTACACCGCCCTCGGTCGCCTCGACGTCGTCGACGCGGGCGTCGAGGAGGCCCTTCTCTCCGGGTTCTCCGACCCCTACTGGGAGGTGAGGGCGGAGGCGGCGCGGACGGCGGCGCGCTTCGCGGGCCGGCTCTCGCGGCACGCCGAGGCCGTCGCGGCGCTGCGCAGGGGGCTCTCCGACCGCAACCTCGAGGCCGCCGCCGCCGCCGCCGAGGCGCTCGGAGTGCTCGGCTCGGAGAAGGACGCGCTCCCGGCCCTCCTCGCCCTCGCCGACTACCGCTTCTGGAAGGTCCGTGCCGCGGCGCTGAAGGGAGTCCTCTCCCTCGTCGAGCGGGGCGAGGTGCGCGACCGGGAGAAGCTGAAGAAGGCGCTGCCGGGGTTCCTTCTGACCTCGACCGACTTCCGTCCCCAGTTCGAGATGAAGCTGTCGTACCGCCGCGTCGTCGAGGCCCTCTCGCGCGGCCAGGAGGCGGCCCGATGATCTTCTGGATCGGCAAGCTCCTCGCGCCGTTCCCCTCGCTCTCGTTCCTGCGTCTCGCGGAGTACCTCTCGGCGCGGTCCATCGGCGCGGCGCTCACGGCGGTCCTGCTGACGCTCTGGATCACGCCGAAGGTCATCTGGTGGCTCCAGCGGCGCGCCTTCGTCGACCAGGTGCGCGAGACGGGAATTCCCTCGGCCTTCGACAAGGCGGGGACGCCGGTGATGGGGGGCGTCGTCCTCGTCGGCGTCGTCACCGGTTCCAGCCTCCTCTGGTGCAACCTGGGGAGCGGCTATGCCCTCCTCGTCCTTCTCGGAATGGTCTGGTTCGGCGCGATCGGGTTCATCGACGACCGGGCCAAGATGATGGCGAGGTCCGGGGACAAGGGAATGTCGGAGCCGAAGAAGCTCCTCCTGCAGGGCACGTTCGCCGCGCTGCTCGTCGCGGTCCTGGCGAGCCCGTGGACGCCCCTCCCGGCGGCCGAGGCGGCCCGCCTCCACCTGCCGTTCCTGAAGACGGCGATCCTCGACAGCCCTTGGCTCTACCTCCCGTTCGTCTTCCTCTTCGTCCTCCTCGTCGGCAACTCGGTCAACATCACCGACGGGATGGACGGCCTCGCCATCGTCCCCTCGGTCTTCGCGATCTCCGTCCTCGGCGTTTTCGGCTATCTCCTCGGGAATGCCATCTGGTCGCGCTACCTCGTCTACCCGTTCCTGCCGGGCGCGGGCGAGCTCGCCATCTTCGCCTCGGCATTCGCGGGGGCGGGCATCGGCTTCCTCTGGTTCAACGCCTACCCGGCGCAGATCTTCATGGGCGATACCGGCTCGCTCTCCATCGGCGGAAGCCTCGCGGTGGCGTCGGTCCTCCTGAAGCAGGAGTTCCTCTTCGTCATCCTGGGCGGGCTCTTCGTCGCGGAAGCGTTCTCCTCCCAGGTGCAGGACAAGATCGGCATCAAGCTCCTGGGCCGGCGGATCTTCGCGCGCGCGCCGCTCCATCACGCCATGGCGTACAACGGGCTGGCCGAGACGAAGGTCGTCGTGAGGCTATGGATCGTCGCCGGCATCCTCGCCCTGGCCGCCCTCGCGACGCTGAAGCTCCGGTGACGGGGGCGCGAAGGTCCTCGGCGGCGAACGCCCTCCTCGTCGGCGCGGGCGTCCTCCTGAGCCGGCTCGCCGGCTTCGTCCGCGAGAGGTTCTTCGCGCACTACCTCGGCAGCTCCATGGCGGCCGACGCGCTGCGGGCCGCGCTCCGAGCCCCGAACGTCCTCCAGAACCTCTTCGGCGAGGGCTCGCTCTCCGCCTCGCTCATCCCCGTCTACTCGCGCCTCCTGGCCGAGGGAAAGGAGGAGGAGGCACGGCGCACGGCCCGGACGGTCGGCACGCTCCTCGCGCTGCTGGCGGTTCTCCTCTCGGCCCTGGGCGTCCTGGCGGCGCCCCTCCTCGTCGACGTCTTCACTCCCGGGTTCTCCGGGGAGCGGCGCGACCTGACGGTCCGGCTCGTGAGGATCCTCTTTCCCGGCACGGGCCTCCTCGTCCTATCGGCCTTCTGCCTCGGCATCCTCAACAGCCACCGCCGGTTCTTCCTGCCCTACGCCGCGCCCGTCCTCTGGAACGGCGCCATCATCGTGGCGCTCGTCGTGGCAGGGGCGAAGTCGGGCGCGGCCGGGATCGCGGTCTGGGCCGCCTGGGGCGCCGTGGCGGGGAGCCTCCTGCAGGTGGTGGCGCAGCTGCCGCAGGTGGCGCGGCTCGTCGGCTCGCTGCGCCCTGCGCTCGATACGCGCTCCGTGCACGTGAGGACGATCTTCCGGAACTTCCTCCCGAGCGTCGGGAGCCGCGGCGTGACGCAGGTCTCGAGCTGGGTCGACCAGGTCATCGCGAGCTTCCTCCCGGCGGGCGCCGTCGCGATGCTCGGCTACGCGCAGACGCTCTACATCCTCCCGATCTCCCTCTTCGGGATGTCGGTCTCGAGCGCCGAGCTGCCGGAGCTCTCGAGCGGGCTCGGAGCCCAGAAGCTGCGCGAGCGCCTCGACACGGCGCTCCGGAGAGTCGCGTTTCTCGTCGTCCCCTCGGCGGTCGCCTTCGCCCTCCTCGGCGACCGGGTCGTCGCGCTCGTCTTCCAGACGGGCGCGTTCGGGGCGGAGGACGTCCGCATCGTCTGGACGGTCCTCGCCGGCTCGGCGGTCGGCCTCCTGGCGATGACGCTCGGGAGGCTCTACGCGTCCGCGTTCTGGGCGCTCCACGACACGCGGACGCCACTGAGGTTCGCGATGATCCGGGTCGCGCTGAGCGCCGCGCTCGGTGCGGGCCTCGCCTTCGGGGGGCCTCGCCTTCTCGGTCTCGACCCGCGCCTCGGCCTCGCGGGGCTGACGCTCGGCTCGGGCCTCGCGGGCTGGCTCGAGATGCTCCTCCTGCGCCGCGCGCTGAACCGGCGCGTGGGGAAGACGGGCCTGCCGGCCTCGTTCTCGCTTCGTGTCTGGGGCGCGGCGCTCGGCGCCGCCATGGCGGGATTCGGCGTGAAGCTCGCGGCCGGACCGCTGGGGCCGGTTCTCCTGGGCGTCCTCGTCTGCGGCGCGTTCGCCACGGCCTACGGCGCGCTGGCCCTCCTCTTCCGCGTCCCCGAAGCCTCGGCCCTCGTGGCAACGATCCGGCGCCGGTTGTCCTAGATGGGGTCATCCCAAATGGGGTCAGGTCTACCTTCTACACTCTGCGCGTCGGCGCAGAGTGTAGAAGGTAGACCTGACCCCATCGCGTGGGAGAATCGCGGCATCCCATGACGAAGGCACTCTTCTTCGCCGTCGCGGCGCTCGTGTTCGGCGTTCTCGCCGTCATCGTGCCCGACCGGCTCTTTCCGCCGGAGATGAACTACCGGACGATCAGCGCGTTCGGCGAGGCGTTTCGCGGCTTCGTCCTCGGTTCCTTCCGGTTCGCGATGGGTGCGTTCGCCGGTCTGGCGCTCGTCGCCGGGCTGTCCTCTCTCGGCGGAGGCGGTGCGAGGCGGCCTGTCGCGCTCGTCGTTTCGTCACTCTTTGCCATGGGCGTGATCGCAGTCTCGGGGTTCGCATTTCGCGGGATGACGCACTTTCCCTCCGGCGGATCACTCGAGGAGCGCCACCGCTGGGCCGAGATGAGACTCGACCGGCCCTACCGCGTGGTGGCGGCCTGGGTGGCGGCTTCACCGGCCTTGCGCGAGGCACTCGGCGAGGCGCTCCGCTTCGGGCCGGCAACGGAGGCGAAAAACGTCGTCTTCGTCGGCAAGGGGGAGTGGAGCACGACGCTGACGCTCGACGTCGAGGGGGAGAAGGGGAGCGGGCGGCTGGCGCTGGAAGCGACGCTCCCGTTCTCGCCGGAGAGCGCCCGGCCCGTCGTCGGGTCCGCCGTGCTCGAGGCTGCGGGCCGCCGCATCCTGCTCGATTCCTCGGGAAGCGCCGTCGGCCGCTGATCCCGGCTTCACACAACTTCACCTTCGGGAAGAACGCCCGAAACGGGACGCGGCCATCTTTCTCTTCGACGGCAGGGAACCACCCCTCCCGTCCGAAGGAGAAAGCGATGAACGAGTACGCCAACCCCGCTTCCACGCTGCACGTGAACCCTCCGAAGCGTCGTCGGGGCCGAGGCCGCACGGTCCTCTTCGGCGCCCTCTTCCTCGGCGTCGCGGCCGTCCTCACGGCGGGCGCCCTCCAGGCGTTCGGCTTCGGGCCGTTCCGGCACGGCTCCTGCGGCTCGATGGAACCAGCCCGGGTCGAGAAGAAGATCGACCGGATCGCCGGCTGGATCGTAGAGGACCTGGGCGGTACGCCGGAGCAGCAGGCGAGGCTCGCCGCGATCGCGAAGGCGGCGGCGAAGGACCTCGCACCGGTCCACGACGACCTCGTCGCCGGCCGCAGGCAGGCCATGGAGATCCTGACCGCGGCGCAGGTCGACCGGGCGGCCCTCGAGGCGCACCGGGCCCGGCAGATGCAGCTCCTCACCGCGGCCTCCGAGCGGCTGACGGTGGCCGTGGCCGACGCGGCGGAGGTCCTCACCCCGGAGCAGCGGGTGAAGGCCGCCGACCGCCTCGCCCGCCACATGGCTCGGTTCGGACACTGATTCCAAGGCCGTCCCGTCCCCGCTCCGGATGCCCGATGATGTGAGGATGTCGAGCCGGATCCTGATGATCGAGGACGACGCGAGGCTCGCGGCGATGGTCGCCGCGGACCTCGGCCGGAACGCCCTCGAGGTCTCCGTGGCCGCGACGGCCACCGAAGGGCTCGCGCGGCTCGCGCGCGAGCCCTTCGACCTCGTCCTCCTCGACCTGATGCTCCCGGACGCCGACGGCCTCGAGGTCTGCCGCCGCATCCGGGCCGCGGGCTCCGCCATCCCGGTCATCATGCTGACGGCCAAGGGCGACCCGACGGACCGGGTCGTCGGACTCGAATTGGGTGCCGACGACTACGTCGGCAAGCCCTTCGACCCGCGCGAGCTGCTGGCGCGGATCCGCGCGGTCCTTCGGAGGCCCCCCGTCGCGTCCGGCAGCGCGCCGAGGAGCCTGCGCTTCGGCCGCCTGGAGGTGGATGCCGACGCCCGCGTGGCGCGCGTGGACGGAGTGGAGCGGCCGATGACGGCGCACCAGTTCAACATCCTCCTCGCGATGGCCGGGAGGGCGGGGCGGGTCCTCTCCCGCGAGCAGCTGATGGAGGCCGTGAAGGGCGAGGCGCTCGAGGCCTTCGACCGGTCGATCGACGTCCACGTGGCGCGCATCCGCTCCGCGATCGAGGACGACCCGAAGAACCCTCGGCGAATCCTCACGGTTCGCGGTGCGGGCTACGTCTTCGCGCGGAGCCAGGACGCGTGAGGAGCGGCCGCTGGCACCCCGGGGTGCGGCTCCACGCGCGGATCTACCTCGCCGTCCTCGCGAGCGTCGGGATGGTCGCCCTCCTCTCCGGCCTCGCCTGGCACCTCAAGTACGGCCGGGAGCCGATCGAGAGCGGGCTCGAGCTCTCCGCCGAGATCGCGAGCGAGCTCCTGGCGCCCGCGAGCGCCTCGCCCGCGGAGCAGGAGGCCGTCCTCGCCCGCTGGGGCGCGAGGACGAACGCCCGGCTCACCCTCTTCACGCCGGCGCGTCAGCGGATCGCAGCATTCGGAGAGCCGCTCCCGCCGCCGCCGCCGGAACGAACGGGGAGCGGGACCTGGCATGTCGGCCGGGGCGCGCCGGCGGTCGTCCTCTGCCTTCCCGACGGACGCTGGCTCGTGGCCCGGCGTACGTTCCGGCGCGGCCCGCCGCTCGGCTTCCTCGGGATCCTCGCGCTCACGGCGGTCGCGGTCGCCATCGTGGCGTGGCCGATCTCGCGCCGGATCACGCGCCGCCTCGAGCGCCTCGAGGAGGGGGTCGAGGCGCTGGGGGCCGGGGAGCTCGGCTCGCGCGTGACGGTGGAGGGGAAAGATGAAGTCGCGCTCCTGGCCTCGAGCTTCAACCGGGCAGCGGGCCGGATCGAAGAGCTCGTCGGTGCGCAGCGCCGGCTCCTCGCGAACGCGTCGCACGAGCTCAGGAGCCCGCTCGGAAGGCTGCGCGTGGCGGCGGGCCTCCTGCAGGGCGACCC
>Ga0209573_1000862_pt1 | contig 53902 bp, 37 predicted proteins | sample TNRBio252014_DNA_FD_185870 | JGI IMG/M metagenome (GOLD analysis project Ga0209573, IMG submission 185870) | Wastewater treatment Type I Accumulibacter community from EBPR Bioreactor in Madison, WI, USA - TNR Reactor_6/25/2014_ DNA (SPAdes)... | ecosystem: Engineered > Bioreactor > EBPR >...
TGCCGGATGAAACTCTCTCCCGCCTACCCTTCGGCAATGGCCGCAGTTATGGCGATGTTTGCCTGAACGACGGCGGCGCATTGCTGCTGACACGGGGATTAGATCGTTTCATCGCCTTCGATCCGACCACCGGCGTATTGCGGGCGCAAGCGGGCGTATTGCTGGCGGAAATTCTGGCGCTGATCGTCCCGCAGGGCTGGTTCCTGTCGGTCACGCCCGGCACCCAGTTCGTCACCCTCGGCGGCGCAATCGCCAATGACGTGCATGGCAAAAATCACCATGTCGCCGGCAGTTTCGGTTGCCACGTTCGCGCCTTTGAACTGCTGCGTTCCGACGGCAACCACCTGCTTTGCACACCGGAACAAAATACGGAATGGTTCCAGGCTACGGTCGGCGGACTGGGGCTGACCGGACTGATCGCCTGGGTCGAAATCCAGTTACAACGCATCGCCAACCCCTGGATCGTCGCCGAAAATCGCCGATTCGCCAGTCTGAACGAGTTTCTGGCGCTTGATGCTGAGTACGAAGCCCGCTATCCCTACATCGTGTCCTGGATCGATTGCGCCGCTGCGGGCCGGGCGTTGGGCCGGGGAATTTACATGGCGGGGATGCACGCGCCGCCCGGTCTATTGAAAACGCCGCCGCCGCAACGCCGGGGATTGACCGTACCTTTCATGCCGCCGATTTCACTGGTGAACCGTCTTAGCGTGGCCGCTTTCAACCGGCTGTATTACTACCTGCCGCGTCCAGCGCGGGGGCTAGTTCCTTATCCGCCCTTCTTCTATCCGCTGGACAATCTGCGGGAATGGAACCGGCTCTACGGGCGACCGGGCTTTTTCCAATATCAATGCGTCATTCCCCCCGCCCACGCCCGCGAGGCATTGCGGGAAATCCTGGCCCGCATCGCCGCCAGTGGTCAAGGCTCCATGCTGGCGGTGTTGAAACGCTTTGGCGATAAAACTTCGGGCGGCCTGTTATCCTTTCCCCGACCGGGCGTCACCCTGGCGCTGGATTTCCCCAATCGGGGCCAGTCCACGCTTGACCTGCTGGAGCGGCTGGATGAAGTCACCCGACAAGCGGGCGGCGCAGTCTATCCGGCCAAGGACGCCCGGATGAGCGGAGACAGTTTCCGCCGCTATTACCCGCAATGGGCGGAATTTAGCCGCTACATCGACCCCCGTTTCTCCTCCAGTTTCTGGCGGCGGGTCATGGCAAAATAGCGCCCTCCTCACCTTTCCCCTTGAAGGCGCGCAAGCGCCTGGTTTGAGCTTTCCCGCCAGCGAGATCAAAACATGCGCAACATTCTAATCATCGGCGCCACTTCGGCGATTGCGGAAGCCACCGCCCGCCGCTTCGCCGCCACCGGCGCCCGCTTCTATCTGGTGGGACGCAATACGGAACGACTCGCCGCTATCGCCCGTGATCTGGAAATCCGCTCAGGCCAGCCAGTCATGCATGAAAGTCTCAATCTTGATCTCCTCGACCAGCATCCGGCCCTGCTGGAACGGGCCAGTCAAACCCTCGGCGGCATCGACGTGGCGCTGATCGCTCACGGTGCGTTGCCTGACCAAGACGCCTGTCAACAATCGGTCGAGAAAACGCTGGCGGCCATCCACACCAACGCGCTGAGCGTCATCAGTCTGGCGACGCTGCTGGCCAATGACTTTGCAACACGCGAGCGCGGGACGTTGATCGCCATTAGTTCGGTCGCTGGCGACCGGGGCCGGCAAAGTAACTATGTTTACGGCGCGGCTAAAGGCATGGTCAGTCTGTTCCTGCAAGGGTTGCGTAACCGATTGAGCAGCAAAGGCGTTCAAGTGATTACCATCAAGCCCGGCTTCGTCGATACGCCGATGACCGCCGCGTTCGAGAAGAAGGGCTTGCTATGGGCGCAACCCGACCAGATCGCCCAGGGCATTGTCGCCGCCGTAGAACGTGGTCGAGATGAGGTCTATCTGCCGGGGTTCTGGCGCTGGATCATGTGGATCATCCGGCATGTCCCGGAAGGAATATTCAAGCGGTTAAAGCTGTAGAAAAACCACCTTCTAGTCCATCGCCATAACCTGTCGCGGCCAGGCTTTCAGGATAGATTGCACCACGGTCGCCAGCGGAATAGCGAAAAACACCCCCCAAAATCCCCACAGTCCGCCGAACACTAGCACAGCCGTAATAATAGCGATGGGATGCAAATCCACCACCTCGGAAAACAGCAGCGGCACCAATATATTACCGTCCAAGCCCTGGATGATCAGATAGACGCCCAGCAACCACAGAAAATCTGGACCCCATCCCCACTGGAAAAACGCCAGCAACGCCACAGGGACCGTCACCACCACCGCGCCAATATAGGGCACGATCACCGACAACCCGACCATCAAGGCCAGCAACATAGCAAACTGCAAGCCCATATAGGCGAACGCGGCGTAAGTCGCCACCCACACCACCACAATCTCAAGAAACTTGCCGCGCACATAATTGCCCATCTGGCGATCCACTTCACGCCAGACCTGCTGCGCCAGCGTATGGTCCCGTGGCAGAAATTCATGTAGCCAGTTCAGGATCAATTCCTTGTCCTTTAGAAAGAAAAACACCAGCAACGGCACCAACACCAGGTAGATGACCAACGTGATGAAGCCCATGCCGGCGGCGAGCGACCAGGACAATACCCGTTGCCCCAAATTGGCGATTTCGGCCCGAATCACGTTGATGACCTCTAACACCTGTGCTTCGGTAATAAACTCAGGGTACAAAGCCGGCAAGCTGAGCAACAGTTGCTGGCCCCTGACAATCATGCTGGGCAATTGCTGCACAAGTTGAGTCAACTGCCGTGACGCCAACGGCAACAGGCCAAACAACAGAAACAGCAGAAACGCCAGAAACAGCACAAACACCACGATTACGGCTAACCAGCGTGGCAAGCGCATATAATGCTCCAACTGCCGCACGACGCCTTCCAGCAGATAAGCAATAACCATACTCGCCAACACCGGGGCCAGATCCTTGCCCAACACCAGAACTATGCTGGTGCCCAGCACCAGGACCACGGTTAAAATGACCGCCTGAGGGTCATTGAAAAATCGCCGAAACCAATCACTGATAATTTTCATGGCGTGTCGCTGGTTATCCTCTTCGTGCTGAACGATGTTAAAGCAAAGCCGCGATCATCCCAAACCCGGCTAAAGATCCGCCGAACCGCCACTCTTGGCTGTGGTCTATGCAGTTCTGGAACCACCTTAGTGCATCGCACTAAAACAGTGCGAAAATCATGTTCCCTGGATAGTCCACTGACTCCTGAAAGGCTATTCAGAAGCCGTTCAGGCGCTAAAAATGACACTAAACGGCTGATTTAATTTTTTAATCGAAAATATCCGTGCTTGGAGCCTCCCAGAGTCTGCTGGAAAACCCAATACGGGTTCTGTCCTAACAATAAAAACTGGTTTATTAATTGCATTGTCTTCTTCAAGAACGTCCACAGGGGAATTCGAGCCGGAAGCTGTCGCGCTTCCGTGGTTCCAGAAAGAGGTGATGATTATGAAAATTTTCAACCGCTACCTGTCGCGCTATGAAGAGAGCCGCGAAGAGGTATTGACCCTCCAGGAATACCTGGAACTGTGTAAGACCGACCCGACGGCCTACGCCAGCGCCGCCGAACGGCTACTGAAAGCCATTGGCGAGCCGCAAATGGTCGATACCCGCAACGACCAACGCCTGTCGCGGATTTTCCAGAACAAGGTGCTCAAACTCTATCCCGCCTTTGAAGAATTCTACGGGATGGAGGACGCCATCGAACAGATTGTTTCCTACCTCCGCCATGCGGCGCAGGGGCTGGAAGAAAAGAAGCAGATTCTCTACCTGCTCGGCCCGGTGGGCGGCGGAAAATCGTCGCTGGCTGAACGGTTGAAGCAGTTGATGGAGCGGGTGTCGTTCTACGCCATCAAGGATTCGCCAGTGTTCGAATCGCCATTAGGGTTGTTCAATCCCGACGAGGATGGCCCTATCCTGGAAGAAGATTACGGCATTCCCAATCGTTACCTGCGCTACATCATGTCGCCGTGGGCCGCTAAACGCTTGCAGGAATATAACGGCGACATCACCAAATTCAAGGTGGTCAAGCTGCGGCCATCGATTCTGAATCAAATCGCCGTCGCCAAAACCGAGCCGGGCGATGAGAATAATCAGGACATCTCCTCGCTGGTCGGCAAGGTGGATATCCGCAAGCTGGAGCATTTCGCCCAGAACGACCCGGACGCTTACAGCTTCTCCGGCGCGCTGTGCCGGGCCAACCGCGGGTTGATGGAATTCGTCGAGATGTTCAAAGCGCCCATCAAGGTGTTGCATCCCCTGCTGACCGCGACTCAGGAAGGCAACTACAACAGCACCGAGGGGCTGTCGGCCATTCCGTTTGAAGGCATTATTCTGGCCCATTCCAACGAGTCGGAATGGCAGTCGTTCAAGGGCAACAAGAACAATGAGGCGTTCCTGGATCGGGTGTATATCGTCAAGGTGCCCTACTGCCTGCGGGTGTCCGATGAAGTCAAGATTTACCAAAAACTGCTCACGCACAGTTCGTTGTCCGAAGCGCCTTGCGCCCCCGGCACGCTGGAAATGCTGGCGCGGTTCTCGACGTTGACCCGGATCAAAGAGCCGGAAAACTCCAGCATCTTCTCCAAGATGCGGGTCTATGACGGCGAAAACCTCAAGGACACCGACCCCAAGGCCAAGTCGATGCAGGAATACCGCGATTATGCCGGGGTGGACGAAGGCATGACCGGCATTTCCACCCGGTTCGCCTTCAAGATTCTCAGCCAGGTATTCAACTTCGATTATGCCGAAGTCGCCGCCAATCCGGTGCATCTGCTCTATGTGCTGGAGCGGCAAATCGAACGCGAGCAGTTCCCGGCGGAAGTTGAGGAGAAATACCTGTCCTACCTCAAGGGCTACCTGGCGCCGCGCTACGCCGAATTCATCGGCAAGGAATTGCAACAGGCTTATCTGGAGTCCTATTCCGAGTATGGACAGAACATCTTCGACCGTTACGTCACCTACGCCGATTTCTGGATTCAGGATCAGGAATACCGCGACCCGGATACTGGCGAATCCTTTGACCGGGGAGCGCTCAACACGGAGTTGGAAAAGATCGAGAAGCCGGCTGGCATCAGCAACCCCAAGGATTTCCGCAACGAAATCGTCAACTTCGTACTGCGGGCCAAGGCCAAGAACGCCGGCAAGAATCCGACTTGGACCAGCTACGAGAAGTTGCGGGCGGTGATCGAGAAGAAGATGTTCTCCACCACCGAGGATCTGCTGCCGGTGATCAGCTTCAATACCAAGGCCAGCGCTGACGAGCAGAAGAAACATGCCCAGTTTGTGGACCGGATGGTCGCCAAGGGCTACACCGCGAAACAGGTGCGGCTGTTGTCTGACTGGTACCTGCGGGTTCGCAAGGCATCCTGATTAGGGAGACTGCTGATGGCCACGTTTATCGACCGCCGGCTGGATGGCAAGAACAAGAGTTCGGTCAACCGCCAGCGTTTTATCCGGCGCTTCAAGGGCCAGATCAAAAAGGCCGTGGCCGAGGCCATGAATGGCCGCAGCATCACCAACATCGACAACGGCGAGAAGGTCAACATCCCGGCCCGCGATCTGTCCGAACCGGTGTTCGGCCACGGCCCTGGCGGCCGCCGCGAAGCGATTCATCCCGGTAACCGGGAATTCGCCCCCGGCGACCGGATTCCCCGGCCGCAAGGCGGCGCGGGCGGCGGCGCTGGAGGTGGCCAGGCCAGCAATACCGGCGAAGGCGAGGACGATTTCGTCTTCGAACTGTCGCGGGAAGAGTTCCTGGAACTGTTCTTCGAGGATCTGGAACTGCCCAATCTGGTGCGGACGCAACTCGCTAAAGCGACCGAATTCAAATCGGTGCGGGCTGGCTTCACCAGCGCCGGCAATCCGGCCAATATCGACGTGGTGCGTTCATTGCGCGGGGCCTTGGCGCGGCGGATGGCGATGGCCGCGCCCTACAGCCGCCGATTGCATGAAGCCGAGGAAGAATTGCAGCGCCTGTTCGACGAGTCGCCGGTCGATGAAATCCGTGTTCAGGCGCTGGTTGAGGAAATCGAACACCTGCGGGCGCGGGTGCGAGCCGTGCCGTTTATCGATACCTTTGACCTGCGCTATGTCAATCGCGTCCAGCAACCGCAGCCCACTACCCAAGCGGTGATGTTCTGCATCATGGACGTGTCCGGGTCGATGGATCGAGCGCGCAAGGATTTAGCCAAGCGCTTCTTCACCCTGCTCTATCTGTTCCTGCAACGCAACTATGAGAAGATCGAGGTGGTGTTCATCCGCCACCATACAGTCGCCAAGGAAGTGGATGAACAGGAATTCTTCTATTCGCGAGAAACTGGCGGCACGGTGGTGTCCAGCGCCCTGGAGCTGACCGCCGACGTCATGCGTGAACGTTATCCGGTGTCCAGTTGGAACCTGTACGTCGCCCAGGCGTCGGATGGCGACAACTGGCATCACGACTCGCCCGCCTGCCGGGATTTGTTATTGCAGCGGATCATGCCCTATGTCCGCTATTACGCTTATATCGAGATCACTCCAGACCGTCATCAAAGCCTGTGGGAAGCCTACGAGGATGTGAAGGCCCAGCACCCGCATTTCGCCATGCGGCAGATTGATGGGCCGGCCGACATCTACCCAGTATTCCGGGATTTGTTCAAGAGGCGCGTGTCATGAGCAAGTCAAAATTGATTGCTGATTCGTCCGAATGGACGTTCCCGATGATCGAGCGTTACAACGAGGTCATCGGTCAGATTGCGGTGAACGACTTCGGGCTGGACACTTATCCTAATCAGATCGAGATCATCACCGCCGAGCAGATGATGGACGCCTATTCCTCGGTGGGAATGCCGCTGGGTTATAAGCACTGGTCCTACGGCAAACAGTTTGTGCTGACCGAAAAGAACTACCGGCGCGGGCAAATGGGGCTGGCTTACGAGATCGTGATCAACTCCGATCCGTGCATCGCCTACCTCATGGAAGAGAACACGGCGATGATGCAGGCGCTGGTCATCGCCCACGCCGCCTATGGCCACAATTCCTTTTTCAAGGGGAATTACCTGTTCCGCGCCTGGACCAGCGCCGACGCGATCATTGATTACCTGTTGTTCGCCCGGAACTATGTCGCCGAATGCGAGGAGCGGCATGGTGAGCAAGAGGTGGAGCTATTCCTGGACTCCTGCCATGCGCTGATGAACTACGGGGTAGATCGCTACAAGCACCCTGCGCCGCTATCGCTCAGCGAGGAGAAGCAACGCCAGAGCGAGCGGGAAGACTATCTGCAATCGCAGATCAACGACCTGTGGCGCACCGTGCCGATCAAGCTCGCCGAAGCGGCGGCTGAAGACGCTCAGCGGTATCCCGCCGAGCCGCAGGAAAATCTGCTGTATTTCATCGAAAAGAGCGCGCCGCTGTTGGAACCCTGGCAGCGCGAACTGGTGCGGATCGTGCGCAAGATCGCTCAGTATTTCTACCCACAGCGCCAGACTCAGGTGATGAACGAAGGGCATGCAACGTTCTGGCATTACACGCTGATGAACCGTTTGTACGACGAGGGCTATGTCAACGACGGCTTCATGATCGAGTTCCTGCAATCGCACACCAGCGTGGTGCATCAACTGCCGTTCGATCATCCGTACTATTCCGGCATTAACCCCTATGCGCTCGGCTTCGCCATGATGTGCGACATCCAGCGCATCTGCCAGGAACCGACGGCGGAAGACCGTTACTGGTTCCCGGACATCGCCGGCCAGGACTGGATCAAGACGCTCGACTTCGCCATGCGCAACTTCAAGGATGAGAGCTTCATTGCCCAATTCCTGTCACCCAAGCTGATGCGGGATTTCAAACTATTTTCAGTGTTGGACGACGATCTGCAAGATGAACTGGAAGTGACCGCTATTCACAATGAGCCCGGTTATCGGCAACTGCGGCTGGCGCTGGCCGATCAGTACAATCTCGGCAGTCGCGAGCCAAATATCCAGGTGTGGAATGTCGCTCACCGCCAAGACCGCTCGCTGACGCTGCGCCATACCCGCTACCATCGCCGCCCACTGCATTCGGAAAGCACTCAGGAAGTCCTCAAGCATCTGCATCGACTGTGGGGTTTCACCGTGCGGCTGGAATCGGTTGATGAAGACGGCAAGGTGGAATTGGTGGGAGAATGCCCGGCGCGGGGGCGTTAATGGATCCCCCGGCTGCCGCCCCGCCTTCCCTAACAATTCCAAGGAGCCTCCATGCTGAAGCTGAAAAACGCTGCGTTGTCCCTGGCCCTGTGCGGTGTGCTGAGCGCCCACGCCGCCGACTCTATCAAAGTCGGCGTCGCGCTCGACATCTCCGGTCCTTTCGCCACGATCGGCGCAGAAACCCGTGATGGCCTCAACCTGGCTATTGAACGGCTCGATAGCAAGCTCGGCGGCGTACCGACGGAGTTCCTGCAAACCGACTTCGCCGGCAATCCGGAGCAGGCCAATCAGTTAGTGAATCGCTACCTGCAACGCGACAAGATCGATTTCTTCACCGGCCCCGTCGCCTCCAACGCCGCGCTCGCCGTCGGCCCGGCGTTGTTCGCCGCCCAGGTGCCCTTCCTGTCGAGCAACCCGGGACCGAGCCAGTACGCCGGCAAGCAGTGCAACCCCTATTTCTTCGGCGTTTCCTACCAGAACGATACCTATGACGAGGCTGCCGGCAAGGTCGCCAACGAGAAGGGCTACAAAAACGTCGTGCTGATCGCGCCCAACTACCCGGCGGGCAAGGATCACCTCAACGGTTTCAAGCGTCTCTATCAGGGCGCGATCAATGACGAGATCTACACGAAGGTCGGCCAGATCGACTATGCCGCCGAGATCGCCCAAATTCGCTCCGCCAAGCCCGATGCCGTATATTTCTTCCTGCCCGCCGCAATGGGCATTAACTTCATCAAGCAATTCGTCGGGAGCGGCCTCAAGGACATCCCGCTGATCGCCCCCGGCTTTTCCGCCGACCAGGACGTGATTGCAGCGGTCGGCGAGCCAACGCTCGGCATCTACAACACGGCGCATTGGGCGCACGATCTGGAAGTTCCAGCCAACGTCGAGTTCGTCGCCGCCTTCCGCAAGAAATATGACGGTCGCTACCCCACCGTGTACGCCGCCCAGGCCTATGACGTGATCATGGCGATGGACGCCGCAGTACGCGCGGTCGATGGCAAAGTCAGCGACCGCGCCGCTGTGTTGGCGGCGCTGAAGAAGGCGGATTTCCAGTCCGTGCGCGGTGATTTCAGGTACGGCCCCAACAACTTCCCGGTGCAGAATTACTACCTGCGCATCGTGGATAAAGACGCCAACGGCCAATTCACCAATAAGCTCGTTAGCACGGTGCTGGAAAAGCACCAGGACGCTTACGTCGGCGAGTGCCAGGAGATGGCGAAATAGGGAAGCAACGCGATAGCGAGTGACTCATCGCTCGCTGCTCGCTGCTCGCTGCTCGCTATTGCAATGGACGCCATTTTCTTGATTGAGCAGCTCCTCAACGGCCTCGGCTACGGCCTGATGCTGTTCTTGCTCGCTGCCGGCCTGACCCTGGTGTTTGGCATCATGGACACCATGAACCTGGCCCATGGCTCGCTGTACATGGCGGGCGCCTACATCGCCGCCCGCGTTCATGAGAGCAGCGGCAGCTTTGTCGGAGCGGTGCTGATCGCCACGGCGGCGACCGTGTTGATCGCCTTCATCATCGAAATCCTGGTCGTGCGCCGGCTCTACGGGCGCGACCATCTTGCCCAGGTCATCGCCACTTTCGGCATCATCCTGATCGCTGACGATGCGGTCAAAGCGATCTGGGGGCCGTCGCCGATTCTGGCGTCAATGCCCGCCGCGCTCGCCGGTCCCGTGCAGCTACTCGCTGAACTGCCCTATCCCGCCTATCGTTTGTTGCTGCTCGGAGTCGGCCTGCTGGTCGCCCTCGGTCTCTACTGGCTGGTGAACCACACCCGCATGGGCATGTTGGTGCGCGCCGGGGCTTCCAACCGGAACATGGCCGAATTCATGGGCGTGCGCGTGCGGCGCGTGTTCTCCTTCATCTTCGCGCTCGGGGCCGCGCTGGCGGCGCTGGCGGGCGCACTGATGGGGCCAATCAGCGCCGTGCAAATCGGCATGGGCGAAGCCATCCTGATTCCCGCCCTGGTCGTGATCGTCATCGGCGGGATCGGTTCGGTGCGCGGCGCGTTCATCGCCGCACTGCTGGTTGGCCTAGTGGATACTGCGGGCCGGGCCTTCCTGCCGCCGGCGCTGCGCGCCGTATTGCCGCCGGCGCTCGCCGCCGATCTCGGCCCGGCGCTGGCCGGCATCGCCATGTATGTGCTGATGGCTGCCGTACTCATTCTGAAACCGGCGGGGCTGTTTCCCGCCCGCGCCTGAGGGGTGTCTGTGAACCCAACTGCAAGCTGGGCGGCGCGCCTCCTGCCGTGGGCGCTGCTGCTCGCCCTTGCGCTGTTCCCACTGGTCGCGCCGATCTTCGATCTCGACTACTACGTCGGTTTCATGCGCCATTTATTGATCGTGGCGATCGCCGCCAGCAGTCTCAATTTCATTCTCGGCTACGGCGGCATGGCGGCGCTCGGCCACGCCGGCTTCATTGGCGTCGGCGCCTATACAGTCGTGGCGCTGGTCGACGCCGGCTTGACCTCGGCTTGGGGCGCATGGGCGGCGGCCTGCGTCATATCCGCAGTATTCGCAGCGGCGATTGGCGCGGTCTCGCTGCGAACCCGGGGGGTATATTTTCTCATGATCACTCTCGCCTTCGCGCAGATGCTGTATTACCTAGCGGTCTCGTTGAGCGCCTATGGCGGCGACGACGGCTACGGACTCCATACGCCGCTGAAACTGGGAATGGGTCTCGACGGGGCGCATGTCCACATCTTCTACTGGGTCGTACTCGCCATCGCCGCCTTGCTGTTCGCGTTCCTCAACCGCGTCGCCGTTTCGCGCTTCGGTTATGCGCTGCGAGGCATCCGGGACAATGAAACCCGTATGGAAGCGCTCGGCTACCCGGTTTATCAAATTCAGTTCACGGCCTTCATCGCTGCCGGCGCGATGGCCGGGTTGGCCGGCGCGCTGCTCGCCAGCCATAACCAGTTCGTCAGCCCGTCGTTGATGCACTGGACCGAATCGGCCAAGTTGCTGGTCATGGTGGTGATCGGCGGTCTGGGTCAACGCTGGGGCGGGCCGTTGGGTGTGGCGATCTGGCTCACGCTGACGGAAGCGCTGAAGCTGTATACCGAGTACTGGCGCTGGCCGCTGGGCCTGTTGCTGATCCTGATCGTGTTCTTTGCCCCTAAAGGAATAGCGACGCTGTTCGATAGCCGTGGGAAATCGGCATGAACCTGTTCATTGCCGAAAATCTTTGCAAACACTTCGGCGGCCTGATCGCCGTTGACCGTGTGAGTCTGGCGGTCGGGCCGGGCGAGGTCCATGCGCTGATTGGCCCCAATGGCGCGGGCAAGACCACCCTGGTGAATCTGATCTCCGGCCTGCTGCCGCTGGACGCGGGTCGCATAGCGCTGGATGGCGTCGATCTGACCACAGTGTCGCCGCATCAGCGGGTGCGCCATGGGCTGTCGCGCTGCTTCCAGATCACCAGCATATTCAAAAACGACCGCGTGTTTGACAATCTGCTGCTCGCCGCGCAAGCCTATGCCGGTTCCAGCTTCCGCTGTTTCGGGCGACGGGCGGCGGAATCGGTATTGCGCGACCGCGTATTCATGTTAGCGGAGAAGGTGGGCCTCGGCGATGTCCTCGACTGCATCGCTGGAACCCTGCCGCACGGCGCGCAACGCCAACTCGATGTCGCCCTGGCGCTGGCGGCGCAGCCAAAATTGCTGCTGCTCGATGAGCCACTGGCCGGCATGGGGCCGGAGGATTCGTTGCAGATGGTGGCGTTGATCCAGCGCTTGCGGACGGAGACGGCAATTTTGTTGATCGAACACGATATGGACGCTGTTTTTCAACTCGCCGACCGGATCTCTGTGCTGGACTACGGCCGGCTGCTGACCTCCGGGGATGTGGCTTATATCAGAGACCACCCGGAAGTTCAGGCGGTGTATCTCGGTACGGAGGCCCAAGCATGAAGCCAGAAGTTTTGTTGAGTTGTCGCGGCCTGGAAGCTGGCTACGGACCCAGCCAGGCGCTGTTTGGACTGGATTTCGATATCGCTGCCGGTGAGGTCGTCACTTTGCTCGGCCGCAACGGGATGGGTAAGAGTACGACGATTAAGGTCCTGATCGGCGGTCTGCGGGCGCGGCGCGGCGAAATCCATTTCAGTGGCCGCGCCATCCACCGCACGCCTGCCGATCAAATCGCTCGCCTGGGTATGGCGATTGTGCCGGAAGGGCGGCAGTGTTTTCCCAACCTGACCGTACGTGAACATCTCGTCGCCTTCGCCGATCACCGCAACGGTTGGAGCGATCCATGGACGCTGCCACGACTCTACGCGCTGTTCCCGTGTCTGAAAGCGCGCGCCGGCCACCTGGGCAATCAACTCTCCGGTGGCGAACAGCAGATGCTCGCCATCGCCCGCGCGCTGTCCACCAATCCACGCCTGCTGATCCTCGACGAAGCGACCGAAGGTCTGGCGCCGGTGATTCGCGAGGAGATTTGGCGTTGTCTTGATCGATTGAAAACCGTTGGCCAGACTACGCTGGTCGTGGACAAGTATGTAGCGCGACTGGTCAAGCTCGCCGACCGCCATCTCATCCTTGAGCGCGGCTGTATCGCCTGGAGCGGTAGCTCCGCTGAATTGAACGCTGACCGGGGACTGTGGAGTCGCTACCTAGGCGTGTGAGCATTTCTAAGCCGCACGCCCCAAAACACTATGGAGAAAAAGATAAAAAGCCCTGCAAGAAGGTTGCAAGGCGTTGATTTAATGGAGCTGGCGAAGGGAATCGAACCCCCGACCGGCTGATTACAAATCAGCTGCTCTACCGACTGAGCTACGCCAGCCAAAGATTTTTGATTATAGAAACTTTCCCCCACAACACAAATTTTTTCTTATCAATTCTTGACAAGATTACCTGTGGCCATCAAAATGCACGACTCAATTTTGGAGGGGTTCCCGAGCGGTCAAAGGGGGCAGACTGTAAATCTGTTGGCTCAGCCTTCGAAGGTTCGAATCCTTCCCCCTCCACCATAGATAGGAAAAATCGAGGTTTTTCAGGTTACATCAGCTAGAATAGCCTAGTCTGGAATCGCTATTCCGGCCTAGTGCAGTAAAAGCGGGTGTAGTTCAATGGTAGAACCTCAGCCTTCCAAGCTGATGGTGTGGGTTCGATTCCCATCACCCGCTCCATAATTTATGGATAAATAAAGATTTTAGCCCATATAGCTCAGTCGGTAGAGCGCATCCTTGGTAAGGATGAGGTCACCAGTTCAAATCTGGTTATGGGCTCCAGCAAGTTGATGTTGTTTATTGATGCCGACCGACCGAAGTATTTTGGTCTGAATCTCTGGCTCTAAGCTTTGTAGGGGAGTTGCCTGGATGTCCAAAGAAAAATTTGAGCGCAGCAAGCCGCATGTAAATGTGGGCACGATTGGCCACGTTGACCACGGCAAGACCACGCTGACGGCGGCGATCACCAAGGTGATGGCGGCCCAGTTTGGCGGTGAATTCAAGGCCTACGACCAGATTGACTCCGCGCCGGAAGAGAAGGCGCGCGGCATCACCATTGCCACGGCGCATGTCGAGTACCAATCGCCGAACCGGCACTACGCCCATGTCGACTGCCCGGGTCATGCCGACTACATCAAGAACATGATCACCGGCGCGGCGCAGATGGACGGCGCGGTGCTGGTCGTATCGGCGGCGGACGGGCCGATGCCGCAGACCCGTGAACACATCCTGCTAGCCCGGCAAGTAGGCGTCCCCTACATCGTCGTCTACCTGAACAAGGCTGACATGGTCGATGACGCCGAGCTGCTCGAACTGGTCGAGATGGAAGTGCGCGAACTGCTGAGTCTTTACGACTTCCCGGGCGACGACCTGCCGATCGTTACCGGCTCCGCGTTGAAAGCCCTGGAAGGCGACAAGGGCGACTTGGGCGAACCCTCGATTCACAAGTTGGTGGACGCGATGGACGCCTACATTCCGCAACCGCAGCGGGAAGTGGACAAACCGTTTCTGATGCCGATTGAAGACGTCTTCTCGATCTCCGGGCGCGGCACGGTAGTGACCGGACGCATCGAACGGGGCAAAGTCAAGGTCGGTGAAGAAGTCTCGATTATCGGCATTCGTCCGACGGTCAAGACGGTATGCACGGGCGTAGAAATGTTCCGCAAACTGCTGGATCAGGGCGAAGCGGGGGACAACGTCGGGGTGCTGCTGCGCGGCACCAAGCGGGAAGACGTTGAGCGGGGCCAAGTGCTGGCCAAGCCCAACACCATCACCCCGCACACGCACTTTGAAGCCGAAGTTTACGTCCTATCCAAGGAAGAAGGCGGACGGCACACGCCGTTTTTCAAGGGCTACCGGCCGCAGTTTTACTTTCGCACCACGGACGTCACGGGGTCGGTGGATTTACCGGAAGGCGTCGAGATGGTCATGCCGGGGGACAACATCCGCATGACGATCAACCTGATTGCGCCGATTGCGATGGACGAAGGCTTACGCTTCGCCATTCGCGAAGGCGGACGCACGGTCGGCGCCGGCGTCGTCGCTAAAATCATTGAGTAGTTTTTGTCAGGCGTAGTACCGGTGGAGCGTCAGATTGACGCTCCACCCAGTCGTAAATACAGGCCAGTAGCTCAATTGGTAGAGCAGCGGTCTCCAAAACCGCAGGTTGGGGGTTCGAGACCCTCCTGGCCTGCCATCTCTCTTATGGCAGACTTCAGACGCCGCTCATCGGAAAAAACGATGAGCGGTCGTTTCCTGGAGAACACACAGCCACCATTCGCATGAATCCGACCAAATCTGAAACGCAGATCCTGAATCGCGCCGATACCCTCAAATTAGCCGCCGCAGGCGCCCTGATCCTAATTGCGCTGGCCGCTTTTTATCTGTTCTCCAACTACTCCCTGTTGGTGCGGGTGATTGGGTTGCTGATCGCGGTTGGAGCCGCTGTGGTAATTGCCCTGAAAACCGAACCGGGCGCAGAAACCCTGGAGTTTCTCCTCAGCGCGCGTTCCGAGTTGCGCAAGGTCGTTTGGCCGACCCGCGCCGAGACAACGCAAACCACGCTGATTGTCATCGCTATGGTGGTCATCATGGGAATTTTATTGTGGCTGTTCGATGTCCTGCTGCTTTGGCTGGTTCGTTTGATCACTGGATAAGGGAATAGCGGCATGGCAATGCGGTGGTATGTAGTCCAGGCCTATTCCGGATTCGAGCAACAAGTCCGGCGCTCGTTGCTGGAGCGGATCAACCGTGCGGGCATTCATGACCGGTTCGGACAGATTTTGGTGCCCACTGAAGAGGTCGTCGAGATGCGCGACGGCCAGAAACGTAAGAGCGACCGCAAATTCTTCCCCGGTTATGTGCTGGTGCAGATGGAGCTGGATAACGAAACCTGGCACATGGTCAGAGAGACCCCCAAAGTGCTTGGCTTCATCGGCGGAACCAGCGACCGGCCAGCGCCGATTTCTGAAAAGGAAGCCCAAACCATCCTGCAACGCATTCAGGACGGCGTTGACAAGCCCAAGCCCAAGGTGCTCTACGAACCCGGTGAAATGGTGCGCGTCACGGATGGACCGTTCAACGACTTCGAAGGGGTGGTTGAAGAAGTCAATTATGAAAAGAGTCGGCTGCGAGTGGGGGTCATGATCTTTGGTCGCACCACCCCTGTGGAATTGGAATTTAGCCAAGTCGAAAAAGTCTCTCGCTGACTGGCTCATGCCGGTCATTCTTCCGCCCGGCAGGGCGGTTCATCCGGGGAGCCGCAAGGCGTTTGCACCCGACAGGAGCATTCATGGCCAAAAAAGTTACTGCCTACGTCAAGCTGCAAGTCGCAGCCGCGAAGGCCAATCCAAGTCCGCCGGTCGGTCCCGCCCTAGGCCAGCATGGCGTAAATATTATGGAATTCTGCAAGACCTTCAACGCCCAGACCCAACACCTGGAGCCGGGCCTGCCAATTCCGGTAGTGATCACGGTCTACAGCGACCGCAGCTTCACCTTCATCATGAAGACCCCGCCGGCTTCGGTGCTGCTGAGAAAGGCGCTGGGCCTTGACAAGGGCAGCTCCAATCCCAACACCAAGAAGATCGGTACGGTCACCCGCACTCAACTGGAAGACGTGGCTAAGGCGAAAATGCCCGACCTGACCGCCGCCGATCTGGATGCCGCAGTGCGCACCATTGCCGGCAGCGCCCGCTCCATGGGTCTCAACGTCGAGGGAGTTTAAGTCATGGCCAAGCTCTCCAAACGGATGAAGGCGATCCGCGCCAAAGTCGCATCGAACAAGTTCTACCCGGTTGAGGAGGCTTTCAACCTGCTGAAAGAACTGGCCAGCGCCAAGTTCCAGGAAGCCGTCGATGTCGCCGTCAATCTGGGCGTCGATCCCCGCAAGTCGGATCAGGTGGTGCGCAGCGCCACAGTGCTGCCGCATGGCACCGGCAAAACAGTGCGGGTCGCCGTATTCGCCCAAGGGGCCAACGCCGACGCGGCACGGGCTGCCGGCGCCGATATCGTGGGTTTTGAAGACCTGGCCGATTCGGTCAAGGCCGGTCAATTTGACTTCGACGTGGTCATCGCCTCGCCTGATGCAATGCGCGTGGTCGGTCAACTCGGCAAAATCCTCGGCCCGCGTGGTCTGATGCCTAACCCCAAGGTTGGCACCGTCACCCCCGATGTGGTCGGCGCGATCCGTAACGCCAAAGCGGGCCAAGTGCGATATCGGACTGACAAGGCGGGCATTATCCATTGCACCCTGGGTAAGGTGAATTTTACCGCAACCCAGTTGCAGGAAAACCTGCAAGCCCTGTTGCACGATTTGCAGAGGGCCAAACCATCGACTTCCAAAGGCGTCTACATGCGCCGGGTAACCGTCTCCACCACCATGGGGCCGGGTCTGGCGGTAGATCAGGCCACGTTAACATTCTGAATCACTGGATTAAGGTGAGTTGAGCGGAAGCTAAATTCACAAAATGACTTTGGGCCGGCCAGCTTTGCTGGCCAGTGTCAAAGACCGCAGGCGCCTTCGGGCTTAATCGCTCTTGGCTTCAGCCAAGACCGCCCGCGCAGACGGCAGGGCCCTTCAGGATTTCCTGGTCAGGCCGCCGTTTCCCTTTTCTCCACCTGTGGAGAAAAAACTATGAGGAAAACCGATGAGTCTCAATCTGGCAGAAAAACAGGCTGTGGTGGCCGAAGTCGCCAAGGTAGCTGCCAGTGCGCACTCCGCGATCGCCGCCGAATATCGAGGGCTGAGCGTCACTCAGCTCACTAACCTGCGCGTCAAGGCGCGGGAAACCGGCGTCTATCTGCGCGTCGTCAAGAACTCCCTGGCGCGGCGCGCTGTGCAGGGCACTGAGTTCGAATGTCTGCAACCCAGTCTGGTCGGGCCGCTGATTCTAGCGTTCTCCCAGCAGGAGCCAGGCGCGGCGGCGCGTATTTTCAAGGAATTTCTGAAGGAAAAAGCCAACGACAAATTGATCGTCAAAGCTTTGGCTGTCGGTGGACAGGCCTATCCCGCTCATGAGCTGGATCGTCTGGCCAGTTTGCCGACCCGCGATGAAGCGATCAGCCTGTTGATGGCTACCCTGCGGGCGCCGCTCGACAAATTCGCGCAAACCCTCAATGAAATTCCCGGAAAACTGGTGCGCACGATCGATGCGATCCGGCAGCAGAAGGAAGCCGCCTGAACGGCGCAACCGCCTGATTTTGCAATTTCCAGGTTCCTAACCAGGAGTAAATGAGTAATGGCTGTTTTGAAAGAAGACATTCTGGATGCCATCGCTGGCATGACCGTGATGGAAATCGTGGAATTGATTTCCGCGATGGAAGAGAAGTTTGGCGTGACCGCCGCCGTCGCTGTGGCGGCGGCGCCTGCCGCCGCCGCCGCCGCTCCGGTCGAAGAAAAGACCGAGTTTGATGTGGTGATGACCAGCTTCGGTGAGAAGAAAGTCGAGGTCATCAAGGTGGTGCGCGCCCTGACCGGCTTGGGGCTGAAGGAAGCGAAGGATGCTGTGGAAGGCGTACCCTCCACCATCAAGGAAGGCATTCCCAAGGCTGAAGCCGAGGACGTCAAGAAGAAATTGGAAGAAGCCGGCGCCAAGGTCGAAATCAAGTAATGCGGCGATCCCCGCCGCGTGGGAATTCGTTGCATTGCATTGCCTGGCTTGGACAGACCCAAGCGGGAACGGCTGGCGGCCTCAGGTCGCCGGCCTGTTCTCGTTTGAGTTCGTCAGCAATCGCCAGCGTTTGCCGCTCTACATACTCACCATGGCGTCAGGCAACTCCCGTCTTTGACTGGCACTCCCGAGAGAGGAATCCCGATGGCTTACACTTTTACTGAAAAAAGACGCATCCGTAAAGACTTCGGCAAGCGCTCCAGCATCCTCGAGGTCCCTTATCTACTGGCGATCCAACTGGATTCCTATCGCGATTTTCTGCAAGCCGACACGCTGCCCGGAGAACGCGGCGAAGCGGGTTTGCATGCCGCTTTCCGCTCGGTGTTCCCGATTATCAGCTATTCGGGCAATGCCCGGTTGGAATATGTAAGCTACCGACTGGGCGAACCGGGGTTTGATGTCCGCGAATGCCAATTGCGTGGGCTGACCTACGCCGCGCCGCTGCGGGTGCGCCTGCGGCTGGTGCTGATGGACAAGGAAGCGGAAGCCGGCGCGCCAAAAGTCAAGGATATCAAGGAAAACGAAGTCTACATGGGCGAATTGCCGCTGATGACCGACAACGGCACATTCGTCATCAATGGCACTGAGCGGGTCATCGTCTCGCAACTGCACCGCTCGCCCGGCGTCTTCTTCGATCATGACAAAGGCAAGACCCACTCTTCCGGCAAGCTGCTGTTTTCGGCGCGAATTATCCCCTATCGCGGCTCCTGGCTGGATTTCGAGTTCGACGTAAAGGATGTGTTGTACGCTCGCATTGACCGGCGCCGCAAACTGCCGGCGACCATTCTGCTGCGGGCGCTGTTCGATGACCCTAATCCTAATGATCCTCATGCTCGCAGCGTCAACGAACGGGTTCTGGAAATCTTCTTCGATACGAACACCGTGCGGGTCGCCGGTGAGCAATTCACCCTGGATCTGGTGCCCGAACGCCTGCAAGGTGAAACCGCCAGCTTCGACATTCTCATCAACGACCAAGTCGTACTCAAGGCCGGTGAACGGGTTAAAGCCAAACATGTGCGCAAGCTCACTGAATCGGGCGTACAAAACATTGTCGTGCCGCGTGAATACCTCGTCGGCAAGATTCTGGCGCATGACCTGGCGGATCCCGAGACCGGCGAACTGCTGGCGCAGGCCAACGATGAACTGACTGCGGACAAACTGGACAAGATTCAGGCTAGCAGCATCGATCAATTCAGGACGCTCTTTGTCAACGAAGTCAACCGTGGCCCATTCATTTCCAACACACTGCGCGCCGATCCCACCCGTAGCCAATGGGAAGCCCAAGTGGAAATCTACCGGATGATGCGCCCCGGCGAACCGCCCACCAAGGACGCCGCCCAGCGTTTGCTGCATGATCTCTTCTTCACGGCGGATCGCTACGATCTGTCTGAAGTGGGCCGGATGAAGTTCGACAGCCGGGTCAGCCAGCGCCGCGAGCCGATTCCCGGCATTCCGGTCAAGGAACACGCGCCCGGCGTCCTGTCCATGGAAGACATCCTAGCGGTGCTCAAAACGCTGATCGACATTCGCAACGGCAACGGGGTGGTCGATGACATTGACCACTTGGGCAACCGTCGTATCCGTTGTGTGGGCGAGATGACCGAAAACGTGTTCCGCATTGGCCTGGTCCGGGTGGAACGGGCGGTGCGGGAACGGTTGAGCCTGGCGGAATCCGAAGGTCTGACCCCGCAGGATCTGGTCAACGCCAAGCCGGTAGCCGCTGCGATCAAGGAGTTTTTCGGCTCCTCGCAATTGTCGCAGTTCATGGATCAGAACAACCCGCTGTCTGAAGTCACCCACAAGCGCCGGATTTCGGCGCTGGGACCGGGCGGTTTGACTCGGGAGCGCGCCGGTTTTGAGGTGCGCGATGTTCATGCCACTCACTATGGCCGGGTCTGCCCGATTGAAACCCCGGAAGGGCCGAATATCGGTCTGATCAATTCATTAGCGGTCTATGCCCGCACCAATTCCTATGGTTTTCTGGAAACCCCCTACCGGCGGGTGGAAAATGGCCGGGTGATCGACCAAATCGACTATTTATCAGCGATTGAGGAAGGCCAATACGTCATCGCCCAGGCGAATACGCCGCTGAGTCAGGAAGGAGGCCAGTTGACGGACGATCTGGTGTCCTGCCGCCACATGAATGAATTCGCGCTGTTTACCGCCGACCGGGTGCAGTACATGGATGTGTCGCCCAAGCAGATCGTATCGGTCGCCGCCGCGCTGATCCCGTTCCTGGAACACGACGACGCCAACCGGGCGCTGATGGGTTCCAACATGCAGCGTCAGGCAGTGCCTACCCTGCGCGCCGAAAAGCCCCTGGTCGGCACCGGCATGGAGCGAATTGTCGCCCGCGATTCTGGCGTCTGCGTGATCGCTAGCCGGGGCGGACTGGTGGATTCGGTGGACGCCGGACGCATCGTGGTCCGGGTCAATGACGCCGAAACCGAGGCTGGCGAGTCCGGCGTGGATATCTACAACCTGACCAAGTACACCCGTTCCAACCAGAATACCTGCATTAACCAGCGACCCCTGGTCGGGGTTGGAGACGAGGTTGCACGCGGCGACGTACTGGCGGACGGGCCGTCGACCGACATGGGCGAACTGGCGCTGGGCCAGAATCTGCTGGTCGCTTTCATGCCATGGAATGGCTACAACTTCGAGGATTCGATCCTGATCTCCGAGCGGGTGGTGCAGGAAGACCGCTTCACCACCATCCATATCGAGGAACTGTCCTGCGTCGCCCGCGACACCAAACTGGGGCCGGAAGAAATCACCGCCGATATTCCCAACGTCGGCGAAAGCGCCCTGGCCCGACTGGACGAAGCCGGGATTGTGTTTATCGGCGCCGAGGTCAAAGCCGGCGATATCATGGTCGGCAAGGTCACGCCCAAAGGCGAAACCCAACTGACCCCAGAGGAGAAATTATTGCGGGCGATCTTCGGCGAGAAAGCCTCGGACGTGAAGGATACCTCGCTGCGGGTGCCCTCTGGTATGGACGGCACGGTCATCGACGTGCGGGTCTTTACTCGCGACGGTGTGGAGAAGGACTCGCGGGCCAAACAGATCGAGGAAATGGAATTGAAGCGGATCCGCAAGGATCTGAACGATCAATTGCGCATCCTTGAAGACGACCTGTATCAGCGCATGGAGCAAATGCTGGTCGGTCACTTGGCGGAGGGCGGCCCCAACGGATTGCAACGCGGCGAAACGGTCACCGCTGGCTACTTGCAGGGCCTGCCGCGCCGGTACTGGTTCGAAATTCGCGTACAGGCCGACGAACTCATCGAGCAGATCGAAAAGATCAAACGGCAACTCGACCAACAGCGCAAGGATTTTGACGAGAAATTTGAAGAAAAGCGCCGCAAACTGACGCAAGGCGATGATCTCGCTCCGGGCGTGTTGAAGATGGTCAAGGTCTACCTGGCGGTTAAGCGCCGCATTCAGCCCGGCGACAAGATGGCGGGTCGCCACGGCAACAAGGGCGTGGTGTCGATGATCGTGCCGCAGGAAGACATGCCTTACCTGGAAGACGGTACGCCGGTCGATATCGTCCTGAATCCGCTCGGCGTGCCGTCGCGGATGAATGTCGGCCAGGTGCTTGAAACCCATCTGGGCTGGGCCGCCAAGGGGTTGGGCCTCAAGATTGGCCGGTTACTGGACGCACAGGCGCAACTCAGCCAACTGCGGTCGTTTTTGGAACAGATTTACAATGGAATCGGCGCGCAAAAAATCGACCTGCAGGAAATCAGCGACGAAGAATTATTGACGCTGTGCCGCAACCTGCGTGGGGGGGTGCCGATTGCTACTCCAGTATTCGATGGCGCGACCGAAGAGGAAATGCGCGAATTACTGCAACTGGCGGGGCTGGCGGAAAACGGCCAGACCACGCTTTACGATGGCCGCACCGGCGACTCGTTCGACCGGCCGGTGACCGTTGGCTACATGTATATGCTCAAGCTAAACCATCTGGTCGATGACAAGATGCACGCCCGCTCCACCGGCCCCTACAGCCTGGTGACCCAGCAACCACTGGGCGGCAAAGCGCAGTTCGGCGGCCAGCGCTTTGGCGAAATGGAGGTGTGGGCGCTGGAAGCCTACGGCGCGTCCTACACCTTGCAGGAAATGCTGACCGTTAAATCGGACGATGTGAACGGCCGCACCAAAGTCTACAAGAACATCGTCGACGGCAACCATCGCATGGAGGCCGGTATGCCGGAATCCTTCAACGTGCTGGTCAAGGAAATCCGTTCGCTGAGCATCAACATCGAGCTGGAAGCCGATGCTGAGACGCCGCGCACTGAGTGAAGCCGGGTAACGCAATCCCGAGGGTGAAAGAGTGAAAGATCTGTTGAATCCGTTCAAAACCTTCGACGAGCTCGAGGATTTCGACGCCATTCGCATCGGGCTAGCCTCGCCGGAGATGATCCGCGCCTGGAGCCGGGGCGAGGTGAAAAAGCCCGAAACGATTAACTATCGGACGTTCAAGCCAGAACGCGATGGCCTGTTCTGCGCCAAGATTTTCGGGCCGAACAAGGACTACGAGTGCCTGTGCGGCAAATACAAGCGGCTCAAGCATCGCGGCGTGGTCTGCGAAAAATGTGGGGTCGAGGTGACGCTGGCCAAAGTGCGGCGTGAGCGGATGGGCCATATCGAATTGGCCAGCCCGGTCGCCCACATCTGGTTTCTGAAATCGCTGCCCTCGCGCATCGGCCTGCTGTTGGACATGACCTTGCGCGACATTGAGCGGGTGCTGTACTTCGAGTCCTATGTGGTCATCGATCCGGGCATGACCCCCCTGGAACGCGGCAGCCTGCTCAACGACGAACAGTATCTGGACGCTGTTGAACAGCACGGCGATGAGTTCGACGCCCGGATGGGCGCTGAGGCGATCCACAAGTTGCTGCGCGACATGGACCTCAAGCAGATGGTGGTCAAGCTGCGCCAGGAAATTCTCGAATGCAGTTCGGAAACCAAGCTCAAGCGGCTGTCGAAGCGGCTCAAACTGATGGAATCGTTCCTGCATTCCGGTAATAAGCCGGAGTGGATGGTGCTGACCGTGCTGCCGGTGCTGCCGCCTGACCTGCGGCCATTGGTGCCGTTGGACGGTGGACGCTTCGCCACCTCCGATCTCAACGACCTCTACCGCCGGGTAATCAACCGCAACAACCGGCTCAAGCGGTTGCTGGAACTCTCCGCCCCAGACATCATCATCCGCAATGAAAAGCGGATGCTGCAGGAAGCGGTGGATTCGTTGCTGGATAACGGGCGGCGCGGGCGGGCCATCACCGGCAGCAACAAACGGCCGCTGAAGTCGCTGGCGGATATGATCAAGGGCAAACAGGGCCGGTTCCGCCAAAACCTGCTCGGCAAGCGGGTGGACTATTCAGGCCGTTCGGTGATCGTGGTCGGCCCCACCCTGCGTCTGCACCAGTGCGGGCTGCCCAAAAAAATGGCGCTGGAGTTATTCAAGCCGTTCATTTTCAGCAAATTGCAATTTCGCAACATGTCCACCACCATCAAGGCCGCCAAGAAAATGGTGGAGCGTGAAGACCCGGTGGTGTGGGACATCCTGGAAGAGGTGATCCGCGAACATCCGGTGCTGCTCAACCGCGCCCCGACCCTGCACCGATTGGGTATTCAGGCCTTTGAGCCGACCCTGATCGAAGGCAAGGCCATCCAGTTGCACCCCTTGGTTTGCACGGCCTTTAACGCCGACTTCGACGGCGATCAGATGGCGGTGCATATCCCGCTGTCCATCGAGGCGCAGCTCGAAGCGCGGGCGTTGATGATGTCCACCAACAACATCCTCAGCCCGGCCAATGGCGAACCGATCATCGTCCCCTCGCAGGACGTGGTGCTCGGCCTGTACTACCTGACCCGCGAGCGGATCAACGTCCGAGGCGAGGGGATGAAGTTCGCCAACCTGAAAGAGGTGCATCGGGCTTATGAGACCCGGCAAGTGGAGCTTCACGCCCATGTTGAGGTGCGTCTGCCGCTGGAGCAGCCCGATGAGGCGGGACGCGCCCAAACGGTGCTGAAGCGGGTTAAAACCACCGTCGGACGGGCGCTGCTGTCTGATATTCTGCCCAAAGGCCTGCCTTTCGAGTTAGTCAATCAGACACTGAACAAGAAGGCGGTTTCCCGGTTGATTAACGAATGCTACCGCCGCCTGGGCTTGAAGGATACGGTCATTTTCGCCGACCAATTGATGTACACCGGGTTTCATTACGCCACCCGCTCCGGCTCGTCGATTGGCTTTGAGGACTTCAAGATTCCTAGCCAGAAAACCGCGTTGCTGGAGAAGGCGGAACAGGAAGTCAAGGAAATCGACAGCCAGTACACCTCAGGTCTAGTGACTAAGGGCGAGCGCTATAACAAGGTGGTGGATATCTGGTCGCGCACCAATGATCAGGTCGCCAAGGCGATGATGGACAACCTGGGCAGCGAAATGGTGACCAACCGCGAGGGTCAGGAAGTCAAACAGACCTCGTTCAACGCCGTCTTCATGATGGCCGACTCCGGCGCCCGTGGCTCGGCGGCGCAAATTCGCCAATTGGCCGGGATGCGCGGCTTGATGGCCAAGCCCTCCGGCGAAATCATCGAAACCCCGATTAAGGCTAACTTCCGCGAAGGATTGAGCGTCCTGGAGTACTTCATCTCCACGCACGGCGCCCGCAAAGGGTTGGCTGACACCGCGCTCAAAACCGCGAATTCCGGTTATCTGACCCGCCGGCTGGTGGACGTGGCGCAGGACATGGTGGTGACGGAACCGGACTGCGGCACCGATAAAGGGGTCTGGATGACGCCGGTCATCGAGGAAGGCGATGTGAAAGAACCGTTGCGCGACCGGGTGCTGGGTCGAACCGTTGCGCGCGATGTTCCCCATCCGGGCAGCGATGAGGTCGCCATTCCTGCCGGCACCCTGTTGGATGAACATTGGGTGGCGAAACTGGATGAATGGGGCATTGACCTGATCATGGTGCGTTCCGCCATCACCTGCCACACTCGTTACGGCATCTGCGCCGCCTGCTACGGCCGTGATCTGGCGCGCGGTCACCGGGTCAACAGTGGCGAAGCGGTCGGGGTCATCGCCGCCCAGTCTATCGGTGAACCCGGCACCCAGTTGACCATGCGCACCTTCCACATCGGCGGCGCGGCCTCCCGAACCACGGTGACCGACAGCGTACAGATCAAGGCTAAAGGCATTTTGCGCCTGCACAAGATGAAGTATGTGCGGCGCCGCAATGACCATCTGGTCGCCGTCTCACGCTCAGGCGAAATCACCCTCGTGGACGAACATGGCCGTGAGCGGGAACGCTATAAGGTTCCCTACGGCGCGGAACTGTCGGTCGAGGACGGTAGTCCGGTCGAAGCGGGCCAGGTGATTGCCCGCTGGGATCCCTACACCCATCCGATCATCACCGAAGTAGCGGGCTTTGTCCGTTTCGCCGAGTTCGAGGAAGGCATTACCGTGCAGCGGCATGCCGACGAAATGACCGGCCTGACCAGCCTGGTGGTGATGGATCCGAAACAGCGTAGCTCTTTGGGCAAGGACAAGCGACCGATGGTGCGGTTGCTGGACCAGCACGGCAACGACCTGTTTATCCCTGGGGCCAGCACCCTGGCGCAATACCTGCTGCCATCGGGAGCCATCGTCAACCTGGCCGATGGCGCCGAAGTAGCGGTCGGCGATGTGATCGCCCGCATCCCGCAAGAATCCTCCAAGACCCGCGATATTACCGGCGGTCTGCCGCGCGTCGCTGACCTGTTCGAGGCGCGCAAACCCAAGGAACCGGCGATCCTGGCGGAAAAATCCGGCATCATCGAATTTGGCAAGGAGACCAAGGGCAAACAACGGCTGGTGATTCGCGACAAGGGCGGCGACATTCTCTACGAGGAACTGATTCCCAAGTGGCGGCATGTCAATGTATTCGACGGCGAACATGTCGAACAGGGCGAAATGATCGCCGATGGCGAACCGAACCCGCACGATATCCTGCGGTTGCTCGGCGTACAGGAGTTGGCCGCCTACCTGACCAAGGAAATTCAGGACGTATACCGGGTGCAGGGCGTCAAGATCAACGACAAGCATATTGAGGTGATCGTCCGCCAGATGCTGCGCAAGGTCGAGATTCTCCACTCGGGCGACACCCCCTTTATCAAGGGTGAACAGGTCGAGCGGCCCCGCGTGCTGGAGGAAAACGACCGGGCGGAAAAGGAGGGCCGGACGCCCGCCCTTTGGCAACCCATCCTGCTGGGCATCACCAAAGCCTCGCTGGCCACCGAATCGTTCATTTCGGCCGCCTCGTTCCAGGAAACCACCCGCGTCCTCACGGAAGCCGCAGTGCGCGGCTTGCGTGATGACCTGCGCGGGTTGAAGGAGAATGTCATCGTGGGCCGGCTGATTCCGGCCGGCACCGGCTTGGCCTATCACCTGCAACGGCGCGAAAACTGGGTGCCCAGTCGGCCAACGCTCAACGCCAGCCATGTCTTCGAGAGCAGCGAAGTCGAGGTGAAAGTCACGGCTGAAGACAAGGAGGATGACAGCGAGATGGATTCCAAGGATGACGCCGCTGATTGACCTCTTGCCGAAGTAACGAGGAATCAGGTTTTTGTCTGAAGAAAAAGCCCTCCCCTATCCAAGGGGAGGCGGCGCTTACAGAATCCGGTTCCGCTGAATTCCCGCTATGACCGCCCTGCTGGAAACTCACAGTCTGGTCAAACACTTTCGTGGCGTTAAAGCCGTTGACGGCGTTGACCTGGCTATCCCTGCCGGGCGCTGTTTTGGCTTGCTAGGGCCCAACGGCGCGGGCAAGACCACCACGGTGGAAATGCTGGAAGGCATTCAACAGCCAACCGGCGGACGAATTCGCTACCAGGGCGAACCTTTGGGGCCGCGCTTTCGCCAAGACATCGGCATCATGTTTCAATCCACAGCGCTCCAAGACCACATCACTGGCCGGGAAAACCTGCGGATGTTCGGCCATTTCTACTCTCGCACCCTGCCCATCGCCAAACTGGCGGAAACTTGCGCTTTGGGTGAATTCATCGACCGCGACACGCGCAAACTGTCTGGCGGGCAGCGCCAACGCCTGTTATTGGCTATCGCCCTGGTCAATGACCCTGAACTGCTGTTTCTGGACGAACCCACCACTGGCCTGGACCCCCAGGCCCGACGCAATTTCTGGGAACTGATCCATCGCATCAAGGCGCGGGGCAAGACGGTATTGCTCACGACGCACTACATGGAAGAGGCCTATCACCTCTGCGATGAGATCGCCATCATGGATCATGGTCGGATCATCGCTCAAGGCTCGCCCCGCGAGCTGCTGGCGGCGCATTTTGATGATGTCGTGCTGCAACTGCCGTTAGCGGATTTTCCTGACCCTACCCCACTCGCCGCGCACACGGTGATCCAAGGCCGGGATACCGTGGAAATTCTCACCCGTGATGTCAACGCGGCCATCGAGGAGTTGCTGGCGCGGAACATTTCACTGGCGCGGCTACAAATCCGCCCGCGTACCTTGGAGGATCTGTTTCTGGAACTGACAGGACGGGAATTGCGCGCATGAACAGACGACGGTTCTGGGCCGTATTCGTCTGCCGCAATCGGGAATTTCTGCGCGACCGCTCGGCGCTGACCTGGAATTTTTTGTTTCCCGTGTCTCTGATCGCCGGGTTCGCCTTTGCCTTTTCCGGGCCAGGTTTGCACCTCTACAAGGTCGGCGTCATGGGCGACGCCAGCGCCTGGCAAGGCAGCGCATTCTTCGAGACCCGTTATATCCAGTTCATCCCGGTCGTTAACCGGTCCGCCGCTTTGACCAAGATCGAGCGTCATCAACTCGATATGCTGGTCGATCCTGCCGGGCGACAGTATTGGATCAATGACGAAGCGCCCAAAGGCTATGTACTGGAACGGGTGCTGCGTGGGGCGGACGCTGCGGCTTCCCCGTTCAGTAAGCAGACGGTCAGTGGCCGCGCCATTCGTTATGTCGACTGGGTGATGCCAGGAGTCCTGGCGATGAACATGATGTTCGGCTGCCTGTTTGGCGTCGGTTATGTGATCGTGCGTTACCGCAAAAACGGGATGCTTAAGCGATTGAAGGCCACCCCGCTGACTCCGCTGGAATTTCTGGCGGCCCAAGTCGCATCAAGGCTCTGGCTGACCCTGGCGACCACCGCGTTGGTGTTTATCGGCACGAACCATTTCATCGGCTTTCCTATACACGGCTCGTATTTCGATTTGTTTCTGGTTTGCCTGGTCGGGGCGATTAGTCTCATTAGTCTGGGGTTAATCGTGGCGGCCCGCACCACCAGTGAAGAGTTGGCTGCCGGTTTATTGAACCTGCTCAGTTGGCCAATGACGTTTCTGTCCGGGGTCTGGTTTTCCCTGGAAGGGGTGCATCCGTTCCTGCAACAGTGCGCGCAACTGGCGCCATTGACCCATATCATCGACGCCGCACGGGCGATTATGCTCGATGGCGCAGGACTGAGAGATGTCTCTGGGCATCTGCTGGCGCTGACCGCCATGAGTCTGGGGTTCATGGCGATCGGGGCCTGGCTGTTTCGGTGGGAGTGAAGCCTGGGGAAAGTGGCGCCACCCGGTCGCGACGGGCGGCCAATCCACTCAATATTGATTCAGACGGGCGATGCGTTCCTGATAGCGGGCTTTCAGACAGCGCACCTCGGCGCCGCAGCTATTGCGGGCTTTCAACCAGGACCGCTGATCCTGGCGCACCCGATCCGCCTGCCGAACCGGCAACTCGTTCAACAACGAGCGGTACAGCACCGCCAGTTTCTCATCCAGTGCGTTGAGATCGGGATGGGCGCACACCGCAATTTCGGCGGGACTACTCGCACCGGTACAGTCATAGCTGGCGGCCTGTACGGCCAGAGGCAACAGGCTGGCGCCAAACAAGGACAGGAATAGCACTTTGCACACGATCATTTCTCCTCATCTTTTGACGCTTCAATAGTAGCACCGCCCGCCGAACCGCTCGCTCATACCAAGAGTCAAACCAGCGTCATTTACCTGAAGGAGAAGCCCCATGTCGTGGCTGCCACGCAAAATCCCGATGCCGCGTCCTGAAGAAGCCTTGCCCGGTCGGGCGACTGCCATGCCCGTCCCGGCGCGGCACTACGTCAATGACCATCCTCTGCAGCCCCCGTTTCCGGCAGGTATGAAACAGGCGGTATTCGGACTCGGCTGCTTCTGGGGCGCGGAACGAAAGTTTTGGACGCAGACTGGCGTCTACAGCACCGCAGTGGGCTACGCCGGGGGCCTCACGCCCAATCCAACTTACGAGGAAGTGTGCAGTGGATTGACGGGTCACGCCGAAGTGGTGTTGGTGGTGTTCGATCCCACCGTCATCGCTTATGGGCAGTTGCTCAAAATCTTCTGGGAATCGCACGATCCGACGCAGGGTATGCGCCAAGGCAATGATGTCGGCACGCAGTATCGCTCCGTCATTTACACGGATGACGAGGCTCAGCGCGCCGCCGCCCTCGCCAGTTGCGACGCCTATCAGCAGGCGCTCACGGCTGCCCGCCACGGGCAGATCACCACTGAAATCGCCGATGCGCCGCCGTTTTACTACGCTGAAGACTATCATCAACAGTACTTGGCCAAAAATCCGGGCGGCTATTGCGGATTGGGCGGCACTGGAACACGCTGTCCAACCGGGTGGGCATTGCCGGCCAACGGCTAGACCCCCACTCGGTCAGTTGTCGCCGGTCAGTCACATATTGGCGATGATTTCCGCAGTAATATCTTCAATACCCTGCATGGCGGACGGCGGCAGGTCGATAAACTCAAAGCCCGCATTGAAAAACCCGGGATTCAAGTCCTCGGTTTGCCAAGCGTTCCGCACTTGTAATTCAATCATCAGCTTCTGCCCGTCCTGTAGGGCGGCATCTATTCTAAAGCGAAACAGTTCGCCTATGGCGACAGACGTTTCACTTAACAACTGCATCCCGCCCAGGCTGATGTCCATGATATGACCGAACAGGGCATCATTATCGCTATTGTAAACAGCAAGATAAAATTCGACGCTATAGCGCTCGTAGGCGCGTCTTTCTTCGTCGCTCCAATCGTTCTCTATCAATATATCTTTTTTTGTCATTCGTGGATTTTCTCCAGCGTGGTTTCGGCCAGCGGGTCAATCATCATGCTGCAAAATATCGGAGAACAGGCGCTGCAGGTTCAGGATTGGAATTTTTTTATCTTCATCGCTAAAGCAAGAAAAAGCAACGTGCGCCCAGCCCGGTGGATGCTCAGGCAAAGCGCACGCCTGCTCGTCACTGACCTGCCGCCGCGCCGGCGCGGCGGTTAGCGGCAACGCCCCATACGCAATGGTTTTGGTTGCCTGGTACGCGAAAACCCCCACCAATGACGGTGCTGAAGCGGCGCGCCTCCCCCACAGCCAGGTGGCCAAATCCATAACCGGCACGATTCTCTCCTGCCAAAGCAGCACTTGCTGGCAATAGGCCGGAGTATCTGGAACCGTGAACAAGGCGGGAGCCTGCACCAGGTGGATCAATTCCCGCACGCCCACGGCGGCGTATAATTCCGCATCCAGGGTCAGCAGCCAGGCTGTTGCTTCAGCCATGCTTCGCTCCCTGCAAAGTAGCGCGCTGGCAGAAACTCGCCAACCGGGCGGCGGTGGTCAGACAGTTCACCGTTTCATCATGCACGATCAGCCCCGCGACCAGCGCCCCCGATCGATCCATACAGGGTGGTAACGGATCGTACTGGCGGGACGACTGCGCCAACATCTCGATCCGGTCGCAGACCATCGCTATCCGCTGCTGGCCATTATCCAGCAACAGGCAAACGCGACGGCTAGCGGGCAGATCAATCATCACGGCCAAATCCGCCCCACCCAGACAGAAGACCGGCCAGTCCTGACCCGCCCAGTTGATGACGCCAACCGCCGGCGCAACCCGATCCTGTCGCTGCACATCCAGCACCGATTCCAGAGAACAGAGTTCTTGCTGGGCCAGCCACAGGCAATGATGGTCGAAATACATCGCCACCCACAGCGCGCCCTCGCCTGCCTGTGGTTCGGAATCCTGCGCGCTCTGATCCAAGCCCTGAATGCGCGCCATCGGCAATCTCATGTCGCTCCGCCCTTAAGCCGCACTCAACACCGAATGAATGTTGCGCAGCAACTCTTCTTCAATAAAAGGCTTGGTCATGTAGATGTTGACTCCCGCAGTACGCGCTTCCTGAAGATGTTTGCTGGTCGAACGGGATGTCACCATGATAATCGGCAGGGTGCGGGTCGTTTCCTGCGTCCGGACATGGGAAGTCAATTCCAGGCCATTCATGCGCGGCATCTCCAAATCCACCAGTAATATATCCGGCCGGCGTTTCTCGATCAGCGCCACCGCCTCTAAACCATCGCGGGCGGTGCAAACTTCCAGACCGGCGTCTTCGACCGCCTGCGCCAACGCCCGACGGGCGCTCAGGGAATCGTCTACAACCAGCGCCATGCGCCGCCGAGGGACGGCAGACGCAATGTCTGAAGCCAGCGTCTCTAGGTGTGGCGCGACGCTGTGCAAACGCGGCGCACGCAGCAGCTCCGGCAAGTCCAGCACCGGAGCCACACTACCGTCTCCCAGAATGGTAGCGCCGATGACGCCTTGGAGCTTGGGGAAATAACGCCCCAGCGGTTTAACCACTAGGTCACGACTGTCCAGCACCTGCTCCACACGCACCGCACGAGTCGCTCCCGTTTCCTCCCGCACCAACAATAACGCCGGAGTATGGCGCTCTTGGGCGCGGCGGTCGCCGGGAAGATTAAGCAGACCATCCAGGTCAGTTAATTCGTAGCAGGCATCGCCCAGGTAATAGGCCATCACGCCTCCCAGCGGACGCACTTCTCCAAGGCCGGAGTAGAGGATTTGTTCCACGCCACGGCTGGAAATGGCAAAGCGCCATTGCTGTATCCGCACCAACAGAGCATGAATAGCGATCAGGGTCACGGGCAAGCGAAATTCCATTTGGCAACCCTGCCCCGTTTTGGAACGAATCTGGGACGAACCCTTGAGTTCCTGCACAGCAGTATGGACAACATCCAGACCAATGCCGCGCCCTGAAGTCTGACTGGTTTCGGTCCGGGTGGAAAACCCCGGGGTCAGGATCAGGGCGCTCAACTCCGCTTCTCCTGGCATGGCGTCAGCAGCCATCAGCCCTCTGCGCCGGGCGGTCTCGCGAATGGCGGCAAAGTCCAAGCCGGAGCCATCATCCTGACAGCGCACGACCAAAGTATCGCCCTCCCGGCCAAAAGATAGATCGATCCGGCCTACCGGATCCTTGCCCAGCGCTTGACGGCGCTCAGGCGATTCGACGCCATGATCCACTGCATTGCGCAGAACATGCATCAGCGGATCGATAATCGCCGTCAGCAAATGACTGTCTATCAAGGTGGCGCCGCCGCTGACCGTGAAGTGAACCTCTTTATCGGTCAGGCGACAGGTCTGTCGCACACTGCGTTGCAGACGGGGCACGACGGTCTGCACGGGCACCATGCGGGTGCGCAACACCGCCTCCTGGCTCGCCCGGTGCAATCGCCCTTGGGTAACCAGTAGATGATCCAGTACGGTCAGATCCTCGCGAATTTCCTGATCCAGAACGTGCGAATCGAGGGCGACTTCCAAGAGACGATGAGTGACTGTATTCAATTCATCGTACTGCTCCAGTTCCAGTGGGTCAAAATTACCCTGAGCGGCAAACTGGTCTATTTTTGAAGCAATACCACGAATTTCAACGATATTTTCCAGATCAGCGGTCAGTTGCTGGAAAACCTGATGCTGCATCTGGACCGCACGGGCCTGACGCAGCGCCTGACGCGCCCGCTCCTGAATCTGGCCGGTCAGGATAATGGATTCCCCAACCAAGCGCAGTAATTCATCGACCAACGGTGCAGGCACCCGCATCATCGGCGTGGCAGCCGATGAATCCATTTGGGCAGCCGTCGCCTCGGTCACTTCAGAAAGTGGGCCAGCAACTCTCGCAGAGATTCCTGCAAAGCTTTCTTCTGCCGAAGTTTCAGTAACGATAGTCGCGTCCGCCGGCATCCATTTGACCTCAGGATGCTCTTCAGGCGCCCGATCAATCTTCGGCACACCATCCCGGTCAATCCGGTTCGCCCAATCCAGAACCGCTTGCAACACTGCACACGCCTGGGGTGGCGGCTCGCTCAACCCGATCAGCGCCTCGCTCATGGCCTCCAGGCAATCGGCGGCAGCCAATAGCGTTTCAGTGAGTGGGCGATTCGGGAGCGTTTTATGCTTGGCGAGCGCCAGCAGAATGTCTTCGATATGGTGGGTCAGGTGAGCAATGCCCCGCACCCCGACGGTATTACCTGCGCCCTTGACCGTATGTGCAACGCGCTGCGCAATATCCACATCCCGCAAAGTGCCTTCTCCGCCGACCAACCGCTGGATGGCGGCGGAGAATTCCGCAGTCTGCAATGGCAATTCCTGCAACAAGCTGTCCAGCAGTTCGGGATTCACATCCTCTGGCAGCGCCAGCGAGACATCTTCCAGCGACGCCTGCTGCGGTCTGGCTTCGCCTTCCGTCTCCGGCAACGCCAGCGTAGGCGACGCCAGCCGTTCAACGAGCGCCGCCGCCTCTTCTCCTGGCAAGGGATTTGGCCAATCAGTCCGCTGAAGATGATCAACCAGCGCCTGACTAGCGTCCCGATCCGTGAGCGCCTGGAGATAACGCATGACGCGCGCTAGCCAATCCATAATGAGTTGGTGTTCTTCCCCGGTGAGAGGCCGCGACTGTGCGGCTAACTCCAGCAGGTTATCATGCAGATGCGCGCAGGCTTGTTGCAGACCGGTAAACCCCATCGCTTCGGCTGCATCCGTCAAACGGCTTATGTATTCGGTGTAACCGAACAAGGCTTCGGATCGGGCTTCATTTTCACTATCTGGACGAGTAACGATGGCCGCCATATCGATGGCGGCCTCTTCAAGCTGAAGCACCTCAGCCTGGAGCAACTCCACCAGTTCATGGGCGGCAGGCTCTCCCTCCCATTCTGACTCTTCCTCGTCAGGAAGAGGGAGATTTTCGGGAAAATCGGGTTGTTTCGCCTCCACCTCCACTGTGAGAGAGGGCGTTTCAGCGCATAGCGGCTCACCGGGTTGTTCCGCTGCGTCCACTTCTTCCGCAAGCACTTCTTCCGCAAGCAGTTCTTCCGCGCTGGATTCTCTCTCATCGACGTACAAATCTGTCAGGCTCTCGTGTATTCCTCCTTGGTCAGGAGAAGCCGTGTAGAACGCTGGAGGGGGTTGGTCCTCGCTAATCCCCTGCTCCACAGACGCCTGTTCATCCACCTGACTCCAATCTTCTTCTGCCAAAGAAGAGGGCGTCTCAACGAATGGAGGCTCGCTCAGTTCTTCCGTACTGGCTTGTTCCACACCCAACGCTTCCACACCGGATTCTTCCATATCCAAATCTTCCGTGACGAACCTTGCCGCGCTGGCTTCCTCCACACTTGGCTCTTCCGTGACGAACCTTGCCGCGCTGGCTTCCTCCGCACCCAGATCTTCCACACCGGGTTGTTGTCCCCCCCCGACGCATGAATCTGTCAGATTCTCATGTATTATCAGAGAAGAAGGCGTCTCAACGAATGGAAGTTCACTCAATTCTTCCTCTTCAACATCAGAGGAAACCAGAGAAGTGATCATTTGCGGTTCTGCCGCCTCTGCCAGCCCCTCTAAAGCAACGCCCACAATTTCCGGTTCTGCGTCGTTGAACCGGGTCAATCGTGCGCACAACTCAGCCGCATCGGCTTCGGAGAGCGGTGCAGGCCAAACCGGATTTTGCAGATGAACAACTAACGCCTCGCTGGCGCCAGTGTCATCAGGCGCTTCGAGGTAGCCAATCATCAGCGCCGGCCACTCTTCCAGAAGATCGCGTCGGCCACCACCCAAGGCATCCGCCTGGCTCGCAACCACGGTCAGTTGCTGCTGAAAAAGGACGCACGCCTGCCGCAACCCATTCAGGCCAGCGGTCTCAGACAAATCACTGATGTGCTCTACATGGGCGATATAGCGCTCAAGACCTTCAGCCACAGCAACCGGATCGTCATCTGCAACCGGATCGGAAAACGCCTCCAGGAGTACGCTAACGAGAGCGGCAACTTCCGCTTCCAGCGCGGCAAATGTCTCTTGCGGTAGCATCATTGCGGTCTAGCCCTGCTCACGGCGATTAGGGTAAGCAAAAAAATGGTTCGCAGCGGCAAACCATCAAGCCCTTTCCTGGAACGGCAACTTGAAAACCCGCACTGAACTTAACAAGGCCTTGGCGTACTCCACCAGGTTACTGGTGTATTGATTTTGCTCAAGCAGACGTTGACCGGTTTGCAAAGTGCTTTTTTGAATCTGCTTGATGCGATCCAGCAATGCATTACTGACGCGAGCCTGCTCCTGAGAGCTGGTCGCGATTTGCTGCACCGAAGCGACCAATTCCTCCGTGGTCTGCTGGGTCTTTTTCATCTGCTCGCCAGCCTGCTCCGCCATACGACTGCCATCTACCACCTGGCTGATCGCCAGATTCATCGCCGCCACGGTATCGGCGGTTTCCATCTGAATGCTGCTGACCAGGGTCGTGATTTGCGAGGTTGCCTCGCGGGCGTTTTCCGCCAGTCGTTGCACTTCGTCGGCCACCACCGCGAAACCGCGCCCGGCCTCGCCCGCTGAGGCGGCATGCATGCTGGCGTTCAGGGCCAGGATATGCGTGCGTTCAGCGATGGTATTGATCAAATTCACCACGCCGCTGATTTCCTGGGAACGCTCGCCCAGCCGTTTAATGCGCTTTTCCGTTTCCCGGATGGTGTCGCGGGTGCTGGTGATGCCGCCAATGGTGCTGGTCACGGTTTCCAGCGCCTTGCGAGTGGTTTCGATAGCGCCCTCGGCAGTCCGGTTGCACACTGCGGCCAGATCAGCGATGTTATTCATATCTCTGGCGGCGGCAGTCAGTTCGGCGGCCGCCTGCTCCACTTCCTGGCGTTCGTCGTTCGCCACGATAATCACCATGTCCGATTGAGCTTTTACCTTCTCGGACGCTGTTGCGACCTCTTCCGAAACGCGCGTGACTTCAGTCAGCACCTGCGCGGTTTCAGTGGTTAACAAGTTCAGGGCGTCGGCCATGGGGCCGGTGATGTCTTCGTTAACCGATGCCCTGATCGTCAGATCACGCTGGCTAAGCTGCGCGACAGTCTGTAACAGCATGATAATTGAGTTGTTCAGTTCATCATTCTCCTGTTCAGCCTTAACTAGCGTCAGCACGCGCTCATCCAACAATCGGTCAAAACCGCGACCCAACGCAGCCAGTTCATCTTCACCGGTCAGCGCAGTTCGCACGCTAAAATCGCCATTAGTCACATGCTCGACAGTAGCGGCAATTTTTTCAACAGGCTCAACAATCGAGTTGTAAATCAGAATTCCCAACACTGTAGCGATCACCACTCCGATAATCCCCACCGCCAACATGATGATCTGAAAGTTTCGGTTAGCTGCCTGCGAGCGTTCGAGAATCGCTTGAGTGTCTCGCTCAATCTGCCGCCGGGCGGGATTGAGAACTTCGGAATCAATAGGTTCCATGAGTCCATTCAGGTCGTTGGCGACAAACAAGCCCAGTCTTGACCGGTCCTTGGTTGCAAACAGGCTTTCCAACTCAGCAACTGCATCATCCAAAATTTGCTTTTTCTCTTGAATCGCCGCTTTATCGCCAACAGGCGCAATATTGAGATAGCTTTGCCATGCTTCCCCATAGGTCGCTTTAAAAGCAGCCATATCTTTTCCAGCCTGCTCCACAGATATCGTTCCAAGATTTGCGCTATTCGCTAATCTCAACAGATCTACATCGACGACGCGACCTAGATTTTCCGACACCGTTTTATCTTTTACAGCCTGTTCAAGTTTACCCAAAGCATCATTTGCCTGAATCAGGCTGATATAGCTTGTCAGACCCACAATCAGCAAAGCTAGCAACAGGGTCACGATCAAAATGGATAAACGTGTACCAATTCTTAAATTACGCACATCTACCTCCTGCCCAAAAAATCAGGTAAATCCTGTTGAATTCCGAAAAGCTCTTCCCTGTCCAAAACCACATTTCTCATCAGTGACCAATAGACTAGGGAGCGAATATGAACTTTGCGCTTGCTAATCCTTCAAGTCCTTGATCCAGCTAGTATTCTTCATCCACTTTCGATATAGTCTGTACTTGTCGCCACTGCTAGCGATTTTTTTCGAGAAGTTATTGAGCCATTCGAGAAATTCTGGATCACCTTTTCGCACCCCAAAACCCAGATGTTCTATGGTAAAAGGCGATTCTAGAAAAACCACTTTATCTGCGCCGTACTGCTCAAATGCAACGGTATTGTAGGGCGAATCATAGATGAAAGCATCAATCCTGCCTTCGACTACTGCAATCATAGCGTCTCGCTCACTTTCGAACGCTTTATAAGACACCTTTGGAAGCTGGCTCTTGACCGCCGCTTCACCGGTTGTTCCGCTTTTGGAGGCAACTTTGTATGCGGGATCGTTTAGATCCTTATACGACTTGACCTTATCAGACAGCTCCTTGCGTAGCAGCACAGTCTGGCCGATCGACATATATGCATTCGAAAAATCGATTTTTTGACGGCGCTCTCCAGTGATTGTCATTCCGCTGACAATGATATCGCACTTGTTGGCAATCAGCGCAGGAATGATATCGCCCCAAGCCGTATTGACTATCTTCAGGCTAGCGCCCAGCTCTTTAGCCATCAGTTCCGCCAAATCAACGTCAAAACCGATAACTTCTCCTTGCTTGTTAAGCATCTCGAAGGGTGTATAAAGCGGCTCAAGGCAAACTCTTAAAGCGCCACTTTTCTTTATCTCTTCCAGAGTGCTTATATGAACTACTGCTTTTCGCTCTTCTACTGGTTTTTCCGCCGGATTTTCTACTGGTTTTTCTACTGATTTTTCCGCCGGCTTTTCTACCGTTTCCGCCTTCTTCGCGATCTCGCTGGCAAGAATTTCTTCCAGTGTAGCTGAACGAGCTGTGAGCGCCAGCAGACATAGCAAACCAAACAGCAGCAAAGATAAGCATTTTTTCATATCGTTATTCTTCATAGAGTTGAGAATAATTCTCACATCCAGGTGATGAGTTAATGAACACCCGTCGCCAATGATTGGAAAAATTTGCGATAATCAAACTCCACCCAAATAATCTTGTCCTGGCTATAGACGGCAGTAGCATAGTTTCGCAATGCTGCGGGCAGGGGCGGTGAATGATCCATCTGACGATTCATATTCACCGGATGCGGCAGTTTTTCCACAAAAACACCAACAGCATCATCACCCGTATCCAACACGAGCAAGTAACGTCGCTCGCGGGTCGGTTCTTCTATTCCCAAACACCGCATCAAGTCAAATACCGGGACCAGATGACCACGCAGGTTAATACATCCGACTAACCAGGGAGGGGTTTTAGGGATTTGGTAGATCGTTGCCTCCTCAACAATTTCACTCACTGTATCCATACCGATCAAGAAACCGAAATCACCCATACGGTAACCATAGCGCACTCGCTGACGAAGCATCGGTCTAAGACCAGTGATCATTCCTTGCGCAGGATTAAAGCGGCTGAGAGCTGCACTGGGCTTCAATAGAACATCACGATTTCTCTCGACCTCTTCCCGCGTCATTTTCTTAAGCCTCTCTCCCAGACCGATTTAAACCAACCCATACCAACCATTCATTTGGCGATCACCCCAGCAACTTCTTCAACTGATCAATAACTTCGTCAGGCGAGTAAGGCTTATTGACAAATCCTTTGCCTCCCTGCATTTGCGCCCATAAGCGATCCGCCTTTTGATTTTTACTCGTAACGAAAATGACTGGAATATTCTTTGTTTCTTCATCTTGACTCAAGGCGCGGCAAGTAGCAAAACCATCCATCACCGGCATGATAATATCTAGAAATATAACATCTGGTTTCTCTATTTTAGCTTTTTCAACCGCATCCTTACCATTGGTCGCACTAATCACTAAAAACCCGGCCTCTGAAAAGATATTCGTGATATTTTTCAGATCAGCCGGAGAATCGTCGACGGCCATAATCTTGTTAATCACCATTAGATAATCTCCTGACTTCACTGCAAGTACTTTTTAACGACCTTTTGAAAGGTGTCTTGTTTAACTGGTTTGGTAAGATAGGTGTCACAACCTACCAACAACCCTCGAACCCGGTCAAAAGGTGAAGATTTACTGGTCAACATGATCACTGGAGTTTTTTTCTTAGCCTTGTTTTTTTTGATCGCCTTACAAAGCTGATAACCATCGATACCAGGAAGCACAACATCTAGGAAGATCAGATTGTAGGTTGTTCTATTAAGAAGTTCAATGGCTTGCTCTCCATCTATTGCAGTATCCGCCCGTATTCCAAACAGCTTGAGTTCCAATTCGAGTTGCCTTCTCACTGGAGCGCTATCGTCTACAACCAATGCAGTGTAAGTTTTTTCATCTTCCACTACGACAGCAGCCGGAGTAACCGGGGCAGTCGGAGCAGTCGGAGCAGTCGGAGCAGCAACAACTCTCCTGGTTTCAGGTTCTGCAACCGTCAACGGTATGCTATCGCCAATGATTCGCTCTTTACCGGCACGCAATTCTTTTTCGACAACCTGATCAAAAATGCTGATGACCCGATTAGCGACAAAGGGGCGTCGCAGGTAATACAGGATAGAATCTTTGGGAGCCTCTCTGGTCACCAAAATTGTAGGAATATTCGACCGATAAGTATCTACTGAGCCTGAGGAGGTTGCGCCCTCTTTTTTACCGCGCCAATTGGCCATTGCCTGCGGATCATCAGCGTCAACCATCAAGATATTGGTTACTTCGCCGGGGACCGCAAAAGTATAGGAAGAAGGACGATATTGAGAAAGCTTGAAAATATTCCTCAATACATTCCGCTCGGCCTCGCTGATACCAATCATGGCAACAGTAAATGTCTTTTTTTCCATGAATTCTCCATTGAAAAAACCAAGGGCCATTCTTCAAAATAAAGAGCCAAATACGCAATCCAAGATTCAGTTTATTGAATTTTTGCATAGCGATTGCGGCAATGGCTATAAAGAAAAAACCAAGTCAACATCAATTAGGCTACCGGTTGCACAGTAACTCTAGCAAGCGTTAGGCGGTATATGTAACATAATACTAACATATGAAGCCAACCAGCTTGCCCTGATTAACTTCATCAATTAAGTGCGCAATAACCGTGCCGATTAACCCGTCAGTAACAAATCATCAGGTACATGACCTAATGCAACCACATAAGTAATCCTGTCCGAACTGTAGAATTTCCTCTCCTTACTTAAGCAGGGGTGGCGCGCAGCGCTGGGATGATCGCTGTCAGCAACTACCCATTTTTTATAATATAAAAAATCAGTTAAGGCTGTCAATCTAAACAACCAGAACTTTCGCTCGGAAGGGTCTTAACCACTATATGTAGTAGCTAACTTGGCAATCACACCACTATGAGCAGGGTGTAAGCGAAAGTCCTGATCATCTACTACCAGAATCAATGATCGCCCACGCGATGACCTCATGATGCGTACCTCTTTAAACCCGCTATTCCTTCATGGACTCGGCTATTAAACCTGAGTGATTTGGAGGCGGTCCCTGGAGCGGGTTGATCAAACAGCGGATGGGCCAAAATGGACTGAAAAAACCAATTATTGGCCACCGTTCGCCCTTTTTTTCCACCCGTATTCCATTGTTGAAAAACCACACGGCGCTTCGACCCGATTAAATTCCAGGCAAGGTCTGAATCTGTCCGGCCACAGACTCAGGCTGACTGGCGTGCACTGCTCTTTCGATCTCGCGGCAGATTTGCGCAAATCAATCGCAGACTTTTACGCTGCGCGCCCTCAACTGAACAACACGGACCCCTCTTCGATCAGGCTTTGCAGATTGAAATCCCTAATTTCTAATTGTAGCTTGTCTGCTTCGATTTTGGAAAAATTTAGCAAAATGCATCATATTTAATAATTTTCGGCAAAAAATCGCCGAATTGCTGGACAAGTTTGGAAAATCCAGCCAAATGTCCTATCTTTGATAATTTAGAATCGCACGGTCAGCACCGCCGCCAGCACTGATAGGCTATCGTGATCAAAAACAACGTGGCTCTTACCGATCTCCGCGAGTTCATCCCCACTCCTCCGGCAAAGCCCAGCCGGCGATCCAGTCGGGAATCTGCTCGGGCGGCATAGGTCGGGCAATGCCATAACCTTGGGCCAAATCGCAGCCCAGGTCAATCAACTGGCGGCCATGCGCGACCGTCTCCACGCCTTCGGCGATCACCCCACACTGAAAGGCCGCCGAGAGTCCAATCACGCCTCTGATAATCGCCAGCGCCGCCGCATCTGTCAGCATAGTGCGCACGAACGACCGGTCAATCTTCAACAAGTCTACCGGTAGGTGTTTGAGGTAAGTCAATGAAGAATAGCCAGCGCCGAAATCGTCTAGGGCGAATTGCACACCCAGCTCCCGGCAGCCGATGATCAGCTCCACGACCTCCATCATATTTTCCAGGGTAGCGGTTTCCAGGATTTCCAGTTGCAAATCACTCGGCGACACAGTCGGATACGCCGCCAGCAACTTCCTTAATTGGCCGACGAAATCCGGTTGCAGCAAGTGGCGGCCCGCGAGGTTAACGCTGACCGGCAGCCGCAATCCTTGCGCGGCCCAGAGGGTCATTTGCCGCAGCGCCTCGTTCATCACCCATTGACCCACCGCACCCGCCAGTTCACTGTTGTCAACAGCGGGAATAAATCGGGCGGGCGGCAGCAGCCCCTCCTCCGGGTGCTGCCAGCGAATCAGCGCTTCCACACCGACCACCACACCTCGGCGCATGTCCACTTTGGGCTGGTAATAGAGGCGGAATTCTCCCACCGCCAGCCCGCCCCGAACCTGTTGCAGCGTCGTGCGGTAGTCGCGGGCGCGGCGGTCGTGGTCAGTATCGAACCATTGATAACGATGACCGCCGGCTTGCTTGGCGGTATACATAGCCTGATCGACATGGCGCAGGAGCGTATCGGGATCAGCGTCGTCATCTGGGTACAGGGTGATCCCCAGGCTGGCGCTGAGCTGCACCGACTGGCTCGCCACCATGAACGGGATATGCAGACCGGCCAGCACCCGGTCAATAGCGTGTTCACATTCCTCCACATCGGCCAGATTCCCCAACAACAACACAAATTCATCACCGCCCAGCCGCGCCACGGTATCGCCAGCGCGCACGCACGCCTTCAAGCGGTAGGCCACTTCGATGAGGGTATGGTCGCCCTGGTCGTGACCGTAGGCGTCATTGATCGGCTTGAAGTCGTCCAGGTCCAGGTAACACACCGCCAGCCGCTTATGGTCTCGCCGCGCCTGAGCCATGGCCTGCTGCAAGCGGTCCGCCAGCAAGACTCGATTAGGCAACCGAGTGAGCGCATCATGGTAAGCGAGATATTCCATACGCTCCTGGGCGCGCTTGCGTTCGATCATATCCATCATCAGGTTCGTCAACTGCTGCAGGGCTTCGACATCATCGTCGGTATAATCCTCCGGTTTGTTGCCGACGCCGATAATCGCGACCACCCGCTCATCAACCAGGAAGGGCAGGGTCAAATCTCTGAGTAACGAGATATGGCTATTGGGTAGAACCGGCGGGTTCGGCAGATCGGCATAGTCATTGTGGATAACCGGCCGGCGCTGATGCAGGCATTCAACCCAAACGCCAACTTCGCTGACCAGATAACGCTGACCCTTGTTGTCGTTGGCTTGGCAAATCGCCAGCAGGTGACTGGACCAGGTTGGCAAGGTCAGGTGTTTCTGATCCGGTTCGACGAAATGGAAAAAGCCGAGGGTGCTGCCGGTCAGACGCTCCGCCTCATCAAGCGCGGTCTGCACCAGCTTGCACAGCGTGTCGCTGATCGCAATTTGGGATAGGCGCATCCGGATTTTCAGCAGCACTTCCGAGCGTTGCCGGCGTCCGGTGTCGCGGATGAAGGCGAAAAGTCGGTCGCCGGCCTGGGGCCAGTAGCAGGCATTGACCTCGGCGAGCCAGACCCGGCCGCTTTTCGCTCGATGTTCAGTCTGAAACAGATCGCTGCCTTCCCGGAGAATTTTGTCAATGTGGGCGAAAGTTTCCGCCGGAGTCTCGTTCGCCTCCAGCTCGAAAACCAACATCGATTGCAGCTCGGCGCGGCTATAGCCGGATAAGCGGGCATACGTTTCATTCACTTCCAGCAGGCGGCCTTGCGTGTCCAGCATCCAGAAGCCGTCCGGGGAGGCCTCAATCACCGCCCGGTATTGTTCCTCGCTGACGCGCAATGCCTCCTCGGCTCGCCTGCGCACGGTAATATCCAGCAGGGCAATGCGGCACTGCCAATCCTCATCGAGCGTCAGACCGATGCCCTCAAGTTGCACCGGGCAGGGGGGCGCGCCTTCCAACGCCAGGACGACTTCGCAACTCGCTTTGGCTACGCCAGTCAGTGCTTTATCAAGGAAGGCGCTGAAGACAGGCCGGGTCTCCATTGACACAAACAGGCCCAACCGCGCGCCGATCAATCGGGCGCGTTCCATGCCGAGCAGTCTGGCGCCGACCAGGTTAATTTCCCTGATCGCGCCATCGTTGGCGATGGTGGCGTAGCCGACAGGCGCAAAGTCATAGAGGTCTGTGTAGCGTTCCAGGCTTTGTTCGAGTTGGCAGCGGATCTCCTGCAACGCATGGTTTTGCAGCTCCAGTTCTACCTGGTGGACTTGCAACTCATGAACCAGACGTAGGGACTGCTCCATCGTGAGCGGCGGCTGACCTGCCGGGGTTAGTTGCTCCTGCAACCGGGCTTCGGCGCGGCGGCGCAATTCAGTCCGGTCGGGTGACGAATCTGAATCCTTTTTCATGATGCGAACTCGGTTGACTTACAATTCAACGGGTTACTGGTGCAGAGGTTTCCCACATCATGTCACAGGAGGGTATTTTTGGGCGGTGCTGTGGAAACTTCTATCGTGGTTGTGATCTATTTGAAAGTCAACGCCAGTCGCTTACCCGGTACGGCAGTCGCTCTTTCCAACGGCTTCAACATGGGGTCATGGGGGTTATGGCGTGAATTTTCCGGGCGCTGGCGGATGGCGATGATGTGTCCAGCGCCCGCGCCAGTTCGACAAATAAACGGTCGCCACGCGCCTGGCGCACCATTAGCGCTGTCTGTACTTTAACATCCAGCACGGTGTAGTAGTACACCCCGTTACATTCGGATTCCCGTTCGGGCAAAGAGCGCCTAACCCTGCCCCGACTGATCATGCAGCGTCATGCGAAGCTGCGCCAATTCATTGGTCCTATCGGTGAGCCGGTTATTCAACGCATCCCGCGCCTGGCGCAGTTCTTTTTCCAGCACCTTAAATGCCGTTATGTCGGTCAACGTCAACACCACGCCGTTAATCCGATTATCCAGGGTGCGATAGGGCATGATGCGCGCTGTAAACCAGCGCCCGTCCTGGGTGTGAATCGGCTTTTCCATAAACACCAGAGTTCGCAACACTTCCCCGACGTCGGCGGCGAGTTCGGAATAGATCAGGTCGGAAGCGATGTTTGTGATCGGCCGGCCCACGTCGCCCGAAATCAGGTTGATCAGTTTGGCGGCCTGGGTGGTGAAGCGCCGAATCCGCAGCGCCTCATCGAGAAATAACGTAGCGATCTCCGTGCTGTTGAGCAGATTTTTCATGTCATTGTTAATGATTGACAAATCATCAACTTTGGCTTGCAGCTCGGCATTGACCGTCTGCAACTCTTCATTCAGCGACTGCATTTCTTCCTTTGAGGTAGTCAGCTCCTCGTTCGCGGATTGCAGTTCCTCAGTCGTCGACTGCATCTCTTCATTAGTGGACTTCAGCTCTTCCTGCGAGGTCTGCATCTCTTCACGAGTCGCTTGTAAAGCTTCGCGTAATTGCTGCACATCCGAATTCAGGGCTGCGTCATTCAGGGCTGCGTCAGCCGCGTTGCTGCGCTTGCGGGTTCTGGGCGGCGCCGCTACATCAGCAAAAACCACCAGGATCAGCCCATACAGTGCGTCCGGTTCACGCAATGCCTGCAAAGTGAGGTCCACGATCTGAAAGTCGCCATTAGTCTTGATCCGCAGCCCGCGCCGAGTGATCGCCGTAGGCGATGTCTGGCGAAGGACCTGTTGAAACAGGATCGGCAACTCTTGATGCAGTCCCTCGCGGGCCATGGCGAAGAGGTTCCATTGGGCGCGGCCCGCCGCCGGTTCCAGGTATTTGCCGGTGCGGCCGCTGATATAAGCAATGTCACCTTGAGCGTTGGTCAGCACCGCCGCTGGGGAAAACTGTTGCAGCAGAAGACGATCCGCCTGTTTTTGCAGGCTGGCCCTCGCTTGGAAGGCGGCGGTTTCCCGCGCCACGCCTGTTGCTGTTGGAACTGGCTTGAAGGCTGAGGGAAAGTCCGCCGGCCCCCGTTGCGCCGCAAAGATTTTGCGCCGGTACAGCCGCTGATGACCGGGCAAGGATTCAAACAGGTTAGATTCGTTGCCGATAGTTTCCGCAGAACCCAAAAACAGAAATCCCCCCGGATTCAGGCTGAAGTGAAACAGGGTCAGGAGCTTGGTCTGTAACTCGTTGGTCAGGTAAATCAGCAGGTTGCGGCAGATCAGCAGATCCAGTTTGGTAAACGGCGGGTCCATGATGACGTTCTGTGGCGCAAAGGTCACCATCTCGCGGATCTCAGCGCCGATCTGGTAATTACCGCTCTCATTCTTGATGAAAAACCGCTGAAGCCGCTCCGGCGAAACATCGTTGACAATATTCTCCCGATAAACGCCCTTACGCGCTTCGACGATGGCGTCCTGGTCCAGATCGGTGGCGAAGATTCGCAAAGAAAACGCCTGCGGAGGACTGTGTTGCTCCAGGGTTTCTTTGAACAGGATCGCCAGAGAGTAGGCTTCTTCGCCCGTGGCGCACCCGACGCTCCAGGCCCGCAACCGGCCGCCGGTTGGGTGATCCGCCAGTAGCGCCGGGATCACCTGTTGTTGCAGTTGCGTCCAGGCCGCCGGGTCCCGGAAAAAATGGGTCACGCCGATCAGCAGCGCCTTGAACAGCAGCTCCACTTCCTGGGGATTCTCCTGCAGGCAGCGGACGTAATGCGCAATTTTGTCCAGCCGGTGCAGGCCCATACGCCGCTCAATCCGGCGATACAGGGTGGCCCTTTTATACTGGGAAAAATCGTAGCCGCTGTGGGTGCGCAGCAGAATAAACACTTGATCCAACGTGTTTGGGTCTTGGTCGTTGAGGGGCGCTGGGGGCGGCGTGATCAGCGGCGTATAGCTAAGATAGGCGACCAACCGTTCATACAATTCTTCCGCCGGCGCGACGATGTCGGCCAACCCGGCATCGATGGCGCTGCGCGGCATGGCGTCGAATTTGGCCGAGGCGGGCGCCTGCGCCAGAATGACGCCGCCCACTTCCTTCACCGCTCTCAGGCCCAAGGTTCCATCACTGCCCATGCCCGACAGGATGACGCCCACGCTGAGTTCCTTCTGCTCCTCGGCCAGCGAGCGAAAAAAGAAATCAATCGGCAGGCGCAGTCCACGCGGCGAGGACGGTTCGGATAGACGCAAATCGCCGTGCAGCAACGAGAGATCGTGGTTCGGAGGGATGACGTAGATATGGTTCGGCTGAACCTTCACCCGGTCCTTCACCTCTTCGACCGGGATGCGAGTCGTGCGCTGCAACAGTTCGCCCAGGAGGGCGGGATGGGTCGGGTCAAGATGCTGGACAATGACAAAGGCCATGCCGCTGTCCGCCGGCGCCGGGCGCAGGAACTGCTCCAGCGCCTCCAACCCGCCTGCTGATGCGCCAATGCCAACAATGGGGAAGGCGGCGGGCGGTGGGGATGTAGACGATGCAAGAGGGGCGGACTGGCGGCGTCCCTGACTGGAGGAGGTAGTGGTCATGGCGTAAGCTTCTTCTGAATTCCTGATGGCGGTGTGTACAAGTATAAGCTGACAAAAGGCGAGTCCGTCTTCCGGCAACGCCTCATTTCTTTGCCTATAATTCGTGGGGTCATCACTATCGCCAAGAAGGTGTTCCATGCCTCCATCGACCGCGCCGTCCGCCCCCGATCTCAAAAATGTCGATTTCAACCAACTGGCTTTGAACCTGTCCAAAGTCGTTGAGCAAAGCCAGCGAGTGTTGCAGGAATATCTCAAGCAACAACAACGCGGCGAACAGAAACCCCTGATCGATCCCGCGATCATCGGCAAGTCGTTCCAGGACTTGTTCCAACAGTTGCTGAAAAACCCGGACAAGCTGATCCAGGCTCAGGTGGACTTCTGGAAAAACTACCTCGACCTGTGGCAACACGCTTCCAAACGGATGCTCGGCCAAGACACGAATCCGGTAATCCAGCCGGAACCCGGCGACAAGCGCTTCAAGGATGAGCAGTGGGCGCAAAACGTAGTGTTCGACTTCATCAAGCAGTCTTATCTGCTGGCTGCCGATGGCTTGCAAAATGTGGTGCAGGATGTCGAAGGTCTGGATGACAAGACCACTCGCAAAGTGCAGTTCTACACCCGCCAGTTCGTAGACGCGATGGCCCCGACCAATTTCGCGCTCACCAACCCGACCGTGCTGCAAGCCACTTTCGACTCCAGCGGCGAAAACCTGCTCAAGGGTCTGCAAAACCTGCTGCACGACTTGGAGCGCGGTCGCGGCCAATTACAGATTCGGATGACCGACCTGGACGCCTTCAAACCCGGCGAGAACATCGCGTCAACGCCCGGCCAGGTCATTTTCCAAAACGATTTGCTGCAACTGATTCAATACAACCCGGCAACTCCGACTGTCCATCAACGCCCGTTCCTGTTCGTCGCGCCCTGGATCAACAAGTTTTACATCATGGACATGCGCCCGAAGAACTCGATGGTGAAGTGGATGGTGGATCAGGGCTTCACGGTATTCATGACCTCGTGGATCAACCCCGACGAACGGCTGGCCGAGAAGACCTTCGACGATTACATGCTGTCCTGCGTCGCGGCGATGGACGCCATTGAACAGGCCACCGGCGAGCGGGAAATCAACGCTGCCGGCTACTGTCTGGGCGGCACCCTGTTGCTCAGTACGCTCGCCTACCTCGCGGCGAAGGGCGACGACCGGGTAAAAAGCGCGATTTGCTTCGCCTGCATGACGGACTTCAGCGAACCCGGCGAACTGGAAGTGTTCATCGACGAAGAATTGATCAGCCTGCTGGAGAAGCAAATGGACGAGCAAGGCTATCTGGACGGCAGCCAGATGGCTGGCGTATTTAGCATGTTGCGCGCCAACGATCTGATCTGGTACTTCGTGGTCAACAACTACCTGCTGGGCAAGGACCCCTACCCCTTCGATCTGCTGTACTGGAATTCCGACTCCACGCGGATGCCGAAAGCCATGCACAGCTTCTACCTGCGCAACATGTACCAGAAGAACCTGCTGCGCGAACCGGGCGGCATCACCCTGACCGACGTTCCCATCGATCTGCACAACATCAAAAACCCAGTCTATTTCCTGTCCGCCAGCGAGGATCACATCGCCCCGTGGACATCGACCTACGCCGGCACGCAACTGGTCGGCGGCCCGGTGAAATTCGTCCTGAGCGGCTCCGGGCATATTGCCGGGGTCATCAATCCGGCCTCGTCCGACAAATACGGCTATTGGACGAATCCCCAGACTCCGCCAAATCCCGACGACTGGCAAAAGAACGCGGTGCAGCAGCCAGGCTCCTGGTGGCCGGACTGGCTGAACTGGCTGAAACCCAACGCCGGCCCACAGGTTCCAGCGCGCACGCCGGGCGATGGGAAATTGCACCCGATTGAAGATGCGCCGGGTTCCTACGTCAAGATGCGCTACTGAAAAGTCCCCAACCCTCTTCCATGAAGAGGGTTGGAGTAGAGGCCATTTCGGTTAAGCCCACCGATTACGATCCGCTGCAACGGGCGGCTCATATCGCAATTGCACCCGATCAGCGCCAGCCAGTTCCCGCAACTGTTTCAACAACGCCTCGTTCGGCTTCACCCGCCATTTTTCACCGAGCGCCAGCTCCACTCGGGCGCCAAGACCCAGGTACTCCACCCACACGGCGCAACGGCCATTGGCGTGATGCTCAACCAGGATACTCGCCAGTTGCCGCAACGCTCCCGCCGCACATTGCGCAACGTCCAACCGGACCAGCAACCGCCGGGCATATTCGGACCGCGCCTCATCCCAGTCCAGCACCCGCTCAACATTCAGGCGAGTGGCCTGATTGAACTCGTCCCAACTCAACGCGCCCTGCGCCAGCAGAATGGCGTCCTCCACGATCAATGACCGATGGCGCTCGTACACTTCCGGGAAAACGCGGATTTCCAGCCGTCCGGTTCCATCGTCCAGGGTCACGAACGCCATGCGCCCACCGCGATTGGCGCTACGGGTGCGCACGCTGGCCACCAGCCCGGCAATCAATAGCGAACGGTCGTTACCTCGACGCAAGGCTCCGTTATTCCCAGCCAGATTGCTCAATCGAGTGACGCCCAGCGCGATCAATTCCTCGGCAATCCGCTCAATCGGATGCCCGCTCAAATAGATGCCCAGAGTTTCCTTCTCACCGCGCAACCGCTCCTCCGGACTCCATTCCGGCTTCTTGGCGAGATGCAGGGGACGTGCGGGGATCTTTTCGCCGGTCGCCAGCCCAAACAAGTCATTCTGGCCGGCGGCGTCGTTGCGGGAGTGCTGTTCGGCCAGTTGCAAGGCGTCTGGTAATTGCGCCGTCAATGTCGCCCGGTTGGCGCCGAGGTCATCCAGCGCACCGGAGCGAATCAGCGCTTCCAGCACCCGGCGGTTAAGTTTGCGCAGATCGACGCGCTGGCATAAATCGAACAGGTCGCGATATAACCCGTTCTGGCGGCGTTCCTGCGCCAGCGCCTCGATAGCGCCCTCGCCGACGCCTTTCAGCGCTCCCAAACCGTAACGAATTTCGCCGGTCGCGCCAACCGTGAAGCGGTATTCAGAAATATTGATCGCGGGCGGCGCCAGGGTCAGGCCCATACGCCGGCATTCCTCAATGAACACCACGACTTTGTCGGTCTTGTCCATGTCCGAGGACAACACCGCCGCCATGAATGCGGCGGGATAATGCGCCTTCAGCCAAGCGGTCTGGTAGGACAATAAGGCATACGCGGCGCTATGGCTGCGATTAAAGCCGTACCCGGCAAACTTGTCGATCAAATCAAAAATATAAGAAGATGTTTCTGGATCGACTCCGCGTTCCTTCGCGCCATTGACGAACCCCTCCCGCTGTTTGGCCATTTCCTCGGGCTTCTTTTTGCCCATCGCCCTGCGGAGTAAATCCGCTCCTCCCAGGCTATAGCCAGACAACACCTGGGCGATCTGCATCACCTGCTCCTGATAGAGAATGACGCCGTAAGTGGGTTTGAGAATCGTCGCCAACGCCAGATGCGGGTATTCAATACGGGCGCGGCCATGCTTGCGGTCGATAAAATCATCCACCATGCCCGATTGCAACGGGCCAGGCCGGAATAACGCCACCAGCGCCACAATCTCTTCAAAACAGTCCGGTTGCAGGCGGCGAATCAAATCCTTCATGCCGCTGGACTCCAACTGGAATACGGCGGTCGTTTCAAAACGCTTGAGCAATTCAAAAGTCAGCGGATCATTCAAGGGGATGTCAGCGATATCCAGCGGCGGCTCATGAATGTTCTGGCGCTGCGCGTTAATCGTTTGCAGCGCCCAGTCAATAATCGTCAGCGTCCGCAGTCCCAGGAAGTCAAACTTGACCAGTCCCGCCGCTTCCACATCGTCCTTGTCAAACTGGGTGACAATGCTGGGATCATCCTGTTCACAGTACAGCGGCGAATAATCGGTCAGGCGGGTCGGGGCGATCACCACCCCGCCGGCGTGTTTGCCGACATTGCGCGCCAGCCCCTCCAGTTTGCGGCCCAGATCGATCAGCGCCCGCACTTCCTCATCGTTCTCATACAGCCGGCGCAATTCCGCTTCCTGCTCAACGGCCTTGTCCAGGGTAATCCCCAGTTCAAAGGGAATCAGCTTGGCAATGCGGTCCACAAAGCCGTAGGGATGGCCCAGCACCCGGCCTACATCGCGCACGACCGCCTTGGCCGCCATGCTGCCGTGTGTGGCGATCTGCGAAACCCGTTCCCGGCCATAGCGCTGCGCAACATAGTCAATCACCTTGTCGCGGCCGTCCATACAGAAGTCGATGTCAAAATCGGGCATGGACACCCGTTCGGGATTCAGGAAGCGCTCGAACAGCAGTTCATAGACCAGCGGGTCCAGATCGGTGATGCCCAGCGCGTAGGCGACCAGCGAGCCGGCGCCGGAGCCGCGCCCAGGCCCGACCGGCACGCTGTGGTCCCGCGCCCACTGGATAAAATCGGCCACGATCAGAAAATAACCGGGAAAGCCCATCTGGATGATGACCTTCAGCTCCAGTTCCAGCCGTTCATCATAGGGTTGGCGACGCTCGACGAAATCGGCGGCGGCGGGATCAAATAACCGTCGCAACCGCCGCTCCAGTCCCGCACGAGCCTGAGTAGTGAAATAGGCGTCGGCGCTCATCCCTTCCGGCGTTGGAAACTCCGGCAAAACATTCTTGCCCAGCTCTAATTGCAGGTTGCAACGCCGAGCGATTTCGACGGTGTTTGCCAGCGCCTCGGGCAGATCGGCGAACAGTTCGGCCATTTCCGCCGGGGTGCGCAAGTACTGTTGAGGGCTGTAGCGGCGCGGCCGGTTCGGGTCATCCAGCGTTGCGCCATCATGGATGCAGACCCGTGCTTCATGCGCCTCGAAGTCATCGCGCTGGAGAAAACAAACTTCATTGGTCGCCACGACCGGCGTTCCCGTCATGGTCGCCAGGTCAATCACCGCTTCCAGATACTCCTCTTCCTGGGGCCGACCGGTGCGCTGCGCCTCCAGATAGAACCGTTCCGGGAACAGGCGCCGCCAGTCCGCCAGCCAGTTTTGCGCCTGGTCGAGCCGGTCATTGAGTAGCGCTTGACCCAGTTCACTGTCGCGACCGCCCAACAGGGCGATCAAACCGTCGGTATGGTCCGCCAACCAGGCGTAATGAAGAATCGGGACGCCGTGTTGCTGGCCTTCGAGATAGCTGCGACTAACGAGTCGGGTCAGATGACGGTAGCCTTCCAGGTTCTGACACAGCAACACCAGTCGGGAAGGTTCCCCGCCCGGTCGTTGCACCCAGGCCTCCACGCCGACAATCGGCTTGACCCCCGCGCCGAGAGCGGCTTTGTAAAATTTGATCAGGGCGAACAGGTTGCTCATGTCGGTCACGGCGACGGCGGGCATCCCAGCGGCGGCGACCTGCTTGACCAGACTTTTAATGCGAATCAGCCCATCGACCAGGGAATATTCGGTGTGCAGGCGCAGATGAACAAACGACGCGGTCATGCGAATTCCTTGATGACCGCTGCGACCGGGGCAAAGGAACGGCGATGTTCAGGACAGGGACCAAAGCGGCGCAAGGCTTCTCGATGCGCGGTAGTGGGATAGCCCTTGTGGCGGGCGAAACCATAGGCGGGATAGCGCTCGTGGAGTTCGCGCAGTTCGGCGTCGCGGGCGACCTTGGCCAGAATGGAAGCGGCGCTGATCGCTGGCACGGTGGCGTCGCCTTTAATGATCGCTTGGCAGGGACAGGCCAGCCCGGACGGACACTGTTTACCGTCCACCAAAATTTGACTGGGCGCAATAGGCAAACTGTCCACCGCCCGCCGCATGGCCAGCAGCGAAGCTTGCAGGATATTGACCCGATCAATTTCCGCAACGTCGGCCCGGCCCAGCGCCCAGGCTAAGGCATGAGCGCGGATTTCGGCGGCGAGTTGTTCGCGGCGGGCTGCGCTGAGTTGCTTGGAATCGGCCAGCCCGGCAATGGGTCGAGCAGGGTTGAGAATGACAGCGGCGGCGAGGACAGGACCGGCCAAAGGGCCGCGCCCGGCTTCGTCCACGCCAGCGATCAACAGGACATCGGGCATGACGAACAGTGCAAGGTGGGGTGAAGGGCGAGAAGTTTAGAACGCTTGCAGCGGTTCCGCCATAGATCGATAAGCAATGGTCAGAGCGCGTCCAGTGAATTGATCAGCCCGCCTTCCCCTCGTTTGTGCAATTATTGGGTTGCTCCTGTTTGTCGCAGCAACGCCTGCGCTTAGGGGTTATCCGGTTCCAGTTGACCGCCGTCTGGATGAAAGCGTCAATAGATTGCGGCGTAACCAGCGGCACGAAAGAGTCTTGGGGGCAGAGCATAGATGCGCGGTGCAGGCCATATAGTTCACGACCGCGACGGATGCGGGTAAATCAGTATTTGGCGGAGAGGAAGGGATTCGAACCCTTGTGGGGCGATTAGGCCCCCATCCGATTTCGAGCGCTAAACCGGGCCTTTCCCGTCAATGGGTTAGATCGGTATT
>Ga0209573_1000863_pt1 | contig 53769 bp, 21 predicted proteins | sample TNRBio252014_DNA_FD_185870 | JGI IMG/M metagenome (GOLD analysis project Ga0209573, IMG submission 185870) | Wastewater treatment Type I Accumulibacter community from EBPR Bioreactor in Madison, WI, USA - TNR Reactor_6/25/2014_ DNA (SPAdes)... | ecosystem: Engineered > Bioreactor > EBPR >...
TCGAAAAATCCATCGTCACCCTGCTTGAATCGCTCGGGGATGATATACATCAAGAAAAACTATGGACACTGCTAAATCCGGTTTTCCAGCGTTACGAAAAATCACAAATCTTGGGTTGTTGAACTATATACGGCGCTTGCTCCAATAGCAACTGCTCCACCTATTATTTCTACCTCAACACCGGCCAAAGCGTCACCTACAGGGTTCGGGCCATGAACGGAACCACCCAGGTGGGCATCAAGGACTACACTTTTTATCGCACCTCCGGCGGCGGTTATTACTTAGCCGGCGGCGGCACAGGCACAGAAACCGGCAACATTGCCCTGCCAGACGCGCGCGCGCTATCCCATGCGCCGCTGACGCTGTTCCCCAATCCGGCGGGCAATGAACTGTTCATCAACTTCCCGGATATGGAAGCATCCCGCATCCAAATTACCGACGCCACAGGCCGCATCCTCAATTTAAGCATAGATCCGATCGGTGATGGCGCCGCCAGCGTAAACCTCGCCGCAGCGCCCAACGGCATTTACTTCATCCGGGTGCTCAGCCAGGAAGGACAATTGCTGCAAACCCGAAAATTTGTCGTAAGTCGCTAATTTTTTTTGGGGGCTGTCGGGCCGGGGGCAATGATGTATGTAAAGCGTTATGCCATTGCCCCCGGCCCGCCACCGCGTCGTCCGCTATTATGGCCGCATCTTTGTTGGCGGCTAAACCTGATCGCTGCGCTCATGCCGGAAACCTCCTTTGCAAACGGGCGGCCATACCGCTTCCACCGCTGCCCCGACCCCCATAACGCGCTGCTGAAAAAGGAGGTATAGTTCCCTGCTCATCCGTATGCTAAGACGATTAAGGAGGGCACGGGATTTCCGAAGGTTTTTTAGACAGGATTTACAGGATTGTTTTTATTCAGATTGGGGATAATCCAGCTCCAGCCCTCGCTGCCCTCGGTTGGGGTAAACATCCTGATAATCCAAAAAATCCTGTCAAAAAAAGCCAACCCTGCAACCGAAGGTTGCCTTCAACCAAAATCACCCCCCCTTGTTGCCTGGCGATTACCTCCGACGCCCAAGCCCCTGCGGCAGCCTCCGCTCACTGCTCACCGCTCACCCAAAAGCGGAGCCTCCGCTCACCGCTCACGGCTCACCCCTCACTCAAAAACCCCCAACTTTCCCTTAGCCACGCCGGCTCCGCACCATAGCTCATACCAGTAGTTGCCCGCAGGCAGTGAGGCCAATGGCAGGCTTTGCTCCAATTGGCCGCCTACGGGGGCCAGCACCTGGCGGACTACCTCACGCCCCAGCGCATCGCGTAGGGTGAAGGTAGCCGAGCCCGCCGGCAGGCCCGTAGCCCGCAGGGTAGTAGCCCCCCGGGCCGGATTGGGAAACAGCGCACAGGAAAACGCCTCCCCCTCGGCGGGCTCTTCGGTGGCCGTGAGGCTCACCTGTATGGTTTGGCAGCGGGTGTCCGTGCCCCGAGGGTTGGTTGCGCTCAGGCATACCTCGTAGGCGCCCGCCTGCGCATAGGTATGCACCGGATGCGGCAGCGTATCGATGGCCCCGTCCCCGAAGCTCCAGGCCCAACGGCGGATGTCGTGGTAGCTCTCATCCCGGAAGGCCAGCTCCGGCCCCGAGGCCATGTAGCTCCAGACCGCTACCGGCGGCTGCCGCAGGGTGTCGCAGGGGCTGCCTTCGAGGGGGCCGAGGCGGTAGTTGGGGAAGTTGGGGAGGGTAAAGGAACTATAAGTTGCAAGCTCAAAACAATGCTGGCATAGGCCGCAGGCTAAGCCCAGCGAGTCGGGATGCTCTATGACGTGCAGGTGCTTAGCTGTATTGTTGCTATTGATGTAAATACGGCCATCAGGACCCAGTTGCATCAGATAGAAGGTGGTAGCCATCAGATTGCTGGCTGGCTCGGTATAGCCATCCCAAACAGCTACAGTAACACGCGAGGCTTCAATATTTTCCGCCTGCAAGTCGTATTGATACACATACCTGAAAGACGATACATACAAAAAGCGATTGTTGGGGGAAATGGAGATGCCTGCACACCAAGCCGTATCTGCATATACAAACTGTATCTGATTAGAAAGTTCCCCGCTACAGCGATTAAAGTCATAAATACTGACATAAGTGGGATTTCCAATTCCCCCGGTAAGATGTACGTTAGCGAACTTAGTTCCATCGAAAGAAAAAGTGGCCTGGCCAATCGAGTTAGAAGGTATAGGCTGGCCCTCTACCTCTAAACCTTTGTTGATGAGCCCTATGGGTGTGACCAAGATGCGGTGGTAGGTATTGGTACCATAGCGGCGTATGAGCAGCCACCAATCCCGGCCGTTGGCATGTCGGGTTGAGACTACTTTACCTTTATGCAAAAAATCGGTTATAAAGGCTTGGTTCTTTTCAATGACTGCTCCTAACCCATTGTTGCGGTTCATATTGATGAGGGTGTAATAAAAGTGAGCCGACTGAAAAGAATTTTGGTTTGGAGTCAGTTGTTTGTCCATGTGCAAAAGTAAAAAAAGGCTGTCATGTTCAGGCCAGGGCAAGGCCATAGCCCCCTGGTCTAAAATATATCCATAATCTTGCCACTGATCGGCATGTGGTCCCGGATTTAGCCCCTGGCCATTGTCCATTACCTCCCCCAACGCATTAGCAATATAAATTCCATTGGTATAAAATAACAAATGGCCAGCGCTATCGCACATACTAGCATTGACTTGATAAAAGGACATATCTCTAAACTCATAATAAACATCTGGTGGTGTAGTATTGAAATCAATGACAGTGCCTGCAAAATTTGGGTTTGACTGGCTATTTTGCCCTAATAGCCAAACATAATCGTGCTTTTGGGCAGCGGCGGTTGTAAAAAGCGCAAGGCTAAGAAATAGACTTAAGTATAATGATTTCATAAGCAAAGCAAAGAAAGGCCGGAACGAAGCATGGCCCCCATTCCGGCCTGATGATTTTAATGGTGAATCATAATTTTATGCGCCGACCAAACGCCGTCTAATTCGATCTGGAACCAGTATAGGCCGTTTTGGGGGTACTGAATGCCGAGCGATTATGGCGCAGGGGCCGCCAGAGGCGTTATCGATTCTTTTAGGTATCATAAGCGCTAAGATATGATTTCTGAAGGTGCGGCGCAACTTTTTCCACGGGAAATAGGCGACTATACCGCCCGCTGGGATCGGGGAGCGCCCCAGGCATAAAACCGCTATCTCAAGCCCTAAACCACTAAACCCGAGCCACGACGATCCCCGAGCCGTAGTTTGCGCTCCCCGATCTGCTCACGCCGGGCGGCTCGCATGGGCGCTTGGGTGCGGTTCTTTATGCTTGTACAGCTCGGGGATCGCTAACACTGCCCTCCGGATTGGGGATCGCCCCGAGCACAAAGCCCCTTACTTAGCCACTAACCCCGAGTTGCGACGATCCCGAGCCAAGACAGCGCTCCCCGATCTGCTCACGCCGGGCGGCTCGCATAGGCGCTTGGGTGCGGTTCTTTATGCTTGTACAGCTCGGGGATCGCTACCACGCCGCTGCGGCAGCCTCCGCTCACTCAATCCCGCTCACCGCTCACTCAAAAGCGGCAGCCTAAGCCGCTGCGGTAGCCCCACTCTCAAGCGGGCGGATTTACCCGACCGCCTCAAGCGGGCGGGCCCTTAAAACCGTTAAAACCCTTAAAACCCTTAAAACCCTTAAAACCCTCAACACCCTCAACACCCTCAACACCCTCAACACCCTTAATATTTACCCGACCGCCTCAAGCGGGCGGGCCCTTAAAACCCTTAACACCGCTCACACTCCCCGGACCAGGGGGTGAAGCGGTATGCGTGAGGCACGAGCGCATAATAGCGGAACACCCGGCGCCGCGCAGGATGCTCAGAGAAGTGAATGCTATGCGGCGGGGCCCAAAAAAAAGTACCCCTTGGGAGTGCAACTTTAAAAAAATGCCGCTATCTTGCTCCCGTAATCGCGCAAGCGCTCAAAAAAAAACGCTCAAAACGTATGAAAACGCGGAATCTCTATTCCTTGGCGGCCTTGGCCGCGTTTCTTTTTACTTTTGGAAGCTTTGACGCCTATGGGCAGGCGGTTTCGCTGACGGCTCTGCTGGAGCAGGCGGCTTCGGCTTCGCCTACGGAGGCTTATCGGCTGGCGCGGCGTGCGCGCCGCTACCCGGTTGCCGACTACGACGAGGCGGCCCGCACCCGATTGGCGGCCCTGTTGCAGCCGGGGGGTCCTCACCGCAAGGAGTGGGTGTTGCTGGCCGGTTATGCCGGGTTAGAAGCGCCCCTGCGGGCTCTGCTGGAGGCGCCCGGGCTGCCCGCTGAGTTGCTGCCCAATGTGCAATTAGCGCTGGCGCGCTGCGGCGATGCGGCCTTAGCCCGGCGGCTGGCCCGCAATGCGCGGGCGATGCCCCTCAATGATGCTTTTATCTTCCAAACGGCCCCGGCCTTGGCCTATGCCCGCCGCCCGGAAACGGTAGGGGTGCTGATAGACCGGCTGATGGAGGATGAAACAGGCTGCACCCCGGCCGATGCCGAGACGGCAGGCCGCATCCCATGCGCCTACCGGCTGCTGGAAATATTGGCCCCCATCGTCGTAGATTTTCCGTTGGCATTGGACCCCGATACCGGCGACCTCCAAACGCAAAACTATGCCGAGGCCCTGGCGCAGGCGCGCTATTGGCTGGGCCAACGCAACGGCAGGGTAGCCTTGCGCACCGACTTTTACTAAGCCCCGAGAGGGATGCCTGATGATATAGATTTTCTCTGATGTAAGAACCCTGGGCAAAAGCGCTCAATAACCACTCCCTAAACGATGCCGTATTTTCTCTCCGGAGTCCTGGGCGGGCTCCTTGGGGCAGCCCTCTTCCTATGGCCTGCCGCCGCCGCCGCTCAAAACATAGAACAATTGGCTGCCGAGCTGCGCGAGCGCGGGCAGGCGGCCCACTGGCTGCGCCTGAGCGGCAATGCCGCCTTGGAGTGGCGCCTCAACCGGATAGCGGGCCTGCCGGCCCGGGCCGACGCCTTGGCCCTGCGCGGGCAGGCGGCCCTGCTGGTGGATGTGATGGGCGTGAAAGCGCCGATCTCGGCGGCCTTCTCCGACGGCAACATCACTTACCGGCTGCCGGCCTTCGCCTTTGTCGGCGCCAGCCCCACTTACAAATGGGCTACCCTGCACATCGGCGACCGCAGCATGAACTTCTCGCCCTACGCCTTGGCGCAGCACAGTTATCGGGGGGTAGGCTTAGAGCTGCGCCCCGGCAAGGTATATGTGGCGGCTTTCTATGGGCGGCTGCGCCGTGCCCGGCCCGAAGACCGCGACGCCATACAGAATGTGGAAATGGCCCGCCGCCGCATGGGCTGGGGCCTGAAGGCCGGCTATGACGACGGCAAAAACCGGCTGCTGGCTTATGTGTTTGGGGCCAAAGACGACGCGCCGGCGCCGGGCAACGACAGCCTGCAACAATGGCTGCCGGCTCAGGAAAACGCCGTGGTAGGCATACAGGCCGCCCGCCGGCTGGGGCGGCGCTGGGCTATAGAAATGGAAGCCGCCCGCAGCGCCCTCACCCGCGACCGCTTGGGTGCCCCGCCGGCCGACGATGTTCGCGGATGGCGCTATCGGTTCGGCGGCTGGGTGAAGCCCCGGCTGTCGACGGGTTATCACAATGCTTTTAAGCTCAAAACCCAATTTTCGCCCATCGACAAACTGGCGCTCTACTTAACCTATGAGCGCATCGACCCCGGCTATCGCAGTCTAGGAGCCTTGTTTTTTAACAACGACTTAGAGAGCGCCGCCTTGGGCGGCCAACTGTCGCTGTGGGAAAGCCGCCTAAGCTTAGCGGCTCAGGGCGGCCTGCAACGCTTTGGGCTGGCCCCCGGCGGCGGGCAGCGCATGAATCGCTTAGCCGCTTCCATATCGGTAAACGCCCGGATATCGGAGCGCTGGCAGGCTTCGGGCAGTTGGACGAACGTAGCGGCTACCCATCGGCTGCGCCTCACCCGCATACCCATTGTGCAGGTCGACTCGGTGACCTGGGTGCAAACCAACGCCAACCTGAACCTAAACGCCACCCGACTGCTGGGGCCGGATAAAGACGGCAGCCTGACGGTGGCAACTTCCTATCAGCAGGCCCGAGCCGTGGAAAACGAAGAGCGGCTGTCGGCCCAGGAAAGCCGCTTTTTTAGCGCCGTGCTGGCCTTGGCCGCTCCTGCCCCCGAAAACGGCTGGCAGTGGGAGGCCTGCGCCCTGTTGAACCTCACCCAAACGGATGTCGGTCCTTATTGGATGGCCGGCCCCTCGGCCGGCCTCAGCCGATCGATGGGCGGCGGCAAATGGACGGCCGGCCTCGGCGGCGCCTGGCAGTGGGCCGGCGGCTCGGGGGCGGCCCAGGTATGGGACGCCCATGCCGACGCGGGCTGGCAGATCGCCGCCGGGCATACCCTGGCGCTGAGGGCCTCGCTGGTGCGGGCCGGCCTGCCCGGCGGCGCTCATTTTAACGACTGGAATGCCGCGCTGCGCTATGGGGTGCAGTTTAAGCCGGCCCACTAAAACAAAAGACCTAAATTGTTGTGCCATGAAACCATTGCTACGCGCCCAAAAGACGCAACTCCTCCTGTGTATGCTGGGGCTGGCCCTCGCCTGCGGCCGCGTAAATGCCGCCCCCGCCGCCCCGCCAACCGCCGATACGCTGCTGCAAGCCCCCGCCGCCCCGCCGGTAGACGGAGACGACATCCGGAATGCCGGCAAGGTTACCGGCGCCGCCCTGGAGGCCGTACAAAAGGCCCGCGGCTTTATCGCTAAGCTCAAAGAAGCCGGCCGCTTTCTGGAACGCATCACCGGCGGCGACCTCATCGCCCTGCCCGCAGGGGTGCAAAAACAAATCGGCAACGTGGTCTATACCATGGGGGTGTCGGCCGTGCGCCTCAAACCCACCCATACGGAAGTGGACATCTTCCTCGAAATAGACCTGCCCGAACAGGAAGAAGACCTGGTGTTTGGGGCAGAAGGCATTGCTTTTTCCAGGGAAGGCGGGTTTGTGGGGCATGTGGAGCTGGCTTTGCTGGGGGGGTATGGGGTGGATTTGCGGGAGGGCAAATCCCGGATCGTATTTGAACCGCGCACGGCCCAAGGCGGCACCTATGCAGTGGTGGGCTGCGACGGCTTCAAGGAACTGAATGTGGAGGGTTATGTGCTGTTTAGCCGGGATTGGCTGATTCCGGCGGGGGCTGCTGCCGCGCCGGCTGCGGAGGGGGAGCCTGCGCGCATTCGGGGGGATTTTGCCTTCAATGCCCAGTCGTGGGACTTTGTGGTGAGCCTTACCGATTTTGATCCTTTCCTGATAAAGGGGGTTGAGGATGTGGTATGGGAGGTGGGCGGTATTACCTTAGACTTCAGCGAAGTAGAAAACGCGCCTGATGTACGTTTTCCGACAGACTACGTCAGTCCTTTTACTACGCCCGGAGGTATGTCGGAGCAGTGGCGGGGGGTGTACATAGAAGGAGTAAGGGTGAAACTGCCGGAGCGGTTCAGCAGGCCTGGCGCGCCGCCCATTGGTATAGACGCTGAGCGAATTATCATCGACGACCAGGGATTTACCGGTAAGGTCGATGTTTACAACATTCTGGCCTTAAACGAGGGCAATGCAGATGGTTGGGCTTTTTCGGTGGATAGTTTTCGAATAGACATCATGGCGATGCAACTCAGGGAGGGCCGTATGGCGGGGCTTATCCATGTGCCTTTGCTGTCGCGCAGCCAGGGCGCAACAGCGGGGGTGGAGCCTCAGGATTGTTTGGGCTATACGGCGGTTATTTCGCCAGGCAGCCAATATAGCTTTACTGCCCGGCCCGGCAGCGACTATAGGGCTAACGTATGGAAAGCGGAGGTAGTCATTGAGCCCAATAGTACCGTTAGCCTTCATTATGCGGAAGGGGTGCTGACCGCCGGCGCCGAGCTTTTTGGCGCCATCTCCGTAAGGGATGATTTTGGAGGAAGTATAGGCGTAGAAATGGACGGCATTTCTTTTGAGGGATTGGCGCTTTCTACGCGGTCGCCCTACATAGAACCCGGACTGTGGGGGTTCCCGGCTCAGATTGGGGCCAGGATGGGGAGTTTTATGCTCAATTTTGAGGAAATCAGGTTGGAAAAAGGAGATTCCCCGGAAGAGATACACCTGAAGTTCATCGCTGCGCTGGAATTGTCGGCGGGAGGAGGAGCAGATATTTATGCCGAAGGCGGTTTTCGGATAGAAGGCGCGCTGGAAGCACAGGATGGCCGCTCGAAGTGGACCTATAAGCGCTTCAAGGTGGAGAGCATTTATGTTGAAGCCAGCACCAGCGCCTGGGGGCTGGCCGGCGCGCTGAATTTCTACGAGCGTCATCCGGTATATGGCAACGGCTTTAAAGGCATGGTAGGGGTTTGGTTTGCCGGAGTAAGTACTGAAGAGGGCAAACATAACCCCGGATCGAGTGGCATAGCTGCCGTGGGGCAGTTTGGCAGCGTAGCCTCGGCAGGCGGGGGCGCTGAATTTCGGTATTTTTTTGTAGACGTCATGGCGGGTTGGGAGAATGGTTTGCCTGTGGGCGGGCTTCGGCTCATGGCCATAGGCGGTGGGGTTTACAACCGGATGGCGCCACAGAGCAGCGGGGTGAATCTGGCTATGGCGCCGGCGCCGGTATCGGAGTTGGGCGCTTCTTTATCGGGTATCGTTTACCTGCCGGATGCCAGCAGGGGCATAAGGATCAAAGCCACGTTGGTAGTAGCCAGCCCTTCGTCGGATGAAGCTTTTAGTGTAAACGGCACTTTTGAAATTGTAATGAATAGTTCGGGCGGCTTGGATACCGTGCGCATTTATGGGAATGTATCCATGTTTGGTCCTATTGTATGGGATGCAACTGCGCCTCCCGCCAATACCTCCGGCGTGGTGATCTTCATCGATATGGTATACGATAATGTAGGAGAGGAGCGCGGTTTTTCGGCTACGGCAGATGTGTTTATCAATTTAGCTTCAGGTAAAGTAAGGGGGAATGCGCGCCCCAATTCGAGCTATGCGGGTCATATTGATTTGAAGTTCAGCAACCAGACATGGTATGTGAATATAGGAACGCCCTCTTGCCCGATTGGGGTGGAGGCCGACTTTGGAGTCATCAGGCCTTCATTGAGCGCTTACCTTGACTTGGGTAATAACATACCGCCCATGCCGCCTTTGCCTGATTATGTGACCCGATTAACTGGCGGCTCCTCCAACTTTATGCGCAATGAGAGTTTATACGCCACCGGAGCAGGGTTTGCGTTTGGGGTAGCAGCCAGTATGGCGCCGGGTAGGAAGCGGTTGCCGCCGTTCTACTATGAGCTTAGCTTTGGTTTGGGTTTCGATATTATGCTCCAAAACTATGGAGAGGCGCAATGCGCTAACACAGGAGGCGATCGGATAGGCATCAATGGCTGGTATGCTTCGGGGCAGGCCTGGGCATTTTTGCAGGGCGCTTTGGGTATAAGGGTGAATTTAGCTTTTGTACAGGGAGAGTTCGAGATTTTACAAGCGGCCATAGCGGCGGTATTGCAGGCGAAGGGGCCAAATCCATTCTGGGGCGGCGCCCGGGTGGCAGGCAATTATCGCATCCTGGGGGGCTTGGTAAAAGGCAGCTTCCGGATGAACGTAGAGGTAGGGGAGGCATGTGTCATGACGGGAGACGGCGGCGATCCTATGGCCAATATGAATTTGATCATGAATACCCAGCCTTATGAAAACCAATCGGGGTTTCCCGTTGACGCCCATCCGTTGGCGTTGATGAATTTGCCCTTGAACGAGCCAATGACTTTTGACGACGACGAGTATAAAATTATGATTGTTGAGGCCATGTTGCGCCGGGGAACGCAAGTACTACCCAGTCAGGTCATGGCTGAACCGGGCGACAACCTGCTTACTTTGGCGCCGGCAGACATGCTGCCCGCCAATATGCGGTTGCTTATGCGGGTGAAAGTAGCGCTAATGCGCAAATCGGGCGAAAGTTTTAGCGATACGGTGAAAATTGAAACGCGGGAAGTTTCTTTCCGGACGGGGCCTTCGCTTGATCATATTCCGCTTACGAACATTGCCCACAGCTATCCGTTGGTGGGGCAGCGCAATTTATTCGTGCAAGAAAGTAATCAGGGGCATATCCAATTGAAACAAGGGCAGAGCAATTTGTTTTTGGGTAGTGTCCATGCACGGTTTACCAGTACTTCCGGAACGGTGATGAGCGCTCCTGTGCAATATCTGTCTAATCTGGATAAGCTTGTTTTTACTTTTCCCGAACTGGCGCCTGGCACGGCCTATCGTTTTGAGGTGTATAAACCCGCCGGGAACCAGCCGGGCGATCAGGAGGGCGTTGGTTCTGATGGCCCTATGCCATACGAAGAGCGCTACTATGCACAGGAAGAGCATGTTTTGCTGACGTATTATTTTAGAACGAGTCAGTATCCCAATTTTGCGGCAAAAATTAATGCCATTCCACAGCTTACCTTAAACAGGGAGGGGAATGGCGTTTTTTCCTGTGACGGAGAATTTTTCGATTTGTATGAGTTGTCAGACCACGATTATGGAGAGGGCCTGATAAAGCTGTCTGTAAACCTAAATTCAAACACCTGGTATCAGTCCCAGGGTATTCAATCGCTGTTGTACAACAATTTACCCATTCCAGGGATGGTTGAAAATACCTGGCGGGATGTATCTGAGCCCATTGGGAAAGCAGTGTATTTACTACAAACATTACCTCATTTGACGGATGAATCCGTTTTTGAAAGTGGGGTGGACGGATCTTATGAAGATACCCTTTCTTTAAAAATACCTGATATTATTCAACAGGATTACCAAGGGTATAAAAGACAAGTGGACAGTCTTGTTGGGGCTTGGGCTTTAGAGGCCATCGAGCGCTATTTGATCATGGAAGAGGAATTCGGTTTTAGTCAGCAGTATGATGCCAATCGGGATGGCGTGGTTACCTATTGGGACATGATATACCTTATTTCTAATTACTGCGATATTTCTGATGCCTGTAATTCCCCATTTCAAGGACTCCGTTGCCCTTGGCTTTTGGGGGATTTTCAATGCCCGATTCCTGCCGCCATAGCGGGGCTGCATGGGCATGATCCGTCGTTGCTAAACACGATAAATGGGGCCACATTTGACGTATTATTTTCCTACACCCTTCCCGGGGCCGTCACGCCTAATAGCACGGCTACGGTAAGGGTGGTTATGAATCCCTAATTGAGCAATTATGAAAAATCGGATACTGATTTTATTTTGCTTGGCTTTAAGCCTGACCTTTGTGGGTAGGGCGACAGCCCAGTCGTTTGCAGACTCCAGTTTGCTGCAAATAGACGCCCGCGCATACGATGGTAAGATTGTACTTCGCTGGGCGCCGGCCAATTTTGGCATCTGGCAAAAAGGCAATTCGGCCGGTTACAGGCTCACCAGAACCGTTTTTGAGGTATCCGGTAGAAAAATGAGCCCGGAGGAAGAAGCAAAAAGTAGGGTTGTATTAGCGGATCGCCTACTGCCGCTTCCGGAATTCGCCTGGAAGTCGCTGGCAGATACCAACCAATTAGCCATCATTGCTGCGGGTAGTTTGTATAGCGGTACTTTCAATGGTTCGTCGGGACAGTCGGGAAGCGACGTTAAGGTGGTTAATGAAAATGATGAGTCGAGTAATCGATTTACATTTGGCATGCTGATGGCGGATCAGTTTTTGGACATAGCCACAGGTATGGCGCTTGCTTTTATGGATAAAACGGTGTTACCCGGGCACATCTATCGGTATCGGCTTGAATGGTTAGGCGGAGAGGGGGTAGCCATTGAAAAAATTCAGGCAGCTGACGAGCGAAAACCCCCTAATGCGCCGGCAGATTTATCTGCAAAATGGCGGTATCGTTCGGTCATGCTCAAGTGGAATCGGCTTGTTAATCAATCCATTTACTCTTCATATTTTGTAGAGCGCTCGGAGGATGGAGGACGCACTTTTGTACGCGTCAATGCCATTCCGCTGATTTACTTAGAACAAGAGGGCAATGGGGATCCGTTTATGTACTATGTGGATACCCTGTCGGAGGAAGGCCGCGATTACTATTATCGCATTCGGGGACGAACGCCGTTTGGGGAGGACGGACCGCCTTCTTTAGCCGTTTCAGGTAGAAGTACGGCTTTAACGGTGGATATTCCTGCGTCTTTGTACGAAATGGAAGAGCTGCCCAATGGCGGAGGTATTCAATTTCGCTGGCGTGTAGAAGATATCGTAGCGAACAGGGTGCGCGCTTTTCATGTATACGAAGCTGTTGAGAAGGGGCAAGTGCCTGTTCGGCTGAATACCAGCCCATTGGGTGCAGGTCAAAGAGAATTTGTGTGGCTTCAGGTCAAACATGGCCATTACTATGGTATCGGATTGGTAGATGATGCCGGCCATGAAATCATATCGCCTTTTAAGCTGGCATTATTGACGGATCACGAGCCGCCTGCGCCTCCTAAAGGTTTAGAAGGTGTAATGGATGAAGAGGGGAAGGCAATTTTTTCCTGGAAGCCCAATCGGGAAGAAGATTTACAGGGGTATCGCGTGTATACTTCCAATAATGAAGCGGGAATATTTCAGGAAGTAACCTACCTACCTGTTGGCGATACACTTTATGCTCATGCTTATAGTATGAATACTTTGCACAGGACTGAATACTTCAAAGTACGGGCAATAGACCTCAGGGGCAATTATTCGGAGTTCTCAGCAGCGGCCCGGGTTGTACGCCCTGATCTGATTCCCCCTGCCGCCCCGGCATGGGTGGGCATGAATGCCCATGATAAAGGGGTAAACCTAAGGTGGGCCAATAGCAGCAGTAGCGATGTGGTAAGACACCAATTAGAACGTCGCATGAGCAATAACGGCAACTGGGTGAAAATATTTACCATACCTGTAACACCTGAACCTTATAGCGTCTTTGAAGATACAACCGGAGTAGCGGGCAGGTCGTACGAATATAGAGTGGTGGCCATTGATGCGGCCGGTCTGTCAACCCCATCTGAGATACGCGCCATCGGTAAGATAAATACAGGTGTTGAAGGTGCAATAGCCCAACTGACAGGAGTGGTACAAAGTAGGATTGCGGTACTGTCATGGCGCTATGAGGGATTGACAACAGTTGAGAAATTTGTCATTTACCGATCAACAGGCGATCAACGGCCCACGACCTATAAAGTGATTCAAATGGGGGATCCTAATCTCCGGACTTTAGGCGCCGGCCAGTATGGCTGGGAAGATGGTCTCCCGCAGTCAAGGGGGCGCTACCACTACCAGGTAAGGGCCTTGCTTAAAGGGAGTGCCTCTTCCCTCATTTCGGAAACAATTACTCTGGAATATTAAAACCTATAGCTATGCGTAACGCGCTTTACACTTTACCGATTTTGTTGGGGGCTATGTTGGGTAGCGCTTCTGTTGGGGCGAGCCCTGTTGACTGCTCCGAGTCCTATGCCGGAAACCATGCGGGCGATCCTGAATGCCCGGTAGTTGAGTTGGTGGATTATACTCCCCCAGGTTATTGTGACGCCAATGAACGGTATATTATTGTCACAGCCAGTGGTGGCTTAGCGCCATTGCAGTACTCGATAGATGGGGTTAATTTCCAAGAGTCTCCGGCTTTTACAGGGCTTGAAAATGGGATTTATCCGGTATACGTCCGAAATGCAGATGGTAGCTGTGAGAATATAGTTCAAGTAGTTACCCTTAATGTCCCGTTGCGAATTACGATAGATTCTATTTCCGTTTTTGATATAACGGGCTGCGATGTGCTGGATGGCGTCATGGAGGTACATTACGGAGGAGGAGGAACGCCTCCTATTGAATATTCTATAAATGGGGTTAATTTTCAGACGAGTACCCAATTCAATAATCTTGGGCCGGGGAATTATACGCTATTTGTGCGCAATGCAGATGATAGCTGTCTAAGAGAGGAAGCCGATTTTGTCATTGCACAGCCTATAGGGCCCGTTATTTATAATGTTGAAATAACGCCAGTTACAGATTGTGGCGCAGATGATGGGAGTATTGAAGTTTTTGCAAGCGCAGTAGTGGCTGTACAATATAGTATCAATGGGGGGCAAAGTTGGCAGTCAAGTCCGTTGTTTACAGGCGTAAGCGCCGGGCAATACTTTGTAGGTGTGAGAAATTCAAATCAACTTTGTTTTGATTGGCAATTCGCTACAGTTGGCGCTCCTCCTACACCCGTTATTAATGAGGTGGATCCTGCCCCAACCTCTAACTGTGGCGCCAGTGATGGCAGCCTGACCATCACGGCCAGCGGCGGGGAAGGCGCTTATGAATACAGCTTGAGTGATGCAGGACCCTGGCAGTCAAGTAATGCTTTTACGGGCCTGCCCGCAGGAACTTATGAAGCCTGGGTACGCAATAATACCGGAACCTGCGCCGTGTCATGGCCGCAACCCATCCTGATAAACGATCCGCCACAACCTACAATCACCAATGTTTTTATTACCCATCCTTCAGATTGTGATGCTAATAACGGCGTTTTGGTTGTAGAGGCCGTTGGTGGGAAAGATGTTATCAGCTATAGCATTTCCGGCCCATCGGGTCCCTGGCAAACTAATCCGGTTTTTATTAATCTTGGCCCGGGTAGCTATGAGATATGGGTGCAGAACGAAGATGGCACTTGCCCAGCGCCTTGGATAGTCGTAGTTGAATTAACAGACCCGCCTCTACCCATTATTGCAAATGTGTTTGTAGAACCGACATCAGACTGCGGGGCTTCGGATGGCGGAATCACAATTGTTGCCTCTGGAGGCACAGGCTCTTTTGAGTACAGCATAGACGGAGCGGGTGGTCCCTGGCAAAACAACAATACATTTAGCGGACTTTCAGAAGGAATATATAGCGCCTGGATCAGAAATAGTACGGGTACTTGCCTCGTGTCATGGTCTACGCCCATTGTAATCAATAATCCGCTTCCTCCTGTAATTGATGCTGTTATCGCCACTAACCCGACAGATTGTGGAGCAAATGATGGAGTTCTTGATATAAGCGCAAGTGGGGGCATGGAGCTATACTCTTTCTCTATATCAGGAGAAAACGGTATTTGGCAGGGAGAAGAGATATTTAGCAACTTGGCTCCGGGTAGTTACGATGTATGGGTTCGCAACAGAGATGCAACTTGTCCGGTGGAATGGGGGGAAGTCACGCTGAGCGATCCTCCGCTACCGGAGATCACAGGGGTATCGAGCAGCGATCCCACAGACTGCGGCGCTGACGACGGCACGATTAACATTACAGCGGGCGCGGGCACGGGTAGCTACGAATACAGCATCAGCGGAGATGCGGGTCCGTGGTTTTCTTCGGGCTCGTTTACGGGCTTAGCGCCGGATACCTACGAAGTTCGGGTGCGTAACGCGGACGGCACTTGCCCAGTATCGTGGAGCGCGACGATAACGCTGAGCGATCCTCCGCTACCGGAGATCACAGGGGTATCGAGCAGCGACCCCACAGACTGCGGCGCCGACGACGGCACAATTAGCGTTACAGCCGGCGCAGGCACGGGTAGCTACGAATACAGCATCAACGGAGATGCTGGCCCTTGGTCGGCCTCGGGCAACTTCGCGGGTCTTGCGCCTGGTAGTTATGAAATTCGCGTTCGTAATGCGGACGGCACTTGCCCAGTATCGTGGAGCGCGACGATAACGCTGAGCGATCCTCCGCTACCGGAGATCACAGGGGTATCGAGCAGCGATCCTACAGACTGCGGCGCTGAAGACGGCACGATCAACATTACAGCAGGTGCAGGCACGGGTAGCTACGAATACAGCATCAGCGGAGATGCGGGTCCGTGGTTTTCTTCCGGGGTGTTTACGGGCTTAGCGCCGGATACCTACGAAGTTCGGTTGCGTAACGCGGACGGCACCTGCCCGGTATCGTGGAGCGCGACGATAACGCTGAGCGATCCTCCGCTACCGGAGATCACAGGGGTATCGAGCAGCGATCCCACAGACTGCGGCGCTGACGACGGCACAATTAGCGTTACAGCCGGCGCAGGCACGGGTAGCTACGAATACAGCATCAGCGGGGATGCGGGTCCGTGGCTTTCTTCGGGCTCGTTTACGGGCTTAGCGCCGGATACCTACGAAGTTCGGTTGCGTAACGCGGACGGCACCTGCCCGGTATCGTGGAGCGCGACGATAACGCTGAGCGATCCTCCGCTACCGGAGATCACAGGGGTATCGAGCAGCGACCCTACAGACTGCGGCGCTGACGACGGCACAATTAGCGTTACAGCCGGCGCAGGCACGGGTAGCTACGAATACAGCACCAACGGAGATGCTGGCCCTTGGTCGGCCTCGGGCAACTTTGCGGGTCTTGCGCCTGGCAGTTATGAAATTCGCGTTCGTAACGCGGACGGCACCTGCCCGGTATCGTGGAGCGCGACGATAACGCTGAGCGATCCTCCGCTACCGGAGATCACAGGGGTATCGAGCAGCGACCCCACAGACTGCGGCGCCGAAGACGGCACGATTAGCGTTACGGCCGGCGCGGGCACGGGTAGCTACGAATACAGCATCAGCGGAGACGCGGGTCCGTGGCTTTCTTCGGGCTCGTTTACGGGCTTAGCGCCGGGTACCTACGAGGTTCGGTTGCGCAATGCGGACGGCACCTGCCCGGTATCGTGGAGCGCGACGATAACGCTGAGCGATCCTCCGCTACCGGAGATCACAGGGGTGTCGAGCAGCGATCCCACAGACTGCGGCGCCGACGACGGCACAATTAGCGTTACAGCCGGCGCGGGCACGGGTAGCTACGAATACAGCATCAACGGAGATGCGGGTACGTGGTTTTCTTCGGGCTCGTTTACGGGTCTTGCGCCGGGCGCCTATGAAGTTCGGGTGCGCAACGCGGATGGCACTTGCCCGGTATCGTGGAGCGCGACGATAACGCTGAGCGATCCTCCGCTACCGGAGATCACAGGGGTATCGAGCAGCGACCCTACAGACTGCGGCGCTGACGACGGCACAATTAGCGTTACAGCCGGCGCAGGCACGGGTAGCTACGAATACAGCATCAGCGGAGATGCGGGTCCGTGGTTTTCTTCCGGGGCGTTTACGGGCTTAGCGCCGGATACCTACGAAGTTCGGGTGCGCAATGCGGACGGCACTTGCCCGGTATCGTGGAGCGCGACGATAACGCTGAGCGATCCTCCGCTACCGGAGATCACAGGGGTATCGAGCAGCGATCCCACAGACTGCGGCGCCGACGACGGCACAATTAGCGTTACAGCCGGCGCGGGCACGGGCAGCTACGAATACAGCATCAGCGGAGACGCGGGTCCGTGGTCGGCCTCGGGCAACTTCGCGGGTCTTGCGCCTGGCAGTTATGAAATTCGCGTTCGGAATGCGGATGGCACCTGCGCAGTATCGTGGAGCGCGACGATAACGCTGAGCGATCCTCCGCTACCGGAGATTACAGGGGTGTCGAGCAGCGATCCCACAGACTGCGGCGCCGACGACGGCACAATTAGCGTTACAGCCGGCGCGGGCACGGGTAGCTACGAATACAGCATCAGCGGAGACGCGGGTCCGTGGTTTTCTTCGGGCTCGTTTACGGGCTTAGCGCCTGGCAGTTATGAAGTTCGGTTGCGTAACGCGGACGGCACCTGCGCAGTATCGTGGAGCGCAACGATAACGCTGAGCGATCCTCCGCTACCGGAGATCACAGGGGTATCGAGCAGCGATCCCACAGACTGCGGCGCCGACGACGGCACAATTAGCGTTACGGCCGGCGCGGGCACGGGTAGCTACGAATACAGCATCAGCGGAGATGCGGGTCCGTGGTTTTCTTCGGGCTCGTTTACGGGTCTTGCGCCGGGCGCCTACGAAGTTCGGTTGCGCAATGCGGACGGCACTTGCCCGGTATCGTGGAGCGCGACGATAACGCTGAGCGATCCTCCGCTACCGGAGATCACAGGGGTATCGAGCAGCGATCCCACAGACTGCGGCGCCGAAGACGGCACGATTAGCGTTACAGCCGGCGCGGGCACGGGTAGCTACGAATACAGCATCAGCGGAGATGCGGGTCCGTGGTTTTCTTCGGGCTCGTTTACGGGTCTTGCGCCGGGCGCCTACGAAGTTCGGTTGCGCAATGCGGACGGCACTTGCCCGGTATCGTGGAGCGCGACGATAACGCTGAGCGATCCTCCGCTACCGGAGATCACAGGGGTATCGAGCAGCGATCCTACGGACTGCGGCGCCGAAGACGGCACGATTAGCGTTACAGCCGGCGCAGGCACGGGTAGCTACGAATACAGCATCAGCGGGGATGCGGGTCCGTGGTTTTCTTCGGGCTCGTTTACGGGTCTTGCGCCGGGCGCCTATGAAGTTCGGTTGCGCAATGCGGACGGCACCTGCCCGGTATCGTGGAGCGCGACGATAACGCTGAGCGATCCTCCGCTACCGGAGATCACAGGGGTATCGAGCAGCGACCCTACAGACTGCGGCGGCGAAGACGGCACGATCGACATCACGGCCGGCGCGGGCACGGGCAGCTACGAATACAGCATCAGCGGAGATGCGGGTCCGTGGTTTTCCTCGGGCTCGTTTACGGGCTTAGCGCCTGGCAGTTATGAAGTTCGGTTGCGTAACGCGGATGGCACCTGCCCAGTATCGTGGAGCGCGACGATAACGCTGAGCGATCCTCCGCTACCGGAGATTACAGGGGTATCGAGCAGCGACCCCACAGACTGCGGCGCCGAAGACGGCACAATTAGCGTTACAGCCGGCGCAGGCACGGGTAGCTACGAATACAGCATCAGCGGGGATGCGGGTCCGTGGTTTTCTTCCGGGGCGTTTACGGGCTTAGCGCCGGATACCTACGAAGTTCGGTTGCGTAACGCGGACGGCACCTGCCCGGTATCGTGGAGCTCGACGATAACGCTGAGCGATCCTCCGCTACCGGAGCTATTGAGTGTTATGGCTGTCAATGCGTCTGATTGCGATCTTATGGATGGCGCCATAAATGTTGTGGCATCAGGAAGTGTACAATATAGCATTGACGGCGTAGATTGGAATAGCAGCGGACTTTTTACTAACTTATCAGCAGGGACGTATCAGCCTGCGATAAGAAACTTAGACGGTACCTGTGTCGTTAGTTGGCCTGAAAATATAGTCATCACAGCACCGGAATCGCCGTCTATTCTTTCAGTGGAGGTAACGCCTCCCAGTGATTGTAACGTCGAGGATGCTGAGCTCACGATAGTCGCTACTCCTGGAAGCCAGCCTTTGTCATATACCATTGGAAATGGCACATGGCTGCCAATTTCGACCTTTGGCCCCTTGGCTCCTGGGCTGTATGAAATATCTGTTCGCAACGAAGACGGTTCCTGTCAGGTTGATTTTGCCCAGCCTGTTGTTATCGAAGCGCTTGATCCCCCTGTGATTATTGGAGTGGCGGCTCAGTCACCCAGCGACTGTGGTCTAACAGACGCGGGCATTGCCATTACCGTATCGGGGGGTACGGGGAGTTATTCCTTTAGCATTGATGGAGGGGCAAGCTGGGTTGATTCAGGAGAGTTTGGTAATCTATCTCCCGGAACATATAATGTAGCGGTTAGAAATAGTGATGGAACCTGTCAGATTGAACACAACACAAGTATAGAAATTTTACCTTTAGAAACTCCGGAAATTGGATCGATAGAAACATCTGATATAACGGATTGTGGCGCCTCCGACGGCCAGATCACCCTCAGCGCTTCTGGCGGCACGGGTACTTACGCCTACAGCATAGACGGCGGCGTAAGTTGGAGTCCTTCTCCGGTGTTCGCCAATTTGGAATCCGGGACGTACCAGCCCGCCGTTCGCAATGCCGACGGCGGTTGTGTCGTACAATCGGCAGCAGTAACGCTGAACGCGCCCAGCGCGCCCACGCTCGTATCCGTTGAAGTAGAAGATGCCACCGACTGCGATCTTTCCGACGGCCAGATTACCCTCAGCGCTTCTGGCGGCACGGGTACTTACGCCTACAGCATAGACGGCGGCGTCAGTTGGAGTCCTTCTCCGGTGTTCGCTAATTTGGAATCCGGGACGTACCAGCCCGCCGTTCGCAATGCCGACGGCAGTTGTGTCGTACAATCGGCAGCAGTAACGCTGAGCGCGCCCAGCGCGCCCACGCTCGTATCTGTTGAAGTAGAAGACGCTACGGATTGTGGCGCCTCCGACGGCCAGATTACCCTCAGCGCTTCTGGCGGTACGGGTACTTACGCCTACAGCATAGACGGCGGCGTCAGTTGGAGTCCTTCTCCGGTGTTCGCTAATTTGGAATCCGGGACGTACCAGCCCGCCGTTCGCAATGCCGACGGCAGTTGTGTCGTACAATCGGCAGCAGTAACGCTGAGCGCGCCCAGTGCGCCCTCGCTAGTATCTGTTGAAGTAGAAAACGCCACGGACTGCGATGCCTCCGACGGCCAGATCACCCTCAGCGCTTCTGGCGGTACGGGTACTTACGCCTACAGCATAGACGGCGGCGTCAGTTGGAGTCCTTCTCCGGTGTTCGCCAATTTGGAATCCGGGACGTACCAGCCCGCCGTTCGCAATGCCGACGGCAGTTGTGTCGTACAATTGGCAGCAGTAACGCTGAGCGCGCCCAGTGCGCCCTCGCTAGTATCTGTTGAAGTAGAAAACGCCACGGACTGCGATGCCTCCGACGGCCAGATTACCCTCAGCGCTTCTGGCGGCACGGGTACTTACGCCTACAGCATAGACGGCGGCGTAAGTTGGAGTCCTTCTCCGGTGTTCGCCAATTTGGAATCCGGGACGTACCAGCCCGCCGTTCGCAATGCCGACGGCAGTTGTGTCGTACAATCGGCAGCAGTAACGCTGAGCGCGCCCAGTGCGCCCTCGCTAGTATCTGTTGAAGTAGAAAACGCCACGGACTGCGATGCCTCCGACGGCCAGATTACCCTCAGCGCTTCTGGCGGCACGGGTACTTACGCCTACAGCATAGACGGCGGCGTAAGTTGGAGTCCTTCTCCGGTGTTCGCCAATTTGGAATCCGGGACGTACCAGCCCGCCGTTCGCAATGCCGACGGCAGTTGTGCAGTACAGTCCACCGCAGTAACGCTGAGCGCGCCCAGCGCGCCCTCGCTCGTATCCGTTGAAGTGGAAGACGCCACGGACTGCGATTTATCCGACGGCCAGATCACCCTCAGCGCTTCTGGCGGCACGGGTACTTACGCCTACAGCATAGACGGCGGCGTAAGTTGGAGTCCTTCTCCGGTGTTCGCCAATTTGGAATCCGGGACGTACCAGCCCGCCGTTCGCAATGCCGACGGCAGTTGCGCAGTACAGTCCACCGCAGTAACGCTGAGCGCGCCCAGCGCGCCCACACTCATATCCGTTGAAGTAGAAGACGCTACGGATTGTGGCGCCTCCGACGGCCAGATTACCCTCAGCGCTTCTGGCGGTACGGGTACTTACGCCTACAGCATAGACGGCGGCGCCAGTTGGAGTCCTTCTCCGGTGTTCGCCAATTTGGAATCCGGGACGTACCAACCCGCCGTTCGCAATGCCGACGGCAGTTGTGCGGTGCAGTCCACCCCGGTAACGCTGAACGCGCCCAGCGCGCCCTCACTCATATCCGTTGAAGTGGAAAACGCCACGGACTGCGATTTATCCGACGGCCAGATCACCCTCAGCGCTTCTGGCGGCACGGGTACTTACGCCTACAGCATAGACGGCGGCGCCAGTTGGAGTCCTTCTCCGGTGTTTTCCAACTTAGGCGCGGGCAGCTACCAGCCCGCCGTTCGCAATGCCGACGGCAGTTGTGCAGTACAGTCCACCGCAGTAACGCTGAGCGCGCCCAGCGCGCCCTCGCTCATATCCGTTGAAGTAGAAGACGCCACCGACTGCGATCTTTCCGACGGCCAGATCACCCTCAGCGCTTCTGGCGGCACGGGTACTTACGCCTACAGCATCGACGGCGGCGTAAGTTGGAGTCCTTCTCCGGTGTTCGCCAATTTGGAATCCGGGACGTACCAGCCCGCCGTTCGCAACGCCGACGGCAGTTGTGCGGTGCAGTCCACCCCGGTAACGCTGAGCGCGCCCAGCGCGCCCTCGCTTGTATCTGTTGAAGTGGAAGACGCCACGGACTGCGATTTATCCGACGGCCAGATCACCCTCAGCGCTTCTGGCGGTACGGGTACTTACGCCTACAGCATAGACGGCGGCGCCAGTTGGAGTCCTTCTCCGGTGTTCGCCAATTTGGAATCCGGGACGTACCAACCCGCCGTTCGCAACGCCGACGGCAGTTGTGCGGTGCAGTCCACCCCGGTAACGCTGAGCGCGCCCAGCGCGCCCTCACTCATATCTGTTGAAGTAGAAGACGCCACCGACTGCGATTTATCCAACGGCCAGATCACCCTCAGCGCTTCTGGCGGTACGGGTACTTACGCCTACAGCATAGACGGCGGCGCCAGTTGGAGTCCTTCTCCGGTGTTCGCCAATTTGGAATCCGGGACGTACCAACCCGCCGTTCGCAACGCCGACGGCAGTTGCGCAGTACAGTCCACCGCAGTGACGTTGATTGCTCCCTCTGCTCCTGAAATTACCCATGTGACCGTCATTGAGTCGGCGGACTGTCATATAGCCAATGGCAGCATCACAGTCTATGTAGAGCCGGATGAACCAGGTAGCAATTGGCAGTACAGCATTGATAATGGCCTTAGCTGGCAGTCAGATGCCACTTTCAGCAACCTGCCTGCCGGCGAATACTTAATTGCCGTAAGTAGCCAGACCGGTAACTGTACGGTTTATTACCCCGATACCCTTTCGCTGATAGGAGGGCAAATACCAATGCTGGCCGGACTGGATTGGGTAGAACCCACTCAATGCGGCGTCGCCGACGGTCAGATTACCCTATTGACCCCGGGAAGTCCCAACGATTACCTGTATAGCATTGATGGCGGCCTTAGTTGGGCTGTCAGCCCCACATTTAGTCAATTGGCTGCTGGAGAATATGTAGCCGTAGTGCAATTGCTCAGCAATGGCTGTCGGAGTGAGCCCTTTGATACGCTGGCGCTAACAGCTACGGTGGGGCTTGCTTTCTCGTTTGTAGATGCCATTACTCCCGCTAATTGCCTCCAAAGCACCGGCGAGATCACGCTTATGGCCACTGGCGGCAACGGCGCCTACGAGTACAGTATTGACAACGGCCTCACCTGGCAAACGGAAGGGTATTTCCCCGGACTTTCTGCCGCCAATTATTTCGTACTGGCTCGCCAACAGAACGGCGATTGCCTCATGGACGAAGCCTTGCTCGTAGACCTGTATCCTTCTTTCGCACCAGATATCCAGTCGGTCAATTTTGAGTCGCCCACCGATTGCAGCCTTTCCGATGGTTTTATTGCCATCCGGGTGGTGGTCAGCTCTCCTCATCTGCAATTTAGTATTGACGGAGGGCAGCAGTGGTCGCCTGACCGACTCTTTGACGGCCTTGGCGGCGGTATTTTTCAGGTAGTCGTTTGGGATACGCTCACCGAATGCCGGGTAGAATATCCCCTGCCCATCGAGTTGGAGTCGCCTTTGCAGCCCGTTATTGAAGCGATAACCGTTTTGCAACCTTCTTCATGCCTGCCCTCTAATGGCGTTATTGATTTGCTAATGGCCGATACGAGCGTCTATTACGAGGTGAGTATCAACGGGGGCCAGGATTGGTATGTAGCCACCCATTTTACCGATCTGCTGCCAGGAACTTATCAGGTATTGGCGCGCAACCTCAACACTACCTGCCTCGTGAGCTATCCGGAGCTCATCAACCTGCTCCCTCCGGTTACATTGGTACTCGACAGCCTGCACGCCCAGCCGGCCACTACCTGTGAGGCCACCGATGGCCAGATTGCGGTATGGGCCTCGGGCGCGCCCGACCTTGACTACAGCATCGATGGCGGTCTCAACTGGGTCGATGATCCTGTTTTTGGACAGTTGCCTGGCGGCGTATACACCGTACTGATCCGGTCGGCCGCCGAACCCGACTGTATCCTGCAAACCGAGCCCCAATCGCTGGGCGGCGCCTTGGTCATGGCTTTCGATGGCATTGAGCTCACTGCCGCTCAAAATTGTATCGACCAAGGCGGCAGCATACAGTTGAACTGGGCAGGTAGCCCCGGCGCGCTTTTTAGCATCGACGGCGGTCAGAACTGGTCGGAAGAAGCACTCTTTGCCAACCTGCAACCAGGCGATTATCAACTGCTCATAGCCAACGCAACCTTCAGTTGCCAGGCAACCCTCGATAGCCTTCTTACCATCGTCGGGCCGCTCCCGCCAACAGTACTGGCCATCAATAGTCAGCCGGCCCAAAACTGCCTCGCCAACGATGGCGCCATCGCCGTGTTTGCTGCGGCCGGCGGCCGCCAGCAATATTCCATCGACGGCGGTCAGCAATGGGATCCCGACGGTATCTTCGACCAACTCGCCGCCGGCGCTTATGCCTTGTTCATACGCGATACCCTTACCGGATGTATAGCCCGCCATCCCGATAGCGTTTACATCGGCGGCATTCCGGTACTCGGGGCCGAAGTATTGTTGGAAATGCCGCCCGTATGCCCCGGTGATCAAACCGGCCGCATCAGCCTGCAAGCCACCGGAGGACTGGCGCCTTTCCGATTCCAATGGACAGATGAAACGGAAGGCCGGGAGCGTGCCCAACTGCCTGCCGGCGTCTATGAAGTTATCGTCAGCGATGCCCGCAACTGCGCCGATACCCTCGCCTTTGAGCTTCGCGAGCAGGTGTCCTTTGAGGCCGTCGCCGACCTCTTGGCAGATACGCTGCTCTGCCAGGGGCAGCAAGTAATTTACGACCTTGGCGGTTTCGAGCCACTCGCCGTCCAGTGGACGTCCGACGATGGCAGCTTCGTCTCCGACAGCCTCCGCCTGACGATTCGCCAACCAGGGCGTTATGCCCTCGAACTCATCACCATCGAAGGTTGCACCTTCCGCGACACCCTGTTGGTGCAAACCACCGAGGGCGCCTGGTTGGCCGATTTTCTGATGCCCATCGCCGCTGTCGCCGGCGATCCCGTGGTGTTGGTTGACATCACCTGGCCCGTGCCCGAGCGCATTGAGTGGGTCTACGATCCGGCCGCGGCTACCAGCTTAGCTTCATTGCCTACTCAGGAGGTGCTGCGCTTTGATTCGCCCGGCCTCTACACCGTCGGCCTCAAGGCTTATTCGGGCGACTGCTTCGGCTACCTCGAAAAGCCCATCCGCATCTATGGCGATCGCGACAGCCTCCAATTGCCCGTACAGCCTGCCGCCGTGCAGGCCATCCGCTCGTTTGAAGTATTTCCAAACCCCAACGCCGGAGCATTCCAGGCCAAGCTCACGCTCACGCAGCCCCAGCCTGCCGTCTTATGGCTGTTCCGACAGGATGGAACCTTACTCGAACAACGGGCGCTGGCCGGGCGCGATCTTTACATAGAAGCGTACAACTGGCCTGGGCTTAGCCCGGGCGTATACACCGCGTTGGCGCAGGCCGGCCTCGATTGGGTGTATATCAATGTTGTCGTACAATAGCCAATGGCCGACAGGCAAGGAAAGTTTTTTGGGGGGTGTCCCCCGGCCCCCTTGTATGGCCGCCGGCTTTCAGGTTTAGCGCGTTCGTACAAGGGGGCCGGGGGCCGGGCTGTCCGCTCTTATGGGCTGCTGCCGGCGGCTTTGAGGCCGCTAAGCAGCAGCCCATACCGCTGCCATCCCTCACCCGGGCGCCAACTTTAAAATACGCTTCTCCTCCGGCTATGCATCTACCAGTACGGCTTCGAGCGTAGCGCCCCGACGGCGGATTTGAACAGCCTTTCCTTGCAGTTTGAAGATATAAGCTTCTGCTTTGGTTTCCTGTTGGCCGGTGATGCCGCTGTCGATATCGGTAGCGCCGATAATCGCCAAAATGCCGCTGTCTTCGTTGAAGGACACCGTCCATTGTTTACGGGTAGCAATGGGCAGCACCAAGCGGCCGGGGGCAGCGCGGGGAGCTACAAGATCGTCGCCGGTGGCGCCTCCGGGGGCGGAGGCTTCATCATTGGCAGATGCGGCAGATACTACGGTGAGCTGGCCGCCGAGCAGGCCTACCAATATGCCCCGATTGTCGAGGAGGGAAAAAGACACCGCTCTGCCATTGTCGATGAGGTAGAGGGTATCCATATTAGAAGATAGCGTAATCGAGTTGATCATGCGTTTAACTGGCTGTTTAGCAGATGGCTCAAACCGGGTGGGCAGTGGCTTTGCCTCTGTGTTGTTGGCTGCAACGGGCACGCCTACCAATGCTCGCAATCGATCCCAAAAGGACATAAGGGAGAATTTATTACGGCCGGGGCCATTCTGGTGATGAAAATGGAGTGTTTGTTGATGGGCAAAGATAAACTTTTTTGAAAAAAAACGTCGGGGCGGCGGCATTTTTGGCGGCTGATTAGCGGATGACTACCTCCTCAATGTAGGCTTCGCCCAGCGCCTCATTGAGCCGATGTCGAAGGGTGTCGCGGGCCATCGACAACTCCTGGCGCAAGGGCGCCGATCGCACGGCTATGTAAAGCTTGCGGTCGCGGAGGCTAAACTCGCTGGTGTGCTGAGCGATGAGCGGCCCCATTTGCTGCTGCCACAACTGGCGGATGCGCGCCTCGTTGTAGCCGTCTTTGAGCTTGTAATGCCGGAGCATGGCCTCCAGCGCTTGCTTGAGGGTCTGTTCGTTGTCGCTCATAGGCTGTTGTTTGCCGTTTGTTGATCGGTGGTTTGGTCGTATGGCTCAGCGGTTCCCTGATCAATGAGGTAGAGGGCTTTATCGGCGCCAAAAGGTTGCAGCAGGCGATTAACGCGTTCAGGATCGGTGTCGGAGATGAATATCTGGCCATAGGCCGACGCCAGCAGGTAGGCGAGGAGCTGTTCTACGCGGCCGCGGTCAAGTTTGTCGAAGATGTCGTCAAGCAGCAGGATGGGCGCTGCGCCTTTCTGCTCGCGGATGATCTGGTACTGAGCCAGTTTGAGCGAGAGCACATAGCTTTTGAGCTGGCCCTGAGACGCCATGCGCTTGAGGGGATGGCCTGACAGAGAAAAGAGAAGGTCGTCGCGATGGATGCCGGCGGTGGTGCGCTGAAGGGCGCGGTCTTGCTCGGCCTGTCGGGCCATGAGTTCTGCCCAACCTGTCTGACGCAAGGCCGATCGATATTCGAGGGCGGCCGCTTCCTGTCCGCCGGATATAGCGCTGTAGGCTTCAGCTAAGCGAGGGCCAAAGTCGGCGATGAAGAGTTGCCGCCGCTCATAGATGTATTGTGCAGGAGATTCCATTTGAAGGTCATAGACTTCGAGGAGGCCGGCGGGCACGGGGCGGCCTTCCCATTGTTTCAGCAGAGCATTGCGCTGTTTGAGCAGTTGGTTGTATTGCAGCAGTTGGGTCAGATAGCGGTTGTCTATCTGGCAGAGGGTATTGTCGAGGAGGCGGCGGCGCTCTTCGCTGCCTTCTGTGGCAATGAGCGTATCATCGGGGGTGATGATCACTACCGGATAACGGCCCACATGATCCGCTAAGCGAGGGTAGGGGGCCCCGTTCCGGGCGATTTCCTTGCGCTGCCGGGCCTTCATCTTGACGACAATCTGTTCACGGGCCTCTTCGTTGGCGAGAAAAACCCCCTCCAAGCGGAAGAAATCGGCGTCGTGACGGGCTAAGTACTGATCGTTGAGATTGGTATGGCTTTTGCCCATGCAAAGGTAGTAAATGGCCTCCAGCAGGTTGGTTTTACCCATGCCGTTGCGCCCCACAAAGCAGTTGAGCCGGGCCGAGCAAGCGAGCCGGACCTGTTCGTAGTTGCGGAAGTTGACCAATGCCAGCGATTCGAGATACAAGATGAAATGGCTTTGCGGCAAATTTACATCAAAGGAAGTGCGTTTTTGCGAAACCAGCGAAGATTTGCTTTGTTGTCTTGCAAACACCATTTTTGTCCGTATCTTTATGGACGATTTTACACTAACTTCGCGAAAATTCGCTAAACGGTATGGTTGCTGAGAAGAAAAAGGGCGCTTCGCGCAAGACTAAGCCGGCTTACAGCAAGGAGCAATATTTGAGCTGGTACGAGCTCATGCTTCGCATTCGCCGGTTTGAGGAACGAGCATTGATGGCCTATGGCCAGCAAAAAATTCGGGGCTTTTGCCACGTATACATTGGCCAGGAGGCTGTAGCGGCTGGTATGGAATCGGCCATTACTCCGGACGACGCCATCGTGACGGCCTATCGGCAGCATGGTACGGCGCTGGGCAGGGGCGTTTCCTCCCGCGCAGCTATGGCCGAGTTGTTTGGCAAGGCCACGGGGGTAAATAAAGGCAAGGGCGGCTCTATGCACTTCTTCAGCGCTGAGCGTCGCTACTTTGGCGGCAACGGCATCGTAGGCGCTCAAATTCCGATCGGCACGGGTATTGCCTTTGCCGAAAAGTATAAGGGCACCACCAACCTTTGTGTGACCATGTTTGGAGACGGCGCCGCCCGGCAGGGCGCCCTTTACGAGAGCTTCAACATGGCCATGACCTGGAAGTTGCCCGTGTTGTACATCTGCGAAAACAATGGCTACGCCATGGGCACGTCGGTACAGCGCACTTCAAACGTGACCGAGATGTACAAAATCGGCGCCGCTTTTGATATGCCCAGCGAAGTGGTCGACGGCATGAATCCCGAGTCGGTGCACGAGGCCATTACCCGGGCAGCAGCCCACATTCGCGCCGGCAATGGCCCGTACTACCTCGAAATTCGCACGTATCGCTACAAGGGGCACTCGGTTTCCGACCCGGCTAAATACCGCACCAAAGAGGAAGTACAAGAGTACATGGATCGCGACCCCACCAAAGTGACCGAGCGCACCATCCTCGACAATGGCATTGCTACGGAGGAGGAAATTCAGGCCATCAAAGACAAGATCAAAGCAGAAATGGACGAGGCAATGGAATTTGCTGAAAACTCGCCCTATCCCGATCCGTCGGAGCTGTATACCGATAACTACCTTCAGGCTGATTATCCATTCCTGAACTGGTAAACTTTTTCGGGCTTCGAAGCCTGCCCTGACGGCCCGTCTTCTCTTGCAGTAAGGCGGGCCGTTTTCGTTTCCTCCCATCCGTATTCAAGTTAATGCTATGAATGATTTGTTGCAGCAAGCTTATGACCCGGAGGGTTTTCGCCGGCAGGGTCACGCCTTGATCGATGTGCTGGCCGATTACCTGAGGGCCATGCAGCAGCCCGCAGGGCAGCCCGCCATTGCCTACCGGCCTCCGGCCGAGACACTGGCGGAGTGGGCCTCCCGCCTGAAGGAGGGAGAGCCGGATCCTATGCGCATTTTTCAAAGCGTATTGGGCCAGAGTGTAAGCCTGCACCATCCGCACTACATGGGGCATCAGATTAGCCCGCCGGCGCCAATGGCTGCCTTAGCGGGCTTGGTGGGCGATCTGCTCAACAATGGCATGGGCGTTTATGAAATGGGTATGGCCGGTTCGGCTGCCGAGGAGGCGCTCATTCAGGAGGTAGGGGCTGTGCTGGGCTTGGGCGATCGCTGCGGCGGCTTCCTCACTTCGGGGGGCACTTTGGCTAACCTTACGGCCCTGCTGACGGCTCGCAGCGTAAAAGCCCCCACGGAGGTATGGACGGCCGGCAACAGCGAGCCGCTGGCCCTGATGGTGAGCGAAGAAGCCCACTATTGCGTCGATCGGGCTGCCCGCATTATGGGCTGGGGCAGCGCCGGTCTCATCAAGATTCCCTCCGACGATGCTTTTCGCATGCGTACTGAGTTGCTGGAACCGGCCTACCGCGAGGCCGCTGAGCGAGGGGTGCGCGTCATTGCGGTGGTAGGCAGCGCCTGCTCTACGGCGGCCGGCGCCTTTGACGACCTCGATGCTATTGCCGATTTTTGTGCAAGGCATAACCTTTGGTTTCATGTAGACGGGGCGCATGGCGCAGCCCTGGCGTTCTCGACGCGGGAACGGCCCGTATTGAAAGGTATAGAACGGGCAGACAGCGTAGCTATGGATTTTCACAAGATGTTGCTGACGCCCTCGGTGACGACGGCTCTGGTATACCGGGATCATCGCGACAGTTACCGCACTTTTCAGCAGCGGGCTGATTATTTGTTGGAGTGGGATGCCAAGGATGAATGGCACAACCTGGCGCGCCGCACGTTTGAGTGTACCAAGTTGATGCTGAGCCTGAAAGCTTATACCCTGTGGGCCGCGTACGGGCCGGGCTTATTTGAAAACTACGTAGACCAGGTATGCGACCTTGGGCGCGCCTTTGGCCGGCTGTTGGCCGAGGCGCCAGATTTTGAATTGCTGACGCCTCCGGCCTGCAACATCGTGTGCTACCGGCTGTCGGGGCCGGGCCTGAGCCCGGAGGAAACCGATGCCCTCAACCTGAAGGTGCGCCGCAGGCTGCTGGAGCAGGGCGATTTTTATGTGCTGTCTACTACCATTCGGGGGCGGGTATGGCTGCGCAGCACGCTCAGCAATCCCTTTACGGAGGAAGCGCATTTGCGGGCGCTGATGGACAGGTGCCGGGAGTTGGCTAAGGTTCAGTAACTGGAGGCCGGAGGCGGATGAGCAATACTAAACTTGAATATCAACTTAAAGACTATGTTTCATCATTACAAAATCAGGGGTAGCCTGGCCATGAACCGGGCAATTGGCTTGGCCCTCGGGCTGGGGATTATGGGCGCGCTGGCAGCTCAGGCGCCGGGCAAAGTGCTGGTTATTGGCATAGACGGCTGCCGAACCGACGCCTTGCGCATGGCCGATGCCCCCAGCATCCAGGGCCTGCTGGCCGAATCGGTATACACTTTTGACGCCCTCACGGTAGCGCCCACCTGGAGCGGCACGGGCTGGAGCAGCATGTGTACGGGCGTATGGCCCGATAAACACGGCGTAACCGACAATTCTTTTTCGGGGGCCAATTTTGAGGCTTACCCTCACTTCATCGCCCGAACGGAGGAGTATGATGCGTCGTTGCATACGGCCTCAATTGTACACTGGTCGCCGATCAATACCCAGATCAATACGCATTGTGATATAGAAATCAATGTGCCTACCGATTTGGAGGTAAAGAATCTGGCCGTGGCCTACCTCGAAAACAACGACCCCGATGTGCTGTTCGTCGCTTTTGACGACGTGGATCATGCCGGGCACAGCTATGGTTTTTCGCCGACGATACCGGAGTACATGGCTACCATAGCCCTCACCGACGGTTATGTGGGCGAAATAATGGAGACCCTGCTGGCCAGACCCCATTTTGAGGAAGAAAACTGGATGGTGCTGCTCACAACCGATCACGGGGGCAATCTGGCTGGGCATGGGGGCGCTACCTTTGAGGAGCGCAATGTTTTTATCATCGTCTGGAAACCAGGGCAGGAGCCCCATGAGCTCGTCAAAGACAGTACCGTGTTCTCGTTGTCGAGCGGGTTGCAATTCAATGGCCAGAATCAGTACGTACTGCCTGCCGACAGCGCTCCATTTCAGTTTGGCGCCGACCAGGACTTTTCGGTGGAAATGCGGGTGCGCTACACGGAGCAGGCCGGGGATGCCGCGTTCATCAGCAACAAAAACTGGGATAGCGGTTTGAATCGGGGCTGGGTGATTTCTACGCCTACCGGCGACCTCACACGCTGGAAGGTGAATGTATCGGATGGTAATGCTCGCCGTGACGTCAACGGGGGTTTTATTGCAGATGGCAACTGGCGTCATTTGGCGGTAACTTTTGATCGGGATGGAATGATGATCCTTTACCAGGATGGCAACCCCGTAGGACAAACGAGCATAGCGGGCTTGGGTAATGTGGACTCGGGCCTTCCGGTGGTCATTGGTCAAGATGGCACCTTGAGCTACGATTACTTTTTCAATGGCGCCATTGCCGAGGTGCGCTTATGGAATAAGGCCCTGACGGCGGCTACCGTGGCGGCTTACACCTGCGGCCCTATTGATGCAGAACACCCCGACCTCGAAAATCTCGTCGCCTATTGGAAAATGGATGAGGGCCAGGGCGATATGCTGTCAAATGCTGTAAATGGCAGCCCGGCTGCTCAGTTGGCGGGCGATGCGGCCAACTGGACGGCGCAGCCCGGCAGCCTTATCTGCTATGACTTTTCGGATACGCCCCGGCTGATTGATGTAGCGGCGACGGCGCTAACGCATTTGTGCATCCCGATAGATCCTGTATGGGCATTGGATGGCCACTCGCTGGTTCCGGAGTGCGCGCCTACCTCCGTTGGGGAGATGGTCGATGCCGCCAACTGGGTAGAGGTATTCCCCAACCCTACGAGCGGTGAAGTGAACCTGCGGCTTGCGCCGGCGCAGGCTGCTGAGGGCGTTTTCGTTACGGTATTTGCGGCCAATGGGCAGCCCTTAGCGATGACGATGCTGGAAGGTGAAGCGCAGGAATCAATTTCGCTGGCGCCCTATCCGGCGGGCTTGTACTTTTTGCGCCTGCTGGCTCCTGATGGCCGCACGGCTGCGGTTTCGGTGAGTCGGCGCTGATATAGCCGCGCAGGTATGCGCTCATGATTGGGCATACGGCTTGCGCGGCCGGGGCAGCGGTGGAAGTTTACCCGACCGAGCACAGCGAGGGCGTGGCGGTATGCCTGACGACTTTACCCCGTGGAATAGCGAAGCGTATATTCCACGGGGTGGAGGAGGAAGGCATAAGATTTACCCGGCCGAGTGTAGCGAGGACGTGGGCGGACGACGCGGTGCCGAGCCGGGCCGGTGCAAAATGCCATGTACTGGCGTATGCTATTCCGGCCCGGCTCGGCAGCCCCCCAAATATCAGACTTGCGCAGTACAAACTTTGCTGCGCGTTGGCTCGTTTACGACCCCGCTGAACGAGTCTATTGTTTCACCCAACGGAGGCTTTCCCATCTGCCATCGGGCAGGGAGAAGCGGCAATGGTAGAGGCCCGGCGGCAGCGCGCTGGTGGGTATGGGCTCGTTGGGCGCCGCCAACTGGCTGAGGATCAGGCGGCCTGTGGCGTCGAAGAGCTGAACGTGCAGGGCGGCGTAGCTGTGCCTGACGAAGAGCTCATGGCTACCCGGATTGGGTGAAATCTGTATGCCTAAGGGGGCGGGCGCCGGCTCGGCTGCGCTCACAAACAGGGCGCAATCTTGATTGTTGCTGATATTGGGGTCGATTTCTAAGTTGGGGGCGAAGGTAAACAGGCAGTAAGGGCCGCCGATCATGAAGAGGCTGCCATCGGCAAATTGATAGCCTCGGGGGCGGATGTTGCGGGTGAACGTTAGGGCTTCGCCGGAGGCGAGCCCGTCGGGGAAGTCGAAATAGAAGGTGTCGCGGCCCTCGCTGCAATTGAATGCACCCCTTTGATTGGAAGCCACTGCGACGAAGTAGATGGGGTTGTCGCCGTAGTTGCGGATGGAAAAGGTGGCTTCTGCATAGACGAATACGGCGGCGGAACTGCTTCCGAATGGCGGTTCGAGGGTGTCGGTGCTGATGATGTTGAGGCTGAGCGCTTCGATGCCTGCGTCGGAGGTAGCATTGAGCGCCAACTCGCCGGGCAGGCCGCGGGCGATGTAAGAACTCTGGAAGATGGGATCGTTCAACTCCAGCCGCCCGACGACCCAGTGGCCTGTATCGTCGGGCGCCCAGTCGGTTAAGTTTCGTCCGCCGATATTAAGGACCCCGTTGATCGTTATGCTGCCATCGGCGGGGTTAAAGGTTTCGGTGGTATAGGAGGCGCTGTTGCCGACGGGTTTGAGGTAATGGATGAGGCCGTCGACAAGACGGAGGCGTATGCCATTGGCGGCCGGAGCGGGGCTGAGGGGGTTGAAGGTCTGGAGAACAGGGTCGTAGACGATCCATTGGCTGTTGATGCGAAACAACAACTGCTCGCCCAGGGGCACGGAGGTTTGGGGTACGATGTAGCCTCCTGCAGTACGGGTGGTTATGGCGCCGGTGGAAAGGTCTATTTGGGTGAGGTAGGGGCTGTCTTCGATGGCTAAGCCGAGTGTCTGGTCGTTGAGTACGCAGGGGATGCCGCCTATAAACGGGTCGGCGAGTTCCAACAAGGGGTCGCCATCTGCGTTGGTTAGCAGCATGTGGCCTGCATTGACGAGGGCGATGCGGCCGTCGGGGAAGACGGTTGCGGCCACGTCATAAAATTCGATGTTGGGGTAGCGCCTGGCCCAGAGCATTTGCCCGCTGGTATCGGCTTTCATCAGGATAAACGAGGGGTCAAAGAAGACGTCGTCGGTGGCTACCCATTTACCGGCGGCGATGATGTGGCCGTCGGGCGTGAAACTGACCGCCGTAAACTGGGCAAAACCTTCAAATAAAGAATCCGGGGGGAATAAAACCGACCAGCGCAGCCCGCTGTCGGGGCCAAAATAATCGAGCCGGGGTTTTTCGCAGCGGCCTTCTGAGCCTACGACGGCTAAGAAGCCATGGTTTGCCGCTGCCCGATTGACGAGGATGTGGGGTTTGCGGTAAGCGTACTGAGGCGAAGATTGCGCCCGGCCGAGGGTGACGGCTGCCGCCAGGCTGAGGAAGAGCAGTAAAGCGTGCTTCATGGTGTATTGTGATTTGGTGTACATCAAATATAATCCTATTTGAATGGCGCGGTCGTTTTAAGAGAATGATTGTCATCCGGGAGATAAAAAAGCGCCCGGCCGGAGCGAACTCCGCCGGGCGCAGCATAGGCAACTATACAATTTATTCAGGCGAGATAGCCTACTCTTTTACAAGTTTGAGGGTTTGAGCGCCATCGGGGCCGGCGAGGCGCACTAAGTACAACCCGCCGGGGAGGCCGCCCAGCTCAATGGGCAGGTTTTCGGCGCCGCCGGTAGCGCGGCCTGTAAGCCGGCTGACGCGGCGACCGTCGAGGCCCAGCACTTCCACGGTATAGGCGGCGCCTGCGCTGAGGCGGAAGCTGAGCCATGCCGTTTCGGAGGTCGGGTTGGGGAATAAGCCTACCGGATTGGTCTCCGGCGCTACCTCCTCATCGCTGTTGATGATGCTGAAGGTAGGCGAGGCTGTGAAGCCGCCCGTAGCCAGGTTGATGGTTGCCGAGATGGTGTTGGTGCAGCCATCGGCGGTGGTAATGGTAAGGGTGATGGTGTACGTGCCGGCATCGGTATATTGGTGCATCGGCATAAACTCGGAGCTGGAGCTGCCGTCGCCGAAGTCCCAGGCATAGCTCACGGCGTCGTCCGACGACAGGTTGAGGCACATGACGCTCAGCGCATCGGAGTTGATGAGCGGCAGGAACAGCGCACTGCAAGTATTGTCGTAGTAGATGCCATCGCCGTAATGCAGCAGCATGGTAGCCGAGCTGATGCAATCATCGGCAGTGATGATGGTAAGCGTAACGAAGTATATGCCCGGCTGCGTGTAGGTATGCACGGGGTTGGCTTCCTGGCTGCTGGCGCCGTCGCCAAAGTTCCAGTAGTAGGTAGCCACATCGCCCAGCGACATATCTGTGAACTGGAAGGTAGCTAAGTTAGCGGGGTCCTGCTCGAAGAAGAACATGGCCTGGCAGTCGGAGGTCACTACGCCGCCGTCGCCCACTACAATGGTATACACGGCCGTAGCCTGGCAGGCGCTGTCGGCTGCTACGTTGAGTACGACGGTATAGAAGCCCGGCTCAGTATAGGTATGCACGGGCGCAGGCTCGGTAGAGGTGGCGCCGTCGCCAAATTCCCAGAACCAACTGGCGTTGGGGTAATCGCCGCCCAGCAGGCCTGTGAATTGAATTTCCAGGCCGTTCTCATTGAGGAACTCCATGAAGAAGTCTACGCGGCATTCTTCCGGGCCAAAGCAGTTTGTCAGATCCGCTTCGGTATAGCCGTGGCAGAGGGCTACGCAGGTATTGGGGAAGATGATGGGGCCAACGAGGGTGTATACGCATACGGGCTCGTAGAGACCGTCGGGGCAGTCGCAGTTGTCGCAGCTTTCCGTACTGTCGCAAGCCACAAACAGCGCCGGGTCGTCGAAGCCGGCACAGGCAGCAAAGCAGGCGTTGGGGAAGGTAATGACGGCGCCCGAGGCATCCAACACGCAAACGGGGTCGAACACCAGATCGCAATTGCAATCGACGGTGCTGTTGCATTCGATGAAGGCGTCGGGGCCAAAGCCGGCGCAGGCAGCGAAGCAGGCATTGGGGAAGTGGAGCTCATTGCCCAGCGAGTCGGCCACGCAAACGGGGTCGAACACCAGATCGCAGTTGCAATTGAGGGTACTGTCGCACTCGATGAAATCTTCGGGGCCAAAGCCTTCACACTCTGCATAGCAGGCGTTGGTGAAGGTGAGGGTGGTGCCGCCGGGCTCAAGTACGCATACCGGTGCGTAAATCTGCGGGCAAACGCAGCCGCCGCCAACCGTAGTCGGGCATTCTATAAACTGGCCTTCCGTATAACCTTCACAAGCCGCAAAGCAGGCATTGGAGAAGGTCAGGGTATCGCCATTGCTATCTATGGCGCATACCGGGTCGTAGAACAGCGGGCAAACGCAGCCTTCGTCATCGCATTCGACAAGGGCGTCGGGGCCAAAGCCGGCGCAAGCTGCATAGCAGGCGTTGGGGAAGGTAACCGTCGTGCCCGTGGAGTCGACTGCGCAAACGGGGTCAAAAACCTGATCGCAAACGCAGCCTGCGGGGCCGCAGTCTACAAAGTCTTCGGGGCCAAAGCCTTCACATTCGGCATAGCAGGCGTTGGTGAAGAGTTGTACGTCGCCGTCAGCGCTCACCACGCATACCGGAGCGTAAATGGCCGGGCACTGGCAGCCAAGGGTGCTGTCGCAGGCTACATAGCTGTCGGGGCCAAAGCCGGCGCACTCGGCATAGCAGGGGCTGGGGAACTCGATGGTGGAACCCACAGGGTCGATGAGCACACAAACGGGGTTGTATTCGTCGGTCGGGCAGTCGCAGCCGCCGTTGTTGCAGTTGGTATATTGGTCGGGGCCAAAACCTTCACACTCGGCAAAGCAGGGGTTGTCGAAGGTCAATACCAAGCCACCGGGGCCGTATACGCAAACGGGAGCGTAGTATTCAGGGCAGTTGCAGCCGCCGTTGTCGCATAAGGTGAAGTCCTCAGGGCCATAGCCGTGGGCCTGGGCAATGCAGCCGTTCGGGAACTGAATGACGCTGCCCTCGCAGGCTACACAAACCGGCCAGGGGTAGTCGCAGCCCGTGCCGCCGCCATCGCAGTGGTACCAGTCGAAGTAGCCTTCGCATTGAGCAAAACAAGGATTAATAAAGTGCAGGGTGTCGCCGGCAGGGCCAATGGCGCAGACGGGTTCAAAGATTTCCTGCGGACAGTCGCAGGTCCAGCCGCAATCCTGAAGCTGGTCGCTGGTAAAGCCGAAGCAGGCAGCTTCGCAGGCGTTGCCAAACTGGAATAGGGTGCTGTCGGGCAGGAAGGCGCATACAGGATCCCATACGTCGGGGCAGGGGCAGTCGCCGGCATAAGCCAGCACATATTGCAAAGTGCTGCTGGTGCAGCCATTGCCGGCCGTAATGACGAGGGTCACGGGATATACGCCGGCCTGCGTATACGTGTGAATGGGGTTGGGGGCGTTGGAAGTAGTTCCATCGCCGAAATCCCAGGCCCAGCTCAGCAGACCGCCAAAGCCGCCAAAGGAGTAGTCGGTAAACTGAAAGGTAAGGGCGCTGGTGGCGCTGTTGGCGTAGTCGAAGTTGGCCTGGCAGAAAGAGGCAGAGTCGCAGGGGAAGTACATCCAGGGCTCTATGCCGGCGCACTGCGCCTGGCAGGGGTTGTCGTACTGGATGAAGCCGCCGGAAGGCGTAGCTACGCATACCGGGTTGAGCTCGTCGGGGCATTCGCAGTTGGTGATGTCCAGCACAACTATGGTTATGACGATGGTCGACTGGCAGTCGTCTTCGCCCGTGACGGCCAGCACAACCGAGTACTCGCCCGGCGCCTCGTATACGTGGGTGGGGTTGCTCTCGGTGCTGGTAGCGCCATCGCCAAACGACCAGGCCCAGCTATTGATGCCTAAAGCGCTAAACGACAGATCGAAAAAGCTGACGGTCAGCTCAGGGCCATTGTACAATTGGGCCGACTGGAAGTAGGCGTTGCAACCTGGCGGCGGCGGCGGGTCGATGCCCGAACAGACCGACAGGTTGACGGTATAGGTCGTTTGTGCCGGATTGAAAAAAACGGGCGATACCACCATCAGGCCGGTACACAGGTCGAAGGTGTGCACAAAAGCGCTGTCGCCCGGAACGGTAGTGGTATTGAGGGTGAAGGAAAATTGACCGAGCTCATCGGTTTCGGTTTGCCATTGGTTGGCGCCTACGCTCAACGATACCGGGTAGAAGGGCGCCGGCGCGCCGTTTTGGCCCACCGTAACGGCGCCGTCGACGGTAATGGCGCCCAAATGGCCTGGCAGCAGCCAGAGGCTGCACAACCAGGCAAGGGCGATGGAAAGAGAATTTTTAAACATGATTTTCATTTTGTTGAGTAATATTTGCAAAAGAAAAATAAACAAGTATTAACGAGCCAGCATCAAGGGATGCAGCGCTGTTGCCTCGGGGCCCGACAGCCGCAGCCAGTACTGGCCTGGCGGCAGGGTTTCGGGCAGCGAAAAAGTCCAGCGGTCGGCCCGGGGGCCCTCGTACAACAGCCGTTGGGCCCCCAGCATATCCAGCAATTCGACGCGTTCAAAGCTGCGTTCGGTAGCCAATTGCAGCAGGCCGCTGCTGGGGTTGGGCGCCAGTTTTACCCAGCCTGCTTCCGGGGCAGGGTAGGGGTCGGAGGCCACTACGTCGGCTAAGTGCAGCCGCAGGCATATTTCGCTACCCTCTATGGGCACGGGCTGGAAGTTGCCGTCTACAGCTAATATGTTGTCTATGACTAAGCAGGTTTCAAGGGTGTCGGCAGGGCCTTCCAGCAGCCAGATGAGGTCGTCTACAATAGTGAGGTTCAGCGTGCCGCACGAGCCGCCTTCGTTCAGCAGCGGGTCGGCGCCCAAGCGCGTGAGGGCCACATCGATGCGGTTAGCGGTAGGCCGCCGCTTGAATACAAAACCCATACTATCGGCATTGAGCCAGGTTTGGGTGATGTCTAATTCAATGTCGTCTATGGGCTGGGGGTCGAAGAAAATGGAAAACGACAGGCCATTGAGCGAGTCGGAAGGCAGGTTTTCAATAAGGCCGCTGAGGTCGAGGTCAAAACTGGCCGACTCGCCCTCGGCTATCAGTTGCTCGCCGCTCAGATCGCCTACCCAACTGATCTCCGGATGCGGAACGTCCTCGGTTTCTATGGCCGGATAGTAAAGTTCCACAAAGTTTTCGTGCTCCCAGCCATAGTTTTGGACTATGGGCAGAAAGTCGGTGAGCTCTACCCAACCATTGCCATTGGCGTCGGCAAAGGCGTAGTTGAGGCCATTGGGGAAATACTGTGGCCAAAATTGAGTGATGATCACCACATTTGGCGTCGTGCCGCTCTGGATGCGCATGGGGCCGTTGGCGCCCATAGCATAGCCCACACTGAGCATATCGTGATGATCAATGAGGCCGTTGTTATTGGCGTCCCCCGGCGTTACCTGGGCTTGGGCATCTGCCAGGCCGGCCAGCAGGCAAAGGAAATACAGCAGTTGCTTAACGCTTGTGTTCATAAGCAGAATAATGCATGGGTTGTCGTCGGATGTTTTACCACGGGCGCCTTTGCTCAGGTTCACATCGCTGGTTTTGACAGTGTAAAAGTAGGAGCTGGTTGGGGCAAGGGCAATTACAATATTTCTATTTTATCGAAAAAAATAACGCTTCCGTATTTTGCAAAATATTTTTATTCAGTGGTTTATATCCTTTTTTTATCGGCCGAAACTACTAAATTTGCCCTGTCGCAAAGGCGACAAATGCCGGGCCTTATCCTCAAAAAACAGCAAAAAATACTCAAACCACCGTGAAAGACGCCAAGCTAATGCTCGTATTGCGCACCTTCACCGGCGCCGACTGGCGCGGGTTCGCCGATTTTGTCGCCTCCCCCTGCTACAACAAACAAGAGGAACTCGTCCGGTTTTGCGCCCAACTGCGCGAGCTGGCGAGGCGCCACTTTCCCGAGGCTGCCATCCGCCGGGAGAAGTTGTACGCCCGGTTGTTTCCCGGCCGCCCCTTCGATGAGGCTCACTTCCGATACCTCAGCAGCGACCTGCTCAAGTTGGCCGAGGCGTTTCTGGGCCTGCGCATAGCCGAGCAGCGGCCCGCCGCCATGCTGGCCCGGCAGTTGGAGGCTTTTGCTGCCCGCGATCTCGACAAATCCTTCGCCCAAACCCGCAAATTAGCTGAAACAGCCCTGCAAACCGGCCTCTCCGACATCGGGCAGCTCCAGCTTCAGCACCGCCTGCTCAGCGCCGACGAGACCCACTTCCTCAAAAAAAACCTGCGCGCCCACGACCCCTACCTCCAGGCATCCCTCGACGCCTTCGAGCGCTATTACCTCGCCCAAAAAATGGCCTACGTTTGCGCCATGCTCGACCGCATGCGCATCATTCGCTCCGAATACCACATCCAGGGCTTAGCCGAGCTCACCGCTCAGGCCCTCCACCTCATTCACGATCCTCACCCCGCCCTGAGGCTTTACAGCCTTTGCTTAGCTTTGCTCACCCAGCCCAATGCCGACGATTTTTACCCCCTCTTCTGCGCCGCCCTCACCCAATGCCATGCCGGCTTCGAGGCCGCCGAGCGCGGCGCCTTGTTTAATTATGGCGCCAACTATTGCATCAACAAGATCAAACAGGGCGACCGCTCTTTTGTAGCCCGGCTCGTCGACTGGTATAAAACCGGCCTCGATCGCGGGCTCCTGCTCGATGGGGAGTACCTCTCGCCCTGGACCTTCAAAAACATCGTGCGCCTCGGCCTCGGCATTCAGGACTACGCCTGGGTCTCCGATTTCATCCAGACCTACGCCCCCGCGCTGCCCCCTGAATACCGCAAAGACGCCCTGCATTTTAACCTCGCCGACTTAGCTTATCATCAGCGCCAATTTGATGAGGTCTTCCGCCACCTCGGCCAGGTCGAATTTACCGACGTCTACTACAGCCTCGGCGCCAAAGTACTCCTCCTCAAAATTTACTTCGAAACCAAAGCCGACGAGGCCCTGCTCTCCTTAGCGGCATCCTTTCGCACCCAGCTCTCTCGCAGCCGCGCCCTCAGCCTCGACGCCCGCCTCCCTTACCTCAACTTCCTCAAGCTGCTGCTGCGCATCTACCGCGCTACCCCCGCCCGCCTGCCCGCCATCCGCCAGTCCATCGCCGATACGCCCATGCTCAACGACAGAATCTGGCTAAGCCGGCAGGTATAGCCATTCAAAATCCCCCATTTTTTTAGGGGCCTACCCCGCATAGCATACCCCTCCAAAATCATCCTGCGCGGGGTCGCTACGCTACGGGGCTCCCTTTGGTCGGCCGGCGCCCTTTGGGGGGCGCCGTCTGGCGGCTGGAGGCCGCCACCCCTCCACATCGCTAGGCCGGGCGATGCCCTCCGTAAAGCAGATATGGCCGGGAGAACTATAAATTTCCGACTTTTGCGCTTCATCTGTCTGCTGATTGAGCCACTGATTACGTACGCGCATATTATTAGCGCATCATCAGCCGGCCCTTGTTCAGACTAAGGGCTGGCGGCTATGGTTTTTCAAAAAACAGCTCAACATTTGGATGTTTGAAAAAAAACCTTTAATCTTGGCTTAGAGAACTATATTTTATGCGGCCTGCGGCATTGCCAAATCCGGTTAAAAGGAATGTGGCAAAGCGGGCTTTTAAAACCAGGCCATGAGCTAATTTTTATGCCCGATGGCTTATTGGTAATTTTTAGATAAATTGATGATCATGAAAAAAAGACTACTTTTTACGAGCAGGAAACTGCAACAAGGTCTGCGCTACGGAGTTTTGTGCTGTAGTTTGCTGACGCTTCTGGCGCAGGGGAGCTTGAGCGCCCAGATACCGGAGCTGCTCTATTATCGTTTTGATGGCACAGGGACGAGTATTCCCAACGAAGCGAGTTCTCCTCCTTCGGGCACGGCTACGGCGGTCATCAATGGAGATCAGAGCCAGGGCTCTACAGGGCAGTGCGAAGGCGCGCTGATCGGTACAGGATCCGGCTCTTCCACCAATTATGTCAACACCGGCTGGGCGCCCAACCTGGGAAGCGGTTCCTGGACGCTTTCCTTCTGGATTGATAACGTGCCCAATTATTCCCTGTTGTGGTATATCTTTGGAGACGTTAGCGCCAACAGCATCCGTTGCTTCACCAATGGCGTAGCAGGACCGGATAATTTCTGGCTGCGTGGTGGAGGTCTTACAGACGTACCCGTTAATGGAGGCGCGGCTGCCGGCCCTCAGGTCATTACTTTTGTATACGACAATACCCTGAACAACGTTAAGGCATATCTCAACGGAGTATTGGTCAATACTGTGGCTCAGGGGGCTGTAAACATAACCGGGGGCGGGCCTTTTAAGCTGGGAGGCTACTCCTCCAATAGCGGCCTTGCGCCCGGTTCTAAAATGGATGAGTTCAGGGTCTACAACCGGGCGCTCAGCGCATCAGAAGTAGCTGGGCTTGTAGGCAACATCTGTTTGTGCTATGCAGATGCAGACAACGACGGCTATGGCGATGCCAATGGCGTTGGACAGGAACAAATTTCGCAGGGCGTGTGCCCTGAAGGAATGGTGAAAAACAAATTGGACTGCAACGACGCCAATGACGCCATAAACCCCGATGCGAGCGAAATTTGCGATGGCGTCGATAACAATTGCGATGGAAATATCGACATAGGAGACGACATCGATGGAGATGGCTATACCACTGCCCAGGGAGACTGCAATGACTGCGACGACAGCATCAATCCCGGCGAGGCAGAACGCTGCGGCAACGACATTGACGATAACTGCAATGGCGAAATTGATGAAGCAGCCATTGCCGATGTGCTGGATTGCAGCATACTTTATGGTTTTTCGCCGTTTCAGGATTCCGTCTGGACTTTTGATACCCTCAATAATTTTGTCATTACCCAAAGGCGGGCGCCTACCTTGCCCGGGTTTACCGTCACCGGTGTAAATGGCGCAGCCCGGCATCCGGTCACCGGCGCTATTTATGTCATTGCCAAGGTCAGCGGCATTAGCGGGCGGGTACTCTGTATCTTCAACGAAGCCGACGCCACAATGACCCAAATAGGCAGCCTGGGCGATAATTTCTCTTCCATCACGTTTTCTCCCACCGGCCAACTATTTGGCGTCACGGGCGACGGCGCCAGTGTTCCGGAGACGCTTTATGAGATAAACCCCGCCAATGCATCCAAAACGCTGCTCACGGCCTTGGGCAATGGCGCCGACGGGGAAGTGATCTGCTATAACTCCGACGACAGTATGATCTACCACTGGTCGGGCAATGGAACGGTTGTTTTTGAAAAAGTGCTGCCGGTTCCTCCTTATACCGTTACAGGTATCCCCATTATCGGCACTACCAGTGGCGAAACTTTCGGAGCGGCGTATGTGGGCAACGGAAAATTTCTCATCAGCAACATCAGCTCCAGTTTTAATTATGTGTCTGCCAGCGGAGTCTGGTCTGCGGCATTTGGCAATACGCCGGATGATTTGAGGGGGCTGCCTTTTGCCGGTTGTGAAATTATTTGTTATGCCGATGCCGACGGAGACGGTTTTGGCGACCCCGATTCGCCCCAGGCATTTATGGGCCCCTGCGGCCCCGGCTATGTCCAAAACAACCAGGATTGCGATGATACCGACGGCGACGTCTATCCCTGTGCGGAGGAAGTATGCAATGGCAAAGACGACGACTGCGATGGTACCATCGACAATGGGGTTGCCAACGGCAACAGTACCTGGAGCAACAGCGATATAGGCTCAGCCAACGGTAGCGCTTCTTATGACCTATGCGCTTCAGAAGCAGGAGATGTATTTACGATTAATGCCAACGGCTTTTCTACGCCGTCGAGCGATGTATTACACGCCGTCTACAGGCAGCTTTGCGGCAATGGAGAGATCATCGCCCGCGTGGTGAGCGTAAACGGCGGCGGCTGGGCCGGCATTATGATGCGGGAAACCCTGTCGCCGGGCTCCAAAAAGGCGACGCTGAAGACCCAGCTCAGCAGCCTCATCCGGCGGGAAATTCGCACTGTAAACAACGGCGTCGTCAGCAGCCTCCAGTACAACAGGCCGCAGCATATATGGTTGCGCATCACGCGCAGCGGCAGCACGCTTACGGGCTATACGGCTACAAATGGCGTAAACTGGAGCTTTGCCTTCTCGGCCAGCATCAGCATGGCGCCTTGTATCTATGTAGGGCTGTTCTCGGAAAGCATCAATACGAATACCGTCACTACGGCGGTTTTCGACAATGTGTTCACCACAACTCCCCCCGTTTTGCCGTTGACAGGCGAGGCAGGCACAGCGCTGTTTGTAACGCCCCCCACACCCGGACTGGAGGTATATCCCAACCCGGCAACGGATGAGGTCGCCATCAGCCTGACGGGCTACGAAGGCCGCGCCGTGCGGATAGAAGTGTACGACGCGCAAGGGCAGATGCTGGAGGTGATGGAGATCGATGCAGCCGTCTCTTCTTCTACGCAGCCGTTTAACTTTTCAGCCTATCCGAATGGCATTTACCTGTTCAGGGTGAGCTCTAAAGGCCTGCCGGATGCCGCCAAACGCGTAATCCGCCAAGGCGCCTCCCGGCAATAGCAGGCGTAGTTATATACTACGCGCCGGTAAGTTCTGGGCATAGCGGCCCGGATAGATACAGGGATTTGTGCACAAAACTTGCCAGCGCAAACTATAAGTCGTGTGCATCAAGGGCCGGGGTGCAAGTTTGAACTTCAAACTTGCACCCCGGCCCTTGATTTGTATACATGCGTGGCCTTACTCGATTCTCAGGTGGCTCAATGGAGGGGCCAGCCACAGTACATCCGTTGTAACAACTGCCCCGAGTTCATTGCCCGGAAGCTTGCTGCCTGGGCCGAAAAAAATAAAGTTGAACTGCGTCATATTCAGCCCGGTAAGCCTTCACAGAACGGCTTGGTCGAACGACTGAACAAAACGCTGAAGGTGGAATGCTTAGATATGAATGGGTTCTCATCAATGGAGGAGCTTAACCAGCGTATTCAAGATTGGTCCGTCACTTACAACCAAGTCCGGCCACACGAAAGTCTCGGTTATTTATCCCCTGTCAAGTTTGAGAACTCGAACTAAATTTTATACTTTTGAATGGTTGCGGCCTATGGGAAATGTACACAGGCAGGTGGCCTAAAGGCACACTAAGACGATCAGGGGGGCTCGGGGCGGCTGCCCACCAACACCCCCTCGCCCGACAGCCGTAGCCGCAACTGAACGGCGTACTCCGGCCGATCGTCGGTAGACAGCAGGATGACGATGACCCGGCCGGGATCGTCGTAGCACTAAGACGATCAGAGAGGCGCTACCGGCGCCAAAAACCCCGGAGAGCGAGGCTCATCGTGCAAACTGAGGTGAAAGACTTCCGTAGCGGCTGCCGATATGGGAGGCACTATCCAACTCCAGTCGGCATTAACGCTTCGGCCCCGCGCCTCTTCCTGGCGCATAAAGGTGAGGAAGTGTTGGGAGGCCGTATGGTGGTCTACTATGCGCACGCCCTGGCGGGCAAAGCTATAGAGTACGGCATGATTGAGTTCGATCAAGGCCCGATCCTGCCACAAGGTCTTTCGGGAAGAAGTATCTAAGCCCATATAGCGGGCAATGATGGGAAGCTGATTATAGCGGTCGCAATCGGCCAGATCCCGAGCTCCGATTTCGGTACCCATATACCAGCCGCTAAACGGAGCGGCCGTGTAAATAAGTCCGCCTACCTCCAGCGGCATATTGGAGATGGCAGGCAAGGCGTACCATTTTAGCCCCAGTTCGGCAAACCAAGGCAGGTCGGGGTGCGTCAAAGGCACTTCTATGACGGCGCCGGGCGGCAGTTCGAACAGTTGAGGCGCAGCTTGCCCAACCTGAAAAACAACAGGCAGCAGGTCAAAGCGGCTGCCCGTGCCCCGCCAGCCCATCGACTGGCACAACTCGGTGATGTTGGCATTTTTAGGGTCGCCGGTGAAGGAGCCGTCGGTATGGCGGTAGCCCGCATAGCCAATCAACTGGCTGTTGTGGATAACGATCCTTTGGTCGGGGTCAAGGGTTGCCGGTCTGAATACGGTAATACAAGGGGTTATATGGCCCTGGTTTTGCGCTACCTCAATGTGAGATAACAGCGCGGCCTGAATTTCTTCGGGCGTCCGGGCGCTCCGATAATCGCGCAATACCAGCGCATTCCAGTAAAGCCGGCCAATGCACTTGCCGCTATTGCGCCAAGCTACCCTGGCGCCAAATTGCAACTCATCAAAGGTATGAACGTAGCTGCCTGAATGCACAATGTCGGCTTCCACTTCGCGCAGCCGCTCAGACAGGGGCTGCGCCGTAGCGGGCTTGGTTTCGTGGTAGAAGAGCCGGAGAAAGTCGGCGGCCTTGTGCAGCAGCGCCGTAGTATCGCTTAGCGTTGGATGAGCCATGAACGGGTATACTTTATCGTTGCAGCGCTGTAGTTTGCGATGGCAGATTTTGCGCATGTCTATAGTTCTTCAAGTCGAGATTCATAAATCCCGGCTTGGAGAACCATACCCAAACCGCTGCCTACAAAACTTGACTGCGCGCATTATGTATTTGTGGAATACAAAACCGACGTATCGCAAAAAAGTTTAGTTGAGGCTAAGGTTGAGTAAGGGGTTGGGCGTGCCCCCCGGCCCCTTTGTCCTTTACCTTGGCGAAGGGCGTTTTGCGATGGGGCCAGGGGTCGGGTGTTCCGCTCTTATGCCGCCCTTGGGGGCGCCATACCGCTGCACCCCCTCACGCGGCTCCGCTTAGGCATGGGTATGCGGCCTTAGCCATCATGCTTTCCAACGAACACCCCATGCCGCCATTATAGTTCTCCAAGTCAAGATTCACAAATCTTGGCTTGGAGAACTATAAATACCTAACACCAACCCAACTTGGTTCGTTCTTTTCGGGCGGCGGCGTTATTGGGGCAGGGGCACATCACCTCGCATTTACCCTCATTAACCTGCGACATGTTCACTGAGAAAAACCCGCAACCGGCTCACCCATATGCACTACAGTAAATATGGATCGAAACCTGGGTAATGGTCAAATCCTGATTTATACCATATAATCATTGACCACACTTCCCATAGCATCGCTATTGTAATAATAATGAGAGCCATGTAAAGATGTATAGAACCTTTTCTCGAATTTTTTGAAAACAGGTGCTGTATGAATACGATACCACAATAAATAAATATAACTACTAAGCCTCCTAACCATAACTGATAATTAATAGTAGACTTAAATTGCCAATGCATACTACTCTTCCCGATACCGTATAAGTTTACATAAATAGCTGGTTCTCGGTAAAATGATAAGAGATCAGTACTGAGTACCGTCAATGCAATAAATGCAAAAAGAGCATAAAATATAATATAAAATTTCATATAATTGTTTTTTTATTCAGATCGGGGTATCTAACTATAAGCTTTATGCTTAATTGATTAGATTTTTTCAGTTTTTGAAAAAATCGCTTGTGGTCTGTACAAAGGTCTATACAGCCAGCACTTCCTCTTTCTTCACCTCCATGTATAGTAATCCCAGTTCTAACTACTCTTTCACCCGTAGCCGGATTTACTACAGTAATCTCGTAAGGATTCACCCATACCCTATGCTCTCCCCAACTTCTTGTTCCGCCAGGCCATTGACCTCTTCCTACTAGGGCCTTCGTCTGCTGAGATCTATTTAAATCATTCCAATTTTGAATTTCATTCGGCTTTATGGAATACTCTCCTTCTGGTACAGGTCCTCTTCCTACAATAGCTTGTCTTTCTTTACTATAATCAAAAGTATCATCTTTAAGTGGTTTTCCTGAATCGGCTGAGTATACATGTGTTTCTAATACTAAGCTCCCATCTTCATTTTCTGATTGAGTATAGTAAATTAAATTCTTACTACCAAAAAAAAGTAGTTCTTCACCGATATTATGCCATTCAACACAGTCATCATCAGTATAACTCTCATCTTTACTGTCTCTCCAAATCGTCTTACCTTCACCATTTGGGTACCAGTCTTGCCCATTTGGATCAATCCTAATAATCGGATTATTAGCTACATAATGATATGGTGATATGCTCACAGAATGAGGAATATCCGCCAACGGGTCCACCTGTCCCCATCTCCCCAGCGCGGCATCGTACCACCTTGCGCCATAGTCATACCAATCTAAGCCCAGCTCGGGGGTATATTCCTTGCCGTTGTAGGTATATCGGTTTTCGGGGTCTTGGGGGCCAAACCATCGGCCGTCGTGGTTCATACCAAAGGGGTAGTAGTGGTTTTCCTGCATAATCTCTACGTCATTTTCGGGGGTGGCGGGGTTGTCGCGGGTGGTTATGAAGCCGTCTTCATTGAAGGTCTCGCGGGCGGTAGGGCCGCTGCTCCAGCGCCATTTGCGGCCTGCGGCGCCTGTTTGGCGGTGGGCGAGCGGCGCGCTGCCCGCGCCATCATCTGCCGGACAAGCTCTCAGCCCAGGTTTGATAAAGCGCATCGGCCCTTTTTAAACTCCAAAGTACCGGTTATCTCGGAAAAAAGCAAGGGATAGCGCAAACTTGGGTCGCTCTTTTCGGGCGGCTGCGTTATTGGGACAGGGGTAGGTTGTTTAGTGGGGCTGATATTACCTGCTTTGAGGCGGGTTGATGGGGTGACTCGTTTTACATTACACCAATAGTGGTTGTACTAGAAATACTCCAATTTTTACCTATCTTTTCAAAGCTATATAGATCAATAGACCCACAGTCCATACCGCAATGGTGATTAACTATTAATCTAATTTCATGGTCACTTTTATTGTAAAAGGGTTGTGTGATAATCAATACGTTTTGATCAGTATATGCTTCAAGGGTAAGGCTCTTTAAAAGAATAACGTCAACTTGATTGGAATAAAAAGAATTAGATAACTCCTTGCACGGCAATTCTGTATACCCGTTTGCTCTAAAGGACTCAATATCTCGATCCAATAAATTACTAGGCTTTACAAAATTGGCCGCTAAGACTAACTTGTTATTCGAATTTGGGTTTTGGAGCTTAATTTCTTCCACAAGTATTTTAACTACCTCATCTACTTCAAGGCAAATTTGAGGTAATTGTCTCGGCTGACAAGCATTAAGTAAGATTAGTAAAGATGAAATACTAATCTTGGAAGTTAAGTAGCCTGCGTTGAATTTCATGATTTGAAAGATTTGACCCATTTTGTCGATATATTGAAATAATTGCGGGGATATACTTTCTCCTAAACTCAGAATTAGAATCTTTGGCGCCTAAGTGTTGGATAATACGTCTGCCTTCCTTTGTATTTGGATTTTTTCCATGTATTTCATTGGTATTAGAACAATTTAATCTGCAATCCTGAATATAATCTTTAGCATCCGCTGCGGCATGAATAACTGTTTCATGAAATAGAGTTCCTGCTCTACTGCTTACGTAACCGCCCTCTGTATATTTATTAGGATTAGCTTCATAAGCTTCTGCATCTGGGTTAGATGAGCTATTAATTTCGGTATTAATGAATACTTCAATCCCTAATGTACCTCCCTCTACTTCTTGGGTTCTAGTAACGCCATTTGCTCCTCCATTGGTTTTGTCTCCATCAGCATCTTCATAATTACCTTCCCAAGCATGGTAGGATAAGGTTACTCCTTGTTGATGAAACTCTCCGTCTTCTTCAAAAGTATGCCCAGCAATTGTTTGCCCCTTTTGTGCAAATTTAGACAGCAATTCAATACCTGCCTCAGATTTAGCAAATTGAATAAATGCAGCTATTAATAATTTATTATTGCTATTCAATATACCACTGGGATCAATCCTTTTTCCATCTGGATCAATAAAAATCAAAGGATTATTAGCCACATAAGCGTAGGAGCTCAGGTCAGCATACTTCTCCGCCAACGGATCCACCTGTCCCCATCTCCCCAGTGCGGCATCGTACCACCTTGCGCCATAGTCATACCAATCTAAGCCCAGCTCTGGGTTATATTCCTTGCCGTTGTAGGTATATCGGTTTTCAGGGTCTTGGGGGCCAAACCATCGGCCGTCGTGGTTCATACCAAAGGGGTAGTAGTGGTTTTCCTGCATAATCTCTACGTCATTTTCGGGGGTGGCGGGGTTGTCGCGGGTGGTTATGAAGCCGTCTCCATTTTGGTCGCTGAAGGCTACGCGGGTGTTGCCTAAGTGATCCTGTCGCCAGTACTCGGCCCGCAGGCGGGCAATGCCCCCAAATTCATTGCGCTCCGGGGCTATACGCCCTTTGTCGTGGAGGAAGCCCTCTAACTTGCCTTCTACGAAGTCAATGCCGTTGAAGGTCTCGCGGGCGGTAGGGCCGCTGCCCCAGCGCCATTTGCGGCCTGCGGCGTCGTACACTACGGGCGTGGCATTAACCATCTTGGGCAGGTTGAGGAAGTTGTACTGTATGGTGAGGTTCTTGTTGGGGTCGCTTGTCAGGTTGCCATTGTAGTCGTAGCCGTAGTCCGCTCTGCCCACAGAGCCTGGCCGGAAGCCTTTTGGCCGCCCCGGATCGGGGGCGGAGTCTACGACATTGGCCAATCGGGGCGCCTCGGTATAGGTATAGGTTAGGGCGTCTATCTGGCCTGCGCCGCAGTTGTCGTTCAAGCGTCCCATACGTTGCAGGGAGGTAATGTTGCCGGCCCCGTCGTATTGAATATTGGGCACGGAATAAATATCGGTATAGCTGTCGTAGCGGGTAATGAAAGGAAAGCCATTGGCCGTTTGTCTCTCCTCGGAAACAATCTCGCCATAACGACCGGAAGTAAGCCGGTCGAGCGCATCATAGCTGTAGATGTAAAACTGCGGATGCCGGTAAGCTACCTGCCAGTTGGCGCGTACAATATCGCCATTGGGCTCAAAAAGCGGAAACGTCATGGCAAAGATCGGGTCGCGGTTTTCCGTCACCGTACCCGAAAACAACTGGCTGGGGCTGTTAACGTCCAAACTGCCCAAAACGAGGTATGGCCCCTCAAGTATGGTCAGCATACTCTCCAGCATATACATGGTGGAGCCGTCGCACAAACGCACGAGTACTAAGCGCACGGGATAATTGAGCGTCAACGCATTGAGCTGGGCCATTTCATTGAGTATTTGCGCCAGCGACTGTTGCTGCTGTTGCTGCTCTATTTCGTTGCAACCCAGCGGCGGGAAGCTACCGCACTGCGGGTTGCTACCCGGAGGAGGCAATACTTCATCCAACATACCGGCGGCTCTGGTGGTAAGCAGGCCCGCTACATCGACCTGTACAATGTCTCCGTTGGTTTTTTTGATGGTTAGTTGTTCCTGTGCGTTTGTGATGTTGATGCGCCTGCCGCGCTTGTACCTGCCGCGCAGTATGGCCAATTCCTCTCTCAACACCCAGCGCCGCTGCCCGTTGAGCAGCGTAACCTCGTACAATACGGTGGGATAAGTAAGCCCTGCGGCCGTAGCCGAGGCAATTGCCTGGTCTAAAGCAACTACCGATACAGGTTGTTCCCCGTCGGTACCCGGATCAGGCTTGCGCAGGCGTTCACAGGGTACTACTTTGCGGTTGTAACGGACAAAAACTTGAGAGCCGCCCAATGGACATTGAACGTTGAAGTATGTTGTCTTTACGATTTCCTTTCCGGTTTTATCAGGATAGCTAAAGACCACTCTTCCAAAGGGTTTATAGCTGGTTGAAAGTCTAATGCTTATACCGCCTCTGAATACAGTAACCCTAACTGCATTAACGAAGCTACTTTGCTGGCTAAACCAGGCAAATATATCATCTTCTAAGTCACTTAGCGTATTGGTCGTATAAGGGTAGCGGGGCAAAGATAACAATTGTCCATTCGCGTCGTATATGGCGTTTATTTTAATGTTTTCTACTGGAACCCCCTCAGCCTTTATACTGACGTTGTAATTGGGATAGCCACAACCAAACAAGACGTTGCCTAAGGGCGCATCCGTTTCCGTGACCCGAATATAGTTCAATGCCACTGGCGATGCTTTAGTATCCACAATCCACTCTACTATTTCAAAGGTATACCCCTGGGCGATGAGCCAGGCTTTGAGGTCATTGACAAACCGTTCTACATGGCCCTGAGAAGTAGGAACAATACAATATGGATAGCCTGGTAAGTCTATGCGTTTGCCATCTTTGAGGTATACGGCTTCGATACAATCCCGAGGCGGGAGATCAACCCGGTAATCGGCCAACTCCGCAAAACAGTCGCCATAGTTACATGGATTTAGTTCGCCAATGACGAAATTAGGGTCTCGGACCAACTGCTCCAGCAATTCAGGGAAAGTGAGGTTAGATTCCACTACGCGGGGTTCGGCGGGCCCCCAGGGTGGAATATCGCATTCATTTACATTATAACCGGCAAATACGAGCGCATTGATGTCGGTCATCCAACCTCTTTCGTTGTACAAGAAGGCGGCCTGATCCAAAAACCGGGGTAGACCGCCATACTTCATTGAGACCATCTGGTCGCGGTCGTTATACGTCATGGTATACAACAATTCGCCAAAAGTGGAACTTCCGCCGGGCAAGGGCACGCCGCCGCCGAATACTTCACCGGTTATCCGACCGAAATTATCGTAACCCCATACTTTAGAAACCGATACGCTTTGGTAGGATTGATGCGCCCGGTCTTCCGTCAGCATCCAATCGGCATGGTTGTAGGTGTAGCTGTAATTGTCGGAAGCATTTACAGCCGTGGCTGTCGGGTAGGCCTCTGCTAAGGTACTTGCGCGCCCATAGGCATCATAAGTATAGGTGCTTTGCACCATGCCGGAAGCGCCCAACATTTGGGCTTTGGACTGATAAACGCGGTTGGTGGTAATGGTTGCCACCTGATCCGGGTAATAGATGGTTTCGAGCACGGGCCCGCCTGCGCCCGGCCCGCACACGCTGCCGCCCGTCTGAGCCGATCCGGGCGCTACTTCTGTGTGGTAGGTTTTTATGAGCCGACCGTATGGGTCATACTCGTAGCGGAGTTGATTCCCGTTGGGATCTGTTTTCCGCGTCAATTGATCTGTGTTGTCGCAATAGTGATAAATTTCCCGTCCTAAGCTGGCATCCCATCCTGGCACTGTCTTTGAGGTAAGTCGGTTGCGAACATCATAGGTATAGCGGTATACCCCTGTAGGAGAGGATATTTCTTCCACATTCCCTCGATCTTCGTATGTCCAGATGGTTTGCCCCCCAATCGCATTTCTAACCAGCGATTTTCTTCCCAATATATCGGTATTGGTTGTTGTTTTAAATCCGCGTTCGTTGGTCGCCGTCATGGAGAAGTAATTGCCTTCTCTTCCATACTCCATAGTTTGTGCGTTGCCGTCGGGGTAGGTTTCCCGTATGGCCCGATTGAGTGGAGAAGGTTCATAAGCATAGGTGGTATAGTTGCCCGGAAGATAGGTCTGATAATCCACCCGATTGTACTGGTCATAAAATATCTCTTCCTTCTTTACCCCATTATGAATGGTCGTAACAGGGCGGCCAAGCCCGTCAAACTGTTTTTCAATGGGGGTGCGGCTCCAATTTGATGTACAATTAGATACCATTTTTATCGATGTGGTTCCAAAATTGTTGCCATCGGCCCTGAGTGCAAATAAGCCCTCGAAGTAATAATATGTGTTGTGCCACAGGGATTG
>Ga0209573_1000864_pt1 | contig 53720 bp, 30 predicted proteins | sample TNRBio252014_DNA_FD_185870 | JGI IMG/M metagenome (GOLD analysis project Ga0209573, IMG submission 185870) | Wastewater treatment Type I Accumulibacter community from EBPR Bioreactor in Madison, WI, USA - TNR Reactor_6/25/2014_ DNA (SPAdes)... | ecosystem: Engineered > Bioreactor > EBPR >...
GGGTCGCGTTTGACGATGACTACCGGCTACTTCGTCTACCCGGACACCCGAGCTGTGGTAATTCAGCGATATAGTCAGCGAAAGCGGCCCCTCGGTAATTGATTCAATGGGAATAGAAATATTAGGCACACCGGTATGGTGGCTTACGGGGATGTCTACGTATTTCCCCAGCGATGCCGGTGTGGGTGCGGGCATCGCCACTTCTTTGTATAACTGATTGGCAGGCTGGGAAAAGAGTATGAATGGAAAAATAGCTAGGATAACTAGCAGCAATAAAATTCTTAGGCAATAAGATTTCATTCGTTTTGATATTGGGTTAATAAATGAATTTATATGTCTACTATAAAGAAAGATTATGCTATTATTTTGAAAACGGTCAAAATACAGTATTATTATTTATCGCCACGTTCCTAAAGTATTTTTTTTCTACATGAGCAAGAATGTCTTAAGAACCACAAAATCCAGATTTCAGGAAAATGTGCAGTCGAATAGCAGGTTCATACAAGGAAAAGTATAAGTGGGTAGAATAGCAAAAACGAATTATAAAAATTTGGCATACATTTTGATATGAATAACTTGACCGGCCCCGATATTAACCTTAACTTGCAGAAAAAAGGGCAAACCGGGTTTGTGAACAGTGAACCGACAACCTTTTTTTTACCACAGAGTTAAACGGAGTAAAACGGAGTGACACAGAGTTTTGTTAATAAAGACACACCCCAAAACCTACAACTTAGAACTTACAACGGATAACCAACAACGGACAACCGATAACAGAGAACAGATAACAGCGCAATGCTAAAGCAGACCATAAGCCAGAAAATGCTCCAAAAGTTGTCGCCGCAACAGATTCAGCTCATGAAACTGTTGCAGGTGCCGACGGCTTTATTGGAGCAGCGTATCAAGGAGGAGATGGAGGTCAACCCGGCTTTGGAAGAAGCCGAAGGCGAAATAGATGAGGATTACCCCGATTTCGAACCGGAGGCAGAAAGCAACTTTTCGGATGACGGCGAAGATACCCCCGAAGGCCGCGAAGAAGAAGATATCTATCGCGAAGATCCCTTCGACCTCGGCGATTACCTCAATGAATACATCGAAGACGAAGAACCCGGCTATAAAGTAAAAGGCGACAGCTACTCGGGCGAAGAAGACAAACAATTGCCTGTCGCCGTAGAAAATACCTTCCACGATTCCCTCGAGCAGCAACTCGGCATGCTCGCGCTCAAAGACGAAAAAGAGCACATAATCGCGCTGCAACTCATAGGCAGTATCGACGACGACGGCTACCTCCGCCGGGAGGTAAATGCTATCATCGACGACCTAATGTTTTTGCAAAATACCTTTGTGAGCAAGGAAGAAGTGACGGCTGTTCTCAAAAAAATCCAGCGTTTCGATCCGCCGGGTATCGGCGCCCGCGACCTCCAGGAATGCCTCTGCATCCAGTTGGACAGCAAGATAGAGCAAGCCGACCCGCTCGACGACGAACACCTGGCCGCACTCCGCCTGGCGCGCACTATCATGCAGGATTATTTCGAAGAGTTTACCAAAAAACACTACGATAAACTCATCCGCCAACTCAATATTACGGAAGAAGACCTCAAAGCGGCCATAGACGAGATCATACGACTCAACCCCAAGCCGGCCAGCGGTTATTCGGGCGGCCACAACGACCAGGCCACGCAATACGTCGTACCCGATTTTATCATTACCAACACCGACGGCGAACTCGAACTCGCCCTCAACTCCCGCAACGCCCCCGATTTGCGAGTAAGCGATCAATACCGCGATATGTTGCGCTCGTACAAAGCCAACCTCCGCGGCCGCGCGGCCACGCGCACCGAAAAAGAGGCCGTTTTGTTTATCAAGCAAAAGATCGACTCGGCCAAGTGGTTTATCGATGCCATCAAGCAAAGGCAGGATACCCTTTTTCGTACCATGTACGCGATCATGCAGTACCAATACGACTATTTCCTCAGCGGCGATTCCAAAAAACTCCGGCCTATGATATTGCAGGATATTGCTGACATCACCGGGCTCGATATCTCTACTATTTCGCGTGTGACTAGCAGCAAATTCGTGCAAACCGAGTTCGGCACCCGCCGCCTCAAAGATTTTTTTTCCGAATCACTTCAAACCGAAGAAGGCGACGAAGTCTCCACACTGGAAGTCAAAAAAATCCTTCGCGACCTGATAGACGCCGAAAACAAGCGCAAACCCCTCTCCGACGAACAACTCACCGAAGCCCTGCAAACCAAGGGTTATCACATTGCCCGCCGCACGGTGGCCAAATACCGCGAGCAGATGAATATGCCGGTGGCGAGGCTGCGGAAGGGGCTGTAGAAGGTTGTCGGTTGTGGGTTATCAGTTGTCGGTTTCACGGAAAACTGACTACCGACAACCGACAACCGACTTTTTTTTTCCAAATTTGTGTTAAAATGTGTTATCAAATGGCATTTTGTGCGTCTCAAAGCTAAAGTGGGGCGCATTTGTGTCGTCGGGTAAGACAATCAAACACACCAGCCCACTTGGAAAAGACTTGTAATCAAGAGATGAAAGACTTCGAGGTGGTACACAACTACCTCGAAACGCAGGCTTCGCGTTGCTTTAGCCTGTTGTATACGCGTTATGCGCCCAAAATCTTCAGCAAGTGCATCACCATGCTGAAAGACGAGGCATTGGCGCAGGATGCGACGCAGGAGATTTTTATGAAAATTTTCCTCAACCTGGCCAAATTTGGCGAAAAAGCCAAGTTTTCGACCTGGGTGTATTCTATTACGTACAACTACTGTATCGACTACATACGCAGGAAAAAAAAGCAACAGGACGTATTCAGCGGCGACGTGGACAAAGCGCCCGAACGCGAAGACGAAATACCCGACGAAGCCTTATTTGCGATGGAGGTCAACCAACTCCGCCACGTATTGGAAGAATTACCTGTGGGAGACAGGGCCATACTACTGATGAAATACCAGGACGACATGTCGATCAAAGACATATCAGATACGATCGACAAAACCGAAAGCGCCGTGAAGATGCAGATTAAACGCGCCAAAGAAAAAGCGCAAAAGCTCAAAGAAGAATTATTTCCTGAATATGAATGACCAAAACAATTTCAAACGCCTGCAGGAAGAGGAGGAGCTCCTGTTTGGCGCCCGGCACGACGAGCAAATAAGGGCGTCGCTGTGGGGTTCGTTGTCCTTTTTTCGATTCGTGGGGCACCTCATCGAAATGTTTATCCCAAGAGTGTTTGAATTTTTTATTGCCGCTGCCCAACACGAAGGCCAGCAAGCAAGACCGGCGCAACGCCCCACGCCGGCGCAAGGCAAAATCACAGACCCCGGAAATATAGCACCCGGAAGCCCCGACGGCGGAGAATCGCCCCGCGGCGACCAACCGCGATAAACCGAATTTCACCTAAAACTACTTATTCGCCTACTTGTGCGGGTAAAAACCGGAACTCATGGAAAAGAAGTTACTTAATATGCTCAATGAGCAACTCGACGCCTTCATCAACTTTTTACCCAATTTGGCAGGGGCGCTGGCCGTATTAATCGGAGGTTGGATTGTGGCAAAGTTGCTCGCCAAATTTATCAAACGGGCCCTGCGAACCATCGGCGCCGATAAACTGGCCGAAAAACTTAACGAGATAGAGCTGTTTTATAAATCGAATATCAAGATAGTCCCCAGTGTGATGCTATCTAAGCTGGTGTACTATCTGCTCATGTTCCTGATTTTCATCGCCGCCACCGATGTGTTGGGCATGCAATCGGTATCGGATATGATGGGCAAATTGCTCAACTATCTGCCGCAATTGTTGTCGGCATTCCTGGTGTTTATCGTGGGCGTACTGGCCGCCGATTTTCTCAAAAACCTCGTCAAAACGGCCTGCGATTCGCTGGGTATTCCTGCTGCCGGCGTGATCTCCAGCGTGGTATTTTATTTTGTGTTTATCAATGTGGTGATGATCACGCTGTCGCAAGCCGGCATCAATACCGAATTTATCGAGAGCAATCTCTCTATTATTATCGCCGGGGCGGTGCTTGCCTTTGCCATCGGCTACGGCCTGGCCTCCAGGAATATAGTAGCCAATTTTCTGGCCTCTTTTTATAATAAAAACAAAATAAAGGTGGGCGATACCATCACGATCAACGGATTGACAGGAGAAGTGATCGAACTCGACCACACGGCGATGGTGTTGCAATCGGAAGGCAAACGCATCATCATTCCGCTCAACAAGCTTACCTCTGACCCGGTAGAAATTCACGAAAAGTAAACACGACTTTTTATACACTCACTAAATCACAATGCAATGCGCAAGAATGTGTATTTCTTAAGCCTGGCTATGCTGGCTTCTGTATGCTATCTGACGCCGGTTAACGCCCAGGAACCCGCTGCCGCCGACGCCAAACCCGCCGAAGAGGAAAAGGCCTGGAAAACTACCGCCGGCCTCGGCCTCGATTTTGCTCAATTGTTTATCCACAACCCGCGCCAGGGCGCCGGCCAAAACAGAGTGGGCTTCGGTAGCGCCGTCAATATTGCGGCATTATACAAAAAAGACCGTATCGCTTGGGACAACCTGCTGCTGTGGCAATTCGGCATCCAGCGCCTCGGCTCGGGCGTGATTGCTCAGGGTACCAACGACAACAAGATTCCCTTCCAGAAAGCTATCGACGAATTGCGATTGAATTCAAAAATCGGCTACAAAATAAGCGAGACGTCCAAGTTCTTCTACGCCGCCGACGTGTCGTTCCTGAGTCAGCTCACCCCCACATACCGGGGTTCTGATGACTACCCGGGCAACTTCCTCACCGACATCACCGATACCGACGCTACGCCGCTGTCGAAACTCTTTTCGCCGGCTACCATCACCGTATCGGTAGGTATCGATTACAAACCGTTGCCTAACCTGTCGTTTTACTACTCGCCGGTAGGCGCCAAGTTTATCGTAGTAAGCGACGACGAGATCGCCCGCCTCGGCATCCACGGCAACCCCGTAGACGGCACGCCGGTAAACGGCATTTATCCGGAGTTCGACAATACGTTCTCCCAACTGGGGTCTTTGCTGCGCATGAATTATGTAGGCAAATACTTCAAAGAGAAGTTGAGCTATACCTCGGCGCTTACGCTGTTTAGCAACTACATCGAAAAACCGCAAAATGTGGACGTAGACTGGACCAACGAGTTTGGCTTTGTGATCATCAAAGGCCTGCAGGCTTCGATCCTCGTCAATGTATTTTACGACGACGACGTGCGCGTGCAGATTTCGGATAGCAACGCTACCAACGGCGTTTCCGGCCTCGGCAGGGCAACGAGCATTACGCAGCAATTTTTGCTGAAGTATAATGTGACGTTCTGATAGCACCGCAAATTACGCTTGAGTGTACTCCCGCCATTCGTGGCGGGAGTACAGACGTTCATTAATAATGAAATGAAAAACAATGAAAAAACCATTGCTGATTTTTGCAATGCTTTATTGTAGTAATTGGCTTGTCAGTCAATCATTGGATAGTTTTTCGGTTGAAATAAATAAAAACAGAAAAGGTTATGACTTTATTGAAACTATGTTGAAAGGAAAAAAAATAGTATTACTTGGCGAGTTAGACCATGGGGACGGTTCTTCCTTTAGCATTAAAACAGAATTAATAAAATATCTTCACGAAGAACTAGGGTATAATACACTGGTTTTTGAAGCATCTATTATTAATTGCGATTTTCTTTGGAATACTATTAGCGATAGTACTATATTTAAGAATCAAATAAAAAATAGTATTTATAATATTTGGAGTGAAGTTGAAGAGACGAAAGAATTATTTAATTATATTGAAGAACAATATCAGAAAGGCACTCCATTGAAGATTGCGGGAATTGACCCGCAGTTTTCAGGCATAGAAAATACGAATGAGTTTAATATGCTGCTGAAAAACACTTTACCTCCGCACATAATAGCTAGTAAGTCGTTTTCTGAATTTATGTATGAGATAGAAATAATGAGCACATGGATGGTGTTTCCAAAGGGAAAACAGCATAAGTTGTCAGAAAAAGAATTTGTAAATTACTGCGATACAATATTTGAAGCCATTAGTAATATGGAGGGGTCCAAAATAAATTTATCATTGTGGAAAATATATTTAGATAACGTAAAAATAATGGGTAAAATAAAAAGAAAGAGGGACAAACTTTCTTTTGAGTTGCGAGATGAGCAAATGTACAAAAATGTCAACTATTGGATAAAGGAGAATCCAAATGAAAAATTTATTATTTGGGCGGCTAATGCCCATATAGTTAGAAAAGATAATATTCTTAAAAAAAAAGGTAATAATTTTTATCTATTAGGGCTAAAAAAATTAGGCGATTATTTGTATGAAAACTATCCTGATTTGCTCTACGCTGTTGCATTTACATCAGCCCAAGGCGCGACATTAGACATATCAAATCCTGACAAAATCAATATCATAAACACACCAAAACACAATTCATTGGAAGGTTTGATGTCAGGCAGAAAAATTTGTTTCGTCGATTTAAATTTATTTGAAAACAACTTTGTGTTAGGGCATTACGATTCGCAATTGTTCTATACAAATATAATATGTGCCGCTAAATGGAGTCAACATTTTGATGGGTTTATTTATATTCCGGAAATGCGCCCTTCTACTCCATTGTGGCAAAATAACAAAAAGAGATAATAAGTGCATCCCGACGCCTTAAATGCGAAACCAGCCATTGGCAATCAATAATTTAGCTCGATTGTTGTTATATTATAAAAAACTTTCTACTTTAGAGCCGCGAAAAAGATATCATTCAAACCGGCCATAAGCATAACTCTCCATGCGGCCGGGAGCTTTTCCAGGCCATCTTCACAGAAATCCGATCAACTTAGTTTGTTAGTTCGGCAAAGCCTTTCTGCCTGCTATTGCCATAAAAAGCGACGCTATGCTCCAGACAACTACATTTCCGCAGAGGAAAAAAATGCAGTTTTTTACGTTGATGGCCCTGGTTATTCCGGTTTGGGTTTTGCAAGCGCATACGCCTGCTATCATGCTTCCGCCTCCGACGCTCGGCGCCTATCCCAATACTACCGTAATTGCCGGACAGAATATCAGTGTCAGCCCCAGTGACGCGCCCACTGGTACGAGCAGCGCAACGGCCTATACCTATACCAATTTTTGCGGCGTATTTACCGTAAATCCCACTACCGGCGTAGTAGCAATCACCGATGCCAAACAAGCAGGCACGTATACGGTTACGGTAAAAGCCTTTGGCGCCGGCGGCACAACCACTGCTACTTTCACGCTCACCGTAACTAACCCAGCGTGTAGCCAGGGTTTGTTTGGTGGGAATACTATTTTGTCAGAAGGAGGCAGGCGTTCAATAGCCATCGGGGATTTCAATGGTGATGGCAACCAGGATTTAGCTGCCATACAAAGTAATATCATTTCTTTTCGCCTGGGTGACGGCTTGGGCGGATTTAGCGGCAACATAACGATAGCGAGTATTCCTACCCCTTTGTCAATAGCTATTGGAGATTTTAACGGAGATGGTAATCAGGATGTGGCTGCTTCAAGTAGTGGTGGTTACTCCAATGGCAAAGTTTATATATTTTTGGGAAATGGATTGGGCGGCTTCACTCAAAGCACACAAGTCATAGTGGGGCGTTATCCTGCATTTGTGGCGCTTGGTGATTTTAATGGCGATGGAAAACAGGATTTTGCCGCTGCAAATTCAAATTCTAATACGGTTTCTATCCGCGTTGGCAACGGCATGGGTGGTTTTAGCGGAGGTTCAAATATAGCGGTTGGCTACGGTCCTGAGTACTTAGCAATTGGCGATTTCAACGAGGATGGAAACCAGGATTTCGCTGTAACAAATTCTATTTCTAGCATAGTTACTATCCGGCTTGGCGATGGCGCCGGCGGATTTAGCAGCAGTGCGGAAGCGACGATGGGCTCTACTCCATATTCTATTGCGATCGGCGATTTCAACGGGGATGGTCATCAGGATTTGGCTGCAACACATTTGAATTCTAATACGGTTTCTATCCGGCTTGGCGATGGCGCCGGCGGATTTAGCGGCAGTACGGAAGTGGCCGTGGGCGGTACTCAACATTCCATAGCCATCGGTGATTTCAACGGAGATGGCAACCAGGATTTTGCGGTAACTAATTTTTACTCTGGTACGGTTTCTATCCAATTGGGCGACGGCTTAGGCGGATTTAGCGGCACTATATCAGTGGCGGTGGGCGCTTCTCCATATTCTATTGCGATCGGCGATTTAAACGGAGATGGCAAGCAGGATTTGGCTGTAACAAATGTATATGCTAATACAATTACTATCAAGTTAGGTATCGCAAATGAAATCAACCTACAGGGCAATAGCGTTGATATTGCAGACGGCGACAACAGCCCTGATATGAGCGATCTTACCGATTTTGGTCAAAGCACTGGGGCTCCTATCATCCGTACTTTTAGCATCCAGAATACCGGCGATGCCGACTTGAGCATTAACAGCATCAGCTCCGATAATCCCCTTTTTTCGGTGGGCAACCTCAGCCCCGCCGGCTCTATTCCGGCAAATGGCTCGGCCACGTTTGAAGTTACTTTTACGCCAGGCGTATCAGCGGTTGAAAACGGCACACTAACCATCAGCAACGACGATTGTGACGAAGGCGAGTACGATTTCGCAGTGACGGCTGCGGTTCTCATTATGCCGACCATCGGCGGCTACCCCAACGCTACGGTAGTTGCCGGGCAGAATACCAGCATCAGCCCGAGTGTGGCGCCAACCTTTGCCGGCAGCGCGGTGGCGTATACTAACACCAATTTCAGCGGCATACTCAGCGTGGACCCCGCCACCGGCGTGGTAACTGTTACTGACGCCAGGCAGGCTGGGATTTTTGTGGTGACGGTAAAGATGGTAGGTTTGGGAGGCACGGCCACGGCGAATTTCACGCTCACCGTTACCGACCCCGATTGTAGTCAGGGGCTGTTTGGGGACGGCACAGAGGTCGAGACGGAAGCCTCCACTACTTTTGTGGCGCTCGGCGATTTTAACGGCGATGGTATTCAAGATCTAGCCATTGCTAATGAAGGCTTTTACACAATATCTATAAGGCTGGGCGACGGTATGGGCGGTTTTGCCGGCAATACGGAAGCAAATGTTGGTTTCGGGCCTCAATCTATAGCCGTGGGTGATTTCAACGGCGATGGCAAGCAGGATATAGCCGTCGCCAACCGCTATGCCAACTCGGTCTCTATCCGCCTGGGTGACGGTTTGGGCGGTTTCTACGGCAATACGGACCTAGGGGGCGGTTCTAGCCCTTATTCCGTGGCGGTTGGCGATTTCAACGGCGATGGTATACAGGATCTCGCCATAGCAAACGAAAACTCGTACACTGTTTCCATTCGGCTGGGCGACGGAGACGGCGGCTTTAGCGGCAGCACGGAAGTAGCCGTTGGCGACGTGCCGGTTTCAGTGGCTGTGGGTGATTTCAACGGCGATGGCCACCAGGATTTTGCCACTGCAAATCTTTTTTCCAACACGGTTTCCATCCGTTTGGGCAATGGCGCCGGCGGATTTAGCGGTAGTACAGAGGTGGAGGCGGGTATGGGCCCATATTCTGTGGCGATTGGCGATTTTAACGGCGATGCCAAGCAGGATATAGCCATAGCTAACAATTTTTCCAATACGGTTTCTATCCGGTTGGGCGATGGCGCCGGCGGTTTTAGCGGCAGCACGGAAATTGAGGTGGGTAACATCCCTAATTCCGTGGCAATCGGCGATTTCAACGGCGACGGCAATCAGGATTTTGCCACTGCCAACCAGATTTTATCTGTATCCATTCGGCTGGGCGATGGCGCCGGCGGTTTTAGCGGCAGTACAGAGGTTGCGGTTGATGAACCACTTTATGCTATAGCTGTCGGCGATTTTAACGAAGACGGCAAGCAGGATTTTGCCGTGGCTAAGGCGCAAGACATTTCTGTCCACCTGGGCATTGCCAACGAGATAAACCTGCAAGGCAACGGGCTGAGCATCGCAGACGGGGACAACAACCCCGATACGGCTGATCATACCGATTTTGGACAGACCTCAGGGGCAGCGGTCACCCGCACATTTACCATACAGAATACAGGAACTCAAAACCTAAACCTTCCGGCAGGCGCTATAACCCTTTCGGGTACGAATGCCGGGCTGTTTGCAATAGATAATGTGGCACTTCCGGCCACTATTTCCGGCGCTGGTGGTACGCTCACTTTTGATATTGTCTATACCCCGACGGGCGCCGGCATGCATTCGGCATCGGTAGTGATCGCCAGTGATAACTGCGATGAAGCCAATTACGATTTTGCCATTCGCGGAGAGCGAATTTGTACCCCACTTGCCTTTGCGGCTTGCCCGGGGCAACAAACCCTGGTGCTCGACGATAATTGTTCGGCTACGCTACCCGATTACCTCAGCTTAGCGTCAATTAGTGGAAATTGCACACTTCAAAGCCTGACCCAATCGCCCGCGCCGGGAAGTATCGCAATGGGAGTGGGCCAGTTGACCGTAACCCTTACTGTGACCGACGTCAGCACACAAAGCAATACCTGCCAGTTTATAGTGAACAAAACAGATGACACCCCGCCCAGCCTGCAATGCTCCAATCACGCTGTCGTATTTAACGGACAGAGCAGCATACCGCTTGTTGCCGGCAACTTCGTGACTGCAAGCGACAACTGCGGATTGTCAAATATAACGTTGTCGCCTAATATGGTTCTTTGCCAGCAAGTGGGACAGGTAATACCCGTGACGGCGACTTTGGGAGGTAGTTCCTGTTACAGCTTTATTTCCGTATCGGGTCTTCCTTGCGGTTGGAGCCAACAACCTAACGGCGTGAACTGTATCAATGGCAACCAGGTCGCATACAGTCCAATTTCGCAATTGTGGACGGCTACCAGTACCAACTGCTACAGTGCTTCTCCTTATGTTTTCGATAAAATGGCTTTTGCACAGCGCACCCTGTGCGGCAACGGCAGCATCACTGCACAAGTGACAAGTATAAACGGTAGCGGTTGGGCCGGCGTAATTATGCGCGAAACGAATGACGGAGGGGCTAAAAAAATACAACTGTCGACCAATCTGATTAACCTCCACCAGCGTGAATTCCGGGCTTCTACCAATAGCTATGCTTCTATATACCCGTTTTCAAGCAACAACAGGTACTGGCTTCGCATAGAGCGCAATGCCAATCAATTTAGCCTGTATACGTCCTTAAACGGCCAAAGCTGGGTTTTTGCCGGTAGTCAGACAATATCTATGAATGCCTGCATTCAGATGGGCTTGGTGTTAACTAGCGCCAACCCTGGAGGTACATTGACGGCGACTTTTGCCAATGTGAGTTACACCGGCATGAATAGCGCATTGGCAACCCCCGTGGGTCCCGACTTTGCACAGGAAGCTGCCGAACCCTCAAATTTCAGCGTCTTTCCCAACCCCACTACCGGAGAATTGAATATCGATTTGGCATCCTACCTCGGCAGATCTGTGCGTATAGAAGTATTAAGCATCGAAGGCAGGCTGCTGCACATTATTGAAATAGACGAAGTGGAAGCTACCCCCGAAAAGCTTGATCTTTCGCCATATTTGCCGGGAATGTACTTAGTAAAGGCGACAACGGAAGGTCTGCCAGATGCGGTGCAAAGGGTAGTGAAGCGTTAATAAAAGGTGTGGCCAAATCAAAAACCAGTATTCTGATAATCGGCAACAATAACAAACACAAGGCCCGTTCCGGCGAGGTAAACGGAGCCACTCCTAATAATTAACACTAAGGGCAAGGTAGGCTAAAAAGTGGTATAAGTCAATAAAAAGGCGGAGCTGGTTTTCTTCCCCTTTTTTTGCCGTTTCATTCTTTAAAAACAGGTTTTGAGTTGTGGCAATGTGGCGAAGCAGCCTTTGCGCGCCTACTTTTGCAGCAACAAAATACCTGGCGATGACCTTCTCTCCACCGCTTGCAAGCGCAGCCGTGGTGGGTGACGAGGTGAGGCGTCACCCTGTCACCACCCAGGATGTTCCATTGCCGTCACCCCCTTAGGTGATTCGTAGACATATTGAAAAAGTTTGGAGTAATCGAACCAAATACTTACCTTTAGCGTTAGTAACACGAAGCGTTAGTATGATAAAGAGCTTTGGCGATAAAGAGACTGAAAGGATCTGGTATGGGTCTTACGCCAAGAAGTTTCCAACTGACATTCAGCCAATTGGTAGAAGGAAATTGAGAATGATTAATAACGCGCAGGACATTAGTGATCTTCGAGTACCTCCAGGAAATAAGTTGGAAAAATTAAAAGGGAACCTAAACGATTTCTGGAGTATTCGAATAAACAACCAGTGGCGAATCATTTTCAAATGGATAGGAAATGACGCCTTCGAGGTTCAAGTAACAGCCTATCATTAAATAGAAAAGCAGGATGAAAAAATCACCAAACATACATCCGGGAGAGGTCTTGTTGGAAGAGTTCCTGATCCCAATGGGAATCAGCCAATACAAGCTGGCAAAAGATCTTAAAATTCCCCAGACAAGGGTTAGCGAAATCGTGAAACAAAAAAGGAGAATTACAGCTGACACCGCATTAAGGTTAAGCAAGTACTTCGGTACTTCGGCAAAGTTTTGGCTTGGACTTCAGGACGATTTCGATATAGAGGAATCCGTAAATATCTTGGCAAAAGATTTGTCGGAGATTCCGGAAATATAGCTCGCACCGCCAAGTTTTGGGCATGACCTAAGCTCGGGGGCGACCCCGCCCAAAGCGGGGCGCAAAGCCGGAAAAGTTATGACTAACTTGTCCCGTACCGACAGGTCGGGATAACTTGACGGTGTGCGGTATAAAGCCAGGTATTAGTAGCTTTTAGACATTATTACAATAAAGCAAATGAAAAACCTTATTTCAATCTTGAGCTTAACCCTATTGGTTTTCGGCTGTGGCACTAAAAAAGCTTTGCCAATATCCTCAGAGTTTCAGGGTGTTAAATCGGAGGGACAAAACCCATTTTCAATAATTTGCGAATGCAAAAACAGTAACGGAATCTCTATTGAAGAATATGGAAGGTTATTGAGTGAAAAAAGTAGGATGTCACCTGAGGAGTATGCCCAAACAATACCGGAGATAATGGCGGATTCAGAGAATCCGTTTTTTAAGGAATTTGTCTATGACGAAGAATTCTTAATAAATCTAGAATTGCAAACAAAAGCATATGAGTCTCAAGAAGAAAAATCTCAGGACTTCGAAGAGATGATGATGGAATCCAGGAAGAAATTTCCAATTTGTTGGGCATTGATACCCTATATGACAATGGTAGTGAAAAATGGAAAATGAATGTAGTACCTAAATCCGTGCAATCCCAACATCCTGCTTAATCTGCGATTCTGAATTCTCACCTTGTCACCACCCGGGTAGTACCACTGCCGTCACCTCCTAAGGCGGTATATACGATAAACTCTTATTACTATCTGCAACTTGAATTGTTTATTTTTGCAGTTGTACCACACGCTGTCAAGTTATGGGCATAACCTATGCGGCTCTGCGCTCCGCATTTGGAGGGGTTCAAGCCCTGGCTTCAGTTATGCTCAAAATCGAGGGGCGCGAAGGATATATACCGGAAGCGGTTCAAAGTATATAACACCCGAAATTCATGTTCAACACAAACAATACAAACGACTGGGATGAATTGGCACAAAGCGTCGCCGATGGAGAAGCCGTTTTAGTGCTTGGGCCGGATGCCATTCCGATTTACCGCATCGGTACTGCATCGGAAAACGCTCATGACGAACCCGCTGAAGCCACCTTCAGCCAACTCGCCCAACGCCGCATTTGCGCTGCGCTGGGCACGGGCGTCACCTATTTTTACGAGCGCGACAACCTTTTCCTTTTTCTCGATCCCGATGTGAAAAACCAGGCGCAAAAAGTGGTGAAACGCTGCGCTAACGACGACCAGTGGCTGCCCGACGCTGAGCTTTTGCGCCAAATCGCGGCCATGAAATTCCCGGTGATACTCTCGCTCTCTCCCGATGGCTATGTTCGCGATACTTTTTCGCGCTATGGACTGAACTACCAATTCGACTATTTTACAGCCAAAGACAAAACGACCGAAATTACGCTCGCCACGCCCAAGCCCAGCCAACCTCTCCTCTACAACCTCTGCGGCTACGCGCTTGAGGACGACTACGATTCGGTCATTCTCGATTACCACGATCTATACGGCCTGCTAACCGCCCTGCTCGGCGATCTCAATGTGCCGGACGTGCTCCGGGGAAAACTCAAAAAAGCCAACCGTTTTATACTGCTAGGCTTCCATCTGGAGCGCTGGTACGCCCAATTGCTCCTGCATTATATCAACAAAGTGGACGGCGAATTTGACAACAGCAATCACAACTTCGCGATGTTGACCGAAATCAGCGATGATGCCCGGGAGTTTGTCATCGAACAGTTTCAAATGAAATGCATCGCCCCAAGCCGCGAGGAATTTAACCAGTTGTTCGAATCTTGCCGCCGCTTGGGCGCCCTGCGGCAATTGTCCGACCCGCTCGCAGGGCCCGCTGCCGAAATTCGTCTTTTGGTGGAAAAAAACGACCTGGCAGGAGCGCTGGAAATACTCGATAAAAATGCAGGAGCACTGGAAGACTCTACTATTCCGCCTATGTTGAAAAGCCAGTACAACGAATGGTTGAAACATTTTACGGAAAAAACGGAGGATTCGCGCGAGTTGGAATTGATGAAAAATAAGTTGCGAAGCCGGATTTTGACGTTTGCAGGTTCTTTGCCAAGTTGAAAACATATTGCCCGATATATCAAACCAATTGAAACTTGATCATGGAAAACGATATTCTTCCCTACACAACCTGGCTCGCCGATTGGAAAAAGCGCATCCAATCCGCTCAAATCAAAGCCGCGCTCAGCGTCAACCGCGAGTTGTTGTTTCTTTATTGGGAACTCGGCCGCGATATTGCGCTCAAACAGGAGTCTACGGCCTGGGGTGAAGGGCTGATCCCTCGTTTCGCCAAGGATTTGAAGGCGGCTTTCCCGACTTTAGCGGGCTTTTCCAGAACAAATTTGTTCTATATAAAAAAATGGTTTCTTTTCTATAAAGATAGTCTTCCAATTGTCCCACAAGTTGCGGGACAATTGGAAGGAGAAATCGTGCCACAACTTGCAATACAATTTCAAGATGTTAACAATGAGCAGTTTATGTTTTTCACCCTTGTTCCATGGGGGCATCATCGAATCATCTTAGACAAATGTAAAACCACTCAAGAAGCCATTTTTTACCTCAAAAAAACCGTACAAAACAATTGGAGCCGCGATACGTTGCGCAGCCAGATGGCGCAAAACCTTTACGAGCGGCAAGGCAGAGCCATCACTAATTTTGAATGGACCCTACCCAAACCGCAGAGCGACCTCGCCCATGAAACCTTGAAAAATCCATACAATTTTGACTTTCTAAACGTCGGTAACGAGGCCCTTGAGCGTGATATTGAGCAGGCTATGATGCTGCATGTGGAAAAAGTCCTGCTCGAATTAGGCCAGGGTTTTGCGCTTGTCGGACGGCAATACAAAATCACCGTGGAAGGAGAGGATTATTACATTGATCTGCTTTTTTACCATACCCGGTTGCATTGTTATGTGGTCGTGGACTTAAAAGGCGGCAAATTCAAACCGGAGTATGCCGGAAAAATGAATTTTTACTGCTCTGCTGCCGACGACCTGTTGCGCACAGGGATGGATCAGGCTACGATAGGACTAATTTTGTGCCGTGAAACCGGCAAGCCTACTACAGTGGAATACGCCTTGCGCGATATTCATAAACCGCTTGGAGTAGCCGAGTATATTTTGACCCAGACCCTGCCCGACAACCTGAAAGGCATCTTGCCAACTACGGAAGAACTCGAGCGCGAGCTGGACGAAAACTTTCAACCCGAATAAAATATGAGCCCGAAACGCCCCAACCGCTACCCCGGCGTCCAGCCCTTTCAAAAAGAGCAGGCGCACCTGTTTTTCGGGCGCGATGAGGACATCGAACGTCTTTACGACCTCATTTTACTTGAAAAACTTATCGTCTTGTTCGGGAAGTCGGGTTATGGCAAGTCTTCACTGTTGAATGCGGGGATTTTGCCAAAATTAGAGGAAGAAACAGCCAAAGGCAGGCGTAGTTATCTGCCCGTGCAGGTGAGATTTCATATGTGGTCAGAAACCGACAGCCCGCTTTCAGTAAAGTTTTTATTTCGGTTTCTTGGTGCCTTGCCGGAAGACAATAAAGGTATCATAGGATCAAGCGCCGTGCCCGAAACTATCTGGTCTTTACTCAAATTTTCGCGCCCTTCCCCGAATACCGTCTTTGTGCTCATTTTCGATCAGTTTGAAGAGTTTTTTACCTACCCAGAATCCCAACAACAAGAATTCAAGCGCCAACTCGCCGAAGTCCTCTACGCCGACCTGCCCGCCTACGTCAAACAGAACGAGGACAAGCTCACGCCTGGTGAATTGGCCTTTTTTAGCGAAAAAATGGACGTGCGCGCCGTTTTTGCCATCCGCTCCGACCGCATGAGCGATCTTGACCGGCTTAAGGACAAACTGCCTGCCATTCTGCACAAACGCTTCGAACTTCGGGCGCTTAACCGCGAACAAGCCAAGGAAGCGCTCGTAGAGCCCGCCCGCAAAGAAGGCGATTTTGAGAGTCCGAAATTTGAATGGACAGACGAGGCCCTGAAACGCGTACTCGACGAGTTTTCCCGCGATAACCAGGGGCGCGAAGTGGGCGTGGAGGCCTTTTTGTTGCAGGTGCTGGCGCAAAACGTTGAAAACCAGGTCATCAGGGGCGACATAACCGACCGCGACGGCAACGGCTTGCCCGATGTGAGCCCCGAGGACCTGCCCGCCGACCTGAGCAATATCTTTTCGGAATACTATCGCAACAAAATCAGCTCGCTAGCGCCCGAACAGCAATTGCCCGCCCGAAAACTCATTGAAGACGGCCTCATTTTCACTGCCGGCGAAGGCGAGGCCCGCCGCCTGAGCATGGATGCCGACGTGCTGATGCGGCAGTCCGGCGCAGATAGCAGCCTGCTGAAAGCCCTCGAAGATACCTTCCTGCTGCGTCGCGAAGTGAATACCACCGGCGGTTGGAACTACGAACTCAGCCACGATACGCTTCTAAAACCTGTACTCGACTGGCGGGAAGAACGCCTGGCGCAAGAAGAACGCGAAACTCAGCGCATTGAAGCGGAAAAAGCCCGCGAACGCGCCGAGGTTTTGGAGCGGCAGGCAGCAGAGGAACGGCGGCGTGCAGAAGAGGCCCAACGCTTGCAACGACAGGCAGAAGAGGGGAAACGCAAGGCACAGCGCATGTCTTTCATCGCCATCGTCATGGCCGTATTGGCTTGTTTGGGTTTGCTGGGAGCCTGGTATTTGTACGGACGGGCAGAAAAGGAGAAAGATAAAGCGGAAATCGAACGCAACAATGCCCTTCGAAGCGATAGTCTGGCGCAATTGAAAGCAAGAGAGGCGCAGCACAGCGACAGTCTGGCGCAAATTGACAAAAGAAACGCCGAACAAGCCTTGGAAAAAGCCCGTCAGGAACAACTCAAAAAATTGCGCTCCGACGCCAGTTTGTTCCGAAAGGAAAAACGCTATGCCGATGCTATACGCGCCTATGAAGAAGCGCTCCAGCTCATCACCGACCCGGCAGAGCGGCGTGAAACCCTAACCGAAATTACCCGAACCCGGGCAGAGCAAATACAGGCGGATTTTGAAAGAAACCGCGACGCGGGCATCGCCCTCAAAGAAGCTAACCAATGCAAGGCGGCTATACCTTACCTGGAGGCAGCCTTAAAAGCAAAACCCCGCGACACTGTTACCCAAAAAGCCTTATCCGATTGTTTATCAAAAACCGGCAAGCAATGAGAATCCTACTCGTTTGGCTTTTCGTTCTGTGCGCCGCCCTTATCCGGGCGCAACCCGTTCCCTGCGACACAACTGCCAATTGCTGCGCCGACCGCTGTGGGGCCGCGGTAATATGCCTCTGCGACTGCCTTTTTGAAAGCGGCCAGTACCTGCGCAATACCGAGCAGTACGCCGAAGCCGTAAAACGCTTTGAAGCCGTAGCCCGCCTCTGCCCGGAGCGCAATGCCCGCGCGGTGATTGACACCATTTACCGAGAACACCGGATTTGGGTTTACCAAAATGGCAAGTTTGCCATAGCCACTCCGCTGGGCGAGCCGATAACGCCCTTTCAATTTTCGAATCCGGAACCGTTTCGGAAAGGGGTGGCGATTTGTACGAATGAATTTGAGAAATATCTTTTTGTTAATGCGGACGGAAAGTTGCTAACGCCGCTGCCTGGGTATGATGGGGTTATTATGACGGAGGCGGGATTGTATTATTTGAAAAAATCAGGATATCATGGAGATAATAAAACGAGCTTCACGAATGAAACGGGATTGGCTCCTAGAAATTGGATAAGTAACCCTGGTAGCCGCCCTCTTTTTTTACCTGAACTCGGCCCTTGGGGTACAGGCGATTCTCTACGCATGTTCTTTGTCTTATCCCAAGGGTACGAGTCTGTTGGGGCTTTTCAGGAAGACCTGGCAGAGGTAGAAAGGGGGGGTAATTGGGGTTTTATTGACAAGAGCGGGCGGGAAATCGTGCCCCCGCAGTATGAGTCTGTTCAATCTTTTCAGGATGGTCTGGCCGGGTTTGAAAAGGGAGGTAAGTGGGGTTTTATAGACAGGAGCGGGCGGGAAATCGTGACCCCTCAGTATGAGTCTGTTGGGGCTTTTCAGGAAGGCCTGGCAGAGGTAGAAAAGGAGGGTAAGTGGGGTTTTATTGACAAGAGCGGGCGGGAAATCGTGCCCCCGCAGTATGAGTCTGTTGGGGCTTTTCAGGAAGGCCTGGCAGAGGTAGAAAAGGAGGGTAAGTGGGGCCTTATTGACAAGAGCGGGAGAGAAATCGTAGCTCCGCAGTATGAGAATGGTTGGACTTTTCGTTTTCAAGAGGGCATGGCAGGGGTCCAAAAAAATGGCAAATGGGGCTTTATTAACGGAACTGGGAATGAAATCGTGCCGCCTCAATACGACTATGTCTGGGACTATCAAGGAGGCGTGGCAAGGGTACAAAAGGGAGGAGAGTGGGGGTTGATAGATAAGGCAGGTAAGGAAATTATTCCTCTAAAATACGAAAATTTTGAAATGAACCCTATTGGTGGTACTGGTGTTGGTGGTGTTGGTGGTGGTGGTGGTGGCTTTATTGGCAGAGTTATTGACTACATAGATGGTAATGGTGTTATTAATACTCCAAATCAAAAGATAGCTGCTCGCTCCACTCCTTGGGGGTTTTATGAAAATTTGGCAAGGGTTGAAAAAGGTAAGAAATGGGGGTTCATAAATAATAAAGGCGAAGAAATAATCGAACTTCAATACGATAACGTAGGTAATTTTTCTGATGGCCTGGCGGGGTTTCAAACAGGGGGCAAATGGGGATTAATCAATACCAATGGTCAAGTGGTATTAAAACCCAATTTTATGTTTATATCAACATGTCAAGAGGGATTAATATGGACGTATAATGAAAATGGATATAAATTTTATGACAAGCGTGGTAATCAAAGTATTATTAATGTAAGAGAACTACGTGTTGAAGGAATACATTTGATTTACGAGGATGGTATGTATGGACTTGTAGATAAAAACGGAAAATTTATAACAATACCAAAGTACAATACAATTTATCCTTTTTATGGAGAAATTGCCCAAGTCAAAGAAGGCGAGAAATGGGGTGTAATTAACAGAAGCGGGCAGGAAGTTATTACTCCGCAGTATGAGGAGATGGATTATTTTATTGGAGAATTCACACGAGTTCAAAAAGGCGGAAAATGGGGTGTAATTAATAGAAGTGGGCAGGAAGTTATTACTCCGCAGTATGAGGAGATGGATAATTTTAATGGAGAATTCACACGAGTTAAAAAAGGCGGGAAATGGGGCATGATTAGTAGAAGCGGGCAAGAAGTTATTACTCCGCAGTATGAGGTGATAGGCACTCCCAGTGAAGGACTGGTAGGTGTTTATAAAAATGGAAAGTGGGGATTTGTTGACACCAATGGGAATGTGGTTGTAGCAATTCAGTATGAATATGTGGGTTACTTTAGTGAAGGATTAGCCGTATTCAAAAAGGATGGAAAATATGGTTACATAAACAATTCTGGGATAGAAATTATATCACCAAAGTATGAGCGCGCATGGGCTTTTAATGATAGTATGGCCTGGGTATTAAAAGGGAATTTGCTATGTCTAATTAACATAAAAGGAGAAGAAATCATTGTGTCAAATTACTCAAATACATATGATTTTGAGGGTGGAATAGCGAGGGTAAAAAGGAATGGTAGATGGGGGATTATTGACAAGAGCGGGAGGGAAGTCGTGACCCCGCAGTACGAGGATATTGAATCTTTCGAGGATGGTTTGGCAAAGGTTAATATAGGTGGTGAAGAGGGTGAATACGGAATTACTAAAGGCGGTAAGTGGGGCTTCATCGACAAGAGCGGAAGGGAAGTCGTGGCCCCGCAGTACGAAGACATTGAATCCTTTCAGGATGGTTTGGCAAAGGTCGAAAAGGGGGGTAAGTGGGGCTTCATCGACAAGAGCGGGAGGGAAGTCGTGACCCCGCAGTACGAGAGTATTGGATCTTTCCAGGATGGTTTGGCAATAATCATAAAGGGGGGGAAGTGGGGCTTTATGGACAAGAGCAGGAGGGAAATCGTGACACCTCAGTACGATAATATTAATTATTTTCAAATGGGCTTGGCAGCAGTTGAAAAGGATGGGAAATGGGGGGTCATTGACAAAACCGGCAGTATCATCTCCCCTTTTTTATATATTGACGAGCACCACCTCTGCGCCGAACACACCTACCTCCTCTACCGCTCCAACAAAAAAGGCCTGTTCTATACAGATGAGAAAACCTACATCGCCCCGGAATACGAGGAAATTGCTCAGCCCCGCGACCCCTGGGTAATGGTGCAAAAAGATGGTAAATGGGGTTGGGTAGACCATAGGGGCAACGTCATCATACCTTGCCGCTACGACGCGGCCACGCAATTCAACAGCTTCGACGGCAATGGGTATGCCACGGTGTTGCAGTTCGGTATGCAGTTCAGGATCAACAGCCGGGGGGAGATGATTTTGAGATTGGGACCAGAAAAGGAATAGGTGGAGTAATATTGATACGAGGCATTCCAAACAAAAGCCTGGCTACTTAACTTCTATTATGCCAAACATTACTTAAATGGCAAGAATATTCATCACCGGCTCGGCAGACGGGCTTGGGCAGTTAGCCGCAATATTATTGATTGCCGAAGGCCATCAGGTTGTGCTTCATGCGCGTAATGAAAAAAGAGGCAGAGAAGCTTTGGATAAAGTACCCGGTGCAGAAACTGTAGCCATAGCCGACCTTTCAAGCATAGAAGAAACCATTCAGTTAGCTCAAAAAGTCAACGCTTTAGGTACGTTCGATGCTGTAATTCACAATGCCGGCGTTTATTACGCTCCGCCGAAAGAGCTTTTTGCTGTGAACACATTAGCCCCCTATATTTTAACCTGCCTGATACATAAGCCAAAGCGATTAATCTACCTTAGTTCTGATATGCAAGAAGGCGGAAGTTCAAAACTTGAGTGTTTTAAAACAAACATTAATCGTATTTCTTACTCTGATACGAAGTTGCATGTGCTGTTGCTGTGCAAAGCAGTCGCACGGAAATGGCCAGACGTTTATGTTAATGCACTAGACCCCGGCTGGGTGCCCACCAAGATGGGAGGCCCTAATGCTCCTGATGATTTGGTAAGCGGGTATCAAACCCAAGTATGGCTTGCCAGTAGTAACGATATGAAAGCAAAGGTCAGCGGACGCTATTTCTATCATCAGAAAGAAATTCGCTGTAATCCTGAAGCGGATGAGGTGCTGCTACAGGAGAAGTTATTAAACATCTGCAAAGAGATTACAGGTGTTTCGTTCCCAAACGGGCGCTAACAAGACTTCGTGGCTACTTATACCGCACGCCGTCAAATTCCACAACTTGACAGCGTGCGGTACAACTCGCTATTACTGCTTCACCAGCGAAGCATAATCCAAAAAGTAAATTACTTTTAGCGACAGGCTGTTGCGCTGCGGCAACCCGGCCAGGCCGTCGAGGTTGCGGAAATAATCTTCGACAACAGCCTCGTTGAAGTCGGTGATATTGTTTTTCCAGATCAGGAAAATATCGCTGCCCGGGGCAAAGCGCCAGCGGAAAATCATATCGATATTGAAGGCGTTGTAGTTGCCGTTGCGGTTGCCGGCGTAGCTGGTATCGCCCAGGCCGCCGTCGTCGAGCAGGAGGTAGTATTTGTTGTATTCCACTTTCGACCAGTAGTGGCGCATGCGGAAAGTGAGGGCTATATTTTTACTAAAAGTATACGATGCATTCAGGATATTCTCCACCGTGATATTATCGCGGCGGCCAAAAATAACCTGTTCGGTGGGGGTTAGCTCGCCTGTTTCGGGATTGAGAATATCCACGGTTTGTTTGTCGGCAAAGCCCAGGTCGTTGACAAAATTGTAGGCGCCGACCGACAGGCGGAAGTTGAGTTTGTCGTTTACGCGGTAGCGCGGCGATACCGTCCAATTCCAGCGGTGGCGACCAAATCCGCTCCAGGTGCGGTAATTGGTGTTGACCGATAACTGGATTTTTTTTCGGCTGTCGGTATTGATATTGAAGCCGTAGTTGTTGCTGGCCGGCGTCTTAAAATACCGACCTTCGGTGCGCGGTTCGAAATAATCATAGCCGGTAAAGGGTTCGTGGTAGGTATAGAAGTTGAAATTCCAGAAACTTTTGGTTTGAATCCAGCCCCAGAAATTTGCGCCATACATCGTAAACGTATTAGGCGCATAAAGCCGGCTGTACATATTCCAAAAACCGATGCCGGCGCTGTTGAATTTCCAGAAAGGCTTGAATTGGTTGTATTCGACCCAGGTTTCTGCCGCGCGTTCGTTGTTGTTGTACAAAAAGCCCAGGTCATTGGGGTTGTAGGTATCGCTTTCTTCGAGGTAGTGGATGCCGAAAAACAGGTTGCCGCTGGTTTTGCGCAAGCCGAAGCTGGCGGAATGGCCCAAATCGGTTTGGCCGGGATGATACAATTGACTCAGCATACCTCTGCCTTCCAGAGAATAGGTATTCGACTTATTGCGCAGGAGAAAAACGGCGCCGCTTACATTCGCATCGTAATCGCTGCCGTTGCGGATTACAGTGGTATTGATAAGTGTAGCGTAGGAGTTGTGCGGCAGGTTTTGATCGAGCACCAGCACATTAAAATTCGTGAGCGGATTGGTTTCCACTTCGCGCACATCGCCTTCGGCGTTGCGTATGCGGGCAAGGCTTCGGCCTGAAGTAGCGTTGAAAAAGCCGACGCCCAGTCCGCTTTTGGTGCGGCCGGAAATCTTGGTCGCATTGTAAAGCTGGGCTTGTTGCGGATTTTCGATAACCTCTTCGCCATCCTGGAGTTGGTCGTACACATCCCAATAATGCAGGGGCGTACCGCCTACGCGGCGGGAGTAGAACAGGCCTCCTTTGTTAAATAGTTCGGTGCCTTCGGTAAAAAACTGCCGGTTTTCATCAAAACGCACTTCAAAAGGCGACAGGTTGAGCACCTGGTTGTCCGACTGGGCTTCGCCAAAATCAGGGATGAGCGTCATATCGAGGGTAAAGGCGTCGTTGATGCCGTATTTGATATCCATGCCGCCGTTGAATGATCGGCTGGTACTGTTTTGAGGGCTGGCATTTTTATCGCGGAAGTGCTGTCCGTATACGGCGACAAAAGGGGTTGCCTGTAGTCGCAGGGGCGAGCGAATATCGCGGATACCGGTGAGCATACCGCCCTGGTTGAGAAAACCGGCCTGTTGGGGATTCACATTGCTCCAGTAGCTGCGTTGTTGGTAGCGTTGGATAAGGCGACCAAAATTGATACGCCATTCCTGCTCAGCAGTTTTCGGAAAACGCAGGGCAGCGTATGGTATTCGCATCTCCACAATCCAGCCGTCTTCCACAATGCTGGTGTGACTTTCCCACACGGCATCCCAGTTGGGGTCTTCGCCGCGCACAATATTCCAGCCGCCATCGCTGTTTTGTAGGGGAGTGATTTTGGCGTCCATTTGTACGCCGCCGGGTGTGATGAGAAACATCAGTCCGTTGTTGCCGTCGCGATAGGCGTCGATAAACACGGCAAACCAGTCGGTATTGGCAATGCGGTCGCGTTGGGAGAGCTCGCGCAGGATGCTATCAGGTCGGGTATCGTAGAGGCGGGCGCCGAAATAGATGCCGTTGTCGTCGTAGAGTATGCGCACTTCCGTTTCGTGGCTGGGCGTGGCGCCCGGTACAGGCTCGGCTTGCACAAATCCGTTTGCCAAAGGAGCCGTGGCCCATTCGGATTCATTTAACACACCATCCAGTTGAATCTTTGATTTGATACGCAGGGCATCTACTGACTTGATTCCCTCCGGGGGTTCGTGGTGGGCGTAAACGACGGCACACATCAACCCCATGACTAAGGCCAGTAATAGTTTTTTCATTGTCGGGTGAATAAGTTAATAAAAAATTCAGGCGTTCAAAAAAAAGACAAAATTAAATAAGAACTGTTGCATGCAAGCAAGGCATTTTGGATGGATATTCGCATACCTGTGCGGAAATTTGTAACTTGCCCCCTTGTGGGGTAAAGTAGACCGATGTATATAACGTGAAGAACCTAATACCACATTTCATACAAGATCGCGTTTTAGATGGACTCTCGCAGGGCAATATGTCTGCGTATACTATGTTTGTCGACCTTTCCGGTTTTACCGCCCTCACTGAAACGCTGATGCGGGAAGGCACTCCCGGCGCCGAGCACTTGTCGATCATTCTCAACCAGATTTTTGCTCCTTTAGTCGAGCTCGTATACGCCAAAGGCGGGTTCATTCCCTACTTTGCCGGCGATGCCTTTACGGCTATATTCCCCGCCACGGCGCAGCACAGCGGCGCCAAAGAGGCTATCCATACCGCCATTGCGGCGCGCCAGCTTATCAGCGAGCGGGGCGATACCTTCGGCGATTTCGTGATCGGCATTAAAGTGGGCTTGTCATTCGGCGATGTAGAATGGGGTATCGTAGGCGCCGGCAACCGCGCTTTTTATTTTCGGGGGGAGGCCATCGATAAGTGCTCGGAATGTCAACTCAAGGCCAGACAAGATGAAATCGTGATCGACGATGCGCTCCACGAGCAACTCGACGGCAAACATTTTCTGCTTGAAGAGATCGACCACGGCTTTTATAAACTCATAGGCCATGCCAGTCAGCCTACCGTACAAGTAACGCCTGCCGTATTGCCCCCCTTGAACGAAGAGGTAGCGGCAGCCTTTCTGCCTCCTCCCTTGCGGGAGCAAAGCTTTGAGGGCGAATTTCGCATCGTGATTGCCGTATTCATCTCTTTTAACGGTGTGGACAGCCACCAGCAGCTCGACAATTTTGCATCGGTAGTATTAGAGCAAATCAACGATTTTTCGGGGTATTTCAAAGAAATCGACTTTGGCGACAAAGGCGGTGTGCTGGTTTGCTTCTTTGGCGCGCCCGTTTCTTTTGAAAATAACGTAGACCGCGCGCTGGAATTTGTGCTTTCGCTCAAAGAAGAGCTAAGCTTATTACAGGAAAACAGCGGACTGGAAGTAAGGGCGGGCATTACCATCGGCACGGCATTTACCGGCATAGTAGGAGGCGAAGAACGCTGTCAGTATGCAGTGGTAGGCAACCGCGTGAACCTGGCGGCCCGCCTGATGACCTTCGCCGATTGGGGGGAGGTACTCGTAGATGGAGAAATACAACGCAACCGCCATTTTCGCTTTCAGCACAAGGGCGATATAAAATACAAAGGCATCAAGGGTAACGTACCCACTTTCAAACTGATAGGCCGCGACTTTGATATGCGCCCTGCGCACCTGGGCCAAATGGTGGGCAGGAATATAGAGATGGACCAGTTGCTCCAATTTGCCACACCGCTCGACGAAGGCAAAAGCGCCGGCATTGCTTATGTGTATGGCGAGGCAGGTATCGGAAAAAGCCGCCTGTCGTTTGAATTGCGCCGCATCTTGCATGAAGAGGGAGACTACGCCTGGTGCCTCTGTCAGGCCGATCAGATTTTGCGCAAGCCTTTTAACCCTTTTGTCTATTTTTTAAAAAACTTTTTCTCGCAATCAGCCGATCATACCCAGGCGGCAAACTGGTCCAATTTCGACCAGGCCTACGATGATTTACTCACTGGAATCGCCTTGTTGGACGGCGTTGAAGCCGAACGCGCTCACCGCGAATTGCTGCGCACCCGCTCGGTGCTGGCTGCTATGGTAGGGCTGGTTTCGCCCGGTTCGCTATGGGATCAACTCGACGCCAAAGGCAGGTACCAAAATGCCATCCAGGCGGTATTAAACCTATGGGGCGCCCTGTCGCTTCAACGTCCGCTGGTCATAGAACTGGAAGACGCCCATTGGCTTGACGATAGTTCGGAAGAACTGCTCACCGAATTTATACGCCAGATGAACCGCTACCCGATCATGTTGCTGGTCACTTCGCGTTATCGCGACGACGGTTCGAAAGTCGTTATTGTCAACCAGGATTTACTCGACGTACTTGGAATCCCCCAACTGGAAGTCAACCTCAACGTATTACAACCGGAAGCTGTAAATACCTTTGCCGCTACCAGGCTGCAGGGGCCTATCAGCGCTACCTTTTTCGATATGCTATTGCGAACAACCAATAGCAATCCATTCTACGTAGAGCAGGTATTGGAATACTTCCTGGAAAGTAATTTAGTGATAAAAGAAGAAGGCAAGTGGACGATGAAAGACAAAAACATCGGCTTGTCGAATTCGATCAACGCGATCCTTACGGCGCGTATCGACCGGCTGTCAACGCTGGTAAAAGAAACCGTCAAAGCGGCGGCCGTCATCGGCAGGGAGTTTGAAGTGCCCGTGTTGACCGAGGTCATGAAAGTGCAGGAAGAATTTATCAAACGCGACAACAATACGCAATCCCTTTTGCGGGAGCAGATCAAGACGGCCGAACGAGGGCAGATATGGCTGGCCATGAATGAATTGCGCTATATTTTCAGGCATTCGCTGCTTCGCGAAGCCGCGTATAGCATGCAATTGCGCGCCCGCCTCCAGCAACTGCACCACCTCATCGCCGAAGCTATCGAACGTCTCTATGCCGATACGATTGAAGAACGTTATGTAGACCTGGCCTTTCACTACGAGCAAGCCGGCGTTTTTGATAAAACTTGCGAGTATTTGCGAAAGGCCGCCGATTATGCGCGCGGTAATTACCAGAACCAACAGGCGCTGGAATATTATGAGCGGCTATTGAAAAAACTGGGCCGCCAGAAGGATGCCGTAGACGAGATAAAAACCAACCTCAAAAAGGGAAAAATACTGGAACTCATCGGGCGCTGGGAAGAATGCAGGCATACCTATGAGCGCGCGTTGCAATTGGCCAAAAAATCGCGCGATGTAGTCATGCTCGGACAAGCCAACAACAGCCTGGGCCGTTTGCTGATGCTCAAAGGCGACTATGCCAAAGCAATGGGCTACCTGCAAACCTCCGCCGGATTGTTCGAATCGGTAGACGATAAATTGGGTACCGCCAAAGTATACGGCAACCTGGGTAATCTCTATTTCCGACAGGGCAATTATGCCGAAGCAAAAGAACACTTCGAGCAAAGCATCGCCATCGGCATGCGAAGCGGCTCTACCGCCGCCGCCCAAATCGTGGCTAATCTGGGACTGACCTACATGAACCAGGGTAATTTTGACGAGGGCATTCGTTGTCAGCAGGCGCAGCTTGCCATTTGTGAGCGCAACAACGACAAACAGGGTATGGCCTCCCTTTTTGTGAATATAGGTATCGTTTATTTTGAAAAAGGCGATTACGACGAGGCCCTTGCCAGCTACGAAAAAGGCTTGCTGCTTAGTGAAGAACTCGGAAACAAGCAACTCACGGCGATCGCTATAGGCTGCATAGGTAGTGTATACCAGCGCAAAGGAGATTACCAAACCGCCATGGAGCACTTCCATCACGACCTCGAAATTTGTGAAGAACTCGGCGACAAACAAGGTATTGCTATCGCGCTGGGCCTTATCGGCGATTTGCTCAATGTGCAGGGAGAATCACACAAAGCCATTGATTATTTGCAGAAAAACCTTATGCTCTGTGAAGAATTGGGCTATCAAAAAGGAATAGCAAAAGCGGTAAATACCCTCGGCGATGTATTTGCATACCTGCAACAATACGATCGGTCGCTTTATTACTACAACAGAGCTATCGAGGTTACCCGAAAGATCAATAACAAACTCGTATTGGGCGCCAGCCTGGTAGAAAAAGGCGCCGTACTTATCGCCATGCAGCAATTCGGGGCGCTAGACGTACTATGCAAAGAAGCGCAGGCGCTGGCCGAAGAATTGGGAAATCCGGATTTACTTTTCGAATCCCGCATACTTTCATTGAAAAATTTGTATTTTAGCGGTCAGGCACAACAAGCAATCTCTCAATTACAAGAACTACTTCAAACAGTCCTCAGCAAAGAACAGGAAGCAGCCGTCTACTACGAATTATTCAAGATGGGCGGCGAGAATGCATCCTATCGCGCGGCGGCATTATCCCTTTATGAGGATTTATACCGCGATACGCCCCGGTTTAGCTATAAAAACCGGATCGACCAATTGTCAACCCCCGCCCATTGAGAGAAAAAGAACCGGAGCAATAAAAAAAGGATTGTGATATTCGCCGTTTATTGCTAAATTTACCCCGCTTTTCCTTGTGAAAGGTACATTTCCCCTTCTTTTCGTATCTTTTAGATGCGATGTACTCAAGCGAAAAAGGCATGTTACCCCACTGATATGCCGATTGCTAAGTTGAGTAGCAATCGCGTTTTACACCTTTATTACCCATACAAATAAGTCACACACAAACTCTTGGCTTAAATTCCCTGCTTGCATGTGAGCGGGTTTAATGGAAAATAATCGGGTTTTAACAGCAATGATTTCTGCAACAGCTCATAATCCTAAATTCAAAACTATGAAACCAACTACTACTATTGGTTTACTTCTGATTTCGCTTATTGTAGTAGTAAGCATCCCTGTAAATGGACAAAGCATCTGGCCTGGAGATGTGAATAACAACGGCAAAGTAAGTGCCATCGACCTGTTGTATTGGGGGGCGGCCTATGGCAGTATGGGTTCTCCACGAAATAACGTGAGCACGACCTGGCAAGCCCAGCAAATGCCACCGCCCTGGTTGCAGCAATTTCCTGGTAATATCAATTATGCTTATTCCGATTGCAACGGCGACGGTATCATCAATGACGCCGACATGGATAATGCTATTGTGGAGAACTACGGCAAAACCCACGGCGCGGTAAACGAAGAAGACTTTGATATCGGAGTAACAGGGTTTGATCCAACCTTGGGCGCAATAGCCAACGCAAGTGTGGTAGCCCCGGGGCAGGAAATTACGCTTACCTTTTCGCTGGGAGATAGCGATTTTCCAATTTCTAACTTTTATGGCATCGCCTTTACACTGGAATATACCAGCCAACTGGTGGTGAGCAATACTTTCCTTTTTCTGCCAGAGTCAGGAGGTTGGATCGCCCCACAGGGCTCGATACATCACCTGGCTATTAGTGACGCCCAAAATGGGGTGGCCGACATAGCGCTTACCCGTTCCGACCTGAGTAATGTAAATGGTTACGGCACTATTGGTAAGGTATCTATTTTTGCGGGCCAATTACCACAAGGAGTGGTTTCGGATACGATTCTCTTTAAGATAGGCAATATCTATCTTGTTAATAAAAACCTCCAAACTACCCGCGTGGCCGGTAGTACGGCTCGCGTAGTCATAAGCAGCGCAAGCAGCCCGCAAACGATTTGCCCTCCGGTAGTAGAACCCGTTTGCGGAAGCAATGGAATTACTTTTTTGAATTCTTGTTATGCCGAAGCAGCAGGCATCACGGATTATACGCCAGGGGTATGCTATGTAGGGTGCGTTAATCCAGCTGAAATGAATCCTAATGCGGTTTGCCCTACGGTTTATCAGCCTGTATGCGGCTGTAATGGAGTTACTTATCTCAATTCTTGCGAAGCCGAAGCCGATGGGGTGGTTAGCTATGTCAACGGGCCTTGTAACGCAAATACGACTTGCTATGATCCGATTTATGTGATCGCAAGCGGAAATACCTCTTTGGATGCCACTACCGGGGTGATTACCAGCAACTGCCCCCAAACATACCAACCCGTTTGCGGCTGTAATGGGGTAACCTACACAAATGCATGCGTGGCAGAATCTAATGGTATTGTGTATTATACGCCCGGAACTTGTAATACTACCTGCGTTGACCCCACTCAAATGAACCCCAATGCCATCTGTACCTCTGTTTACGACCCCGTTTGCGGGTGCAACGGAGTTACGTATATTAATGCTTGCCAGGCCGATGCTGCCGGCGTAATGAGTTATACGCCGGGGGTTTGCGGGCAGTCTTCACCCTGGTGTAACGAAGCGGTGCCCATTCAATGCGGCGATTTCCTGGCGTATGAAACTACGGTAGGCGCGGGCAATAATATCAATGCATACCCGGGCTGCTCGGCTTCGACATATCTGGGGCCCGACAGGGTGTATGTTTTGAATAAAACTACCGTCGGAGACCTCCAAATCGGCCTGGAAATTATGACTCCGGGCCTCAACCTCGATATCTTCCTGCTTAGCGGCAATTGCAGTCAGGTCACTTGCCTGCGGTCGAGTACCACCAGCAACAACCAAACCAATAATGAAGGTATTGTGCTGGAAGATGCCCCAATAGGCGTCTACTATATTGTCGTAGATGCTAAAAACGCCAACTGGCAAGGCGAATATCGCCTGGAAGTGAACTGTGGCTATCTCTACTGTGGCAACGCTATAAGTCTTACCTGCGGCCAGCCCTTTAGCTATAATAACAACAACGGCAACGATGATGTGTCGCTTTATGGGTGTGATAATAATATTTACAATGTTGAAAATAACGGCCCCGAAGTAGTTCACTATTTTACTACTACCAGCGCAGGTCCGGTGACTATCAACCTGACCGGCTTGTCTGCCAACCTCGAATTGTTCCTGTTGCGCTCCTGCGACCGTGGCGATTGCGTCACTTTTAGCCAAAACCCGGGGAACAGTAGCGAACAAATTTCAACTTATCTGCCGGCAGGTACTTACTATGTCGTCGTAGACGGCTACAACGGTGCCACCAGCAATTATAACCTTACGGTCAACTGTAGTTCGGCCTGTAATTTAAACCTCACTAGCGTAACCTCTACGCCTTCCTCGTGCGGCCAAAGTAACGGCAGTATTACGCTTATTTCATCAGGGGGCACAGCAGCTTACCTCGTGTATTTCAGCGGCCCAGTCTCGGGTAGTTTTACTACTTATAGCCACAACTGCACGATTTCTAACCTGCCCGCCGGCACCTATACTATTACCAAAATAGATGCTAACGGTTGTTCGGATACGGAAGTAGTGACGGTAGGCAGCCTGGGTAATCTCAATTTTACCCTTACGCCTGTGAATGCCACATGCGGAATGCCAGGTTCTCTACACGTGGTTATATCCAATAGCGTCGGCCCTTATACGGTATATGTATCGGGACCGGTAAATGCTACGCTCAATACAAGCAGTACCAACTTTAATATTAATAACCTGCCCGCAGGTACTTATACGGTACAAATTACCAATGCGGCCGGTTGCTCTTCTTCACACCAGGCAACTATTAGCTCCGGCGGCGGTAATTTCTATTTTACAGCAACGCCCAATGGCGCCACCTGTGGCCAGTCTGGTTCTATTCACGTGGTAACCCATTACGGATCAGCACCCTATACAGTGGTAATACAGGGCCCCGTTAGCGGAAGTACGGTGACTTACAGCAACAATTTTAATATTATCAACCTGCCCGCCGGTACTTATACCGTTACGATTGAGGATAACAACTGGTGTTCTTATACCACGGTGGTTACTATCCCAGGAGGTAATTTGTCTATAAATGCGGTTGTAAATAATGGGGTGTGCGGCCAATACGGGTCTATTGTAGTAGGAATCTCTAACGGCTCTCCATCGTATACTATTACTTGGACGGGCCCGGTTACCGGCAATGTGATTACGAGTAACTCAACGTATACCATTCCCAACTTGCCTAATGGCACTTACCTGATCAAGGTGGAAGACGGCAACTGGTGCATGGCTCAAACTACAGTGTATGTCAATAATTCGGGGGGCTATCTTTCTACTACTGTAACGCCTAACCCGGGTATTTGCAACCAACCAGGATCCATTTGGGTGGGGATGAATAATGGGACGGCGCCATTTTCCGTGAGTTGGACCGGCCCCGTTAACGGCAACACGACGACTTTTGCCTACAGCCTGAACATACCCAATTTACCGGCAGGCAGTTACACGGTTACGGTAGTAGATGTCAACGGCTGTTCAAAAACTACGACGGTAGTTGTGACCACTTCGAGCAATCTCAATGTAATCGCAGCGCCCGAACCGGCGATATGCGGTCAAAACGGGGCAATTTGGCTCGATTTCTTTAATGGCGTTGCACCGTATACGATTGTCTGGGCAGGCCCTGTAAACGGCTCAGCTTCCACGGCTGCTAACGGATATAATATAACGAACCTGCCTTCCGGTACCTACATCGTTACTGTGACGAGCGCCAACGGTTGCTCTAAAACGACTACGGTGATCGTACCTTCCACTGGAAATCTCAACGTGATCGCAGCGCCCGAACCGGCGATCTGCGGCCAAAACGGGGCGATATGGCTCGACTTCTTTAATGGCGTTGCACCCTACACGATCACATGGGCAGGCCCTGTAAACGGCTCAGCCACTACGGCATCCAATGGCTATAATATTATTAATCTGCCTTCCGGTACCTACATCGTTACCGTGACGAGCGCCAACGGTTGCTCGAAAACGATTACAGTGGCGGTGCCTTCCAGCGCTGGAAGTCTTAATGTGATCGCAGCGCCCGAACCGGCGATTTGCGGCCAAAACGGAGCCATCTGGCTCGACTTCTTCAATGGCGTCGCACCGTATACGATTGTCTGGTCAGGGCCGGTAAACGGTTCAGCCTCCACCGCCTCCAATGGATTTAATATCGCCAATCTTCCCGCAGGCACCTACACGATCGTAGTGACAAGCGCCAACGGCTGCACCGATACGGTAGTGGTTACACTGCCTGCTACCAGTGGTTATATTGATATCGTGGGCGCGCCAAGTCCAGGCAACTGTAATCAGTATGGCTATATCCACATTGGCATTAATAGCGGTTCACCCAATTTTACCATAACATGGACAGGCCCCGTTTCCGGTTCCGCTACTACGTCTAACTTTTTCTATAATATCTTTAACCTGCCCAGCGGCACTTACACGATTGTCGTAACCGATGCCAACGGCTGTACAGATACGGTTGTCGTTACGCTCAACAACGGACAGGGGAACATCGACCTGCAAGCCTCGCTGATTTACAACGAATGCGGGCAATACAATACCATCTGGATAGATATCATTGGTGGCAACGGCCCCTATGTCATTATGTGGACGGGCACCGTAAACGGAATGGTCACTATTCCCGGCAACGCATATGAACTGATGGATTTGCCTCCGGGTACTTATACGATCAAAGTGACCGATATTTATGGCTGTATGGATACGCAAATAGTCATTGTGTATCCCGCGCCTATCAATATCTTTACCGCCACATCTACTAGTGGGCTGTGCGGCGTATTGGGGTCGATTAATGTCAATATTACCGGCGGCACGCCCAACTATACCCTAACCTGGTCCGGCCCGGTTAACGGCTCAACAACCATTGCCGGTAACGCGTATACTATTCAAAACCTGCCCGCCGGCGTATATACGCTTACTTTGATTGACGCCAACGGCTGCGCCGAAGTAGAGACGGTGACAGTAGTTGTAAACAACCCGATTGATCTGCAAGCTTCATTGATTTATAACGAATGCGGGCAGTATAATACGATTTGGGTGGATATCATTGGCGGCACAGGCCCCTATGTCATCATGTGGACGGGCACCGTCAACGGCATGGTCACTATTCCCGGCAACGCTTATGAAATCGTAGACTTGCCTCCTGGAACTTATACCATTAAAGTGACTGATATTTATGGCTGTATGGATACGCAGATCGTAATTGTGTATCCTGCACCTATCAATATTTTCACTGCTACTCCCAATAACGGGCTATGCGGGTCTACCGGTTCAATTGGTATTAGTATAACTGGCGGCACACCCAACTACAGCCTGAGTTGGAGCGGCCCGGTTTCGGGCTCCGCTACCGTTAGTGGCATTGCTTATACGATCCAGAACCTGCCCAGCGGTACCTACACGATTGTTTTGATTGATTCCAATGGCTGCGCTGAAACAGAGACGGTAGTGGTCAACAACAATATCAGCCCCATTGACCTTGTCGTTACTCCGGTGCCAGGCAACTGCAATCAGAACGGCTCGCTGTGGGTAGATATAAACGGCGGACACGCTCCCTTTGTGCTCACCTGGAGCGGCCCGGTTTCGGGCTCTGTTACTATCAGTGTTAATGGTTATAGCATTCCTAACCTTCCAAGCGGCACTTATGTAGTGACGGTGACCGACAGTTACGGCTGCACAGATACCGTGACCGTTGTATTGGTCAACAATAGCGGCAACCTCAGTATTACTGCTGTGCCGATAAATGGCGATTGCGGCCAACCCGGCTCGATCCATGTCGGCATTACCGGCGGCACGCCGGGCTTTATGGTCATGTGGACCGGCCCCGTGTCGGGTATGGTTACTACGAACGACTATTTTTACAATATTAATAACCTGCCCAGCGGCACCTATACCGTGACGGTAAAAGACGCCAACAACTGTACGGATACAGAAGTGGTGGTAATTAACAATGCCGGTGGCGATCTGCAGGTAAGTATTATGCCTACCTATGGTGGGTGTGGTGAGTTGGGAGCTATATGGATAGATTTTCTCAACGGCACTCCGCCGTATACCGTAACCTGGGTCGGCCCGGTTTCAGGGTCTACTACGGTCAATGCGCTTTTCTATGACATCCCCGATTTACCCGGCGGCCAATACAAAGTGACGATCACCGATGTGAATGGCTGTATGTATATGGAGTGGGTGACGGTAATCACCGTAGTAGACAACCTTGGCGCAACGTTTACAGCTATCAATGGCGGCTGTGGCCAGCAAGGCGCTATCCAGGTGAATATTACCGGCGGCACACCCGCCTATACGCTCAACTGGAGCAGTGTGAATGCGAGCGGCTCCTTTACTACTAATAATACGAGCTATACGATCAGCGGCCTGCCCACCGGTATCTACGGTATTACAATTACCGATAGCAACGGTTGTACGGAGACGGGCAGCACGCAAATCCTCAATTCGCCCACCAACTTGAGTGCGCTGGCTACGCCAATGAATGGCAACTGCAACCAGAACGGCGCTATCATGCTCACCATCGGGGGCGGCACAACTCCCTACTCGATCAACTGGAACGGCCCCGAGTCGGGAAGCGCTTCTACGTCTTCTTCGAGCTATTTGATAGGCGACCTTAACCCGGGCGCATATTCTATCACGATTACTGATTCTGGCAACTGCAGCGCGGTGCGCTCTGCCCAGGTGAATGCCGATTCGCAAATGCCAGTGGCTGGTTTCAGTACGGCTACTAATATGTTGACGGCGAGCTTTACTAATATTTCTTCTCAGGGTACTTATTCGTGGAACTTTGGCGATGGCGGCGCCTCTACCCAAGTGAACCCGACGCATACCTACCAATCTCCCGGTGTTTACCAGGTTTGTCTCACAGTTGTGAATTCCTGCGGAACAGATACGGAATGCCATACGGTTACGATTCAAGCACCGCCCAGTGTGGTTATTCTGGACGTGGGTGAGGTCAGCGGTACTTCAGGATCTATCGTGAGTGTGCCTGTGACGATCACTAACTGCGATTTACTGGTTTCGCTGGCCGGTTCGCTCAATATCGATAACCCGCTTATAGCCGATATCGTCGGCGTAAGCGCAGGGGCCATCCTGCCGCAATACAGCCCGGTGAATAATACGTTTACTTACTACGACAACACAGGACAGGGCATTCCCGTCACCGACGGCCAGATCCTGTTCTACCTGCAGGTGCAACTTACCGGCAACCCCGGTACATCAACCGACATTACGCTGGTTAATGCGCCGCTGGCTATCGAAGTGGGTAGTATTGTAAATGGTATTCCAACTACCTTGGCATATCTGACCATTAAAGGTACGGTTACCATCAACTTTACCGGCGCCGTACAAGGCGAAGTAGCTACTTTCTGGGGAGCAGGTATTCCCAACGCGCTGGTGACGGCAAGCGGGGCTTTTTCGATTACCGCCCAAGAATATACTGACCAGAACGGATATTACTTGTTGCCCGATCTGCCGCTTGGTGAAATGTACGACATAACCGCAGCCAGGGATACCATGCCCGAAAACGGCTTGTCGACCTACGCCTTATTTATCGGTCAGCGCTTTATTCTGGGAATGCAACCGCCACAGATTTATTCTCCCTACCAGATTATTGCGGGCGATGCCAACTGCAACGGCGCCTTTACTACACTCGATTTGTTCATCATCCAGCAATTGATTATCGGCGCCACCGACGACTTCCTGCAGTGTCCTTCCTGGGTATTTGTGGCCGAAGGCGGCAATATGCCCATCAACTTCAACGCTTATAACGTATTCCCTTACCCGGAAATGGACCAGATGATGGTGATGCACGATACGCTTGCAGATTTTGTAGGGGTAAAAATCGGCGATATTCTCGGCCAGGCTAATCCCAATATGTTGCAAGGCGAAGACGACGTCGACGAACGCGGCAATGGCATACTCGAATTAGTCACCGCTAACCAAAGTGTCAAAGCCGGCGAAACCGTAGAATTAACCTTCCGGGCACGCAACTTCGAGGAGATCGTCAGCTACCAGATGGGCTTGTGGTTCGACGCTTCTCAGCTGCAATATGACGGCTTCGAAAAAACCGGAAAAACCGAGTTTGCAACCGTAGCCGCCGGCGACCGCGAGTCGGCTGAAGGCCTCTTGCGCCTTAGCTGGTTTAGCGTTGATGGACAAGGCGTGTCGGCAAACAACACCGAATACTTGTTTACGGTAAGTTTCCGCGCCATCAACGATATCGAAAACCTGGAAGGATTACTCGAAATCCGCAGTGAAAACATGCGCACGGAAGCTCATAACACGGCTGCCGACCGATTGAATATCACCCTTGCTTTTGAATCTGCTCCGGCAATTACTACTGCGAACTACAAGTTGTACCAAAACGTGCCCAACCCCTTCAAGGGGCATACTACCATCAGCTTTGACCTGCCCGAAGATATGCAGGCCGAATTGCTGGTACACGATCAACTGGGCCAACTGATTCGCCGTACAGAAGATTCCTTCAGCAAAGGTCGCAACGATGTACAATGGCTTACCGAATCGCTTGCTCCCGGTGTGTATACTTACACTTTGAGAACCAAAGATTTTTCGGATACGAAGCATATGGTTATTTTGAGGTAAAAGTGGTTGTAAGTTATAGGTTGTAGGTTTGCATATGCGTGAAACCTACAACCTATAACTTACAACTTACAACAACCCCCTTCCCCCCAACCGATTTAACTATGGGAAAATCAATTTATTGGCTGGCCCTGGCAGCCGGCCTCTTTTGGGGGCAAGTAGCCCCGGCACAGACTATTACACTCAGTTTGCCTGATACTAGTGTACTTAATGGAACTACTCTTGCGCTCGACATCACTTGCACCGACTTTGACTCTATCGTCAGCATGCAGTTTTCTATCAACTGGAATACCAGCGTGCTTGATTACCAATCTTTTGAGCGTATCGACCTCGATTATGTGGCTATAGGCGACTTTCAAGCCGACGACGGTGAACTCCGCTTTTCCTGGTTCGATGTAGAGGGTTTCGGCCAGTCCTTACCGGATGGCAGTGTCGTTGTGCGTTTAATTTTTGAAGTAGTAGGCACTCCCGGTTCTTTTACATTGTTGCCCATTACCGATACGCCCCTGGCTATTCAAATTTTTACGGCGGGAAGCATGCCCGGACTTTACGATCCGGTTGCCCTGCAGCAGGACACAGGCCGGGTGGAAGTCATCTCTCCCGCCGATGTGGATGTCAGTGTTACCAGCGTGCGCTGTTTTGGCGAAAACAACGGGGCAATCGATGTGACCATTGCCGACGCACCTTCGGGCTATAGCCTCCAATGGACCGGCCCCGGCAATTTCACTGCCGACACAGAAGACCTGGCCGGTTTGGAAGCAGGCGATTATACGCTTTTTATACGCGATCAGGATGGACAGGTGATCTATCAGGTCACATATACGATTGTCGGCCCCGCTTTGCTAGTATTAGAATCGCTCGACGTTACAGACGCTTTTTGTGAAGAACCCGTCGGTAGTCTGATTACTTTTGTTTCGGGTGGTGTGATGCCTTATTCGCTGGATATTGGCAACGGTCCAGTAGCTGTAACCCAACTCTCCGGCCTTGTAGCAGGCAATTACGATTTGACGATAGCTGATGCAAATGGATGCCGTGTAGACACTTCGTTTGTAATTGGCGGCCCGGTGTCGCCCACCGTCAATTTATCAGATACCACTACTTTTTGCACCGGACTAACCGGTCTGCTCGAAGCCGGCGATCACAGCAGCTATCAATGGTCGACGGGTGAAACCACTCCTGAAATAAGTGTAACTGATGCCGGGGCATATAGCGTAACCGTAACGAGCAGCGAAGGATGCCAGGCAGCTGATACCACCCTCGTCGTATTCTCCAGCGATGTCAACCTGAGCTTTAGCAATATCGTCACCTTGCTTTGCCAGGGCGATTCACTGCAATTGCAGGTTAGTGGGGCCGAAACGTATACCTGGATCGATACATCGGGCACGCTCAGCGCACTCGATACCCCGTTCCCATATGCAAAACCCCAAGTTACAACCACCTATACCGTAATTGGCGTAAGTTCTTGCGGAACGGATACAGCGTCGATCGATGTAGAAGTATACCCTGTGACAGCCACGGCAGGCCCTGATACCTGTATCGGCCGAGGAGTGCCGCTGCAGCTCTACGCCTCGGGAGGAGAATTTTATCAGTGGGCCGACGCCGAGTATCCGGTCAGCAACCCATTTATTCCCAATCCCATGGTAGAACCGGAAGACAGCATCGACTATATTGTAACGATAGTTGATTCCAACGCCTGCGTGATTCGAGATACCATCAGTGTAATGGTGGGAACCAACCCGCTGGATATTACCCGTATTAACCTGATCACACCCAACGACGACGGGAAAAACGACGGATTGGACTTCGGCAGTATAGGCAAATACGGCCCCAACAGCCTCAGAGTCTATAATCGCTGGGGCGACCTGGTCTACCAAAAAGTGAACTATCAAAGCGACGACGAACGTTTTGACGGCACTTCGAAGGGACAACCGCTTCCTGCCGGCACTTATTATTATGTATTAGCCTTCAAGACAGGCGCCATCAAACAAGCGCTTACGATAGTGCGGTAATGTCTGACTTATGAAAAAACTACTGCTTCTATTTGTTTTAGTCCTCCCCTTGAGGCTTTGGGCGCAACAACTCCCCGAAAGAAGCCCCTTTGGAGAAACCGGTTTTTTGTGGAATCCCGCCATGACGGCTCCCTGGACCTACTATGAAATCGACGCCGGCTTTCGCCAGGAATGGCTCGGCTTTGAAAATGCCCCGCAAACCGCTTATCTGGGCATTCAATATCCTTTCGAAAAAGAAAATATGAGCCTGGGCGGCTATTTTATGCACGATGCCGTCAATCCTATCAAGACCAATACCTTTGCATTGACCTATGCTTACAAACTGGAGCCTGGGTTCAAGCGCTACGACCAACTTTCCATAGGTTTAATGGGAAGTGTTACCCACATATTTGTAGATGGCCTCGACATAGTGGTGAAAGATCCCGACGACGACTATGTGCCGGTGGGAGAAAACAACAAGTTATCGCCCAATGTAGGCTTCGGTGTGTTTTATATTTCCCAGGTGCGCGAGCCTTATAAAAAAAATGCCCTGTATGCCGGCTTGGGATGCGCGCAGTCGATCCCTTCAAATGTGATCTTCGATCAGACCGGCAGCTTGGGCAACTTCAAAAGAGCCTTGCACGGCAATGCCCTTTTTGGAGCGCGTATAATCAAGGAATCCATGCTGCTTGAACCCTCGATTTGGGTAAACTACAGCGTGGTGAACAGGCTCAATGTCAATCTTTCTTTCCGCATCGAGCAGTTTGACTCATTTTGGGCGGGCTTGACTTACACCACCAATCAAACCCTCGCCGTACAGGTGGGTTCGGTATTTAACAAGGGATTTGTAAAAGACGGCTCGTTGCGGGTAGGGCTGCTTGGCTCTTATAATATCGGTACTTTTGGCCAGGCTCGCGGATTGGGCTTCGAATGTTACCTTGCCTATCGCTTTGAATTGTAGCGAATCATTAAATTTGCTGCAATTCATAGCGATTATGTCTGACAACTCAACAAAAAAGCTAATTATCCTTGAAGCCGCTGCCCGCTTGTTTCGCGACAAAGGCTACTCAGCCACGTCTATGCGCGACCTGGCTGACGCGGTGCAGCTCAAGGCTTCGAGCTTGTACAATCATATCGCCTCGAAAGAAGAAATTCTTCAGACAATTTGTTTCGACAATGCCCATCGCTTCTTAGCGGGCATGACGGAAATTGAGCAATTGCAGGTAAGCGCAACCCTCAAAATCGAAGCCCTTATTCGACTCCATATTCGCATCGCCAGAGAAGACCTTACTTCGGTAACCGCTTTTAATGACGAGTGGCGACATCTCAGCGAGCCTCATCTCAGCAACTTCATATCACTGCGAAAATCTTACGAAGGCCGGTTTAAAGCTATCATAGAAGCGGGTATTCAGGCCGGCGAACTCAGACCCTTGCATGCTTCCGTGCTGCTCTATACGCTGTTTTCATCTGTAAGGTGGTTGTACGATTGGTTTAAACCCGAGCGAAGCCTGAGTGCGGATATGCTGGAAAGCGAAATCATTACCATATTGCTAAATGGCATGATATTGAAATAATGCCACATACAGGAACCCAAATTCCCTCTTGTGTCGTTATTGAAAGTATTAATAATAAAGTATGGACTTCTTCAACGTATCTATGCCTTACACTACGGTTCAGCCGGAAACCCTCGACGGACTGCTGGCCGATGGGTGGCGTATCCTAAGCAAAGGATTCGTGAGGCATAGCCATGCTTTAGCCGATGAATCAGAATTACCCAATGACGATAATTGGTGCCGCACAATCCCCGTTCGTATTCGCCTCAGCAATTTTCGACTTTCAAAAAGCCAGCGCCAGCTGATGCGTCGCAACAGCGATCTGCATGTCAATATTCAACCCATCCAGGTGGATGCCGATAAACACCTGCTTTTTAATAAACACTACCTCCAGCGGTTTAAAAAACTCAACGCTATCCACGTTTTTCTTCGGGCGGATTCGGCTACCAGCCCATGCGAAGGTATCGAGTTTAATGTGTGGAAAGACGGCAGGCTTATTGCCTATAGCACCATCCACGTGGGTCGTGAAGGGGTATCAAGTACGTATGCTTTTTACGACCCCGACGAATCCAACCGCAGTCTCGGCGTGTTTACCATGCTCCTCGAAATCAACTACGCCCAGCAAAACGGCAAGTCCTTTTATTACCCTGGTTACGTGTACGATAAGCCGTCGAAGATGGATTATAAAAGAAATTTTTTCGGTATAGAATATTACAATTGGAAAAACAAGTGGACCTCCTTCCAGCGAGGCACTACCCCCGAATTGCCCCCCGAGGTTTTTCCGGAAATCAGCATAAGCGATAAATCTCAGCAGTAACCCCCGTGTCACCTTGTTACTTTGTCACCCTGTTACCGAACAATACGAACGAATGTTCGTTTTTATAAAAAAGCCTTATATTTGTACCGTAAAAAAGCCACGGCAGCTATGAATGAGTTGACCTTAGAGCAAGAATTTCAGGCAAAAATCGATGCGGATCTCAAAATAGAGCCCAAAGATTGGATGCCCGATGCCTATCGCAAAACCCTGATCAGGCAAATCTCCCAACACGCCCACTCCGAAATTGTCGGCATGTTGCCCGAAGGCAACTGGATATCCCGCGCGCCGTCGCTGCGCCGCAAGGTAGCTTTGCTGGCCAAAGTTCAGGATGAAGGCGGGCACGGCCTCTATCTGTACAGCGCCACTGAAACGCTTGGCATAGATCGCGAAGATCTCATCAACGACCTGCACAGCGGTAAAGCCAAATACAGCAGCATATTCAACTACCCATCCTTGAATTGGGCCGACATCGGCGCTATCGGCTGGCTGGTTGACGGCGCAGCCATCATGAACCAGGTGGCCCTTTGCCGCACCTCGTACGGCCCCTACGCCCGGGCTATGGTGCGCATTTGCAAAGAAGAAAGCTTTCACCAACGCCAGGGGTACGAAATATTGCTCACTTTATGCCGCGGTACGGAAGTACAAAAAAGCATGGCCCAGGATGCCATCAACCGCTGGTGGTGGCCCTCGCTCATGATGTTCGGCCCGCCCGACTCGGATTCTCCCAATTCCGAACTATCAATGAAATGGCGTATCAAACGCCAATCCAACGACGAACTGCGCCAGCGCTTTATCGATATGACGGTGCCGCAGGCCGACTTCCTCGGATTGGTGGTCCCCGACCCGCAACTCAAATGGAATGAAGAGCGAGGCCACTACGATTTCGGACCTATCGACTGGGAAGAGTTTCGCAATGTGCTCAAAGGCAACGGCCAATGCAACCGCCAACGCATGAAAGATCGCATCAAAGCCCACGAAGAGGGCGCCTGGGTGCGCGAAGCCGCTATGGCTTATGCCGAAAAACGCAGCCGCCGCCAGGAACAAGTATCTAGCGTAGCTTAAATTATTATCAAGCAAAACCGTTGTCACTATGAAAAATAACTGGCCCTTGTGGGAGGTATTCATCCGCAGCAAAAACGGACTCAACCACAAACACGTAGGTAGCCTCCATGCCTCCGATGCGGCTATGGCTATCGAAAATGCCCGCGACGTGTATACCCGCCGCAACGAAGGCGTAAGCATATGGGTGGTGGAATCCAAATATATCACGGCTTCCAACCCCGAAGACAGCGACGCTTTTTTCGACCCGGCCAACGACAAGGTGTATCGCCACCCCACGTTTTACAATTTGCCCGATGAGGTGAAACATATTTAAGAAACTTCAGCCTTTTAACCAAGCCATATTAATCAAGCTTTGCCATGACCACCGCAAATTTGCCACAAGCCCGCTTCGAGTATTTACTTCGATTGGGCGATAACGCCCTGATTCTCGGCCAGCGCTTGTCGGAATGGTGTGGTCATGGCCCGGTGTTGGAGCAAGATATCGCTATGACCAATATCGCGCTCGACCATATCGGGCAGGCGCGGTCAATTTATGCCTACGCTGCCGAACTGGAAGGCAAAGGCCGCTCCGAAGATGACATTGCCTTCCTTCGCGATGCCTGGGATTTTCACAACGTGCAACTCGTAGAGCAATCCAACGAAGACTGGGCTTACACCATCGTCCGCCAGTTTTTATTTGATTCCGCTAATTATTATTTATACCAGTCGCTCACCCGTAGCAGCGACGAGCAGATAAAAGCCATTGCCGAAAAATCGCTGAAAGAGATCACCTATCACCTGCGATATAGCTCGGAGTGGATGATCCGCCTGGGCGACGGCACTGAGCTGAGTCACCAGAAAATGCAGACCGCCCTCAACGACCTCTGGATGTTTTCAGGTGAAATGCTAATGATGGACGAGTTGGACGCACTCATGCGCGACCTGGGTATTGGCGCCGATCTCGATGCCATCAAACCCCTCGTAGATGCCAAACGGCGGGAAATAATCAGTGAAGCTACGCTGCATATCCCCGAAAACCAATGGATGCAATCCGGCGGTAAACAAGGCCGCCACTCCGAATTTCTCGGCCATATACTTTCCGATATGCAGTTTATGCAGCGGGCCTATCCGGGAATGAGCTGGTGAACAAACTGTGAACAGTGAACTGTGAACTGTGAACTGCTCCCAGATCTGTTCACTGTTCACAGTTCACAATCACCCTACTTCTCCTCCTTCGGCGCCGTCTCCACTTTGATAGTCACCGGTTGTTGGGCGCCTTGGCCTCCGCTGCGCGTGAGCAATTTGAGCAAATCGAACCAGAAGGGCGCGCCTTGAGAAATGGCGAGAGCCGTGACGACCCAGCCCAATAGTTTGAGCAGCCAATCCCAAATATTCTTGTCTTGATAATCGGATTCCTCCCAGCCCAAGCCCAGCGGTGTGGCTGCGCCTTCGAGGTCCTCGCTGATTAACGTATTAAGCTTGGTTTTCAAATCGCCCAGGTTATCGGCTATCTCCTCCTGGGTAGCATTTGAATCCAGCGGAGTAGTTTCATAGGTCGCACTGCGGTCGCTATCCACAAAATCGGTGGCAATTTGCAGGATTTCCTGGCGGGCGGTAGAATTTTGAGATAGCGAGCGATACATCGCAAAAGTATCAGCATCAATACCCACGGCGATCGCGAAGCCGATCAAAATAATAATTGTCTGCACATTGCGCTTGTACCAGGAAGAAGTGAGCGACATCATTTCGTCGAAATAAGTAGCAATAGCCTGTTCGGCTTTGTCTATTTCCGCCTGGAATTCATCGGTAATATCCCGGGCATTCAGCGTCATCTGGCTTTTAAGGGTTTCGAGGTGGCCGCGAAGGTCTTTGTCTTTTACGCCTTCGAGGTCCATACCGCCATCCCCTGCGGGGGCGTCAAGCGATCGTTCTCCCGTGGCGGGGGCTTCACCTTCCAGCATGTCTTTTACTACCGTGACAAACTGTTTTGGCGTCAAGTAGGAGGGTAGCGTTTTCCCCACCAAACTATTGGTCAGATATTTTTGGTAAACTGTACTACTTTTAAATTTATCGATAAGTGCTTGCTGAGCTTCTTTAGATTCCAGTTCAAGCATACTCGCTGCCGATTTCAAAAGGAGTTTGCCCCGCAGAGAAGTAAAATTGGCAAAAATCTCCTGAAGAATGGAAGCAAGAATACTCAGCAAAAAGTAGGTAAAGATGAGGCCGATGATAATTTCCAGCGCTTTCATGAATAGTGGGTTTTGTTGGATAAGTGACTAAGATAGTATAAATTTGAAAACATATCGCAAGCCCTGTTATAAATCATCAACATACTATTTGAAGAAAACTTTGATTTTTGGCTTTTGCTAAGCAAGAGGTGTCGTTTTTTTAAATAGATAGAGTTGCCATGAAACAAATAATGTTGGTGATTTGCTGGTTATGGCCGGCATATTGGGGTTATAGCCAGAACTATTGGTCCTCCATCCCCGAAACAGATATCCCGCTAAGCGGCCCAGGGTATATTGTACCCGATAAATACAATACCGCATTGTTAGATACGACGCTTTTGCTGGCGGTAATGCGTCAGGCGCCGCATGAAAATGATGTTTCTCCTTATGACAGTCCTGTTATCCTGCCGGTAATTACCCCAGAGGGCGACCTGATTCATTTCCGGGTAGTGCGCTACGATATGATGGAACCCGGCCTTGCTGCGCGGTATCCCGGTATTATGACATTCCTAGGTGTAAGTACGGGCCGGAATCCATTCTTCATTCGCTTCGACTGGACGGCGCGGGGTTTCCACGCCGCTTTCACTTCGCCACGAGGAAAGGTATTCATCGACCCCTATTGTTTCGACAATGTGTTGCACTACGTGAGTTATTACACAAGCGACTATCCGGCGCCGGCCGAGCCGTTTGTATGTCACATTACCAAAGAACAATTAAACCAAGACCCACAGGAGTTGGGAAATGGGGAGGAAAAAGCCGGCGACTGCGTATTTCGCTCATACCGCCTGGCTGTAGCTACCACGGGGGAATACTCCAATTACCACGGTGCCGATGATTCCTCAGAATCAGCATTGGTGTTGTCGGCAGTTGTCACCGCGGTTAACAGGGTCAACCAGGTTTACGAACGCGACGTGACTATACGTATGATCCTCATCGCCAACACCGATGATGTGTTTTATTACGATCCGGGCGCAGATCCTTTTACAAACAATGATGGCGGCGTTATGTTGGGGGAAAACCAAGCCAATATGGACTTGGTTATCGGCACGGCGAATTACGACATGGGGCATGTGTTTAGTACAGGCGGCGGTGGAGTCGCGAATTTAAATAGTCCCTGCTCACCTTCATTAAAGGCCAGGGGGGTAACCGGCCTGGGCAATCCGATTGGCGATCCATTTTACATCGATTATGTAGCCCACGAGATGGGACATCAATTCGGGGCGCACCATACGCAGAATAATAGCTGCAACAGGACCGACGCTACCGCTATGGAACCTGGCAGCGCCTCTACCATCATGGGGTATGCCGGAATTTGCCCGCCTAATATACAGAACAACAGCGACGACTATTTTCACGCCATCAGCCTACAGGAAATCGGCAATTTTGTGGCTTTCAGTAGTGGTAATAACTGCGACACCCCCCTGCCGTTCACCAGCAATCCTCCCAGCGTAAGTGCCGGTGCTGATCGAAGTATTCCAATTTCCACCCCTTTTATGCTTACGGCTACTGCAAGCGACCCCGATAGTCATCCGCTTTCCTATTGTTGGGAGCAGTGGGATAATGAGGTGGGCGCCATGCCCCCTCAGCAGACAAACGCAGTGGGGCCGATGTTTCGATCTTTTGACCCCAATAATTCGCCTATTCGTTATTTCCCTCGCTTGCAGGATCTGGTCAATAATCTGTCGCCAACCTGGGAAGTATTGCCATCGGTGGGTCGCGACATGGAATTCAGGGTCACAGTGCGCGACAACAACGGCGCGGCAGGATGTACCGATGAAGACAACATGGTGGTTACTGCCGTTGGCGGCATCGGCCCCTTTGTAGTAACGGCGCCGAATACAGCCGGCGTTATGTGGACGGAAGGCCAATCCGTTTCGGTAACCTGGAATGTAGCCAATACAACTTCAGCACCTGTAAGTTGCAGTACCGTTGATATTTTCCTCTCTTACGACGGCGGGTTTACTTACCCCGTTCAATTGGCCAACAATGTAACTAATAACGGTTCGGCAACCGTACCCGTACCCGCAGGCACTACCACTACCGCTCGTGTAATGGTAAAGGCAGAGGGTAATATCTTTTTTGATATTTCTAATTTCAATTTTTCGATTATCGCCGGCGTTGTACCCGATTTTACGATGGGATCAACGCCTATTGAACAGAGCGTCTGCCCCCCCAATGAGGCTGTATTTAGTATTAATACGAGTTCATTAGGTGGCTTTTCAGGCAATGTTACGCTTTCACTCACAGGCGCCCCAGCGGGAACTTCACACAATTTTTCACCCAATACGGCGCCTGCCGGCTTTACTAGTACGCTTACTATTACCAACTTAACTTTTGCATCACCCGGCGCCTACAATATGCAAGTATCGGGTTCCGGGTCGCCGGGCACGCATACGGTAGATATTACCCTGACTGTAGGGCTGGCTTCTGGTACTCCCGGGCTTAGCAGCCCAAGCAACGGCGGTTCAGATATCACCATAGTTCCCGTTTTTATCTGGGGCGCAGCCTCCAACGCAACGAGCTACCTGTTTGAGCTTTCTACCAGCTCTTCCTTTAGCACGCTTGTATCGAGTGTGAACACAGCAACGACTTCCTTGCAGCCCAGTTTCGAGCTTCAACCACTGACTACTTATTATTGGCGGGTACGCAGCTCGAACAGCACTTGCCTCAGCAACTGGTCAACAACGTATTCTTTTAGCACGGTGCCTTGTTTTATCTATAATAGTGCCGACGTGCCAAAGGCGATACCCGCCACGGGGACTCCCACTATAACCTCAACGCTTAATATCACCGATTCGGGTACCTTGCGCGATGTGAACGTAGTAAACTTAACAGGCACGCATACCTGGGTAAGTGATTTGATCATAAACCTCATTAGCCCATTGGGCACACCAGCTCTCTTGTTTGATCAATTGTGCACCAACAACGACAATTTTAACCTCAACTACAACGATCAGGCAGCTTTGGCCACGATACCCTGCCCGCCCACAGAAGGGGGCTCCTATCGCCCGGCAGGATTTCTGTCGACAATGAATGGTCAATCGATGACAGGCCAATGGACCTTGCAAATACAGGATGTGTTTGGAGAAGATGGTGGGGAGTTGCAAAGCTGGGGCATCAGGCTATGCCCTGCAGGGTACAGCTCGCCTTTACCCGTTGAGTGGCTTTCTTTTGAGGCGACAGCCCGTGAAAATCTCTCGCTTATTTCGCTCGAATGGGCTACCGCCGCCGAATTCAACAACGCCGGGTTTCATATAGAGCGCAAGTCCGAAACGGAATCGGAATTTACATCACTGGCATGGGTGGACACTAAAGGAAATGGCGGCGTCTCGCAGCGCTATCAATGGAGCGATCGCACCGCTCAGCGAGGGTTGCGTTACTACTACCGGCTCCGACAAATGGACTACGACGGCATGGAATCCTTTTCGCCCTTACGAACGGCCATACTGGAGGGCAATGATATCAATTGCCGGCTTACCTGGCAAACCGGCCAGGCCTTGCTTTTGTTGGGATGCCCCGAAATGGCCGGTCCCACGGCAAATTGCATTTTGTATAATTTACAAGGGCAACAATTGTTCTCGAAGCAAGTTGGTATAGGCTCAAACACTATTTTGCTGGATGAATTGCCGCAAGGCGTCTACCTGGTTGTGGTGCAGGCGGGCAATGATGTCTATACCACAAAAATAGTGCGCTAGACAAATCAGATTTTGATAACAATCTAAAATCCGAAACCCGAAATTCGCATTCCGAAATTCACCTATTGTTTTTCCATAAAAAAAATATGACCTTCGAATCGAAATTGCATGAATACTAAACCTATTGATGGAAACAACGCTCTGCCTGGACTCGATCAAAGCCATCCGCGATTTTTTCCTCAGCGACAAAACCCCGGTATATTTCATTGACTGGTGCCTGTTTACGGCTATCGGCATGGATAAATGGATTGGTTCGCTGAAATATATATGCGCAATTGACAATTTTGGCGGTCGACACCCTGGGATCGTTTCCTCCGATACTTTTCCTTACGTAAATAAGGACGCCCTCGAAAAAGTCAACAGGCTTTTGGTTTCCAATACAGAAATCAGCCAATACATCGATAGCCACCGCCACAACGGCGCAGCCGGCAAGGCTATGTTTATGATGTTGGATGCGGAAACAGAAAAAACAGCCGGCCAACTCGGCCTGGAGGTTTGCCTGCCCCCGGTGGCCCTGCGCCAATACTGCGACCACAAGGCCAATACCAACCGGATTGCGGAAAAAGCAGGGGTGCTTTGTGTGCCTTACGTGCTGGCTATAGTAAACAACTATGACCAACTGCGCCGCATCGCCGGCCATCTCGGCGAAAAACTCGTCGTGCAGCGGCCTTATGGCAACTCAGGCGCAACTACCTATTTTATCAATAGCGAAGCCGATTTTATAGCCAACCAGAAAGACATCGTCTGCGGGGAGGAGCTGAAGATCATGAAATACATTAACTGCCGCAGCACCGGACTCGAGGCCTGCGTGACCCGCCACGGCGTCGTGGTGGCGCCGTTGACTGCTGAATTGATCGGTTTCCCTGAACTCACCGAACACCAGGGCGGCTGGTGCGGCAATGAGATGTACGCCCATGCTTTCCCGCCTGAGATCAACGAGAAGGCAATGAACTACACCATCCGCATGGGCGAGCAACTCCGCAAAGAGGGTTATAAAGGCTATTTTGAACTCGATTTTTTAATCGATACTGACGACGGGCAGTTTTTCCTCGGCGAGATGAATCCCCGTTTTTCCGGTATTTCGCCGCTCACTAATAATGCCAGTTTTGTACAGCAAGACCTGCCCCTGATGCTGCTGCACTTATTGGAGTGGATGGACGTGGATTACGATCTGGACGTAGCCGCCCTCAATGCCCGCTGGGCTAATCCAAAAAACCTCGAGCCCCTGTCTCTGCTTTATTTTTGCCATGTAGACGATACGATAGTAAAGGCTCCTTCTACCGGTATTTACCAACTACACCCCGATGGCAGCATCGCCCTGAGCCGCTACGCCACCGATTTTTGCGATGTGAACAATGCCAATGAAGCCTTCTGGCTGAATGTGTCGGGCACTCAAACCCGTATCGCGCAAGGAGAGGAAGTTGGCGCTTTAATTCTAAAACAAAGGGTAACGAGCAGTCCCAACCAACTCACACCGCAGGCAGCAGCCTGGATTAAAGGAGTGAAAGGGCTGTTTGAGTTGGGAGTGTAAGACTGTAGGACTGTACGACTTTAAGAATAGCGATCCTATAGTCCTACACTCGTACAGTCATACAGTCTTAAAGTCTTCATTAATTCGCCCAGGCCTTCTCTCCATTTTTATAATCCACACAGCCCTCATACGGCCCCGGTATCATCTCATAGCGTAGTACCTGCGTATAGCCTTGTTCGGAAGTAAAAAATCCTAGCAAGGTCAGTTGCTGGAGTAGCGTAAAATAATGCGGGATAAAATCGCCTGTTTGCTGCTCGTTATACACTTTGGCTTCCGCCGCAATTTTGGACAAAACTTCAAGCTGTTCAGTTTGCTTTAGCTTGCCAAAAGCCCGGTTATGCTGCGTTTTTGCAGCAGCAGTAAGCGCCGCAAGCCCGGCGATCAAAGCCTTTTCCTCGTCGTCGTCGTAGCAATGCGTCACAAAATCGGCGATAAAAGCCCCAGTCTGGGCGTCCCTGGCGCCGGGAGTCGTGGTGCGTGGTATAATCGTTTCGGCGATGTCGTCGAGCAGGGCCACGTCAGCCGCGCTGAACAACCCGGCAGTCTTGCCTTCGGGGGCACAACCCGTGAGGAAAAAATCGGCGCCGACCACCGAAGCGCCGGTCAATACGGCTATATGTTTGAGCAATTCTCTGCGGTTCATAGCAGGTTGGTTGTAGGTTGTAAGTTGTGGGTTGTAAGTTGTGGGTTGTAGGTTGTAGGTCAAAAAAAACTTACAACCTACAACCTACAACTACATCTCTGCCTTCTTCAACCGCTCCACGGCATAATTAGCGGCGCGGGCGGTGAGGGCCATATAGAGGATCGACGGACTTTGATTGCCCGTGCTGGTCATGCAGGCGCCGTCGGTAACAAACACATTTTGGCAATGGTGTAATTGATTCCATTTATTGAGCAGTGAAGTGGCGGGGTCGTGGCCCATGCGGGCGCCGCCCATCTCGTGGATATCGAGGCCGGGCGGCTGCTTAGTGTCATTGGTGCGGATGTTGACGGCGCCGGCGGCTTCGAGCATAACACGGCCTTGTTCGAGGAAGTCCTGCACCATCTTTTCGTCGTTGTCGTCGTAGCCTACCGAAGTCACCAGCAGCGGAATGCCCCACTGGTCGCGCTGGTCGGGGCTGAGGCGCACATGGTTGGAGGCTTTGGGTATCGTTTCTCCTTGCATGTACATATAAGCGCCCCAGGTACCGGGTTCGCTGATGGCCTCCTTAAAAGCTGCGCCCAGCATCGGTTCGATGCCTTTGTCGCTTAGTTTTTCGCGATAAGCGCCCGAAAAAATCGTATAACCGCCGATAAAATCGGTCTCCTGGCGGTGCAGGTTGCGGTAATTGGCAATGATGCACTCCACGGGGCGGGTCACGCGGTAGTATTTGTCTTTAAAGCCTTCAAAATCGCCTCCCATATTGCCGCGGTAATTGTGAAAGCAAATGTATTTACCCAGGAGCCCGTTGTCGTTGCCCAGTCCGTTGGGGAAGCGGTCGGAGGTAGAATTCAGCAAAATCAGGTTAGTATTCAGCGCGGAGGCGTTCACAAAAATAATGCGGGCAAAATACTCCGTCGCCTCGTTGGTCTGTGCGTTGATCACGCGCACGCCCGTAGCGCGACCTTTTTCTTCGTCGTATATAATCGAATGCACCACCGAATGGGGGGCCACCGTCAGGTTGCCGGTTTTCTGCGCCCAGGGCAGGGTAGAAGTCACTGAACTGAAATACCCGCCGTAGGGACAGCCGCGCATACAGAGGTTGCGGTTTTGGCATTGTCCGCGCCCTTGTTGGGTGTGGATCTCCTGGGGTTGCGTGATATGCGCCCAGCGCCCGGAGACATAGTGGCGTTTGAATTTTTTCCAGAGTACGTCTTTAATGTGCTGTTCCACGCAATTGAGTTCGTAGCCGGGCAGAAATTCGCCGTCGGGCATCGACTCGATACCTTCTTTAATGCCGCATACTCCGATAAACCGCTCCACGTGGCTATACCAGGGCGCCACGTCCTCGTAGCGTATGGGCCAGTCGACGGCATAGCCGTAGCGTTGCGGCGCGCTGAATTCAAAGTCGCTCCAGCGCTGGCAGGCGCGCCCCCAAGTCAGTGATTTGCCCCCCACCTGGTAGCCGCGTATCCAGTCGAAAGGTTTTTCCTGCACATAGGGGTGGTCGGCGTCCTCAATAAAAAAGTGCGCCGTATCGGCGGCATAACCGGCGGCCTTCGAGATCAGCGGATTTTTTTTGCGTTGTTCGCGGGCGATATGACCGCGGTAGGGAAACTCCCAGGGCGGGGTATTGTAAGTGGGGTAGTCGATAATGTGTTTCACATCTCGTCCGCGCTCCAGTACCAGGGTTTTGAGGCCGTGTTCGCAGAGTTCCTTGGCGGCCCAGCCCCCACTGATGCCGCTGCCGATGACGATGGCGTCGTAGGTATGGGTGTGTTTGCCGTTGGTGTTGATGTGGGCGGTGTCTTGCATGGTGGCGGTTGGTTGCGTTGGGGCTAAGATAGGGAATTTTCTGGGGAGGAACAATGAGGGTGACGTCCGGGGAACACCCCGGGTGGTGACAAGGTGACAAGGTGACGCGTCACCACAGAGGCTACTCCGCAGCCGTCACCATCAAAGGTGCTCCTGGGCCGTCACCACCAGGGATGCTCCCCGGCCGTCACCACCAAGGGAGCTCCTGGGCCGTCACCACCGCTGGCGATTCGTGGCCGTCACCATCAAGGGCGCTTCCTTGGCCGTCACCGCCGCAGGCGGTTCTTGGCCATATTGACTTTGTAGAAAAAAATCCAGACCTTCGCAGATAAGCGGATAACCGGCAATAAGCATCGATTCGCGCTTACTGCGGTTATTCGCGGCTTGGGGGTATTGCGGAGAGCGGGAGTTGTAAGCCATTCTGAATAACCAAAAACTTTAAACATCGGAATCTTAGCTTCAATATTTGGATTTATCGGCTCAATATGGAATTGGTAACTGATTAGCGCTAAGATAAAGCATGGTTGAAATTAATTCCATGGATAAGGTAGGAATAAGAAACAATATGTAAATTTGGGTATGAATTTGCCACGACAAACATTGGAGAAGATGAGCAAGTCCGAGCTGATAGCTTTGGTGCTGGCCCAAGGAGAGCAGATAAAGGCGCAGGCAGAACAGATAAAGGCGCAGAGCGAACAAATAAAAACACAGGCGG
>Ga0209573_1000865_pt1 | contig 53701 bp, 43 predicted proteins | sample TNRBio252014_DNA_FD_185870 | JGI IMG/M metagenome (GOLD analysis project Ga0209573, IMG submission 185870) | Wastewater treatment Type I Accumulibacter community from EBPR Bioreactor in Madison, WI, USA - TNR Reactor_6/25/2014_ DNA (SPAdes)... | ecosystem: Engineered > Bioreactor > EBPR >...
CGGGCTCGACGAGGCCGAGGCTGAAGAAGTGCTTCCAATAGCGGTTCACCACCATCTTCGCGAACCAGGGATTCTCTGCCGAGGTCATCCACGAGGCGAGGGCCTCACGCGGATCCTCGGAAACGGGCAGATCGAGCGGCTCACTACCGAGGGGCTTCGGCTTCAGCACCACTTGAGTGTTGGGATTCTGCATCGTCGCGTTGCCGCGTTTGTGAAAGATGATCTCCTCGTCGGGCTGCTCGCCGGGCTTGCGGCCGACGCTGCTGAGGAAGGCGGCAAAGCTGTAGTAGTCGTCCTGCGACCACTTCTCGTAGGGATGATGGTGGCATTGCGCGCACTGCATGCGGATGCCGAGGAAGACCTGGGCGATGTCCTGCATCTGCTCCTTCTGATCCTTTACCGCGCGGAACCACGCGACCTCGGGATTCTGACCGATCTCGCCGGAGGCGGTGAGCAGATCGGTGACGATGGCATTGTAGGGCCGGTTCTCGAGGAGGCCCGAGCGGAGCCAGTCGTGGAACGCGTAGGTGCCGCGCTGGTAGGTGTCCTTGGCCCGCTTGTTCCGCAGGATCCCGGCCCACTTCTGCGCGAAGTAGGCGGCGTAGTCTGGCGAGTCGAGGAGGCGGTCGATTGTTTTGGCGCGTTTGTCAGGGCTCGTGTCGGCGAGGAAGGCGCGCGACTCCTCGGCGGTGGGGAGACGACCCGCGACGTCGACAGTGACCCGGCGGAGGAAGGTGGCGTCGTCGGCGACGGGCGAAGGAGGCAAACCGAGGAGGGTCAGCTTCTTGAAAATGTGCTCGTCGATGAAGTTCGACTTCTCCGGCATCGTCCCGGTGTCGGCCCCGAGCGGAATGGTAGCGCGGAAGACGTCGACGTGTTCCTGGAAACGCACCATGATCGAGGCGGTGCCGGTGCGGTCGGCGAGGACGACGTGGCCCTCGGCATCGACCTCGGCCATGTCCTTCTGGTTCGACTCATAAAGGGCGAGACGGGTGATGTCGCGCTCGCTGCCGTCGGAGAAGCGGGCAGTCACCGCGAGCTGCTGGGTTGCCTTGGCGTTGGCGACACGCTCCTTCGGAAAGACGGAGATGCCCGTCACCTTCGGGGCTTTTTCGTCCTGGTAGGGCATGCCCTCGCGGATCCAGCGGATGAGGGTGTTGTAATCACGCGAGCCCTTTTCCAAGCGGATGCCGCCCTCGTGCGGGATCTCGCCGGTGGCCTTCATGACGAGGAGACTGTGCTCGGGAGACGAGGGGAAAACGCGCCGTCCGCGCGACTCGCGCACGAGCCACTCATGGTCATTCCAGGGCTCGTAGCCGAGGAGGGAAAGGCGAAAATTGTTCTGCCCTCCCGACTTGCCATGGCAGCCGCCGCCGTTGCAGCCGTATTTGGTGAAAACGCTGACGACCTCGTTCGAGAAATGGATCGGCGCGGGTTGGTCGAAACCCTCCACGACCACCTCCACCGGCGCTGGCAGGCCGCTCGTGCCGGGGAGCGAAGCGACGACGAGCGTTTTCCCATTCGCCAGCGGCGTGACGAATCCATCGGAATCGATCGAGACGATGCCGGGCGTCTCGGCCTCGTAGGTGACGGCATGGCTGACATCGCGCGGACGCGACGCGGCCTCGTCGGTGACAATGAGCTGGGTGCTCGACCAAGGCCCCCGGAGGACGACCTTGGGATTTGCGACGGTCAGCTTCGCGGCAGGGAGCTGCGGCGCGGCTGGCACGGGTGCCGGCGCTGGCACAGGATTAGCCCAGGCCATTACCGGCAGAAACAGTGCGAATGTCAGGATGCGCTTCATCATGGCTACTTTTTACCTTTTACTTTTTACCTTTTACTCCCTCGGCTCCGCCGAGGGTCAGGCGATGAGCTCCTTCATCGGTGAATAGTGCGGATCGACGAGATAGGTCGGTCGCCCCGTGAGATCGGGGATGGCGGTGCTGTTGGCATCGATGCCGACGGATTTGTAGAGGGTCGCGAAGATTTCCTGGAACTCGACGGGCCGCTCCACCGCCTCGCCGCCGAGCCGGTCGGTCGCGCCGATGACCTGCCCGTGGTTCATGCCGCCGCCGGCGATGACGGCGCTGTTGACGCGGGGCCAGTGATCGCGGCCGCCCTTGGGATTGATCTTCGGGGTGCGGCCGAACTCGCCCCAGACGATGACGCTGACATCCTTGTCGAGCCCGCGGTCGTGAAGATCCTTGACGAGGGCAGTAAGCCCTTGGTCGAGCATGGGGAATTCGCGACGGGCGCTCTTGAAGTTGTCGCTGTGCCAGTCCCAGCGCGAGAAGGAGAGCGTGACGCAGCGGGCTCCGGCCTCGACGAGGCGGCGGGCCATGAGGAACTGGTCGAGACGGCGCCAGCTCCCATCGTCGAGATGCGCGTCGAGTCCCTTGCCGTAGCTTTCGATCAGTTTGGGATCCTCCTCGGTGATGTCGAGGGCCTTCGCAAGCGTGCTCGAGGTGAGCACCCCGAAGGCCTGTTGATTGAAGGTATCGAGCCCCTCCATCATCCCGGAACGGTCGACGTCGCGGCGGAAATCATCAAAGCTCGCGAGGAGGGCACGGCGGTCGCCGAGTCGCTCGAGGCTGACTCCCTTCAGCACGATGTCTTCCTTGCCCGCGCCGCGGAAGGGAGTGAAAGGCGAATGCGAGGGTCCGAGGAAACCGGCGGGACCAGGATTGCCCCATTCATCATGACCACACTTCGGAGCGAGACCGACGAAGGGCGGGCAGGAATCATTGACTCCGCCCTGCAGCTTCGAAATCGCCGATCCGATGCTCGGCCAACCGCCCGGAGGCACGTTCGTGCGCCCAGGACGACCAGTGAGACACATCATCGCATCGTGCGGACCCTCGGCTCCGACGATGGAGCGGACGAAGGTCAGCTTGTCGGCGATTTTGGCGAGACGGGGCAGTTCCTCGCTGATCTCGATGCCGGGGACGTTCGTTTTGATGGGGCGGAACTCGCCGCGGTATTCGGCGGGGGCGTCGGGCTTGAGGTCCCACATGTCCTGGTGCGGGGGGCCGCCCGGGAGAAAGATCATGATGACCGCCTTGTGATTGATCCCCTTGGCCGGTTTTCCCGCCGCCGCCTCGGCCGCGAGAAACTGGGGCAAACTCGCACCGCCGAGGGCGAGGCCGCCGATCTGGAGGAAAGATCGCCGGGTGAGTCCGTCACAGAATTTTCCCGAGTCGTTGCCGAGGATGGTGAGCATGGCGGTGAAAGGGTTGCGGTTCCAGATCGCGGCCAGTTTCGAGTCCGCGAGGTGTATACAATAGGAAATCGTCCCGAAAGGAACCAGACCGCACTTCTACGCGTTCACGCTTGGCGTGAATGAGGGAGGGAGGGGGCTGGAGCGGAGGTCAGAGGTCTGAAATCAGAAGTCGGCGCCAATTGGCCGAGATTGTCGATCGAAAGGCGCGACGACGTAGCGCGACGCACACAGCACCGCGGATTGCTCGCCAAACGAGCTTCAGCGAAGCCCCTCGCAAAACTCGCGGAACGCCGTCTCCTCCTCATCGCTCGCCACTCCCGCGACGATGTGTCCGGCGAGACTGCGCACGACAACGGCCTGATCAGCCGGGGAGATTCAGGGATCGGATGACGTCGCGGATGATCGCGGTGAAGGTGTTTTCGTTGTAGAAGCAAAACGGAGCCAAGCGGTGACAGGAACGGCAGAGGCTCACCGCCTCCTCGAGTGTCATTGGCTCACGATGACGACTTTCCCATAGTACCTTGGTTGGCTCGTGGCCTTCCGATGTCGGTTTGTGCAACGCGCTCTTTGCCTCGCTCAGCATCGCGTTCTGGGCCGTGACAAAGTCCCAGGAGTAGTTGGCGAGCCATTCCCGTTCCACATGCATCGCTCAAGGGTCTTCCCTGACGAGACTGGTTCCATTTTCACTTTTCATTTTTTCCTTCGCCTCCCGGATCTCCTCAACTCCGGTTGGCTTCAGGTAGCCTTTTCCAGTCCTGGCATAGACGGGCTCGGCGGAAAAGCGATCTTGGATGGCCAATGCATCTTTAAGCACGCGACGGAATACCGGATCCCGCAGCAGCTTCGGATCGACTCCGGGAATGTCGGGAATTTCCTCCATGCCGACGATTCTATCGGTTTCCGCTCCATCTGACAAGCCCACTCGCTCCGGTCGAACGCAAATCCGGACTCGCCGGGAGGACACGATCCGGGCTAGCCTTGCGGCATGATACGGTTTGCTCTTCCCGTCGCCGTCTGTCTCTCTGCTTCGGTCGTCACGGCTCTCGCCGACCACTATCCCAAGACCGCCGACGAAGCAGTTGCACGGATCTCCGACGACGAACGTGCAAGGGCCGCGGCCTTGCGGGAACGCATTCTGGAATCGACCGCGAAGTTGGACGAGGCGGCGATGAAAGACTACGTCTCGAAGATCCCCAAGACCGGGGTCCCCTACGACATGGTCGCGATACGGGGCGGCGAGTTTCTCATGGGCAGCCCGCCCGACGAACCGAAGCGGAAAGACGATGAAGGGCCGCAAGTGCGGGTAAAGGTGAGTCCCTTCTGGATGGCGCGGTACGAGACGAGTTGGGATCAGTATGAGCCGTTTACCCTGAACGCGGTCCCGCGGAACAAGGACGGATCCCTGCAATATCCCGAGCACTTCAAAGACAGCGATCCCGCCGATCTCGTTTCCGCGCCGACGATTCCCTACACCGAGATGGACTTCGGCATGGGCACGAAGGGTTATCCCGCCGTCAACATGACCCACCACGCGGCAAACAAATTCTGCGAGTGGCTCAGTTTCCAGACGGGGCATTTCTACCGCCTCCCCACCGAAGCGGAATGGGAATACGCCTGCCGCGCCGGGACCAAGGGACCCTATTCCTGCCCGACGGAGAAGCTCGACCAGTTCGCCGCGTTCGACCCCGAACAGGTTCGTGTCCGCTACGAGAAAGTCGGCTCGAAAAAGCCGAATCCCTGGGGGCTGTTCGACATGCACGGCAACGTCATGGAGTTTTGCCTCGATCAGTATCGGGGCGATGCCTATGCCACTTGGAAAGGCGATCCCGTCGTCGATCCGTTGACGCCTCCGATGAAACGACACGGTCGCGTCATCCGGGGCGGTTCCTGGTACGATCTATCGGAGGAACTGCGGTCCGCACGACGACATAGTCAAGAGGCGGACTGGCAGGGACAGGACACGGACATTCCGAAAAGCTTTTGGTATCTCACCGACGCCCACTGGCTCGGCTTCCGCATCGTCCGCCCCCTCGCCGTTCCGACGTTGAATGAGATGTTATTCGCTTGGAACAACAGCTTTCTGGTTGAAGAAAAGTAGGCGGGGCGCCCTCAAAGAACCGACGATGACCGGGGGATTCCCGCTTCACGCGTCACTCTCTCCTTTGCGTCCCGGATCTCCTCAACTCCAGCCGGCTTCCGATAGCCTTTCCCATCCGTGCATGGAAAGGCGGGTGACAAGCCCACTCGCGCTCCCGTCGAACGCAAATCCGGACTCGCCGGGAGGGCACGAACCGGGCTAGCCTTGCGGCATGAAACGGTTCACTCTTCCCGTCGCCGTCTGTCTTTCTGCTTCGGTCGTCACCGCCCTTGCCCAGTCGCGTGACCCCTATCCCAAAACCACCGACGAAGCGATGGCTCGCATCTCCGACGAGGAACGCGCGCGGGTCGCGGCCTTGCGGGAACGCATTCTGGAATCGAACGCGAAGCTCGACGAGGCGGCGATGAAGGACTACTTGGCCCCTGTGCCGAAGGCAGCGGAAAATCGGGTTAGGGGGAATTGGCGAAATTTCCCCGAAGAAGGCGCACACTTGGACATGGTCGCGATCCGCGGCGGTGAATTCCTCATGGGCAGTCCGCCTGACGAGGCGAAACGCGACAAGGATGAAGGCCCGCAGGTGCGGGTGAAGATCAGCCCCTTCTGGATGGCACGCTTCGAGACAACCTGGAATCTCTACGATCCCTTCATGCTCACCGGTTTTGCCCGCAGAAAGGACGGATACCTGGAATACCCTCAACACGAAAAGCGCGCCACCCCGGTCGACATGGTCGCCTCGCCGACCACTCCTTACACCGAGATGAGCTTCGGCATGGGCACGGACGGTTTTCCCGCGATCTGCATGACCCACCATGCGGCGAACAAATTCTGCGAATGGCTCAGCTTCCAAACGGGCCACTTTTACCGTCTCCCCACCGAGGCCGAATGGGAGTACGCCTGCCGCGCGGGAACAACCGGGCCCTATTCATGCCCGCCGGAGGAACTCGATCAATACGCCGTCCTCGATCCCGAACAGGTCCGGGTGGGTTACGAGAAAATCGGCACCAAAAAACCGAATCCCTGGGGTCTTTACGACATGCACGGCAACGTGATGGAATGGTGTCTCGATCAGTACCGAAAGAACGCCTACCAGCTTTGGAGCGGCGATGCCCTGGTCAATCCCATCACCCGGCCAGAGACCCGCTATGCACGGGTCGTGCGGGGAGGCTCGTGGTACGATCCTCCGGAAGAGCTGCGCTCGTCGCTTCGAATTCCCTCGGAATCCAACTGGCAGGTTCAGGATCCCCAGAAACCCCGCAGTCTCTGGTATCTCAGCGATGCCATGTGGCTCGGCTTCCGCGTCGTCCGCCCCCTCGCTGTTCCAAGCGTGGATGAGATGTTATTCGCGTGGAACAACAGTTTTGTCGATGAAGTCGATGTGCCACCCGATTTGCCCAAGTAGCCCTTAGTCCTCCCCAACGAGCGTCGATCAAACCATCACGTCCCTACCCCTCCCGCCTTTTTCCTCGCCAAACCCGCGAATTCGAACGTATCGTGGCGGCGTTTGTCGCAGTGTTGTCCAACCGACAACCCCAACCAACCATCCATGCCCATGACCTCCGAAAACCACCTCTCCCGCCGTCACTTCGCCCTCACCGGAGCCCTCGCCGCAGGGGCCGCGCTGCTGCCGACCCGTCTCGTTCAGGCCGCCGCCCCCTACGAGCAGGCCGCCCTCCCCTACGCTTTCGACGCGCTGGAGCCGCACATCGATGCGAAGACGATGGAGATCCACCACGGCAAACACCACGCCGCCTACATCAAGAATCTCAACACCGCTCTCGAGGGCAAGGCCGACCTCGCCGCCCATTCCCTCGACGACCTCATGGTCCACCTCGGCAAGGTCGAGGACAAGGCTCTCCAGACCACCCTCCGCAACAATGGCGGCGGTCACTGGAACCACGCCTTCTTCTGGGAAACCCTCGCCCCCGCCGACAAGTCGGGCAAACCTTCGGACGAACTCGCCAAGGCCATCGACGCCTCCTTTGGCTCGATGGATGCCTTCAAAACCGCCTTCGGCGAAGCCGCCACGAAGCGCTTCGGTTCCGGCTGGGCCTGGCTCATCAAGAAGGAAGGCAAGGTCCTCGTCACGAGCACGCCGAACCAGGACAACCCGCTCATGCCCGGACTCGTCGCCGACACCGATCTCGGCACGCCGCTCCTTGGTCTCGATGTGTGGGAGCACGCCTACTACCTGCACTATCAAAACCGTCGCGCCGATTACATCACCGCCTGGTGGAGCGTGGTGAACTGGGACAAAGTCTCAGCCCGCTTCGCCGACGCGAAGTGAGAGGAATGGATCTCTCCGATTCCCTCCGTGGCCATTTCGGCCACGATACCTTTCGCCCCGGGCAGGAAGCGGTCATCAGCCGCCTCCTCCCGGGGCGCTCCGTTTTGGCGCTTTTCCCCACGGGTGCGGGGAAAAGCCTCTGCTACCAGTTGCCGGCCCTGCTCCTCGATGGACTGACCCTCGTCGTCTCGCCCCTCATCGCGCTGATGAAAGACCAGGTCGGAGCGCTACAGGCGCGAGGTCTCGCGGCGGAGCGCCTCGACTCGACCCTGTCGACCGAGGAGGTCAACAGGGTCTACTCTGCGATGGAAGACGGTTCGCTGAAGCTGCTCTACGTCTCGCCCGAACGGCTCGCCAACGCCGGGTTTCTGAAACGCCTCCAGCGCTGCGACATCGCCCTCTTTGCCGTCGATGAGGCGCATTGCCTTTCGGAATGGGGCCACAACTTCCGTCCCGATTACCTGCGCCTCCCCGAGGTGGCCCGGTCGCTGGGAGCCGGACGTGTCCTCGCCCTCACCGCCACGGCGACGCCGGCGGTGGCCGCCCAGATCCGCGAACGCTTCGGCATCGCGGAGGAGGATCTCGTGCAGACCGGCTTCGCGCGACCGAACCTGCGATTCCGCGTCCATCCCTGCACCACACGGGAGCGCGACCGGGAATTGGTGGCTCTGTTAGGTGAAGCGGGAGCGTCTCCCGCAATCGTCTACGTGACCCTTCAGGAGACTTCCGAACGCGTCGCCGGACTGCTGAAGCGAGCCGGGATCGCCGCCCGGGCCTACCACGCGGGGATGCGCGACGAAGACCGCGCCGAAGTGCAGGATGGCTTCATGGACGGCCTCATCCCCGTGGTCGTCGCGACGATCGCCTTCGGCATGGGAGTCGACAAATCCGACATCCGCCGCGTCGTTCATTACAACCTGCCCAAGTCGCTCGAGAACTACGTGCAGGAATCGGGTCGCGCCGGACGCGATGGAGCCCCTGCCGTCTGCGAGATCCTCGCCTGCGCCGACGACCTCACCGTCCTCGAAAACTTCATCTATGGCGACACGCCCTCGCCCACCGCGCTGAAGTCGCTCGTCGAGCACGTCCTCCTGCGCGGCGAGGCGTTTTCGGTGTCGCGCTACGAGCTCTCGCAGTCGCGCGACATGCGCCAGACCGTGGTCGAGACGGCCCTCACCTATCTCGAGCTCGAGGGTTTGCTCCTTCCCGAAGGACCTTTCTACGGCGGCTGCGAGATCCGGCTGCTGCGTCCCTTCGAAACGGTGCTCGCGGGATTGCCGGCAGCGCGGAAAGAGCTTTTGCGAAAGCTCTTTGCCACCGGGAAAGCGGGCCGTCTCTGGCATCGTTTCGATCACGAGGAATCGGCGGTGGCCCTGGGCATCGCCGAAGAGGTCGTGCGTCGCGCCCTTTCCGAACTCGCCGATCACGGCGACGCGGTGCTGCGTCCCCACGGACTGCGCCACGCCTACCGTCTCGCCCCCGGAGCGGAGCGAACCGTGCCCGCCGTCACCGCACGCCTGCGGGAGCGTTTTGAAGCCCGCGAAACCGCGGAGATCGCGCGGCTGCATCAGGTCGTGGATCTGTGCGAGAAGCCGCAATGTCTGCCGCAGCAGTTGATCGCGCATTTCGGCGAGAGCATCGCGCCCTGCGGGAATTGCGCCGTCTGCCTCGGCGAACACGCGGGAGGTCCGCTGCCGGCGACGAAGCGCGGTGAACTGACCCTCGAAGATGCCGCGCTCATCCGCGAGGCAAAGGCCGAACATCATCCGGCGCTGAGGCAGCCGCGCCAGCTCGCGCGTTTTCTCTGCGGGCTCTCGAGCCCCGCGACGACCCGCGCCCGCCTCCACCGCGACGACCGTTTCGGCGCCCTCGCCGAAGTGCCCTTCCTCGAAGTGCTCGAGCAGTGCGAGTCGTTTTGAGGAGGCGTGTCGAGATCCCCGGAGCCGGAGGATAGACGTCCTGGATCATTCGGCGGGCACGCAGGAACGTGCCCCTCCAGCGCTACCGCGCTATCCATGAACCGACGCCTCGAAGAGGCGTGGAGGGGCATGCTCCCGCATGCCCGCCGGGTCACCAGGGACGCCTCACCCTAACAGATCACCCAAGACCGCGAGCCCGCCCTCTCTCCGTGACAGCTCGAGGAGCCGCGCCTTGGCCACGGGGATGTGGGCGAGGAACTCGCGTTTCTCCTTCACCTCTCCGAGAAAACCGTAGGCACCGAGCGCCTGCATGAGCCGCTGCATCGCACACTGGACGAGCGTCCGCTCATAGGCCTGACGCGACTCGGCGTGTCCGGCCTCTTGTTTGAGGGAGAAATAGAAGTCGATCAGATCGCCGGTCTCCTCCGGGGTGAACTCGCTGTAGGGATCGTAGATCATCGAGGCGAGATCATACTCGGGCAGCCCCCAACGCAGCCCCTGGTAGTCGATCAGGAAACTGCCGCCGTCGCGCAGCATCACATTCGTGCTCTGAAAATCGCGGTGGACGAGACTGCGGCGGTGTCCGGCCAGCTCATGACCGAGCGCGGCAAGCGAGGGATCTTCACGCAAGGCCGCGGCGATCTCCGACGAATGGAAACGCTCGACATAATTCGTGAGGAAATAATTCCGCTCCCACTCGTAAAGCGATTCATCGAAGGGACGCTCGAGCTCGGGCAAGTCCTCCGGCGCCGCATCCTCGATCACGCAATGGAGCGGAAAGACGGTGCGTAGGGCCGACTCGTAGGCGGGACGACGCGAGGTCTCCCAACAGGTGCCGGCGAGGTTGCCCAGATCGGTTTCGCCGAGATCCTCCACCCAGAGGAGCCGCAGATCCTCGCGCCGGGCGGCGATGGCGGGGGCGCCGATGCGATGGCGGTTCAGGAAATCGGTGATCGAGGCGAAGCGCGGGTTGTCGGCTCGATCGAGCTTGTAATGCATCGCGATGAGGCTTCGGTCAGCGCCCGCTTCGCTGACGCGGACGAAGAGACGGCCCGACCCGCCCTTCTCGATCACGGAAAAGTCGAGGGCGGCCGCGCCCCATCCGGGCACGGCCTCGCGCGTGTGTCGTTCGATCTCCGCCAGTTCCATAAAAACGCAAGCGGCCAACAAACCACGCTTTGGGGAGCGGGAAAAGCCCTTTTCCGCGGAGAGGGCGAGATCGTCGTCCGGAGACGACGAATCCCACGTGAAACCGGTTGCGAGGGGGGGATTTCGGGTCACGGTTCCCCTTTCCCGGCGATGGCCACCCCGATCCAGTCTCTCTGCGTTTTCTGCGGTTCCCGCAGCGGCACCAATCCCGCCTTCGAAGCGGCCGCCTTCGCGACGGGACGCCTCCTCGCCGAACGCGGCATCCGCCTCGTCTACGGTGGCGGCAGTCTCGGACTGATGGGAGCGGTGGCGAACGGCTGTCTTGAGGGCGGCGGCGAAGTCATCGGCGTGATCCCCGGTTTTCTCATGGATCTCGAACTCGGGCACACGGGCGTCACCCGTCTCGAGGTCGTCACCGACATGCTCGCGCGGAAGAAGATGATGGCCGATCTCTCCGACGGCTTTCTCACCCTGCCCGGCGGGATCGGCACGCTCGACGAACTCTTTGAAATGCTCACCTGGGTCCGTCTCGGCGTCCATCAAAAGCCAAACGGCATCCTCAACATCGACGGCTTCTACGACGAGCTGATTTCCTTCTGTCTCCACACGCAGGTCGAGGGTGGTTTCATCAGCGCGGCCAACGCGGGTAATCTCATCGTCTCGACCGAAATCCCCGACCTGCTCGACCGTCTCGACGAGGCTGCGCGCACCGGCCCCTCCGCCTACATCACCGCTTCATGAAGGTCTACCACGATCTCCTCCGGCTCGTTCTCGAAAACGGCACCGCTCGCGAAGACCGCACCGGCACCGGTACGATCGGTGTCTTCGGGGCGCAGGCACGCTTCGATCTGCGCGAGAGCTTTCCCTGTCTCACGACCAAGAAACTTCACCTGCGCTCCATCATCCACGAACTGCTCTGGTTCCTCAAGGGCGAGACGAACATCGGCTACCTGAAGGAAAACAAGGTGACGATCTGGGACGAATGGGCCGATGCCGACGGCAATCTCGGTCCCGTCTACGGCAAACAATGGCGTTCGTGGGCGGCGCCATCCGGCGAGTCGATCGACCAGATCGCGCGGCTCGTGCACTCGATCCGCACGAATCCCGCGAGCCGCCGCCACATCGTCAGCGCGTGGAATCCCGCCGACATCGAGGGCATGGCCCTGCCGCCCTGTCACGCGCTCTTCCAGTTCTACGTGAACACGACGACGAAGGAGCTGAGCTGCCAGCTCTACCAGCGCAGCGCCGATCTCTTTCTCGGAGTGCCCTTCAACATCGCCTCCTACGCGCTCCTCACCATGATGATGGCGCAGGTCTGCGATCTGAAGCCGGGCGAATTCGTCCACACCTTCGGCGATCTGCACCTCTATCAAAACCACCTCGACCAGGCCCGCGAGCAGCTCTCGCGCGAACCGCGTCCGCTCCCGGTGATGAAGATCAATCCGGAGGTGAAGGAGATCGACCAGTTCCGTTTCGAGGATTTCGAACTGGTCGGCTACGATCCCCATCCCGCCATCAAGGCTCCCATCGCGGTATGAGCGGGCCCAAACTGAAAGCGGTCGTGGCGATGGCCTCGAACCGCGTCATCGGCAAGGACGGAGGCCTGCCGTGGAAACTCTCCGCCGATCTGAAGTGGTTCAAAAAAGTGACCCTCGGTTTTCCCATCGTGATGGGTAGGGTCACGATGGAGTCGATCGGCCGGCCCCTGCCCGGAAGGCGGAATCTCGTGATTTCGCGCTCGCTCGAGTCGGCGCCCGCGGGCTTCGAGCTCGTCCCGTCGTGTGAAGCGGCGATCAGCGCCCTTGCCGGCGAAACAGACGCATCCATCATCGGCGGAGCGCAGATCTACCGCGAGATGATGCCTCTCTGCGACGAAGTCCTCCTCAGCTACGTCTTCCATCCTTACGAAGGCGATACCTTCCTGCCTGAGTTCGAGGATGATTTCGAAATGGTGGAAGTCCTCCATCGCGACGAGGATTTCGAGCTGCGGCGGTATGTGAGGAAATAGAGAGACGGTTTCCGCGTGATCCACGACGCTCGTGTCACCCGACGCATCGAAGAGGCGTGGAGGGGCTAGATCCCTCTTGCCCGCCGGGGCGCAGTGATCTCCTCACCCACCCAAACTCCGCACCAGCTCCTGCAACTGCGGATTCGCCGGCTCGAGAGCGAGGGCCTCCCTCGCATACTTCAACGCGAGATCCATTTTCCCCGCATCGCGACAGACCGTGGCGAGACCGGTGAGATATTCGAGATGACGCGGCGCGAGCTCGCGCGCTTTCTCAAGATAGGGCAACGCCTCGGGAAAACGTCCCAAGGAATTGAGCGCCACTCCATAAAAATACTGTGTCTCGGCGCTTTCCGGCAGCAAGGCCGTCGCTTGTCCCAACTCCACGACGCCTTCGTCATAGCGCTTCAATCGGATGAGGAAACGTGCCAAACTCTCCCGGGCGATGCCGCGATCGGAATCCGTCATTGCCGCCGTGATCGCTCTGCGAAATTCGGCCTCAGCCTCGGCGGGACGATTCCGCGAATAGAGCATCTCGGCAAAATTCAGCCGCACCGGGACAAACTCCGGCTCGACCTTTTGGGCGAGCCGATAAGCCGCCTCGGCCTTGGCCACGTCACCGAGATCGAGATAAAACGCGGCGAGGAACATGTGGCCCGCGGCCCGGTCGGAGATGGCCTCCTGCTTCGTGATGAACTCCTCCGAGGCCTTCGCAAAAGCCGTCTTCTGCGCTTCGTTGAATCCCACATGGGCCGCCGCAAGGACACGCGCGGCCTCGGCACGGACCTGCCGGGAGGGATCCTCGAGCATCCCTCCCGCGATCGCGAGCCGTTGCTCCGTCGGCCAGCCGAGCAGGGTGGTGAGGGCTTCGCTCCGCACGCTCGGACTCGGGTCGGAAAGGCGCGAAGCGGTCAGCCTCGTCACCTCGGGCGTGGGCCCCTGCATCCCCGCAGTCTCGACCGCGGCGGCTCGGGCCAGAGCAGGCTTGTCGAGATCGCCGGCGAGAGCCGCAAGTTTGGCGAAAGAGCCCGGCTCGTTCGCTCGCGCCGAGGCGAGGATCTCGCCATAGTGAGCGTTGCGCGGACCAGGTCCCCACCATTTCCTGAACCAATCCGCCGCCCAATCCTGGGTCTGGTCGGTGTGGCACTTCGTGCAGGCATCGGGAGAACCGAGCTCCTTCGCGAGATCGGGACGCGGCACCCGCAGGCTGTGATCACGGCGCGCATCGACGCCCATGTAGGTCGTGTGCGGCATGTGGCACTCGACACAGCTCGCCCCGGTGCCGCCGACCTGGTGGAAATGGTGCGCCGGGGTGTCGTAGGGATCGGCCTGGTGACAACGCACGCAGAGCGCGTTTCCGGGCGCAACGAGTTTCATCGAATGAGGGTTGTGGCAATCGGTGCAGCGCACCCCGGCATGATACATCTTGCTCTGCACGAAGGACCCGAACACATAGGTCTCTTCTTTTAACTGGCCGTCGTGATGATAGAGCCGCTCGCTCAACACCGAGGGCGCGTGGGTGTCGTGATAGGGTTGTCCCGGATTCCACTTCGTGTCGAGGAGGGTGCGGTGGGAATGACAGGGCGCGCAGGTCTCGATCTGCACGTTCGATGCGAGCGGTCGCGTCCGTTTCGGCATCTTCGTCACCGGATCGATCGCCCAGGGGAATTCATTCGGATCGTCCCCGGGATCCTTCAGGGTCACCACGAGTCCCTTGGAAACGAGGTAATCCTTCAATCCGGCGAACTCGGCAGAGGCCGTCGCATCGCCGGGGTTCGCCTCTGCCTTCGCTTTCGCTCCGGCCCATTTCACGTGCTCCGATCCGGGGCCGTGACAGGCCTCGCAGCTCACGTTCATCTCCGACCAGGTCGTGTGGTAGGTGAGCGTGCCCGCGTCGAAACTCTTGTCGAGATTCGTCGAATGGCAGTCGGCGCACATGTAGTTCCAATTGAAGTGACGCCGCGTCCAGTGGAGGATGTCATCGGGCGGCACCGCCTCGTCGGGATAGAGGTGATACCAGCGCTGCCCGCCCTCCTCCTTCGTCCGCGAATCCCAGCAGACCTGCAGAGCCTGATACCGCCCCCCGGAAAAGGGTATGAGGTATTGCTGCAAGGGGTAGTGACCGAAGGTGTATTCGATCTTCATGTCGCGCGCCGTGCCTGTCTCGTCGAGGGCATTCACCCAGTATCCGCCGTCCTTCCGGAAAAAGCGGAAAACCTGCCCGAAGTGTTCGAAGGTGACGTCATTGAAATCGCCGAGGACGAACTCCTCCGTCGCCGGATTCATCGCCTTGTGGTGATCGCTGAGGAGCCAATCCTGGAACTCGGTCTCGTGGCAGGTCTTGCAGCTTTCGTGTCCGACGTGCGTCGCGCCAGGGATGTTGTGATAGGGAGAGGCCGGCGTGGAGGATCCCACAGGCTTCGCCGATTCATCCCGCTCGCAGGAGACCACGGAGAATACGGCTAAAATGATGCCTGAGGTGATGGTGGAGCGCCTCTTCATGAGCGGCTGAATGATACGCATTCCGGGGACTCTGCCCACGACTTTCCACCGGATCATCCGGCAGTTCTTCATGCCATGCCCTGATTTAAGAGTTTTTTTCACAAAAGCAGAGGGATCGTTCAGCCGACGGAGTTGGACTCAGCGGAACCCAAAGTTCCTCAACTCGAACCAAACCCAAAATCCAAAACCTGATGAAACTCGTCCAAATCCTCCTCGCTCTCGTCGTGATCACCGGCATCGCCGCCGGAATCGCCCTCGCCGGATCAGCCCAAAACGTGGAGAAGACCGCGGCAGCCTGCTGCTCGGTTGAATCCTGTTGCGAAAAGGCCGATTGCAGCGAAGCCGACAAATGCTGCGACGCGAAAGGCGGCTGCCAATCGGCGACCTGCGATGATTGCGGGAAGACCGCCGCGAGCTGCCACGACGCCAAGCCCGCTGCGAAGCCGGCGGCCAAACCCTGCTGCTCGGAGTAACCACCTGCGATGGGCAACCCGTAGGAGAAACACTGCCGGGTTGCCTTTTCCCTCTCAAACCTCCACTCTTTTCGTCGATGAACGATCTTGAACTCGATCAACTGATCCGCGAGTCATCTCCGAAACCGGAGTTCGACTCCTCCTTTCAGCGGGAGATCTGGGCACGCATCGCCATCGCCGAGCGGGAGCGGAAGAAAGGTCCCATGGCGTGGCTCGAGGAGGCGCTCGCCCGGCTCTCTCGGCCGGCTCCCGCCTTTGCGACCGCCACGATCATGCTCCTCATCGGTGCCGGACTCGGCCTCGGAATCGCCGCTCCAGAAGGCCCCGGTGCCTCGCGGGATGCTTACCTTGCCTCCATCAATCCCCTCGCTCCCCGGAGCGAAATCACCCAAGAATGAAACGGGGCCTCCTCATCCTCGCAGGGTCGATCCTACTCGCAGTGGTGGGTTTCGTGATTTCCCGATCCCTTCCCGTGTCGCAGACCGGAGCAGAACATGGGATGCACGAATCCGGAACGCAGCTGCCCGAGCTCGCATGGCTGCGCCACGAGTTCCAGCTCAGCACCTCTGAATTCGATCGGGTATCGTCCCTGCATCTCGATTACCTGCCGACTTGCGAATCGTTCTGCAGGAAGATCGCCGAGGCTCGCGCCAAGGTGAGGCAACTCGTACTCGACGGCAGATCCGTCGGTCCTGAGCTGGAAGCCGCCCTGCGTGAGGAGGCGGCCCTGCGCACCGAGTGCCAGATCGCGATGCTGCGCCACCTCTACGTCACCGCGGGTGCCCTGCCGCAAGAAAAAGCGGACGATTACCTAAAGGCGATGCTGCCCGAAGTGCTGGCGATGACCTCCGATACGAAGGAAGAACATCGTGGCCACTGATTCCCCTCCAGACATGGAACCGGGCCAAGATACCGACATCGCGCTGATGCTAAGACTCGCGGGAGGCGAAGACCTCGCCCTCAACGAGCTCATCTCGCGTTGGCGGAACCGCGTCGCTTCGTTTCTACTCCGCATGGTCGGAGATCACGCCACAGCGATGGATCTGACCCAGGAGACCTTTGTTCGTCTCTATTCCAGCCGGAAGAGTTACAAACCAACTGCCGCCTTTTCGACCTATCTCTTCCACATTGCCGCCAACCTCGCCCGAACCCAGGCCCGCTGGCGGAAACGGCACCCCACCGTGCAGATGGTGGACGAGAGCGGGGACCTCCGACACGAAGCGGTCGATTCCCATCCCTCTCCAGACGAGCTCGCCGATCTTCACGAACGGTCCGCCTTGGTGAATCAAGCCATCGCCACTCTCCCCGAAGACCAGCGCGAGGCTCTGCTCCTCTTCAGCGTCGAGGGGATGAGCCAGGCCGAGGTCGCAACAGTATTAGGATGCAGTTCGAAGGCGGTGGAGGTCCGCGTCTACCGTGCACGCCAGACTCTGCGCGACGCTCTCGCAAAAGCCGGCTACTAAGGTCGCGAAAAAAAATCTTCACTATTCTGGAGGGATGTGAGGCGGAGCGGCGTTGCACTCGGTGACGGCCCTTCCCGGGCCTGCCTTCAACAGTTAAACATTCCAACGAACCAAGTCATGAAGTCCGCCCTCGTCATCCTCTCCACTCTCGTTCTTGCCGCCGGGATCTCCCTTGCCGCAAAACCCTATCCCCTCAAAACCTGTCTTGTCACCGACAACGAACTGGGCTCGATGGGCAAGGTGATCACAAAAGTCTACGACGGGCAGGAGATCAAATTCTGCTGCAAACCCTGCGTCGGAAAATTCGAAAAGAACCAGGCCAAGTATCTCTCGAAGCTGAACTGATTCCGCGCATCGACCCAAGGCAAGCCCCGCCGGAAGCCGCTCGTGCTTGCGGCGGGCCCCTCGAGTCCTCGGAGGGATGGTAATACCCCATGGTAGGGTGGCCCTCCCTGTCTCAGATTGTTCTGCCAAAACTGCCATGAAAACGTGTTGCGATCATCCCGAGAAAGAACCGGAACCCGTCAAAGCAAATTCCTGCTGCCTGCATTCTGATCATGTGGATCCGGTGAATCCGGAGCCTCTTGCCGCGTCGAAGTTTTTCTGCCCGATGTGTCCTGGTGTCACCTCTGACCTACCGGGTGACTGCCCCAAGTGCGGCATGGCCCTCGAACGCAACCCCGCCTGGAGGCCAGCGCAGGGCACCATTTACACTTGTCCGATGCACCCGGAGATCGAGCAGGATCATCCGGGGGATTGCCCGATCTGCGGAATGCCCCTGGAACCCAGGGTCCCGATCGATGAAACCGATGATCATCAGGCCCACGAGATCCGCGGTCTCTCCCGCAAGTTCTGGATCGGCCTGGTTCTGACCCTACCGGTGTTCCTTCTCGCAATGAGCGGCATGTTTCCCTCGTGGAGCTTGCACGAGTTCCTCCCCCGGTCCGTCTCGAAGTGGATCGAGTTCGCCTTGGCGACTCCGGTCGTGCTCTGGGCAGGGTGGGGCTTTTTCGTCAAAGCCTGGCGCTCGCTCGTGAATCGAAGCCCCAATATGTTCACCCTCATCGGCGTTGGAGTTGGGTCGGCCTATCTCTTCAGCGCGGTGGCGGTGATCGCGCCGGGACTGTTCCCGGATTCCTTCCGCAGCCACGGTGAGGTCGGACTCTATTTCGAGGCCGCGGCCGTCATCACCGTGCTCGTTCTCCTTGGCCAGCTCCTCGAAGCCAAAGCCCGCAGTCGAACCGGTCAAGCCATTCAGGCCCTCCTCGGTCTTGCCGCAAAGACCGCCCACCGGCTCAGGAATGATCAGGAGGAAGAGGTGCCGATCGATCAACTTCAGATCGGTGATATTCTCCGGGTCCGGCCGGGCGAAAAAATTCCCATCGACGGAGTCGTTACCTCGGGAAGGAGCAACATCGACGAGTCGATGATCACCGGCGAACCGATGCCGGTTGCGAAGGTCGAAGGTGACCCGGTCATCGGCGCAACCGTCAACCAAACCGGAGCCTTTCTCATGCGTGCCGAAAAGGTGGGCGGCGACACCCTCCTGTCCCGGATCGTCCACATGGTGAGCGAGGCCCAGAGAAGCCGAGCGCCCATCCAGAAACTCGCCGACACCGTGGCGGGATATTTCGTGCCCGCGGTCATCCTCATCTCCCTCATCACCTTCGTGGTCTGGGCCGCCTGGGGACCGGATCCGGCCTTGGCTTTTGCTCTCGTCAATGCCGTCGCCGTCCTCATCATCGCTTGTCCTTGTGCCCTCGGTCTTGCGACCCCCATGTCCATCATGGTCGGGGTGGGACGAGCAGCACAGGCGGGCATCCTCATCAAAAACGCCGAGGCCATCGAGACCGCAGGAAAGATCGACACCCTCATCACCGACAAGACGGGAACGCTCACCGCCGGCAAACCGCATCTCACCAGCCGGATCGCCGCAAAGGGAGAGGACGCGGATCGCATGCTCGCTTTTGCCGCCGCTTTGGAAGTCGGTTCCGAACATCCACTGGCGCGAGCCATCGTCGACGAGGCGAGAACTAATGGACTCCTGCTTCCCGAGGTCGTGGACTTCGAGTCCACCACCGGTGGCGGAGTTTCCGGACGGATTGAGGGAACGCTTGCGCTGGTGGGCAAGGCTGATTTCCTGCGCGACCACACGGTGAGCATCCCGGATGAACTCGCGTCGGAGGCGGCGCGACTCGAGGGGATGGCGCAAACGGTGGTCTGGGTCGCCTCCGGAGACCGGGCCTTGGGCCTCCTCGGCATCTCCGATCCGATCAAAGAGTCGACCCCGGCCTCCATCGCCGCCCTTCAACATCGGGGCATTCGGGTCATCATGGCGACAGGTGACAATCAGCGGACGGCAGAAGCGGTCGGCCGCGCCCTGGGGATCGACGAGGTCCGGGCAGGACTCAGCCCCGAGGAAAAAATCCTCCTTGTCCGTGAATTGAAGAGGCAGGGACGAATCGTCGCCATGGCCGGCGACGGTATCAACGACGCTCCCGCTCTCGCGGAGGCGCACGTCGGCATCGCCATGGGAACGGGAACGGACGTGGCCATCGAAAGCGCCGGAATCACGCTCGTAAAAGGTGATCTCGCCGGGATCGGCCGGGCCGTGGAGATCAGCCGGGCGGTGATGCGCAACATCCGCCAGAATCTCTTCTTCGCGTTCATCTACAACGCCCTCGGCATTCCCATCGCGGCAGGTATTCTTTATCCCCTGACGGAAACTCTGCTCAGTCCCATGATCGCCGGAGCCGCGATGTCGTTGTCATCGGTCTCCGTCATCGCCAATGCGCTACGCTTGCGTCACATCCGTCTCGGCGGAAGGGAACGAATCAAACGTTGACATCCGGTGCGCCATTGACCTAACCTTTCAATCGTCAACATGAAGCTCTTCACTCAGGGACTGATCTTTCTCCTGGGCTTCGCTCTCGCGATTCCGGAGTCGACCTGTGCCGCGTCCCTTTCCGGCGAGTCGTGTTGTCTGAAGGAGGCCGCGCCCGCCTGCTGCTGCTCCGAGAACGCAGAAGCGTCCGGGGAAGAACCCGCGAACCACTCCCAAAGCTGCGCTTGCCGGATCAAATCCCCACGCAAGGGGGAGACTCAGGCCGGGATTCCCATGGCCACGCCGACCGCACTGGTTCAGGTGCCTTCCACCTCCTCGGCAGAACGGAAAAGTTTCCGCAAGCCATACTCCGGGGTCATTCGGTTCGAGCGCGGGACTTCCCTGCACTCACCGCTGCGGCTGCGTCTCGCCATGCAGCAGTGTTTTCTGATTTGAGGCGTCATCGTGCGGCCCTTCGTCGGCCATGATTCAGGAGGCCTTTCTTCAGGGTCTGAAATCCTCCGTGGATTCGAGCGCTACTTGCGCGCTCGTCTTCCTTCCTCCTCCATGACGCATTCAACATGAAGAATCATTCTCTTCTTTTCTTTTTCTCATTCCTCATCGCATCCACCCCATTCGCCCGCGCCGACCTCGTCGAATACGACCTCGAGATCGCCGAGGCGCGCTGGTCGCCGGACGCCAGCCTGAGGTCCGTCCGTGCGCTCACCATCAACGGTAGCGTCCCTGGCCCGACCCTGCGTTTCCGCGAGGGGGACGTCGCCCGCATCCGGGTTCACAACCGGCTGAAGCGCGAGGAGACGTCGATTCACTGGCACGGCTTGCTCGTTCCCAACCCCCAAGACGGGGTGCCCTACGTGACGACGCCGCCCATCCAACCCGGCACGACTCATTCCTTTGAATTCGAGCTGCGTCACGCCGGCACCTACTGGTATCACAGCCACACCGGACTCCAGGAACAGAGCGGCGTCTATGGCTCCATTGTCGTCGAGCCGCGCGGCGGCGTGGTGGAACGTGCCGATCACGACGAGGTGATCGTCCTTTCCGACTGGACTCTCGAGCGGCCCAACGAGGTCATGCGCACGCTCATGAGCGGCAACCCCTGGTATGCCTTCAAGAAAGGCTCGATGCAGAGCATCATGGGAGCCGCGAAGGTCGGCGAGCTGAAGTCCTTCTGGGAGCGCGAGAAATCCCGCATGCCGGCAATGGATGTCTCCGATGTCGCCTACGACGCCTTCCTCGCGAACGGAAAACGATCTTTCGAATCCGCCGCCGAAAATGGCGAAACGGTTCGGCTCCGCTTCATCAACGCGGGGGCATCGACTTACTTTTATCTGCAATCCGCGACGGGACCGATCCGCATCGTCGCGGCCGACGGCCCCTCGGTGAAGCCCATTCTCGTGAACCGTCTCCTCGTCGGCATGGCCGAGACCTACGACGTTCTCGTCACCGTGCCGCCCGCGGGGAGATGGGAGCTTCGCGCGACTTCACAGGACGGCTCGGGCCATGCTTCAGTGTGGTTCGGTCAGGGTGAGGTGCATCCCGCCGCGGAGATCCCCCGCCCGAACCTCTACAACATGGACGACCACCTCCTCGCCGCGCTCGAGGAGGGCGATGCGGTGATCCCCGCGAACGACGCCGCCGCCCTCGCCGCCGAGCCCGAGCGGCCCCTGCCGCCCTACGCCCGCCTCCGTTCCACCGGATCGACGAAGCTCGATCCCGCCCTGCCACGCCGCGCCCTCGAACTCCGCCTCACCGGGGACATGGAGCGATATGTCTGGTCCTTCAACGGCAAAACCATGGCCGAGGACGGGGTCATCAAGATCAAGCGCGGTGAAGTGCTGCGTCTCGAGCTGATCAACGACACGATGATGCATCACCCGCTCCATCTTCACGGTCACTTCTTCCGCGTCCTCGACGACCGGGCGCTGGCGGACGCACCGCTCAAGCACACCATCGACGTCCCGCCCATGGGCAAACGCACGATCGAGTTCGAGGCCGACGAGAGCGGCGACTGGCTTTTTCACTGCCACCTCCTCTATCATATGCACATGGGCATGGCCCGGGTGTTTTCCTACGAGGAACAGGGTCGGGACCACGTCCCCGCCTTCGGCGAGCACGACGATAATCCTCTCTACTTCATGGCGGCGGGTTCCTTCCAGACCCACATGAGCATGGGCATGGCCTCTCTCATGAATGCACGCAACGACTACTACGCGATGTGGGACGTCGGCTGGCACGACTTCAGTTTTGATCATCCCCACTACGAGGTCGACCTCGCCTGGCGACGCTACTTCGATCCGAATTTCTCCACCGTTCTCGGGGCCCGTCTCACCAACCACCACGACGAGGTCGACCGGGCCTTCGGCGGGGTCGAATACCGGCTGCCCTATCTGGTCGAGAGTTTCGCCCAGGTCGACAGCGAGGGCGAGTTCCGCCTTAGCCTCGGCAAGTCGCTCCAGATCACCGACCGGCTCTCGATCTTCGGCGGGGTCGAATACGACACCGGGAGCGAGTGGGAGTGGTCGGCCGGGGCCGAGTACCTCCTCACCAAACAATTTTCCCTTATCTCCGAATTCCACTCGGACCACGGCTTTGGCGGCGGCATCAGCTTCCGCTTCTAACCCACAAACCACCATCCATCGAAATCATGAAAACGATCCTCACCCTGGCGGCCGTCTCGACCCTCTTCCTCACCGCGGCTTTCGCCGCCAAGAAATACCCCCTGAATTATTGCCTCGTCACCGACAACGAACTCGGCTCGATGGGCAAGGTCGTCACGAAGGTCTACGACGGGCAGGAGATCAAATTCTGCTGCAAACCCTGCGTGGCCAAGTTCGAGAAGAATCCCGCGAAGTACCTCGCCAAGCTCCCCTGAGCGGACGGAGTAATCGCCTGACAAACACACCAAACCAAAAAACAAAAGAACTATGAATACCCTGCGAAACCTGCTCCTCGTCGCCGCCTCCGGCGTCGCCATGCTCACCCTCAGCTCCTGTGTCACCTCTGGTGGCGGCAAGAGTTGCTGCGCCAAACCGTCCTGCTGCTGCAAAGGTGGAACGGAGGCCTGCGCCAATCCCGGCAGTGCCTCCTGCGCCAAGTCCTGCAAGCATTGCTCGCGTTGAACCGGTCCGAGGGCGGGCGCCCGAGCAGACGGCGCCCGTCCTTCCCCGTTTGGGATCCGAGTTCTTGTCGACCTCGTTACGGCGGATTACAGCAAGGCACTCATGAGCCCCGGACCCGTCGATTCGTCCCCACCTCCCGCCCCCACCTTCAGCGAGGCCGTCCGCTATTGGCTGAAGCTCGGTTGCATCAGCTTCGGCGGCCCGGCCGGGCAGATCGCGATCATGCACAAGGAACTCGTCGAGAAGCGGCGTTGGATCTCTGACGCACACTTCCTCCATGCCTTGAACTTCTGCATGCTCCTCCCCGGCCCCGAGGCGCAGCAACTCGCCACCTACCTCGGGTGGCGGCTCCACGGGGCCAAGGGCGGGATCGCCGCCGGAGCACTGTTTGTGATCCCCTCGATCTTCCTCCTCTTCGCCCTGAGCTGGGTCTACATGGCGGGCGGACATTTACCCTGGCTCGCCGCTATTTTCTACGGACTGCTTCCCGCCGTCATCGCCGTCGTCGCCGAGGCGGTCCTCCGCATCGGCAAAAAGGCCTTGAAGAGTCCGACGCTCATCGCCCTCGCCGCCGCGTCCTCTGTCGCGATCTACTTTTTTCAGATCTCTTTCATCCTCATCATCCTCGCGGCTGGTTTGTTAGGGTGGTTCGGCAACCGGATCATCCCTTCCCAGTTCCCGGCCGGAAAAGGACATGGAGCCTCCAAACACACGCCGGAGACTCCCTCCGTCGTCCTGCCTCCCGTGACCCGGCCAACCTGGAGCCGGGCCTTCGGCATCGCGGCCACCTGCCTCACGCTCTGGTGGCTCCCCGTCTTCGGGATCGCGGCCTGGCTGGGATGGCAGAGCACCGCGGCGCAGCAGGGCGTGTTTTTCAGCAAGGCCGCCCTCGTCACCTTTGGCGGCGCCTACGCGGTGCTACCTTATGTCGCCCAGCAAGCCGTCGAGACGCACGGATGGCTCTCGCACGAGCAAATGATGGCCGGACTCGCCCTCGCCGAGACCACGCCCGGACCGCTCATCATGGTCCTACAGTTCGCCGGCTTCGTCGGCGGCTGGCAGCATCCGGGTACTTTCTCGCCGCTCGGCGGAGCGACCCTCGGCGCGGCCATCACGACGTGGACAACCTTCCTGCCGTGTTTCTTGTTCGTCTTTCTCGGCGCGCCCTACATCGAACGCCTCGGTGAACAGCCCCGTCTCAGCGCCGCCCTCACCGCGATCACCGCCGCGGTGGTCGGGGTCATCCTGAATCTCGGGGTGAAGTTCGCGTTCCACGCGATGTGGCCCGATCTCGACCGGATCTTCGATCCCTTCATTGCCGTCGTCGCCGTCGTTGCCTTTGTCGCGTTGCAGCGGTTCAAGGTCGGGCTGATGCCGGTGATCGGGGCCTGTGCGCTGCTCGGATGGGTCTGGAAGGAGCTTTTGCCCACTTGATCGAGACCCGCAAGGCAGACAAAAACCGGTTGCACACTCCATTCAATGCCCTCAGCGTTCCAAAGTCCATGAGTCGAAACCTCTCCCAGCGCCTTTTCACCGCCTTTGCCTTCATGGCGCTCGCGGGAATTCTCGCGTTCGGCGGCGGAATCCGTTACTTTTGCTACTGCGCCGGAACCGCAGTGCTGACGCTGCACGAGCACTGCCATGGCGAGCATGGCGAACAGAGTCATCTCGACCATGCGGTCCCCGGCCACCGGCACGATGATCACGAGGGTGACCACGAGGAGGAGGAACATGAAGACCACCACCACGAACTGGTGAAATTCTCAACCGACCTGCGCCTTACCGATGTGGTCGTCGCTCCCGAACTCAGACTCATTCCGCTCCTCTGGACTTCTCTCAGCGAATGGGAAACCGTGGGAAACACCACTTCGTTCTCTGAAAGGCCCCGCCCCGAGATGGCAGAGGATCCTCCTCCCCTTTCCCTGCAGGTGGCTCGCGCCGTCGTGCGCTTGATTTGATCTCCTGACCGGGTCGGCACTCCGTCGTGCCACCCTTCTTCGTTGCAGTCACTGCGGACCATCATGTCCCTTGACTCCGACTCGGTTCTCTCACCGTCCCCCGGCCTGACGTGCCTCGATGCCCGGACGAGAAATCCGCACCCCCGATTCGCAGCACCTTCCCGCGCCGTCGGTTCGATCCAACTCCACTTTTCCCATGCACCACAGACTTCTCCTTTACGCCTGCGCTCTCTTGAGCCTGCCGGCACCGCTTTTCGCCCTCACCCTCGATCTCGCTGGCACCCCGGCACGGGTACGCGCGTCGAATCCGGAATTGAAGGCCGCGCGGCTCGCCATCGACGAGGCCAAGGGACGACTTCTCGGCGCAGGGCGGCTCGGGAATCCCGTCCTCAGCTTCGAAGCCCAGGGCGAAAGCGGACTCAGCCCCGGCTCGACCGGTCTCGGACTCGACCAGACCTTTCCCCTGACGAAACGCCTGAAGCTGGAGAAGCAACTCTCCGCCCAGATGGTCCGCGCCGCCGAACTCGAGGTGCGTGACGCCGAACGTCATCTCATCGCCGAGGCCCAGGAGGCCGTTGTGAAACTCATCGCCATCGATCAACAACGCGCCTTGCGGACCCGTCAGGCCGGGATCGCGAAAGAGCTCGCCGATTTCGCGAAAGACCGCTCCGCCAAGGGGGAGCTCTCGCCCCTCGACGCGGCCCAGGCGCTCGTCGATGCCCAGCGCGCCCTTCTCGCCGGAAAGACACTCGAGACCGAGCGAGTCACCGTCCTTGGTGAGGCCAAGCGCGCCCTCGGCGTTCCTTCGGACGAAACGCTCGTGGTCTCCGGCAGCCTGCCGCCGCTCTCCGTGCCGGTGGGCGAGAACTGGCAGCAACGTCCCGATTTCCAGGCTTCGCGACTCAAGGAAGAAGCTGCGAAAACCGACATCGACATCGCCCGTTCGAAGAAATGGGAGGACGCCAGCGCCGGAATCTTCGGAGCGCGCGAACACGAGGCGGTGCCGGGTCGCGGGGAAGATCACTCGGGATACGTCGGTTTCCGTTTTTCGATGCCCTTGCCGCTGCGCAAGCGCAACGAGGGCGAGGTGGCCGAGAAATCCGCCAGCGCCGAACGCGCCGCGCTCGAGAGCGAAGCCCTCGCCTCGACGATCACGAATGAAGCGACCACCGCGCGCGAGGAGATGGCCGCCCACGCCGAACTCGCCGCCGAGATGCGCGACACCTTGCTCCCTGCGATCCGCGAGCAGAGCGAGCGGCTCGAGCAGGCCTACAAGACCGGCGAAACCGATCTCCTTTCCGTGCTCCGCGCCCGCGAGCAGCAGCTCGAGCTCGAGGCAGCCGTGCTCGATGCCTCGCGCGATTTCCACCTTGCCCGCATCCGCTACGAAGCGGCCATCGGGCTGCACGCGCCCGCCCCTTCCGGCTCCAAGTGATCCCTTTCCCTCATCATCCATGAAATGTCCTTTCCCCATTTTCCCCGCCCTCTTCCTCCTGTTGGGCGTCCAACTCGCCGCCGAGGAAACCCCGAAAAATGACCTCATCATCCTCGACGAAGCCGGAGTGAAAAACCTCCGTCTCGAGACGAGCGAGGCGCTAGAGGCCGACTTCGAGCAGACCGTGCTCGCGCTCGGGCGGATCGAGGTTTTTCCCGGCAGGCGTCACGTCGTCAGCAGCCGCATCCCGGGACGCGCCCTGAAGGTGAACGTCAAACCCGACCAGGTCGTGAAACCCGGCCAAGAGCTCGTCGTCCTCGAAAGCCGTCAGCCTGGCGATCCGCCGCCGCAGGTCGTCCTCACCGCGCCCATCGACGGAGTCGTTGCCGAGCTCGAGGTCGCACCCGGCAAGCCGGTCAGCCCTGACGATTCGCTTTTATCCATCGTCGATCTCGGTATCGTCCACGCCATCGCGAAAGTGCCCGAGCATTTCGCCGGACGCATCGCGGTGGGGCAGAAGGCACACATCCGCGTGCCCGGCTATCCTGACAAAACCTTCGCCGCGACCCTCGAACACCTCGGCGCCCTCGCCGACTCCGGGACCGGCACGCTCGAAGCGGCCTTCCACGTCGAGAATCCCGACGCCATCCTGCGCCCGGGGATGCGGGCCGAGTTTTCCATCGTCACGAATTCGCGCAGCGGTGTCATGTCCGTGCCGCGCTCGGCCGTCCAGGGCGAGGGTGCCTCGCGTTTTGTCTACATCGCCGATTACGAACTGAAAAATGCCTTTGAGAAAGTGCCCGTCGAGATCGGTGAACAGAACGAGACCCAGGTCGAGATCGTGAACGGACTTTTCCCCGGCGACACCGTCGTCACGCGCGGCGCCTACGCTCTCGGCTTCGCCGGCAAGGGCAGCGTCAGCCTCAAGGAAGCGCTCGACGCCGCGCACGGCCATGCCCATGCAGAGGACGGTTCGGAACTGGGGGAGACAGGCGAACACGACGAAGACCACGATCATGATCACGAAAAAGGGGCGGGCTTCAACACCCTGACCCTCTTCTTCGCCGGACTTAGCGCCCTCCTTCTCGTGCTGCTGATCCTCAGCGTCGCCTTCCGCAAACGCCAGCCCGCCTGACCCCATGCTGAATTCCCTTATCCGCTTTTCGCTGCGCAGTCGGCCGATCGTGCTGATCTTCGCGGCCGTGGTGCTCGTCTTCGGATTCCGCACCGCGCGGGAGCTGCCTTTGGAAGTGCTCCCTGACATGACCAAACCGACCGTCACCCTGCTGACGGAATGCCCCGGCCTCGCGCCGGAGGAAGTCGAGATCCTCGTGACCCGGCGTCTCGAAGCCGCGCTCCAGGGGGTGGGAGGCCTCGACCGCCTTCGCTCGAATTCCGATGTCGGTCTCTCCCTCGTCTTCGCCGAATTCGCCTGGGGCACCGACATCTACCGCGCCCGGCAGCTCGTGCAGGAGCGGCTCAACGCCGTCCGCGACGTCCTCCCCGAAAACGTCGAGCCGGGCATGACCCCGGTCTCCTCGCTCATGGGCGAGATCCTCCTCGTCGGTCTTCACAGCACCGATGGCAAGATCAGTCCGCGCGATCTCCGAGTCTACGCCGACTGGACGATGACGCGGCGGCTACAGAGCATCGCCGGTGTCGCCGAGGTCCTCGCGATCGGCGGCGGCGTCAAACAGGTCGAGGTTCAGCCCGATCCGAATCAACTCGCCGCCTACGACGTGACCCTCGACGAACTGCGAGAAGCCGTCGCCAACTCCGCCGGGAATTCAACGAGCGGGTACCTCCTTACCCCGACGCGCGAGATCATGGTGCGCAATCTCGGGATGACCACTGATCTCAACGAGTTGCGGGATGCCGTCATCAAGACCGTCGGCGATCGCCCCATCCTCGTGCGCGACGTCGCCACGGTCGACTATGACGTCTCGCTCATGCGCGGCGACGCCAGCGTCAACGGCACCATGGGCGTGGTCCTCAGCATCGACAAGGCCCCCGGCTTCGACACCCTGAAGCTCACCGCCGCGGTCGAGCAGGCCCTCGAAGATTTGAAACCCTCGCTACCCGAGGGCGTCGAGGCCGAGATCCTCTTCCGCCAGGGCGACTTCATCCAGAACTCGATCGACAACCTCAAGGAAGCGATCCGCGACGGGGCCATCATGGTGACGATCGTCCTCCTCCTCTTCCTCATGAGCGCGCGGACCACCTTCATCACCCTGATGGCGATGCCCCTCTCCTTCGCCGTGACCCTGCTCGTCTTCAAATGGTTCGGCATCAGCGTGAATTCGATGACCCTCGGCGGTCTCGCCGTCGCCATCGGCATGGTCGTCGACGACGCCATCGTCGATGTCGAGAACGTCTTCCGGCGGCTCAAGGAAAACGCCTCCCTGCCAAACCCGAAACCCAAGCTCGAAGTCATCGCGACCGCCTCCAGCGAGGTGCGGAATTCCATCCTCTACGCCACCGTCCTCATCATCCTCGTCTTCCTGCCGCTCTTCGGACTCGAAGGGATCGAGGGACGCCTCTTCCCGCCCATCGCCATCGCCACGATCACGAGCATGGCTGCCTCCTTCGTGGTCTCTCTCACCGTCATCCCCGTGCTCTGTTCGCTCCTCATCCATCCGAAGGCCGGCAAAGACCACGGCGACGGCTTCGTCGTGCGGGCGATGAAGAAGGTCGTGAAACACACCTTCATCCGTTTCGCCCTCGCCCAGCCTTTCCTTGTCCTCGTCGCCACCTCCGTGATGCTGGCGGGATCGCTCTGCCTCTGGCCGATGATGGGCAAGGAATTCCTCCCTTCCTTCAACGAGGGCAGCGCCTCCATCTCCCTCGCCTCCGGTCCCGGCACCTCGCTCGCGCAGTCCAACGAGATCGGCGAAGTCGCCGTGCGCCTCCTCCAAGAGATGCCCGAGATCAAGAGCATCGGACGACGCGCCGGACGCGCCGAGCGCGACGACCACGTCATGCCCGTGAGCGTGAACGAACTCGATATCGAGTTCAAGGAAGGCGGCCGTCCACGCGAGGAGGTTTTCGCCGAGATCCGCGAGCGGCTCAACACCATCCCCGGCATCTTCGTCAATGTCGGCCAACCCATCAGCCATCGCCTCTCCCACATGCTCAGCGGCGTCAGCGCCAAGATCGCGGTGAAACTCTACGGGCCCGACCTCGAGGTGCTGCGGTCAAAGGGAGCCGAGATCGAGGCCGTCGCCAAGGGCATCCCCGGGCTCACCGACGTCTTTCTGGAAAAACAGGTCCCCATTCCGCAGATCAAGATCCTCGTCAACCGCGACCGGGCCAAGGTCTATGGATTGCAGGCTGCCGCGCTCAACCGCCAGCTCTCCACTCTCTTCGGCGGCGAGACACTCGCCGAGCTGCGCGAGGGCGAACGCACCATCGATCTCGTCCTGCGCCTGCCCGAGGCCTACCGCAACGCCCCCGAAAAACTCGGCGACGTCCTCATCGAGACAGGCACCGGCCAGCGCGTGCCCCTGCGTCTCGTCGCCGATGTGCGCGAGGCCACCGGACCGAATGTCATCAACCGCGAGAACGGCACCCGCCGCATCATCATCGGAGCCAACACCACCGAGCGCGACCTCCAATCCCTCGTCCTGAATCTGCAGGAGCAGTTGAAGGAAAGAGTCACCCTTCCCCAGGGATACTTCCTCAGCTTCGAGGGCGAATTCCAGGCCCAGCAGGCGGCGGCGAAGCGCATCGCGTGGTTCTCCGTGATGATCCTCCTCGTTGTCGGCTTCCTCCTTTACGGCTACTTCCGCAGCGGCGTCATGGCCCTGCAGGTGCTCGTCAACATCCCTCTCGCGATCATGGGGGGCCTGTTCCTCACCTGGCTGCTTATCGACAACATTTCCATCGCCACCCTTGTCGGCTTCATCGCCGTCGCCGGCGTCGCGGCGCGGAACTGCATCATGATGCTGAGCCATTACCTCCACCTCATGAAGCACGAGGGCGAAGCCTTCTCGCAGCAAATGGTCGAGCGCGGCACCCTCGAGCGGCTCGTCCCCGTTCTCATGACCGCTCTCAGCGCCGGCATCGCCCTCATCCCCCTCGTCCTCGCCGCCGGCGAGCCGGGCAAGGAGATCCTCCATCCCGTCGCCGTCGTCATCGTCGGCGGCCTCGTCAGTTCGACCCTGCTCGACCTCCTCGTCACCCCCGCCATTTTTTACCATTTCGGCAGGAGATCCGCCGAGCGCGCTCTCGCTCTCGACGCTCCCGCCGCCCAATGAATCCGACCCAACCTAACCCTGACAAACCCACCATGAAAACCATGAAACTGCCATCCCTCGCCGCCCTCATCGCCCTGGCCCTTGCCTCCGTCGTCTTCGCCGACGAAAAGAAAAAGGACGATCACGACCATGATCACGAACACATCGTCGCCGGCCCCACCGGCGGCCGCCTCATCACCGAAGTCGAGCCCCACGCCGAGTTCTTCGTCAATAAGGACAACAAGATCGAGATCCGCTTCTTCGACCACGACAACGAGCCCGTCGCCCCCGGCGCACAGACCGTCAGCGTCATCATGGGCGACCGCTCCAAGCCGACCAAACTCGCCTTCGCCAAAGAAGGAGACAAACTCATCAGCGATCAGACCATTCCCGCGGGCAATCTCCTGCCCACCGTCGTCCAGATCAAAGCCACCCCGGACAGCAAGACAGTGACCGAGCGTTTCAACCTCAACCTCGAGAAGTGCCCCACCTGCGAATACCGGGAGTACGCCTGCATCTGCGAGCACGATCACGACGACGCCAAGGAAAAGAAGGAGTGATCCGCCCTCGTGAAGGAGAGGCCGGCGATCAGAGATCTGAGCTCCTGAGCGTCGCATCCGACTGAATCCACAATCCGAAATCGATCAAACTTATGAGAATATCCGTCTCTATCCTCGTCCTCTCCGCCGTCGCCCTCGTCGCGACCGCCCACGAAGCCGTCACCATCGGACCCAACGGAGGCCGCGTCGTCTACCTCGACTCCACCGCCGTGCCCAATGTCGAGTTCATCGTCAACGCCGAAGGCAAAGCCGAGATTTACCTCCTCGACAAGGATCGCAAGCCTCTCGCCCTCGACGCCATCACCGTCGAAGTCACTGCAGGCCCGCGCGGTGGAGCCAAAAAACTCGTGGGCGAAGCCCAGGGCACGAAATACGTCACGGCCACCCTTCCCGACGGCGCTCCCTACTACATCGTCGCCCAGATCAAGCCAGATGATAGTGCCAGGGCCCTCACCGCACGCCTCAACTACGATCCCAAGCCCGCCGAATCCGGCAAGCCCGCCTACCTCGACGACAGCGTCAATGCCCATAGCGGCGACAATATCGCCGTGCCCGACACCGCTGCCGGGATCTGGGCCGAGCTGAACCATCACCAGATGGAACTCGTCGAAAACGTCGCCGGGAAAAGGTATGAGGCCATCGACGAAGTCACTCGCGCCTACCCCGTGCTCGCCAAGGGCCTCGCCGCCAAATCCGGCGACCTCCCCGCCGCGTCCGGTCTGATCGATGCCCTCGTGAAACACCTCGCCGCCGTCGGCGACGCCAGCGCCGCGAGAACACTCGACGCCGCAAAGGCAGGCATGAGCGGCATCGAATCGACCTTGAAGCAGCTCAAGGCCCTTTACCCGCAGGAAGTGGCCAACGCAAAACTCGCTGAGTAAAGATGGGATCCTTCGCCGACTACCTCGCCAGCGGACACGCCTGGCTCTACATCCCCATCGCCATCCTCCTCGGAGCCTTGCATGGGTTGGAGCCGGGCCATTCCAAAACGATGATGGCCGCGTTCATCATCGCGATCCGCGGCACCATCTGGCAGGCCGTGCTGCTGGGTTTGTCGGCGGCGATCTCGCACTCCCTGCTGATCTGGGTGCTGGCCGCGCTGGCCCTCCACTACGGCGGTCAATGGAATGCGGAACACACCGAGCCCTACTTCCATCTCGCTTCCGCCGCCTTGGTGTTCGGTCTCGCCGTATGGATGTATTTCCGCACCCGGCGCGAGGTCGCCGAAGCCCATGCCCACGCCCACGATCATCGCGATGGCCACGACCACGGCCACACGCACGAGCGGGGGATCCCCGCGGCCGAGGTCGCCAGTGAGGAGGCCGATTCATGGCAGGCCCATCCCCACTCTCACACCACCGCCCCGCGACTCCTCGCCGGCGAAACCCTGACGAAGAGCGGTCTCATCCTACCCCCGGGCGTGGGTGCGACCGCCGCGGCTCCGGCACGCGAAGTCAGACAGGGGCCGCATGGCGGCCTGTTGCTCGATACCGGGCACGGGTGGCTCGAGGTCAGCGTCTTCGAGACCGCCGTGCCGCCTCGCTTCCGCATCTACCCCTGCAAAGCCACCGGCGAGACCGTGGCCCTGCCCAAAGGCACCCAACTCGGCATCGAGACCGCCCGCCTCGACGGCCGCACCCAGAAGTTCGTTTTCGAGGCCCGGGACACCTTTTGGGAAGCCACCAGCGAGCTGCCCGAGCCGCACGAGTTCCTCGCCGTCGTCACCCTCGGCCACAGCGATCACGCCCACACCTATCGGCTGCGCTTCACCGAAGAACATCACGGCCACAGCCACGCCCCCATCGCCGTCGAGGAACCGGAGGATGACGGCATCGAGTATCAGGATGCCCACGAGCGCGCCCACGCCCAGGAGATCGCCAGTCGCTTCGCCAACCGCACCGTCACCACCCCGCAGATCGTCCTTTTTGGCATCACCGGCGGACTCATGCCCTGTCCCGCCGCCTTCACCATCCTCGTCGTGTGCCTACAGCTCAAAAAAGTCGCCCTTGGTTTCTCCCTCGTTGCCGCCTTCAGCTTCGGCCTCGCCCTCACCATGGTCGTCGTCGGCGTCATGGCCGCCTGGAGCATCCATCACGCGCAGAAACGCTTCAGCGGCTTCGGCGAATGGATGCGCCGCGCCCCCTACATCTCCTGCGCCCTGCTCGTGATCCTCGCCGCCTTCATGGCCTGGCAAGGCTGGCAGGGACTCACCCTGCCACACCCGCATTGATCTTTCCCACCACACCTACCGTATCGTGATCCAAACCTGCCCATGAGAGCCTATCGCCGTATCTCCGACCTGCCACCGGGTCGCCGTCTCAAAGCCATCCTCGGAAACGTCCTTCGCAGGCTCCGTCCGGACCTGTCGGAGGCGGTCGACGCCGCGCCCTTCGATCCCGCTTGGGGATCTGCCGCCAAGCTGGTGCGCAATTCGCACCTCGCCGAGGCGGTGGGAAATCGCGACCACGAAAAGCTGCGACGTTATTTCACCCACTACTGGTCCTCGGGCACTTCGGTGGAGTTTTTCGATGTCTTCGGCTACCGCTTCGACGAACTTTTTCTGCGTTACCACGCCGTCATCGCCAATCATCTCGCCGATCTCCTGCCGAAGCTCGGTGACGGCCCCATCCGCCTCGTCGAGGTCGGATCAGGGGACGGCAAAGTGCTCGAGTGGCTCTCCGCGCAAATGCCGGGAGTCGAAACCTTCTTCGGCGTCGACCTCAATGAACGCGAGATCGACAAGTGCCGTGAGCGGCACCGGGATTCCACGCGCCTCCACTTTCACGCCGGCGATCTCTACGAGTGGCTGCGTGCCAATCCTGCGCCTCGGACCATCCTCGTCACCAATGGCGGCGTTTTTGAATACCTTCTCGAGCATGAGATGCGGACCCTCTTCGCGGAGCTCCACGAATCCTGTTCCCCATGCCTCGTCGCCGTAACCGAGTCGATCGCCGACGACCACGACCTCGACAAGGAGCCGCACTCCATCACCTACGGCCGCGAATTCGCGTTCTCCCACAACTACCACGCGATGCTCCGCGACGCCGGATTTGCGATTGAATGGGAACGCAACCGACCCACCCAGCCCGGCGAGGAGAGCCACCCGGTGCGGTGGTACCAGATCCTCGCGAGCGGAGCGGCTCATGTCGCAAAACACGCCTCGAAAGAAAACCTCTCGACCCTCCTCTTTACCACAGCGCATTTCGCCGGAGTCTGATCCGCAACCCAGACCCTCTTGACTCCGCCGCCACACCCTCTTAGGTCGGGAGCATCATGCCCGATCTCCGCCACTTCCTCGATCGCACCTTCGCCGCCTCCGGCGGCGTGCTGTCTTTCGATGAATTCATGGCGGCGGCGCTCTACGATCCCGAGCACGGCTACTACACCACGGGCATCGGCGACGTCGGCGGACGCGGCGGCGACTTCGCGACCTCGGCGACGCTTTCGGCGGGACTCGCCCGAGCCATCGCCGGATGGATCGCGGAAGAAATCACCCGTCTCAGCTGGAGCGGTCCTGTCGCAGTGATCGAGGTCGGGGGCGGCAACGGAGCCCTCGCCGCGTCCGTATTGAAATCACTCGGCTGGTGGCGGCGGCGGTCGATCCGCTACCATCTCGTCGAGGTCTCGCCGGTGCTGCGTGAACTCCAGCAAGCGAAACTGGTGAAACGTCGATGGAGCCTGTCTCATCTCAAGGAGCGGGGCCGCCCCCGGCCCCGGACGGAAGTCCCTCGACCCACGTCGGGGCCGGGGGCGGCCCCGCTCCTTGAACATGGGCAAGCGGTGGTCTGGCACGAATCGATCGCCGACGCCCTCGCTGCGTGCGGAGGCCGGGCCCTGATCTTTTCAAACGAACTTGTCGATGCCTTCCCCGCGAAGTGGCTGCGATGGGACGGCACCCGCTGGGAGGAGGTCTGCGTCTCCTACGAACCCTCGCAGGGACTGGGCGAGATCTTCCGCGAACTGCAGGCCGGTTTGTCGGCGGACCACTTTTCCGCGCTGGCCCTGACAAAACCACCTCTCGGTCAGCGCATCGAGATCCTGCCTTCCTTTCGCAAGTGGCTCCAAGACCTCGCGCCGCATTGGCTCGAAGGAACGATGCTGACGATCGACTACGGCGCGGATTCGGCCGAGATCATCTACGATCGTCGCCCCGGGGGAACGATGCGCGCCTACTACCGCCAACAGCGCATCGAGGGCGGCGGGATCTACGCGCGTTTCGGGAGACAGGATCTGACGAGCGATGTGAATTTCGCGGACCTCGTGAGGTGGGGGGAGGAATTGGGATGGGAGACGGCGGGACTTGGGACGCAATGGGAGTTCTTGCAACGGCACGGGGCCGAGACGGATCTCGTGGCCGGTGACGGAGTCGGCGAGGCGTTCCGTGTGCTGGCGCTGAGGAACCAAGGATGAAGATCCAGGTGCTTTCCTTCACGGACTCGCCACGCGGAAACCAAGATTGCTGTCCTCGCTGACGGGAGGGAAGCTGGACCGGTCGGAAGAACGCAGGATGTTCCCAAAATCGGCCCACGACCCGCCGCGGATCCCGCGGGATGTCCCGCTGATCACTGTGTCGTTCCACTCCTTCACGTTTCCGCCTTGGTCGACCGTCCCGTAGAAGTTCGCACTACCCGGATAGGAACCCACCGGGGTCAGGTAATTTTGGCCCACTTGATAGGTCGCGCTCTGCGTGACGGAAAAAGCGGTGCTGATGAAATTCGCCTGGTTCGGCAATGCTCCGATCGCGTTTCCAGGAACGGAATTGCTCCTCGTCGGATAAAGCCAGTAGCTGTCCGTGTCTCCTCCTTGACCGGACGGCTGGTGATACGCCGCCTTGTACCATTCGTCCTCGGTGGGAATCCAATATTTCGCGGCTCGATTCAAGGTGATCCCAACCCCGCTCGTCGCTCCATTGAGAAGATAGGCGCCGTTCTCGGTCGTGGCGGCCGTCTGTGGACCGGACGGCCGCCCGTTATGCAGCCAGTTGCAGAAGCGCGCCGCGTCAAACCAGCTCACCTGCGTTACCGGCCGCGTTCCCGCGCCGATCACGCTGTAGGTGAAGCTGCCGGAGTTGCCGTTCCGGGCGATCCCGGCGATGTTCAGATTGGATTGCATGTTCACGTTGTATAGTCCGAACGTGTCCGTCGCCGCCACCGCGTTCAGGAATGCCGTGTATTGCGCCAAGGTCACTTCGGTCTTCCCGATTTTGTAGGTGTAGGGCACCGAACCGTAAACTCCAGCTTCGCTGGTGTTTCCCGCATCGGTCGTGTTGCCGTGATTCCCCACCGCCACCATCTCGATGAAGGACGCCGGGGTGGCCTGAGCCATCGCCGCCGCGAGCTGCTTTTTGAGCGTCGCGATCTGTTTCTTCAGCTTCTTGATGATCTTGGCCGAAGCGCTGGCCGAGGCCGCTTGGGCACCCGGCACCAGACTCACGGGGCCGGTGAGACTGAAACCAAAAGTGATGAGCACGGCAAAGGTCAGGATCCGCCGGGAGAGGGAAATCGAATTCATGGGCCGAACGAATCGTGGATTCTCTCCTCGATACAAGCAAAAACGACCTCACGCAGACCGGTGGTAAGATCAAGTCTGCATCCGCGGCACGGCGCGCGGGGAAACCAAACGAGCCGTCGCCGCGAGCAGATCAAGTCAAGGACTTGCCACGCGGAATCCGATGTTGGGCCCTTCGTAAGTCGGGGCGCTGTTGAAGCGGTCGGAGGAACGCATGAAGAACTGATTGTTATCCCACGAGCCGCCCCGCAGTCCTCTGGAGGTAACGCCGATCACCGCGTCGTTCCACTCAAACACATTCCCCGCCTGGTCAAAGGTCCCGTGAAAGCTCTTGCTTCCCGGGTAAGAACCTCCCGCCGTCAGGTAGTTTTGATTCGCCTCGAGTCCTGCGCTCTGAGTCACCGAGTAGACGGTTGCGAAAAAATTCGCCTGATTCACGAGCGGTAGGTCCCCGGTCATGTTGCCCGGTGCGGTGTCACTTGCCGTCGGATACAGGTAAAAATCATCCGTCGGCCCGCCTTCACTTTGAGGCCGATGATACGCTGCTTTGTACCATTCGTTCTCGGCAGGAATCCAGAACTTCGCGCCCGGATTCCGGGTGATGGTCAACCCGCCGCTCACCGCTCCACTCAGGGGATACGCTCCATTCTCCGTCGTTGCCGCGGTCTGCGATCCGGTCGGGCGCCCGTTGTGCAGCCAGTTGCAGAATCGCGCCGCGTCAAACCAGTTCACGAAGGTCACCGGACGGTCGCCGTTCCCGATCACGCTGTAGGTGAAGCTGCCGGAGGTCCCGCTTTGGGCGATCCCCTTGCTGTTGTCGACTGTCTCCATGCTCGCGTTGTAGAGGAGATAAGCGTCGGTCGCCGCGACCGCGTTCAGAAAGGCGGTGTACTGGGCCAAGGTCACCTCATGCTTTCCGATTTGGTATTCGTATGGAACCGCCCCGTAAACGCCGGGTTCGCTGGTGTTTCCCGCATCCGCCGCGTTGCCAACACTTCCAACCGGAACCATCTCGAGAAACGGAGCGGGAGTCGGAGGCACTGCCGTCGCGGCGGAAAGTTGCGCCTTCAAGGTCGCGATTTGCTTCTTCAGCTTCTTGATGATCCGGGCCGACGCACTCGCCGAGGCGCCTTCGGCGGAGGGGATCATCCCCAACGGGCAGGAAAGTCCAAAGACAATTCCCAAAAGCAAGACGGGGGCGAAGATGCGACGATGGGAAGTTGGCGGGTTCATCGTTGTACAGGGATGAGTAAGAGTTGCTCTTCCAAAGGCTCACCCCTTGTCACTTTGATCGCTCTGCGGCCATTGGCTAAAATGAAGCGCTGTTTGCAGCGAGATTCCGAACTCCGTTTGTGCGGATGAAAGATCGAATATTACTGCTGCCACTATTCCCTCTGCGTGAGTTAATCGAAATGAGGGTTACGTGATGTCCGCCCTGCCGCACCCCACCATGCTCCGATCCATCGAGTTTAAAGCCAGCAACGGTTCGCCAGCGCAAGAAATCCTGTGAAATGAGGCCGCCAAAACCTCCGCAAACACATCGCATCATGGACTTGCCACGCGGAAGCCGATGGTGTTTCTCTCGCTGTCGGGGTTGTTTTGGAATCGACTTGAGGATTGGAGGTAATCCCCGCCACTGTCTCCACTCCACGAGCCGCCCCGCAGTCCCCGATACGAAGCCGTGATCACTGCATCGTTCCACTCAAACACGTTACCGCCTTGGTCGAAGGTCCCGTAAAAACTCGCGCTACCCGGGAAGGAAACCGCCGCAGTCAGGTAATTTTGCGAAGCGTTGTAACCAACGACCTGCGTCACTGAATAGACTGAGGTGAGGAGATTCGCTTGATTCGCCAGAATGCCGATCGCATTTCCCGGTTTTGTGTTACTCCTCGTCGGATAGCGCCAGTAATTGTCTCCGTCTCCTCCCGGGTCCGTGGGTTGATGATAGGCCGCCTTGTACCACTCATCCTCGCTGGGAATCCAGAATTTCGCCCCGGGATTGCGGCTGATCGTCAGACCTCCAGTCGTCGCCCCGTCAAGCGTGTAGGCCCCGCGCTCAGTCGTCGCCGTCGCCTGCAATCCCGTCGGCCGACCGTTGTGCAGCCAGTTGCAGAAGCGCGCCGCATCAAACCAACTCACGTAGGTCACCGGTCGGGTCCCGTCTCCCATCACCGTGTAGGAGAAACTTCCGGAGCTGCCGCTCCGCAAGATCCCCTTGATGTTGTCGTCCGTTTCCATATTCACGTGATAGAGGCCATACGCGTCAGTCGCCGCCACCACATTGAGGAAGGCCGTATACTGCGCCAAGGTCACCTCGGTCTTACCGATCTTGAACTCGTAGGGCACCGCTCCATAGACGCTCGCTTCGCCCGTGTTCCCCGCATCGGTTCCATTGCCCACGTTACCCACCGTCACCATCTCGACAAACGAGGCGGGGGTCGGCGGCACCACCGTCGCCGCAGTGAGCTGCGCCTTCAAGGTCGCGATCTGTTTCTTCAGCTTCTTGATGATCCGCGCAGAAGCGCTCGCGGAGGCACCTTCGGCGGAGGTGACCAAGCCCAGCGGAGGGGAGAAACTCAAGGTGAAACAGAGAAGCAAGAAGAAGGCAAGGGTCCGATGGAGTGAGCATTTCTTATTCATGGCAGTGAATGGATGGCTGAAGATTTCCCATTCAAAGACTACCCAGTATGTCTCCGCTCACTCTGCAGGCATTGGCAAAACCCGAGCGGTCCTTGCGGCGACTTCCATAGAACAGAAGTCCGAATTGACGCTGGACAGTCCGCCGATCCGGCCTAGTTTTAGGCACTCACGGATGAATTCCTCGACACGCAGCACCCTCCTCCCGCTCTCCGCGCTTCTGCTCGGACGGGTGCTCCTCGGCTGATCGCCGAGCCACGTGTCCCCCTCCCAACTTCCGAACCCGTCACGCACGGGTGAATTGCGCCCCGATCCTTTTGCCCCTTTAGTCGAACCCCAAAATCATGAAACCTGAATCCATCCGCAAGTACCGGCCTTTCCCGCCGGTCTCCTTGCCGGACCGGCAATGGCCGGACCGGACGATCTCGCATGCCCCGATCTGGTGCAGCGTCGACCTACGCGACGGAAATCAGGCGCTCCCGCAACCGATGTCGGTGGAGGAGAAACTCGAGTTCTTCGACCTGCTCTGCGAGGTCGGCTTCAAGCAGATCGAAGTCGGCTTTCCCTCGGCCGCGGACACGGAATTCAACTTCCTGCGCCGCCTCATCGACGAGGACCGCATCCCCGCCGACGTCACCGTGCAGGTGCTGGTGCAGACACGCGAGCACCTCATCCGCCGCACCTTCGAGGCGATCGCCGGAGCGAAGCGCGCCATCGTGCACATCTACAACTCCACCTCGCCCCTGCAGCGCCGCGTCACCTTCGGCGACGCGACCCGCGAACAGATTCGCGACATCGCGATCGAGGGCGCGAAGCTGGTGAAGGAACTCGTGCCGACCGTGCCGCAGACCGAGGTGGTGCTGCAGTATTCGCCCGAGTCCTTCTCCGACACCGAGCTCGACTTCGCGCTGGAGTGCTGCAACGCGGTCATCGATGTCTGGGAGCCGACTCCGGAAAAGAAGATGATCATCAATCTGCCCGACACGGTGCAGTGGACCACACCGAACATCCACGCCGACATGATCGAGTGGATGTGCCGCCATTTGAACCGTCGCGATTCCGTGCTCGTCTCCCTCCACACCCACAACGACCGTGGCACCGGCACGGCCGCGACCGAGCTGGGTCTGATGGCCGGAGCCGACCGCGTCGAGGGCACCCTCTTCGGCAACGGCGAACGCACCGGCAATCTCGACATCGTCAACGTCGCGCTGAACATGAATGGCCACGGCATCCCGACGGGACTCGATTTTTCCGACCTCACGCGCCTGCGCCTGGTCTACGAGCGGGTCACGCGCATGACCGTGAGCGAACGCCATCCCTACGTCGGCGAACTCGTCTTCACCGCCTTCTCCGGCTCGCACCAGGACGCGATCAAGAAGGGACTCGACCGCCGCGAACGCGAGCTGAAGGACAATCCCGACCTTCCCTGGGGTGTGCCCTACCTCACGATCGATCCGCAGGATGTCGGCCGCAGCTACGAGGCCATCATCCGGATCAACTCGCAGTCGGGCAAAGGCGGCATCGCCTATGTCCTCGACCAGGAGCACGGCTTCGACCTGCCCAAGACGATGCACCCGCAGGTGGGAAAGTACATCTACGACCATGCCGACGCTCTCGGGCGCGAGCTCTCCACCGACGAAATCCGCGACCTCTTCTTCGGCAAGTTCGTGAACCTCGAGTCGCCCATGAACCTCGTCGAGTTCGAGCTCGACAACACCGCGGTGAAGGGAGAGATGATCTGCCACGTCACCCTCGAGGTGAACGGCGAAACCGTGCGCGGCAGCGGCAAGGGCAACGGCCCCATCAATGCCTTCGTCCACTTCCTCGAGGAGGCGGGACACAAGGATTTCAAGGTCAGCGACTATCGCAGCCACGCCCTTCGCGGCGGCTCCGACGCCGACTCGGCCGCCTACGTGCAGATCCAGGATCTGGCCAACGGGCAGCTCCTCTGGGGCTGCGGTGTCGACACCTCGATCGAGATGGCGGGATTAAAGGCACTCGTCTCGGCGTGGAACCTGCAACATGTGAAACCATGACCCTGACAAAACCCAAAGGAAAAGCCGTCCTCTTCGACCTCGACGGCACCCTTCTCGACACCCTGCAGGACCTCGCCACGTCCGGCAATGAAGTCCTCGCCGGCCGTGGCCTGCCGCCGCATCCTCTCGATGCCTATCGCATCTTCATCGGCAACGGCATGGTGAACCTCGCCCGTGACGTCTTCCCGCCGGAGATGCGTCCGGAGACGGAGGAACAAATCGCTGCCGTGCTCGAAGAATATCGCGCCGCTTACTCGCGGAATTGGCAAAACACGACCGTGCCTTTCCCCGGCATCGCCGAAGTCCTCGACCGCCTCACCGCGGACCGCGTGCCCATCGGTGTCGTCTCGAACAAGGCCCACGACTTCACCCTGCAATGCGTCGAAGCCTTTCTCGATGGCTGGAAGTGGGATGTCCTCATCGGCGCACGGGAGGGCCATCCCCGCAAGCCCGATCCGGCGGGCGCCCTCGAAGCGGCCGCCGTGCTCGGCGTCGCGCCGGAGGACTGTCTCTTTGTCGGAGACTCCGACGTTGACATGATGACCGCCAAAAACGCCGGCATGCGCGCCATCGGCTTGAGCTGGGGATTTCGGCCCGTGGAAGAATTGAACTGGGCCGGTGCGGACGCGATTCTCGAAACGCCTGCGGATTTGTTGGATTGGTTGGAATGAGGAGAACGAACCTCGGTGGGCGCGACCATTCCGCCGTGTTTCTCCTTCACATCCCCGCTCCACTATGGGAATCTGTTCCGGTCTCAAGGAGCACCCCATGAACGACCCCATCCTGAGTTCGCCGGAAACACCCCGACTCCCCCCTCGACGCGGGTCGGGGCTCATCTGCGTGACGGCGGGCACGACCTCGTTGCTCCTCGTGCTCGGGGCGATCTATCAATACAGCCGGCAAATCGAGGGCGATGGCTTGTGGATTCTGGCGCTTGGCCTTTGCTCCGTCGTGGCGGCGATCATCGCCATTGGTGCGGCCCTCTTCGAGTCCCACCCGAGGTGGCATCGCGCTGTAACGGCCATGGGCACGAGCAGCGGCGGTCTTGCCCTCGTCACCTGCTTGGCTTTTTTCGTCACTCTCCTGGCCTTGCGCGCGAGGGATGCGATCATGATCGGCCTCGAAGCACCCGCTGGACGCACCTCGATCCGCGCCAAGGTCGAACCCATCATCGTCTCCGATGAGGCGCGCACCGCTACCGATTACCGGGAAGCGTGGCGTGCCTGGCTCGAGACACATGCGGTGGAACCGGTCATGCGCGAGGCCGCCGGTCGCAAGGACGAGGCCGTCACGAGGGAGATCCTCGAGGCATTCGTAAAAGACTGGACCTTTGATTGGGACCGGCTCGATCGGGCCGGTTGGAATCGCCTCGCCGCGCGCTATGCCGAGCTCGACCAACATCACCCGACCCCGCTCATGATCGTGGGGGCGCGCTCGGATTACCCGGTGAACGTGGCCAGCGGCAGCTCCGTCGTCGAAAAGCTCCGTCAGAGAGAGACGAATCCCTTTTGGCTGTTCTACCTCGAGATGCAACGGGCCGATCGATTGTCGAACCGGTCCGAGCCTGGAAAGGATCTCGAACAGGCCCACGACCACGCCCTCGCCGCCTTCGACCGTCTCCTCGCGGAACAATCTTTCGCCCCGGAGGAAATGTGGCTGCTGGGCGACTTTTCGACCTTCGGATTTTTCCCCGAGCTCTTCAAGGCGAGGGCGGATCGCGTGCTCGAGATCGCGGAGTCGCACTCCCTGCCCGAGTGGTATCTGGAACTCCTCCGGGGTCGGCATCAGGTGGATCTGGCTTGGAAAAAGCGCGGCAGCGGCTATTCCAACACCGTGAACAGTTCGGGATGGGAGGGTTTCAGCGAGCACCTCGAGATCGCCCGCACCCATCTTCAGCATTCCTGGGAACTCGAACCCACACAACCCAACGCCGCCAAGTCGATGATCACGGTTTCCATGGGCTCTTCCCCCGATCCAGTCAAGGAGATGCGCCTTTGGCTCGACCTCGCCGCCGCCGCCCAAGCCGACAACTGGCCCGCCTACGAAGCCTATCTTTGGGGGATGCGACCGCGCTGGCACGGCAGCCATGAGGAAATGCTCGACTTCGCCGACGAATGCCTCGCCACGGGTCGATACGATACCAATCTGCCGCTGTTCTACCTCTCCACCGTCCGGAAGATTTCGGAAGACACCGGCTGGGAGATTTACCGCCGCCCGGAAGTATACGAAGGGATGCGGGAGGTGCTCACAGGTTACCTCGATGCAAACCCATCGCCATCCGAAGAAAGGAGCCGGAGGACGACTCTCGCGGTTCTCGCCCACCGGGCGGGACGATACGATGACCTCCGCGAACAGTGGACCCGCCTCGAGGGCAAACCTCAAGGCTACGAGCTGGGCAATTGGTCGATCGACCGGCACGAGCTGCGTTTTCGCGGGATCATCGGGGCGGGATCGGGCGCGTTGAATGATGCCCTCGCCGCAGCCGACGCCGGTGATTTCGCCCGGGCGATCGATGGAATGGAACGCGCCGTCACCGAACCGGGTCTCACCCCGGAACAGAACCAGGCACTGGCATCCCGCCTCGCCCTCGTGCGGATCGCGGACCGCTATGAAAAGGGGGAATGGATCGACCTCTTCCAGGAAGACCGCTCCCTCTGGCGGGTGGTCGAAGGGCGGATGGAATTCCAACCCGACGGCTCCATGGCCCTCACCTCGGACACACTCCGCTACGCGGTCGACCATCCCCTGACCCTCGGCGAACACTTCGAAGTCGAGTTCGATCTCGAGACCAAAGGCCCCATGCTCAATGAATCAGGTCCCGGCATTCTCCTCAGCGACAGGAGTTTCGAATCGAAAGACTGGATCACCTACTATGTCAACCGGCGCGGCGGCGACTTCCGGGAGTTCGTCATCGCCCACCATCGCTATTCCGCCTACCATCGTTCCGATGCTCCGAAGAAGGATCGCATGACGCTCCGTCTCGTTTGTCACGACAAGGAGTGGAAAGCCTACGCCGACAGCAAGGAAGTCCACCCTGGCACGGTCAAGACAACACGCGATTTTCTCGGCAAAAAGACCCGTCTCGCCCTCGGCGGATGGACGACCAAGCCGATCGCCTCACACCTGCAGGTCTTTCACGGCGTCAGGGTCAGGAAGCTCGGAAATCCCGGAGCGACGTCAGGAAAGCCCATCCAGCCGGACGCCGAATCCGCGCTCGAATCGTCGCCTTATTCAGGCGTCGAGTAGCCGCTTCAGGAATCGAGCGCGCCACCACCCCGTGCCGAACCCATCGCACCTGCCTTCAGCTCCTTGATTCCCCGAAGAACAAAAGTCATGCCCATGAGAAGGGTCCCCAACCCTTGCAGGGCGTAGTCGTAAGTGTAGGACGTAGGCCAGTGGCCCAGCGAGGTCCCGCCGGATCGATGGTGGTAAACCGTCACCGTTTTGCCCTCGTCATATTGAGACGACCAGGCCTCGTATTTCGTCTCGATGTCCCCCCGCCACCTCTTGAATACCTCGGCGGTGTCCTGAACCGGAACGCCGTCGAGCGCGAACGAATAAGTCACGGTCCCGGCTCCGGAGTTCGAGTTGGACCGGAGGTCGCTCGAAAGAACCGTCCCGGATGCCGAATCCCAGAAGTAGGTTCTGATCCCTTTCACCACACCCTCCGAGCCTGAGAAATAGATCAAGCTCATCAAGGAGAAGGCGACCCCGATCACGATCCCGCCCCACCCGGAGCGGTGCCTCCGATTCCTTTGAGCCGGATTCTTTTCGCGCTCCGTCATCGGCATCTCCGGAACGGTCCACTTGAACGTTTTCATTTTGCTCGTCAAACAGTCGAAGCGCACTTTCACGGCACCGGCTCAGTGATACTTCGCCCACCAGTTCTCCACACGCACTTTTGTTTCAGGTTGGGACCTTCCCTTACGGTCGAGAAGCGTGATTTCACAGGCATCGCAATTCCACGCGTCGCAAAAATTGCCCGACTCGAGGACTAGCTCGTCATCAATTCTCCGCCCTGGCCGTTCACCGGGAGTGAAGTAGAGGTTTTGATAGGAAAGCCCGAACACCAGGAAGGAAAAGAAGGTCCCCTTGACGGTCGCGTGACCGAACTGCATTTCATGATCGCAAAAGGGGCATGTCATGGGATCCGCCGGTCTCGCGCTTGCTTCCGAAGTTACCTCGTGCCCACCACAATCGCCGCCTCATCGCTCGATGAGGCATGGGCCGTTGACGTCGCCCGGACGGAGAAGCGCTGTGATTTCCGAAGGGTCACGACCCGCTTCCCTTTCTTTTTGGAGAGCTTCTTTTTGTTGGGCGTCACGATCATCCGGAACGGAATGGCTTCGTCGCTGTGGTCGAGCAGGGGTGTTTCGTGAGTCCCGGAGAGCAGTCCGGCCGTGATATTTCCTTCGGACCCGAGATACAGGACTTGGAAATAGATCCCACCGCCCGCCCCTTGGACCTTGAACCCGGCTTCGGCTCTGCGATCAGGCAAGACGGCTCGATTGGCGATGGTGAAGATGCCAGTGACCGGCAATGCCTTGTTGGAGGTGATCCCGACCACCTGCGGCTCGGGATCGTAGACCTCACTGCCCGTCAAGGAAGAGGCTGCGACACCAGCCGCCACATCCGGACGCGGCGCGACGACGCGGAAGGTCATCACAACGGCCGAGGCGGGATAATGGGTCGCATCCCCCTCCTGGCTCGCGATCACCTTGACCGTACCCGGTCCGGTGAAGGTCAGAATACCCCCGTTGATCATAGCAGGACCACTCGAGACGGTGAAGACAACCGGACTGGTCGAACCACCCCCGGTTGCTGAAAGCGAATACTCATCGCCGATAAACCGGTCTTCGATCGGGGGGAAATCGATGAACTGCTCGGCCTTGCCGCGGTTCACGAGAATGGAATAGGTCCTGGTCGTCCTGCCATCCTGAGCCGTCACCCGCACCTCGATCATATTGTCCCCATGCGCCAAAGGAAGAAGCCCGGTGGCAATGCCCGAGGTCAGGGGAGCGAAATTCCCCGCATTGAGACGGTAGTGAAGAGCCGCATTCGGCTCCATCCGGAAGGCGGTAAGTCGGGTCGAGGAAACGGGGTTGGAGACGCTGGCATTGTAAGCAGCGACGACGGCACTGAAAGACGGAGTCAACGCGGCCCCGTTCAAGTTCAGGGAAGACAGGAAGGCGTTGTCACTGAGGGTATCGATTGTCGCATTTGCGGTGGTCGTCGCGATAAAACCCGCCCCGATCGGGAGAGGAGTCGTAATGCACGCGACCCGGAACCCGATGTACTGGGTCCTTCCGGTAGGGGTGGCGGTGGCTCGGGCCGAGGACCTGAGCCATTGCGCTCCGTTAACCCAGCTTCCCCCCCGCCGGACACGGGCCGTCGCGGTTGCCGGTCCCTTCGGATTGATGGTGGTGCCGATGGAACTGTAATAAGTGTCGCTGTACCAGTCCCAGCACCATTCCCAAATGTTGCCGGACATGTCCTTCAGTCCATAAGCGTTGCCGGGAAAACTGCCAGCCGGGCTGGTGTAGGGCTCGGCGCCCGTGGTGTAGAGAGGATGGGGTCCCGCTTCTCCACTGAGGTTGCCGAACGCGGTTCCCGTGGCCAGATAGTTGGCATTGTCGTGACTGACGAAGTCGGAGCCATTCGGAAACCGCACTCCTTCGACGCTTCCCCGCGCCGCCTTCTCCCATTCCGCCTCGGTGGGAAGACGATATCCGTTCGCCGTCCAGTCCACCGAGGTCAGAAAGGTACCGCTTCTCAAGACACCGCTGTCCGACTTGTAGCAGGGCAGGAGACCTTCCTTTTCACTACGCGCGTTACACCACTTCACCGCATCCCACCACGAGACCATTTGCACCGGGTGAGTCGAGGCCTTTCCCGCGCCGGTCGGCAGATCAATGTAACCATTGGAGATCGCCCAAGTCCTCACCTCATCCCATTGCGCCTTGGTCGTCTCCGTCTGGGCGAGATAGAAGGAACTAAGCGAGACCGTGACGGGCGGGGCTTCCACCTCCGTGTCGCCGCTGGTTCTCCCCATCACAAAGTTTCCTGAAGGGATGAATGAGAATCCGGGCGTCAAGACATCGTTGGCAATGACCCGGAACCTCACCTGATCGCTGAACCGGCCCGCCCAATCCACCCCGGCATTCCAGACAATGGCCTTTCCGGATCCCACCGACACGGGCTCCCCGATGTCCCCGGTCGCGGTCAGGGCCGGGATCGTCCAAGTAACGCCACTGTCGGTCGAGACCTCAAGTCGCACCGCGCAATGCGACACGAAGGCGGACAAGTCATACCCGATGTCGACCAACAGGGTCCCGCTCCGCTGGCTCGCCGTGAGATTCGTCACGCCGGGCGCAGCGAGGCACCCGATCCCCGCAAGGGACCAGACGATCAGGATGGATGGCAACGGAGAAAGCGACCTCATTCAAGGTCGGAAGGGTAGGCAAAACCCACTGGCTTGTAAATTTGGATCTTCAGCACCGGCCGGGACGACCGCCGGACAGCAAAACCCGGACAAGTCGCGGCAAATCGGCGAAGATGCAGATTTCCGCCGCAAATGGAACCAACCCTGCTTTACCTTGCGGCGGGATGTGACAAAACTTCCTCCCGCTGAACCGATTGCAATTCCCGAGAACGCCCTTATCCAGACCTTGGACGATCGTTTTCGATCCGAAAGAGACCTCCCCAGACACGATGGAACTGACCGAAGAAAAACGCCGCGAAATCGAGTGCCTCAAAGGCGACATCCTCGACCACCTCATCCGCGACCAGGCCCACGGAGCCGAGTCGGCGACCCGCAACGACTGGTGGCGGGCCGTTTCCCTGACCGTCCGCGGCCGCGTTCTCGAGCGCGCCTACGAGGCCCGCCGCTCGGGCAAGTATCAAAACGTGAAGCGAGCCTACTACCTCTCGCTCGAGTATCTGATGGGCCGCCTCCTCATCAACAATCTCGTCAATCTCCAGATCCTCGATTCCTGCCGCGTCGCGCTCTCCGAAATGGGCCAGGACCTCGAGAACATCGTCCAGGAGAGTCCCGATCTCGGTCTCGGCAACGGCGGCCTTGGCCGCCTCGCCGCCTGTTTCATGGATTCGCTCGCGACCCTCGACCTGCCTGCCGTCGGCTACGGGATCAACTACGAGTTCGGTCTTTTCCGCCAGAAATTCATTGATGGTCAGCAGGCCGAGTCGCCCGACGAATGGCGCCGCTTTGGTAGCCCCTGGGAGATCTGCCGCCCGGAATACGCCGTCGAGATCCCGCTCTACGGCCATGTCGAGATGCAATTCGACGAACTCGGCAACGGTCGGCCGGTCTGGACCGGGACCCGCTCCATCCTCGGCGTGCCATGGGACATCGCCGCGGTGGGCTACGGGGGGAATTCCGTGAATTACCTCCGCCTCTGGGAGAGCAAGGCCTCGCGCGATTTCGATCTCGATATCTTCAACCGCGGCGGTTACGTCGAGGCGGTGCGCGAGAAATCGCTCAGTGAATCCGTCTCCAAGGTGCTCTACCCGAACGACTCGACCGAGGCCGGAAAAGAGCTGCGCCTCGTGCAACAGTACTTCTTCGTCACCTGCTCGCTGCGCGACATCGTGCGCAGACACCTCGCCGCGGGCAACTCGTGGGAGAGCCTGCCCGACCGGGCCGCGATCCAGCTCAACGACACCCACCCGGCCATCGCCGTGGCCGAGCTCATGCGCCTCCTCATCGACGACGAGAATCTCGAGTGGGACGACGCCTGGGCGATCTGCCAGAAGACCTTCGCCTACACGAACCACACCCTTCTCCCCGAGGCGCTCGAGAAGTGGAGCGTGCCGCTTTTCGAAAAGGTGCTGCCCCGCCATCTCCAGGTCATCTACGAAATCAACCGCCGCTTCCTCGAGGACCATGTCTCGAAACAGTGGCCCGGCGACGTCGGCAAACTCGCCGAGATGTCCATCATCCAGGAAGGCGCGCCGAAGATGATCCGCATGGCTTATCTCTCCGTCGTCGGCAGCCACACCACCAACGGGGTCGCCGCCCTGCACACGGATCTGCTGAAAAGGAATCTCTTCAAGAATTTCTACGAGCTCTTCCCCGGTCGTTTCCAGAACAAGACCAACGGGATCACCCCGCGCCGCTGGCTCAAGGCTTGCAACGAGGGCCTCTCCGCCCTGATCGACCGCTCCATCGGCGACGACTGGCCGGCGAATCTCGACAAACTGCGCGGACTCGAGGCCTTCGCGGATGATCCGCAGTTCCAGGCCGAATTCATGACCGTGAAGCTGCGCAACAAGGAACGTCTCGCCGGTCTCATCCACGAGCGCTGCGGCATCACCGTCGATCCCGCCGCGCTCTTCGACGTGCAGATCAAACGTCTCCACGAATACAAGCGCCAGCACCTCAATCTGCTGAACATCCTCACCCAGTACCGCCGCCTTCTCCAGAATCCCGATCTCGACCTCGTTCCGCGGGTCTACGTCTTCGGGGCCAAGGCCGCGCCTGGTTACCTGCTGGCGAAGCAGATCATCCACGCGATCAACGCGATCGGCAACGTGATCAACCACGACGAGCGCATCGGCGGCAAGATCAAGGTCGCCTTCATCCCGAACTACGGCGTCACCGCCGCCGAGGTCATCATTCCCGCGGCCGATCTCTCCGAGCAGATCTCCACCGCCGGCAAGGAGGCCTCCGGTACTGGCAACATGAAGCTCGCCCTCAACGGAGCCCTCACCATCGGCACCCTCGACGGGGCCAATGTCGAGATCGGCGAGGAAGTCGGCGACGACAACATCTTCATCTTCGGACTCACCGTCGAGGAGGTCGAGGCGCTCTGGGCGAACGGGTACAATCCCTACGATCTCTACTGGGCCGATTCCGAGCTGAAGGACGTGATCGACTGGCTCAGCTCGACGACCTTCGCGCCGAAGGGTTCCTTCGACATGATCCGCGGCAGTCTCCTCGACGGGGGCGATCCCTACCTCTGCCTCGCCGATTTCCGCGCCTACGTCGACGCTCAGGCAAAGGTCGACGAGGCCTACCGCGATCCGGCCCGCTGGGCGAAAATGGCGATCCTCAACACCGCCCGCGTCGGCAAATTCTCGAGCGACCGCACCATTCGCGAGTACGCCGAGCAGATTTGGGGGTTGTCACCGGTGCGGGTCTAGGCGAGCGGTTGTCCCTCCATGGACGACGAGATCGCCGCCAAACATGTGTTGCTCGACTTCGAACTGGTCACCCTGATCGCCCTCGCGATCGGGGTGGGCGTTTACGCGCTGGCGCGGCGCCTGAAGCGGCACCGGTCGGGATTGGAACAACCTCCCGGGGACTTCGATGGGTTCGATCTCATCCTCATGTTCTTCCCGGCGATGCTCTTTCTCATCAACCCCATCGCCGAGGCGCTCGTCGTGGGGAAGGAGGAACCGGGCGACCTGACAGCTGAGGTCGAAACCTCACCGATCCTCTCGATCCTGATGAATCTCGGTTACTTCACCTTTGTTGGGGTAATGACTTACGGCCTCATCGAATGGGTGCGCAACCGGAGCGTCTCCGACCTCTTCGGCCTGCGCCGCCTCAGTCCCGCCAACATCATCGTCCTCTCGATCATCGGCGGTGTTTTCTCGCTGCTGCTTTGCGGCTGGCTCGTCGGCGATTTCGCGAACCGCTACCTCGAGAATCTCTTCGGGGAGCTGGACCTGCAGGAGCCGGTGAAGATGCTGCGCGAATCGGAATCGCCAGTCCATCTCATCCTCGCGGTCATCATGGCCTGCGTTGCCGCACCCTTCGTCGAGGAACTCCTCTTCCGCGGTTACATGTACCGAACCGTGGGCGAACTCACTCACCCCGTCTTCTCCGCCGTGATCATCGCCGGGCTTTTCGCGGTGGTACACGGCAATCTCCCCGCGCTGCTCCCGCTCTGGGTCTTTTCCCTTCTCCTCACGATCGCCTACGAAGCGACGCGATGCCTCTGGGTGCCCATCGGCATGCACGCCTTCTTCAACGCGGCCAACATCGTCCTGATGATGACCGACACCGGCGAGTGAAGAGGGTCACTTCCGGAACTCGACCCAGTCGACATTCATCAGGCCGCCCTTGCCGGGATTGACAAAGACGAGGCAGACGTCGGTCCGGTCCTGGCTTTTGGTCAGGGTCGTCTCGAAGTCCTGGAACTGGTCCCATCCGCCCGTTTTCGGCACGACGACCGATCCGAGGAGCGGTCCATCGGGCGCGCCGGCACGGAATTCAATCGTTCCTCCGGAGCCGCCCGAGGAAGCGTGCACCTTCACCTTGCCAACCTCGGCGAGGTTGATCGACTTGAATCGCGCGACATGTCCATGGGCGGTCGAGCCGATCACCTTGCCCTGCTTCTTCGGCCCATCGAGCGCATCCGCCTGCTCGGCCTCGAGCTTGCGGGTTCGGAGTTTCACGGTGGCCTTGCCCGCGAGCGAGCCGGCCGGAGCCTTGCCGAGATCGGTGAAGGTCGCCTCGACGAGACCGGTCGCGAGCTTGCCATCCTTCGGCGCGGTGATCTGTCCCTCGAGTCCGCGGGCCACCGTCGGGGTGGTCTGGCCATCGGCGAGCGAGTAGATCCACTTCACCATCATGTGCACCTCGTCGGCGGTGTGCTGGGAGTGCGGCAACATCGGGATGAGTCCCCAGACATTGGCCGATCCCTTGATGACGCGGTCGACCGAGACCTCGATCGCTCCGGGCTGGCCCTTGTATTTCTTCGCGATCTCGATCAGGGGCGGGCCGACGAGTTTTTGATCGACCGAGTGGCAGTTGAAACAATCCGACTGCTTCATGCGCGAGAGTCCGGGATCGACGTCGCTGAGTTTGCCATCCGCCGCGGCCCACGAGGAACTGACCAGCGTCCGCACGGAGAACTCGGCCTCGCGGCCCTTCGAAGCGCCGTCCTCGGTGTCGCTCACCTCGAGAAGGAAATTCACGGGCTCGCCCGGGGTGAAGAAGTCGCCTTCCTGCGGCGAGAGGAATTTCACCACCGGCACCGAGTTGCCCACCGTCACGGGAACGACCGCCTTTCCGGCGGCGCCTTTGTCGTCGCTGACGACAAGCTCGATGCGGAAGTCGCCGGGATCCTTCATCGTCACCTTCGCTTCCTCGCCCTTCGCAATGACCTGGTCGCCGACGCGCCATTCGTAGGTCACGGCGTCGCCTTCGTGGTCCTTCGAACCGGCCGCGGACAGGGTGAGCTCGAGCGGTTGCGGACCGGCCGTCGGAGTCACCTTGGCTTTCGTCACCGGGGCAAGGTTGCCGCGCTGGTAACTCATGCGGACGAGCCGCGAGTCGGCGTTCGCACCCCAGGTCTCGCCGTAGTCCATGATGTAGAGGGCACCATCCTTTCCGAAGAAGAAATCGACGGGACGTTTGATCTGGAATCGCCCGCTGCCGTCGTCGTCCCCCTGCGCGACCCGCGCAGCCTCGGTGAAAGGCAGGATCTCGGCGAGGTTGCCATCGTCATCGAGGCGCGCCCAATGGATGAAGGGACGCTGCCAGTCGTAGAAAAGGACCATGCCGTCGAAGTAGTCGGGAAGGCCGCCGGCCTTTTCAAAAGCAGGATCGTAGTGGAAGACGGGACCACCGCAGGCGGTGCGTCCGCCTTTGCCGAGGATGGGGAACTCGGGCGAATCCGCGCCCGGATAAAAGACGAAAGGAGCCTGGACCGGCGGCAGCTCGGCGAGACCGGTGTTGTTGGGACTTTTGTTAGTGGGCTTGGTCTTGTCGTAGACCGCTCCGGGCACTTTGGACGCGAAGTCGTAGTCGAGGTAGACGCGGTTGCCGCGCGAGTAGGGCCAGCCGTAGTTCCCCGGACCGCGGAGCTGGTTCACGGTGTCGAATCCGCGCGGACCGCGCCCTTCCTTGTCGCTGCCGGCATCAGGACCGACGTCGCCGACATAGACGAAGCCGGTCTTCGGATCGATGTTGAAACGCCAGGGATTGCGGAAGCCCATCGCGAAGATTTCAGGCCGCGTCTTCGGCGTGCCTTGGGGGAAGAGGTTGCCTTCGGGAATGGTGTAGCCGCCCTCGGGCGTCGGCTGGATGCGGAGGATCTTGCCGCGCAGGTCGTTCGTGTTGGCCGAGGATTTCTGGGCGTCCCAGGGACCGCGGTTGGGGCGCTCGTCGATGGGCGCGTAGCCCTCGGAGTCGTTGAAGGGATTGGTGTTGTCGCCGGTGGAGACATAAAGGCAACCGTCGGGACCAAAACGCAGGGCACCGGCGTGGTGGCAGCATTGCTC